>Ga0335074_10006197_pt1 | contig 16590 bp, 12 predicted proteins | sample Lox_Sample_23_FD_206715 | JGI IMG/M metagenome (GOLD analysis project Ga0335074, IMG submission 206715) | Soil microbial communities from Loxahatchee National Wildlife Refuge, Florida, United States - Lox_Sample_2.3 | ecosystem: Environmental > Terrestrial > Soil > Wetlands | place: USA...
CCAAGCCGGCCAGGAAAAAGAGCATGTTGTAGCCCACGTACTGCCAGATATTGACGAAGGCCACCACCGGCATAACCCACAAGGACGACGACAGGTATTGCGGCCCCTGGACGCCGATCTGGCGGAGCAGGGTGTTGACAAGGCCGAGCCGCGGGTCCAGCACCCAGTACCAGATGACCGCCATGGCGACCGGGGTCGAGAGGTACGGGGCCACGAATATCGCCCGGTAAAGGCCTGTCAGGCGCCGCTTGCGGTGCAGCATCACCGCAATGCCCAACGCGAGGACGGTCTGCAAGGGGATGTTCAAGAGCACGTAATATGCCGTAACACCCAGCGAATGGCCGGCGTCGTCGACCGTGAATATCCTCAGGTAGTTCTGGAACCCGGCCCAAGTGGCTGGCGTCAGCTCGTTCCAGTTCAAGAAGCTGATGAAAAAGACCAGCACCACCGGAAGGAGCAGGAACAGGGCCACACCCAGCATGCTCGGTGTGATAAAAGGCAACGCCACCAAGAACGCCCGCAGGCCTGACCTTCCAACATGGGACCCGCCCGCCTCGCCGACGAGGCGCGCACGGCGGTCCTCGGCCGCGCGCGCCTTAGGCGCAGCAGCCATCTTGGATGTTGTCAACTACGATCGCTCCTCGGTCGTCTCGGGGGCAAGGTGCGCATGCGCTCGTCGGCCGGGCCAGCCGTAGCCCGGCCCCCAGGGACGCTCGGCCCGAAAGGCGCGGGCATCCCTGAGAGAACCGGGAGAGGGCTCGGTCCCCTCTCTCTGAGGCCGAAGACCTGCCTTGTTAGCCGGTCATCGCCAGGTCGGCGTCGCCGTCCTTGGCGGCTTTGGCCACGGCCGACGCCACTGGCTCCGAGCCGAGCCACATAGGCCCAAGGTCGTCACTGATCGTGGTAATGGAGGGGAAACCGCCGTAAGCGACTGGCAGCGTCTCGAGGTGAGACGGGTCCTCTGCCTCCTTCAAGAAGGCGCCGACATCGACACCCCTCTTGGCCCAGGCCTGCAGGAACAGGTGGTCCAGCGAGGCAATGCCCGGCCAGATGTAACCGCCGGAGCCCATGATCGTCTCGGACTGCGGGGAACCTAGCCATTGCTCGAGCTCCCAGTCAGCGGCCTGGTTGGGGCTCTTGGAGTTGATGGCGTCGATCAGGCCGTTGGTGAAGCTGAAGCCGCCCTTGGGACCAGCGGGGATCGGCAGGACGCCGAACTTGAACTTGGCCGCACCGTAGAAGGTGCTCAGGGCCCAGTCACCAGTGAGGTCCATGGCCACTTTGCCCTCAGTGAACAAGCTCCAGTCTTGGTTGCTGGGAGCGGTCCCATTGGCACCGAACTCGCTGGCGGGTGCGGCGACATGCCACTTGTTCTCCAGGTTGACCAAGAACTGGAAGGACTGGATGCCGGCCGGCGTGTCGAAGGCTATGGACTTCGGGTAGCACGAGCAGCGCCCACCGAAGGGGCCGCTCGCCTGGCTCCAGACATATACGCCGTCGCCGCCGAGCAAGCCACCGTAGCCTGTGTCGGGCTGGTTGATGATGGCTATACCGTAGGTTGACACTGAGTTCGCGTTGAAATTGGGCGACAAGGCGTTGTCACCGTTGGAATCGGTCGTCGCTTCTTTCAACAACGTGAGGAAATTGCCCCCGTTGGTTGGGTTCCAGGACAAGTTGGTCGGGATAGAAATGTGGTGAGCGGCGAAGTAGTTCTTGTTGTAGAAAATGCCTTCCGTGTCCCAGTCCTTGGGGAGCCCGTAGATCGCCCCGTTGTGGGAGTGGAGGGCAACGAGCGCAGGCCTGTACATGGACATGTCGACATGGTTCTTCGCGATGAGCGGGGCCAGGTTCTCCATGACCCCGTCTTGCTCCCATGTCGCCAGCCACGGAGTATTGACCCAGAACACGTCCGGAGCGTCACCAGCGCGGAACTCCGCGTTGATCTTGGCCTCGTAGTCCTGGTAAGGGACGAGCTCGACCGTGACACTGATATTGGGGTGGGACTTCTCGAAGACCGCAATGGACTTCTTGTAGCCGACTTCTTGGACCGGGTCCCAAAGCGCGTACGTGAGGTGGACAGTTGGCGTGCTCGCAGACGCGAGTGGGGCCCCCCCGACCATGGCGGAACCGGAGGCAAGCGTGGCCGCGGCGACCAGACCAGCGGCGGCTCGCCGCCAGCCGACGCGTCGCGCCAAGGCCGGCCTGAAACGTAGCTCCATATCCTCTCCTTTGCCTCTGCCCCTGGAGGTGTACCGGGGGCAAGCTGCGGCGCGGACGCCCTCTGCTTGGTGCGGCTCCCGTACCTTTTGGCCTCCTCGCTGCGCACGCTATAGTAGGTCTTATAATGACAGGATGTCAAGATGTGAGGATGCGAGGATGCAGGGATGATGGGATGGCAAGGGTGGGGAATCCTTCCGGAGGGCGAACGGAGCGAACGTTCCGCAGGCCTTTGACTACGGTACGTAGGTGGTCATGACCATCACGAGATCGGCCGCAATCGACTTCCGGTCGTTCGAGCCCTACTACCTGCAACTCAAACGCATCTTGCTGAAAGACCTCGAAGCTGATGCTCCGGAGGGCAGTTTGCTGCCCTCGGAAGCCGAGCTGTGCGCCCTCTATTCGGTGAGCCGCACCGTGGTGCGCCAAGCACTGGGCGAGCTCGAGAACGAGGGCTTGGTCCTAAAGGTGAAGGGCAAGGGCACCTTCGTCACCGGCCGTAAGGTCGATACGAGCTTCATCCAGGACACCTTGGGGTTCTACGAGTCCATGTCCAAGGCGGGGCACTCAGTCCAGAGCCGGGTCCTCAAGCTCGTTGTCGAGCCGAGCACGGTGGACATGGCCCGCCTGCTAGAGATAGGGGTGGGCGACGCGATGATCCGGTTCGACCGCGCCCGCAGCATCGACGGCCGGCCCGTCCAGGTGGCCCGGGCGGTCATGCCGGCGCGCCTCTTCCCCGGCCTCGTCGACATGGACTTGAGCGACCGGTCCCTTTACCAGGTACTGCGCGAGCACTACGACGTCCGCCCGGCCCGCGGCCACCGTGCTATCGAGGCGGTGGCGCTCTCCAAAGAGGACGCTGAACACCTGGGCGTGCCCCGGGGCACGCCGGGGCTCAGGGTGCACAGCATCACTCGCTCCAGCGACGGCGTGGTTTTCGAGCACTACGTAGCCGACTACCGGGGTGACAGCTTCCGTTTCGAGGTGGAGGTCCGCTCGGGCAGCGAGCAGCGGTCGTAAACAACTGCCGCCGCGCTGACTCCGGCGCGCGCCCGCTGCCCAGCGCCGCGGCGCCACGTCGCCCGCTGCTCAGTCCCTCGCTGCTCAGTCTGCCGCCGGCTCCCCTGGGACCGTGAAGAGAGGCTGCCACGGCGAGCCGTAAGGGTCCGAGCTCTGTTCACCCGGCGAAATGCCTTGGTTGTACCACTTGGCCTGGTAGGGCAACCCTTGATAGAGGACCTTGGCACCAGCGGCATAGTTGCCCGTCGGAGACCACGCCGGATAAGTGCCCGGAGGCACTGTGGTCAGCGTCGGGGCGTGGTCAGTGGGCAGGACGGGACCGACGAGGTCCCATGGGTCCTGGAACTCGTTGGGCCAGATTTGAGCCGGGTCTTGACCGACGTTGTACCACTTCGCCTGGTAGATATAGCCGTTGCGGACCACCAGGTAGCCGGGCTGGTACGCAGCCGTCGGCTGCCACAATGGGTAGAGGGCGTTGGCAGGGTTGGTGTCTGGGGACGGAGTGACGATGCCGGCCGCCATCGGCCGGGTGGCCAGCCCCCCCAGTACGCCAAACGCCTGAGAAAAGCCCAGCGAGGGCTGCGCTGTCCCGCTGCAGGTGTTGGACAGCACGCCGGTCACGCCGTACGCCTCCCCGCACTCGCTGTCGCGGTTGAGCGACCACATGGACACGCGGCCGACACCGTTGGCGCGCGCGAAGCTGGCCAAGCTTCTCGCGTCCGCCGGAGTGAGGACCTCGCCTGCCACGTCGTTTTGCCCGATCATGACGGTGATGCCCATGTGGCCCCACATCTGGACCGAGCTGAGGCGGTCCCCGTAGCGGGCCAGGTCGTGCTGGAGCTGGTCGTGCGCCGCTGACGCCGCCCCGGTCGCGAGGTCGAGCATCGTCTGGCCGGGGCCGGGCGCCGCGCTGAAGTCCATCGTCATGATGTTGACGCCAGCGAGCACGACGCGCGCACGGAGCATGGCGTTGATGGTGTACATGGCGTCGGCCTGAAGGCCGTCGGGCTCGACGGGCAGGGTCAGCCAAACCGCCACCTGCTGGTGCTTTTTGGCGGCGGCGGCTTGGAGCTGGGCCACCGCCTCCGCCCGGCGTTCGGCCGCTGACGGGTCGGCCAGAGCAGCGCCCTCGATATCGAGGTCCATCGTGGCTGCGTGGTAACGCGACAGGACTGCCTGATAGGCCTGTTCCAAAGCCGCGGTGTCGTTGCAACCCTCGCCGAGCTCGGTGTTGTCCCGGCCCCCGAAGGAAATGATGGCCGATACTCCCTCTTGCGCGAGCTGGGCTATACGAGGCCCGATGGCGAGCGCCTGGTCCGCCTCGGCCAGCGAGTAGTAGCCGCCCCAACTCGGCGTGCAACCCGCCTTGGGGGACGAGACGATGAAGCCGAGCACCACCTGGCGGGCAGTGTTGTCGGCTCTGTCCTGGAAGGCGTAGGTGGGTGTCAAGGTGGCGTCGACATAAGGAGCGAACCAGGTTTGCGCCTTGGTGGCCTCCGCCGCCTGGACAACTTGAGGAAGCTTGACGCCGAGCCCGTAGCTCGCACCGACCAGCACAGCCACAACCACCGCGACGCGGGCGAGTGACAGGTGAGAGCGGCGCTTCTGCTCCTCACCGACCAGGTCGAGCACCTCGCGTCCAGCCGGTGGCGCGCCGGGCGACGTGACAATGGGCCCGCCCGAGGCCGCATGGGCCGCCAGGTAAACCCCGGCCGCGCTCTCGCGGCCAGCGGGGCCCACGGGCGCGGGCCGGCCAAACAGGAACCCCTGTCCGAGCGCGGCCCCGAGCTGGCGGAAGAGCAGCCGCTGAGCCTCGGTTTCCACACCTGTCACCACGACCGTGCAACCAGATGTGCGCGCCACCTGGACCAGGCTGGCGAACTGCTCCTGGCTTTCGCGGTCGTCCGCCAGGCCGTTCACTGCCGACCGGTCCAGCTTGACGTACGCCGGGCGCAGCTCGACCAGGACCGCCTGGCTCTTGTGCCCGAGGCCGGCATGCTCGAGGCCCAGGAGCACGGTGGAAGGCAGGATGCGGCGGATATCGCGCATCTCAGGTAGGACGTCGCTCGTCGAAGGTTCGGTCATCTCGACCAGGACGGGCCGGCCGAGGTGCGCCAAGCGGTGGCGCAGTTCGGCGTCGGAATGAAGGAGCCGGGAGGAGGCCTTGATGGCCAGCCATCCCCCGAACGGCAAGGCCGCCGACGCCTTCAAAGCCGACCGCACCATCGCCGCCTCGAGCGCCACGCCCTGGCCGGCAGCGACCGCCTCGGCCAGCCAGCGCTCCGGGCTGATGTTGTCGGCGAAGCGGGTGAGCGCCTCGTAGCCCACGACCTCGCCCGAGGAGAGCTCGGCTACGGGCTGGAACACGGTCCAAAGGTCGCCTTCCTCGGGCAGCTGGAACGCCAGCGCCTTGCGGGCACCGTCGGCGCGAGCACGCCCCGCAACCACCCCAGGGCGCGGTACCTCCTCCACCGGGACGCCGAGCTCGAGCACGGCGCGCCAGTCCCTGTGCGCCGCGGGTACGGGCGCGCTGCGCCCGAACCAGCGCCGGGAGGAACTGGGAAGGGCCGGCCGGAAAAGGAACGCCTTCAGGTGGGCACTGGCGTCAATAAGAGAATTACCTATGCCCACAAAGGCAATTAGGCCATAAGCCACCAGCAGCAAGTTGAGCGCTGCGTAGCCCGCGTTTTCCCATACCCGGTGCTGGTAGGACTCATAAAGGGTGAAGGCGGCCAAAATGGCAAGCGCGTAAGGGGCAATGACAAACAGCAGCGGCGTCACGGTGCGGTCCCGTACTTTCGGCGTCCGCACGAACTGCCCCTTGGACGACGTGATCGCCTGCACCAGTGTGGCCGTTGCACCCGCCAGGTTGATCGGGACGAGCAGCAGGTTGAACGCGTAGACCCGGGCGATGTCCAGGCGCTTGTAGCCGCAGTAGCGCAGGTCGAGAGCCATTGCCCAGAAATAGGGCACGGCGACCAGGCCGAGCAGAGGGCTGATCAGGGTAGCGGTGAACGGGAACGCCAGCAGGATGAGCAAGCTGAGCGAGCTCCACGTGATCGAGGCCATGTAGTTCCAGCGCAAGTAGCGTTCGGACAAGCGCACCTTTTGGCCGCGCCGGCGCGCGGCCCGCGCCCGGACGCGCAGCTTGGGCACGATGAGCAGTCCGCCTGTCGCCCAGCGCTGGCGCTGGATGCAAAGCGAACCGAAGTCGGGCGGGGTGGCGCTGTAGCTCAACCTCTCGGGGACATTGAAAAGGTTCCATCCGTGGATCCCCATGTCCAGCGTCGAATCAGTGTCCTCGATGACCGTCCGGTCCTTGATGTAGGTACGGATTTCCCAGTCACCGAGGTAGCTGGTCTCGACGATGTCATCGAGTGCCTTTTTGCGGATCACGGCATTGGCACCGACCCAGAAGGTCGCGTTGTAATAGGTGAGCCCCTGGTGGACCAGGTGCTGCAGGTCAGTAGTGGCTCCGGCGACGCGCTCGAGACGCGTCGCCGACCCGGGGAAGGCGCTGTAGGGCGTCTGGGCGATCGCGTCGTGACGGTGCTCCTGCTGCTCGAGGAGGTGCACGAGGCGCTGGCAGTAGTCGGGCAACAAGATGCTGTCGGCGTCCAAGGTAAGCACGTAGTCCGGGTCGGGTACCTCCAGCGTTGCCTGCGCCGGCCCCACCTGCTCCAGGGCCGGGCCTGTCACGGTGACGACCTCGCGGTAGTGGCCGCCCATCAAACCTATGTAACTGTTCAGGTTCATAGCCTTGTTGGGCTCGTGCGAGAGCGAAACATAGCGCTTGCGCTGGAAACTCGACAGTTTGGCCTGGAAGATCCAAGCCAGGCGCTGGTAGAGCTGGCGCGCCCGGCGCCCCGGCAGGGGCGACCCTTCTTGTGCCGCCTCGTCGAGCGCCTTGCCCACCGCACAGAGTTCTCGGGCGAGCCGGCGTACGACATGGTTGGCGAAAAAAGCGTCCGTGTGGTCCACCAGATCTTGGCTGGCGGCCAGGTTCTCCAGCCAGCTTGCGGCGGCGGCATAGTGTGCCGCCAGATCAGCCACGCCGTCGGCGCTGAGCTCGCGCGACCCTAGCCCGCTGGCCTCGAAGGCCTTGAGCGCGTCACGAAAGCGCGCCGCCGGCCAGGCCAGGAGCTCTTCGATCTCGCCGGGCAGAGCCTGGGCCGCCTCGAGCAGCTCGCGCGCCCTTTGGTCCTTCGGGATTACGGGGTCATCGATCAAGAGGACCACTCGTATGCCCGGGTACTCCTGGAGCGCGGCCGATAAAAGCGTGTTCCGGATGACGCGGGCATCCTCCTGGTACGACGGCACCAGCACCGTCATGCCCGGGGCTGTGTGCTCGAAGTACTCGTCGAGCACAGCCCGTGAAGCGCGCCGGTGCGACCTGGCCCGGTAACAAAAGCCTAGCCGGCTCAACAAATAAGCCACGCTCGAGGCGCTCAGCAAGGTGACCACGAGCAGGTACACGACCGACTCGGTACGGGCCACGGCCGATGAGTGCATCGGGTTGAGCAGGTCATTGAACAGCCAGTAAACGACGTAAGCGCCCCACGCGACCACCGTGGAGACTATGAACAGCCGCGCGAGGCCGATGCGGCGGTCGCTCACGGGGGGTGCGACAACGGGCAATGGCTGCGTCCGGCGGTCGTGACCCAATTGCCGGCGATGGCCGCCGCGGGCGGCTCGGTTGGGGCGAGCGTGCGCGCCATCGCGGGCTCGCTCCCGGCCGACGGCGCCCCCGGCCCGCGGCCAGTGCCCATCACGTCGTCCCACGTGCGCCCGCTCTGGCAGCGTCGCGGGCTGCCCATCGGGAGGCGCCTGTTTCAGGGCGAGGTTGTCTCGGCCACGTCGGCTCATGTAATGCGTCGTCCTTCCGCCTGGTACTGAAAATAATGGTAAATGCTATTAACTGAGCCGGGCAAGCCCGGTCCCCGCACTATTCACGTTACGTGGTAATTAGAAATTGGCCGCCACTATCGGTAGTCCCGTAATTTCTTCGATTTCGGAAGGCCTCCGAAACCAAACTGGCACCGGGACCGAGTGGGGCGGCGGCTTGAGCCTAGGCGAGGGACCTTGCCGCCCGCAAGGCCCGCGAGGGCCCGCAAGGCCCGCGAGGGCCGGCAAGGGCCCGCAAAGAAAAGGTGAGATGGCGACCTCGGCGCCGTCCCGAACGAGCAGAGCACCCGAAGATTCTCGCTGCGGTCGCTCGGCTGGAGGCGTGGCTTGCCGAGCTTAAACCGGTACGGATGCAGACCAAAAGGGGGAGGCGAGGATGGCCGTGGACGATGCGAGCGAGGACCGGGCGGAGTGCCCTTGGGGCTGGTGTGGCCTCTGCCAAAGCTTCACCGAGTTCCCCCACGACTGCAAGGGCGAGGTTCAGGCGGGTGGCGACCTCAACGCCGCCTAGCCCGCCCCTGGGGACTAATTCGCTGGAGGAGATGGGGCCTGTTCGCACGGCACTCGCACCTGGCCACGGCGCAAGGGCCCGCGCCGGCAGGGTGTCAACGGACTGGTAGAGCGCCGGCGTTCTGGGCCCAGCTGAGCTCGGCAAGCTTGTCAGCCCCGAGCGGGCGGGCAAGCAGGAAACCTTGGCCCTCGTCACAACCGAGAGCGGTGAGCTCACCCAACTGGAGGTCGGTCTCGATCCCTTCGCCCACGACCGACATGCCGAGGGCGTGCGCCATGGCGGTGATGGCCCCGATGATCTTGCGGTCCCGTTCGCTCCCGCCGATCTGGTCCACGAAACTGCGGTCTATCTTGAGGGTGTCCACGTTGAGGCGCTGGACGTGAGCGAGCGTGGAATATCCGGTGCCGAAATCGTCAAGGGCCAGGCGCACACCCACTTCGGACAGCGCGCTCAGTGCGCTGGCTGCCCCTCCAAGCTCACCTATCAGGGCCGTTTCGGTCACCTCTAAACAAACCTGCCCCGGCGCCACGCCATGCTTACGGATAGTCGAGCACACGCGGTCCACCAGGTGCGGGTCGGAGAGCTGGCGGCCGGAAAGGTTTACGGCTACGGTGAAATCCGGAGCGCAGCACCCGTCCCGGCTCCACTCCGCCAGTTGGCGGCAGGCTTCGTCGAGGACGAAAGCATCAATCGCACCTATCAGGCCGCGCTCCTCAGCGAGTGGGATGAAATCGCTCGGGGGCACGACCCCTCGCTCGGGGTGCTGCCAGCGCACCAGCGCCTCGGCGCCGCGCAGGCGATGGTCTTCGAGACAGAAGAGGGGCTGGTAGAGCAGGAACAGTTCCTGCAGATCGATCGCCCGGCGCAGGGCGGCGTCGAAGTCGTGGCTTGCCACGGCCTGCGCCCGCAGGTTGGGGTCGAAGAGCCGGAACCCGTCACGCCCCGCGCTCTTGGCTTCGTACATGGCGATGTCAGCCTGTTGCAGCAGCTCTCCCGGCTCAGCCGTCGCGTCACCCGTAACGGCGACACCGATGCTCCCGGTGATCGTCAGGTCGACGCCGTCCTCGATGAACTTGCGGCCGATGGCCCGCACCGCCCGACTGGCGATCAGACGCACGTCGTCGTCGGCCCGCAATCCGGTGCAAAGCATCACGAACTCGTCGCCGCCAAACCGGGCTACGGTGTCTGCTCGGCGGGACACACGGACCAATCGCCTGCCCACCTCGACCAGCACGCGGTCCCCTGCTTCATGGCCGAGCGTGTCGTTGATACCTTTGAAATTGTCCAGGTCGACGAACAGCACGGCCACCCGCCCGCGGCTGCGGTCCAGCGCGAGCAACGACTGAGCCAAACGGTCCATGAGGGCCAACCGGTTGGGTAGGCCGGTGACCGAGTCGTGCAGGGCCTGATGGGCCAGCGCTTGTTCGGCGATGATCTGCGCGGTCACGTCGCGCGATATCCCGAAAGTACCTATGACTTCGCCCGTCCGGTCACGCAAAGGCAGCTTCGTCGTCGACACCCAGGCGTCGGGACGGTCGTGGAAAGTTTCGCGCTCGATCTTGGCCAACATCGGCTCGCCGGTCTGGATGATCCGTTGCTCGTCTTCGAAAGCAGCCGAGGCGTGCTCCTCACTGAAAAAATCAAAGTCGGTCTTGCCCACGACCTCCGTCATGTTGGCAGCGCGCGTCGTATCGGCCAACATGCTCGCGCTGATCACGACAAAGCGGCTCAGCCGGTCCTTGAAGAAGATCCGCTCGCCTGGGGTTTGGAGCAGGTTCCACAGGCATAGTCGTTCGAGTTCGGCACCCGTCGGCAACGGCACCGCATCGCGCTCGTCGACAGGTAACGGCTGGGCAGACGCCATGTTCCCATATCGGCGCCTGTTGGCCGCGGTTGAGGGGCAAGTGACCGCCCTCGACGGCCCTCTCGCACCGAGCCGAGCGGTGCCCGGGCAGACCGCGTGCTCGGCACCCTCGCGCCCGGCGCGAAGCTCAGGCCTCCCTTCGTGCTCCGGGCGATGGGCCCGCCCTTGCGACCTCGGGCGGCGCCCAACCGCGCCGGGCGAAAGCTTCGCCCACGGCGTGGACAACGGCGTCGCACCGGGTCTGCTCCACCAGGGCGATCACCGAGCCGCCGAACCCGGCCCCCGTTTGGCGTGCTCCCAGAGCACCCGCGTCACCTGCGACGGCCACCACCTCGTCGCTTTCGGCGCACGACACCTCGAAGTCGTCCCGCAACGACCGGTGCCCGGCGGCGAGCACCTCCCCGATGCCGGCCACCTTGCCCGCGCGCAAGGCGGCCGCGGCGGCCAACACCCTGGCCTCCTCGGTGAGCACGTGCCGCGCTCGGCGAGCCAGCTCCGGCTCACCCCGCCGCTCCAGCCGGGCGACGGCGTCGCCCGCTTCGCTGGCGGCCACATCTCGCAGGGCCGGCACCCCGAGCAGGTGGGCCGCCCGGGCACAGGCAAGGCGGCGATCGGCATAGGCCGATCCCACCAAGTCGTGCTTGACGCCGGTGTCGAAGCGCAGCAGCACCAGGCCGGCCGCGCCCGGGTCGAAAGGGATGTGCTCGGCGGCGAGCGAACGGGTGTCGAGGAGCAGCGCGTGACCGGCCGCTGAGCACATGGACGCGGCCTGGTCCATCAGTCCGCAAGGCATGCCTACGTAGTCGTTTTCGGCCGCCTGAGCAAGGAGTGCCATTTCCATGGGCATCATCGGTTCGACCGAGCCCTGGTACAGGTCGCACAAGGCCATGCCCACGCCACATTCGAGCGCGGCCGAGGAAGACAAGCCCGCTCCCACCGGGACCTCGCTGCTCACGAGCAGGTCGGCACCACCGACTCGGCGGCCCGATGCACGCAACGCGCGGGCGACGGCCTGCGGGTAGGCCGTCCAACCCGAAGCCCGCGCCGTGCCCTCTATGTCCACCTCGAGCGCCGCGGCACCGGGCTCGAGCAGCGAACGGAGCCCGAGGCGCCCGTCCGGGCGGGAGGCAGCCCACACCCGGGTCACCTCGGGGATGGCAAAGGGGAGGACGTGGCCCTCGTTTACGTCGGTGTACTCCCCGATCAGGTTGACCCGGCCCGGAGCCGCCCAACACCCCTCCGGCGCGCGCCCGTAGGTCTCGGCAAAGACGGCGGGAGCGGACCGAGCGGAGGGAGCGGACCGAGCGGAGGGAGCGGCGGGGGCGTTGTGAGCGTTCACAAGCGCGACATGTTAGGGGCGGGGGCGCCGTTCGTCCCAGCTCCCCCAAGGCCTCTCACCGGTCAGCAAGAATCCCCAGGGTGACCTCCACCACACTGCGCACCCGGCCTGTCCTGCCCCCCGACGTCCCAGCGTTGGTCGGCTTGGTGCACGAACTGGCAGCCTACGAGCAGGCCGCCTCGGAGTGCGCGCTCAGCGAGGCGGCACTGCACGCCGCCCTCTTCTCCGAGCGGCCGGCGCTGTTCGGGCATGTAGCCCTCGTTGACGGTCACCTCGCCGGCTGTGCGCTATGGTTCCTCAATTTTTCGACCTGGCGGGGCACTCACGGGATTTACGTTGAGGACCTTTACGTCCAGCCCAGCTATCGGGGGCAAGGCGCAGGGCGGGCTTTGCTGGCCGAGTTGGCGGCGGAGTGCGCGAGGCGCGGTTTCAGCCGGCTCGAGTGGGCGGTGCTCGATTGGAACGCTCCCGCGATCGCCTTCTACACCTCGCTCGGTGCTGAAGCACAGTCCGAGTGGAGCATTTTCCGGTTGAGCGGCGCGGCGCTGGCGGGCCTGGCCGAGCAGGCCGGAGACTGACCCAACGGGGCCGCCGCACAAGCTGGGCTAGCTGCGTCAATAGCACGAGCACCCCAGTCGCGCGGCCGCGAATTTGGCGGTAGGGTCCTGGCATCGCACGAGCAAGGAGGGGACTGTTGCCCGCGAGGCCCACGGCGTTCGAGGCAGTCGGCCGAGCACGCGCGCGACCGCACGGCAGGCCGCGCGACGGGGGCCGCGTGCCAGGACGGCGGCGTGGCTGGGCTGTGGCCGCCGCCGTCGCCGCCGCCCTGTTGGCGAGTGGCTGCGGCTCCGGCGCCAACAAAGGAGCGAGCACTACCTCGACCAGCACGGTGGGCGCAAGCTCTTCGACAACTGCGACGACGGTGACCACTGTGGCCACCACTCGGGCGACGACGACCACGACCCGAGCGCCCGTCAAGCCACTGCACGGTCAACTGACGGTGTTATCGCCGATCGGGCTGAACGTGCGGGCAGGACCCTCCAAGCACGCCGCCGTTGTCGGGTCAGCCGCCCAAGGGGCGGTGCTCGAGCTGCTCGGGCACACCAAGGGCAACGGGGGCTGGTACAAGGTCGAGGGCGTGACTGTGACCGGGTGGGTCACGGCCAACCCGGACTACACCGCCCGCGGCAGCTTCAGCGCTTATTCATCCGGCCCGTTCGGTGTGTACTACCCGGCGACCTGGTCCGCGACCGGTACCCCGGCGACCGGTGTCAGGTTCGCCAACCCGGCCGCTAAAGGCACGGAGCACGTAGTGATCACGGTCGGCAACCCCACCAAGCTGCCGTCAGTGAAACAGGGCCGGGGGGTATCCGAGAGCACCGCCGAGCAAGTCGTGGCCTGCGGGGTGACCACGGAGCTTTTCGTCTACACCACGGCGTCGGCCCACCGGTACCTGGCTTCCGCCCGGGTCCCCCTGGCTGCCCATCGCGCCATCGGCCTCGAAGCCACACTGACGGCCAAGTCGCAGGTGGCGACGGTCCTCGACTTCGTCAATTCGCTCACGTTCCCGCTTGTGGTCTGCGTGGGCGCGCCGCCAACCCCGCACACCCACCGTCACAAGAAGCAAACCTGAGCGCTGCGCCCGAACGCCAGCAGCGTAGGCCTAGCGACGCAAGCCGGGCGCCGCACCACTCGCCCGGTGGCCAGCGAGCGGGCCGCTTGGCGGAGCGTTCAGGCTATGACCCCCGGGGTGCCGTCGTCTGACTCCACTGGGAGCCCGGCCTCGGCCCAGGCCTTCATGCCGCCGTCCAGGTTGGTCGCCTGGAACCCGGATTCGACCAAGAAAGCGGTCGCCCTCGCGGAGCGCCCACCGGAACGGCACACGAGCACCAAGTGCTTGTCCTTGGGCAACCCATCGACGGCGTCGGCCAGGCTGCCCAAAGGGATGTGGCGCGCCATCGGCGCATGACCCGCATCCCACTCGAACTGCTCGCGTACGTCCACAACGATGGCGCCCTGGCCGATCAACCCGTGCACCTCAGCGGGCCCGGCGCCGGGGACCCCTTCGGTTGGCCTAATGGACATTGTTGACCATCCTAAGCCCGCCCGCCGCGCTCAGGAAGCCATTGGGAGGGTCGCGACTTCCTCGGCGGCCGTGCCGTGCAAAGCGGCCGCGAGAACTTCGTCTACTTTTTCGGCGAAAGTGAACGTCATCTTTCGGCGCACCTCTTCGGGCACATCCTCGAGGTCATCTTGGTTGCGGGCCGGGAGCACCACATGCGTAAGGCCAGCACGGTGAGCCGCAAGTACCTTCTGCTTGACCCCTCCTATGGGAAGTACGCGGCCTTGCAGCGTCACTTCGCCGGTCATGCCCACCCAAGGGTGGACGGGCCGGTCGAGCAACAAACTGACAAGGGCAGTCACCATGGTCACCCCGGCCGAAGGGCCGTCCTTGGGCACGGCTCCCGCGGGCACGTGCATATGGAACCGCTTGCCCCGCAACGACTCCTCGTCGATGCCAAGCTCGCTCGCCCGCGCCCGCACATGCGAGAGCGCAATTTCGGCTGATTCTTTCATCACGTCACCCAATTGTCCCGTAAGCGTCAAGCCTTCGGCACCGGCCATGGCGGTCGCCTCGACGAACAAGACGTAACCGCTAAGCCGGTAGCCACCCCAGGCACGCTCGTCCGGTCGGCGGCCTCGAAATAAAAACGCGGCCGGCCGAGCCACCCGCGCAGGTCGCGCGCCTCGACGACTACCGGGGCCTCGGCGCTGCCGGAAGCCAATTTGGTTGCCACTTTGCGGAGCAGCCGGCCAATTTCGCGCTCCAAGTTGCGCACGCCTGCCTCCCGGGTGTAGTCGGCGGAAATAGCGCGCAAGGCGTCGTCGCTTATCTCGACCTCGTCGGGGCGCAGCGCGGCCCGCTCCAGCTGGCGCGCCAGCAGGTGATTACGGGCGATTGCCAGCTTCTGTTCCTCGGTGTAGCCATCGATGCGGATGACCTCCATCCGGTCGAGCAGCGGCCCCGGCACGGTGTCAGTGACATTGGCGGTGGCGATGAACAACACTTTGGACAGGTCAAGCTCGACCTCCAAGTAATTGTCACGGAAGGTGTGGTTTTGAGCGGGGTCGAGCACCTCGAGGAGAGCCGACGACGGGTCGCCGCGATAGTCGGCACCTACCTTGTCCACTTCGTCGAGCACGATCACAGGGTTGATCGTCCCCGCCTCCCGCAGGGCGCGCGCCAGGCGCCCGGGTTGGGCGCCGACGTAGGTCCGCCGGTGGCCCCGGATCTCGGCTTCATCGTGGACGCCCCCCAGCGCTACCCGTACGAACTTGCGGCCGAGGGCGCGCGCCACCGACTCCCCGAGTGAGGTCTTGCCCACTCCCGGGGGACCGACAAGCGCCAAAATGGCGCCCGCGCCACGGCCCGTGACCGGGGCCAGGCCTCTCTTGACCTGCAGTCCCCTTACCGCCAGGTGCTCGAGGATCCGCTCCTTGACGTCATCGAGCCCCTCGTGGTCGGCGTCCAGCACGTCCGCCGCGGCGGCCACGTCCAGGTGGTCCTCGGAGACCACGCCCCAGGGGATCTCGGGCACGGTGTCAAGCCAGGTGCGGATCCAGTTCTGCTCGGGGCTCTGCTCGCTGGTGCGCTCGAGCCGGGTTATCTCGCGCTCCATGGCGGCGGCCACCGCCTCGGGCAGGTCCCGCTCAGCGAGCCGCGACCGGTAGTACTCGGGAGTGCCGGTCTCAGCACTGCCCTCGAGCTCGCCCAGCTCCTTGCGGATGGCGTCGAGCTGGCGGCGGAGCAGGAACTCGCGTTGCGTCTTCTCCATGCCCTCCTCGACGCTCGTCTTGATCTGCCGGCGCAGGGCCAGGTCAGCCAGGGTCTCGCGCGCCCAGCCCAGGACCAGCTCGAGGCGTTGGGTGATGTCGATGGTCTCCAGCACCTGGACCCTTTGTGCGAGCGAGAGCTCGGGCGAGTAGCCAGCCAGGTCCGCGATCTGGCCGGGCTCCGTCACCTCCCGCAACCGCTCGGCGATCTGGCGGGCGCCCCGGGAGAGCAGGATGTTCTCGAGCACCGCCCGGTACTCGCGGGCGAGCTCAGTGGTACGTGGCGACGGCGGCTCGTCGGCGATCGGCTCCACCTGCACCCACAGCGCCTTGCCGGTCCCCGGCACCCCGGTGCCCAGGTGCGCCCGGCTCAGGCCGTGGACGACCATGGCGGGTTGCCCTCCGATGGTCTCTCCCCGCTCGAGGATCTCGGCGATGACACCGACCGAGGCGTAGCGGCCCTCGATGCATGGCACCAGGACGAGGCGGCCGCCAACCGAACCGGCGGCGTCCAGCGCGACCTGCGCCTCCTCAGTCTCCAGCGCCATCGTAAAACCCATCCCCGGCAGCACGACCCCCGAGGTCAGGGGTAGCAATGGCAGGGTCTCGGGCTTGTCTGGCATGTTCCCAACTCCGTTCTCGCGCCGGCTTCGCGCCAGCTAGGACTAATTACAACAGTGTGGTGTGAGATTTGTTCCGCGCCGGGGGCCAGGCGCCGACGGCCCCGAGCCTCCGGAGAAGGTGGCCGGGTCGCCCGGGCCACCACGGCGGCCGGGCCGCCCGGCGGTCGTCCGACTTGCCGCGCTCGGCGCCCGCGTGTCACTTTCGCGGTATGCGCTATAACACTCCCTGCGCCCGACCAGCCCGCTCCGCACGGACCGGGATAGGGCGCTGAGGGTC
>Ga0335074_10006198_pt1 | contig 16588 bp, 15 predicted proteins | sample Lox_Sample_23_FD_206715 | JGI IMG/M metagenome (GOLD analysis project Ga0335074, IMG submission 206715) | Soil microbial communities from Loxahatchee National Wildlife Refuge, Florida, United States - Lox_Sample_2.3 | ecosystem: Environmental > Terrestrial > Soil > Wetlands | place: USA...
GCCTCCGGCCCGATCGGGCCGGGGGCGCGCTTGGCTTTCCGGGCCGGCGGCTCCCGGTGATATGGCCGGGGCGGTATCGCCCGCACCGGTGGTCCGGGAATGAGTATGGTATCCATCAAATGTCCGAACTGTGCCCGGAGGCTGGCCGTGTATGACTATGTCATCGTCGGCGCGGGCAGCGCCGGCTGCGTTCTCGCCGGCAGGCTCACCGAGGACCCGGCCACCCGGGTGCTGCTGCTGGAAGCCGGCCCTCCCGACTCCGCCGGCGAGATCCACATACCCGCGGCAACGAACCTGCTCTTCCAGAGCACCTATGACTGGAACTACCAGACGGTCCCGCAAGAGCGTGCGGCGGGCCGCTCGGTGTACTGGCCCCGTGGCCGGACCCTCGGCGGATCGTCGTCGATCAATTCGATGATCTACATCCGGGGCAGCCGCTACGACTACAACTCCTGGCGCGACGACTACGGCTGTGAGGGCTGGGGGTACACCGACCTGCTGCCGTACTTCCTGCGGGCCGAGAACAACTCCCGCGGCGCGTCCGCCTACCACGGCGCTTCGGGCCCGCTCAGCGTCACCGATCCCCGGCACAAGTCGCCGCTGGCCAGCGCGTTCGTGGACGCGGCCGAGCAGGCAGGCCTGGCCGCCAACGACGACTTCAACGGCCCGCGTCAGGACGGCGTCGGCTTCTACCAGGTGACCCAGCAGCGCGGGCGCCGCTGCAGCGCCGCCGACGCCTACCTGCACCCGGCCTCCGGCCGGCCGAACCTGACGATCCAGACCGACGCGCGGGTGACCGCGATCGCCGTGTCCGGCGGCCACGCGGTCGGCGTGCGCTACCTGCTGCGGGGGGAATCCCAGACCGCGCACGCCGAGGGCGAGGTCATCCTGGCGGCCGGCGCCATCGGCAGCCCGCAGTTGCTCATGCTGTCCGGGATCGGCCCCGCCGACCACCTGCGGGCGCACGGCATCACCGTGGAGGCGGACAGCCCGGGTGTGGGCGGGAACCTGTCCGACCACCCGGCGGTGACCGCGATGTGGCACACGCCGAAGTCCCGAGGGCTGTGGGAGCGGGTGGGCCGGACGAACCTGGCCCGCTGGCAGCTCATGCACTCCGGGCCGATGACCACGAACTTCGCCGAGTCCGGCGGGTTCAGCCGCTCCGACGCCGCTCTGCCTGCACCGGACATTCAGTGGCACGCGCTGCCGGCCCCGTTCCAGAACGGCGGCCTCGCCGACCCCGCGATCCGCGCGCTCTCGGTGCTCGTCGCGCTGGTGGCGGTGCGTAGCAGGGGCCAGATCCGGCTGGCCAGCAGCGACCCGCGGCACAAGCCGCTGATCGACCCCGCGTATCTGTCCGACGGGGCCGACATCGAGCCCTTGGCCGCCGGCGTGAAGATGGCCAGGGACATCGCCCTGCAGCGGCCGATGTCGAAGATCTGCAAGTCGGAGCTGGCGCCCGGCGGGGGCGTGCAAAGCGACCCCGAGATCAGGGACTTCATCAGGCGCAACCTGACCACCATCTACCATCCTGTCGGAACCTGCGCGATGGGTGGCGACTCCAGGCTGGCCGCCAGCAGGCTCACCAGCGTGGTCGACCCGGAGCTGCGGGTCAGGGGGATCGAGGGGCTGCGGGTGGTGGACGCCTCGGTGATGCCCACCGTGCCGAGGGGCAACACCAACGCGCCGACGATAGCGATCGCCGAGCGGGCCGCCGACCTGATCTGCGGGCGTGCCCCGCTCGCCCCCATGGAGCCCGCGGACGCGGCGCTGTCGGCGTCACCGGCGTCGTAGCGCGCGGGCGCGCCTAGCCGAGCGGCACCCGCGTCCCGGCCAGCAGGCTGCGCTCGGCGGCGAACGCCATCAGGTGGCTGTCCAGGGATTCCCGCGGCCCGGTGCTGATGAGCGAGCGGTCACCGGAGGCGACCGCGTCGGCGAAGGCGCCAATGACGCCGAAGTCGCCGCCGCCGTGACCCCCGCCGGCCACCGCGGCCGAGTCGTCGACCGGAACTGCGGTCGCCTGGCCGGTGACGAAGTCGGTGACGGTGATCCGATGCCCGTCGCCTTCGAGGAATCCCCGCGCGCCCATGATCCTGGTTCGGCGGCGGCCGTACGGCGTGAACGCGCTCATCGTCAGCGTGGCGGTGACCTCGCCGTCGAACTCGATCGTGACCACCTGGTGGTCGGCCACGTCGTTGTCGCACGCGTATACGCAGCGCCCGTACGGGCCTTCGCGCAGCGCCCGCTTGACCCCCTGTTCGGTCAGGTCGGTGGTCAGCACCGACAGCGGCCACTGCCTGCGCTTCGGATCGTCGAGGAAGCCGAGGTAGAGCCGCATAGCCGAGTACGGGCAGGTCGGCTCCACGCCACAGTCGAGGCAGCGATCGGCGGCGCCGGGCGGCCGGGCGGCCGCGGTGAAGTGGTGCAGCCCGCCGCGGCTTGACACCGCGACCGCCGGCCTGCCGACCACGTACCGCAGCCAGTCGAGGTCGTGGCAGCACTTGGTCAGCAGGCTGGGCCCTGACCCGTCGGCCCGGCGCCAGTTGCCGCGCACGTACGCGTGCGCGAAGTGCCACCACCCGACCGGCTCGAGGTGCTCGACCCCGACGATCTGGCCGAGCCGGCCCTCGGCCACGACCCGCTTCACCGCCTCGGTGTACGCCGTATACCGCATCACGTGGCAGACCGCCAGCATCACCCCGGCCTTCTCGGCCGCTTCGACCACCCCGATGCACTCTTCCGAGGTAGGTGCGATGGGCTTCTCGAGCAGCACGTGATAGCCGAGGCCGGCGAACTGGATCGCCGCCTCGGCGTGCTCGCGGTCCGGGGTGCTCACGATCACGGCGTCGGCCAGCGGCTCCCTGGTGGCCAGTTCCCGCCAGTCGCGCAGCCGCGCGCCCGCGGCTACCCCGAGCCGATCGGCCAGCGCGTCGCGGCGGTCGGCGCGCGGGTCGGCGACGGCCACGATCCTGGCCCTGCCCGGGAACTGCTCGGCGAAGCCGGCGAAGACGTTGCCCCGTGCCCCGGCTCCAAGCACCGCCATCGTTACTGGTCCAGCCATCGCCATCGCTCCCAAGTGCCGCGGAAGAACATCGCCGCCAAGATCGACTAAAGCATCATCATCGGGTCATTTATGCGTCGAAGGCGCGTCGCCCCTGCAACGGGACGATGACAGGTGAGTCACGATGCGCCGTGGCTTGCCCGTTTTAATCATAAATACGAAGTTGGCGAGGCTTACGATCGTTAGGGCATCGCGGCACGAGCTGGCCCGAGGGAGCCGGGATGGAAGACGAGATCGCGCTGAGGGTGCTGGGTCCCGTGGAGATCCCGGCGGCCGGATCGCGGACGCCGCGGCAACCGCCGCAGCAGCGGCTTGTGCTTGGCATGCTGGCGCTGCGCGCGGGGCAGCCCGTGCCGGTTGCCGAGCTGATCGACGCGGTGTGGGACGACCAGCCGCCGCGCTCGGCGCGCGGCAGCCTGCAAGCACTTGTCACGGGCGTCCGCCGGGCCATCGGCCCGGTGCCTGGCGGCCGCCTCGACCGGTGTGGCGAGGCCTACCGGCTGCAGGTCGACGCCGATCAGGTGGACGTGCACCGGTTCCGGTTCCTGGCCGCCGCCGGGCGGGAGGCCGCCGACCGGCGGGACCGGAGCGCCGCCGTCGCCGCGTTCGACCGGGCTCTGGGCCTGTGGCGGGGACCCGTGCTCGCCGATGTGCCGGGTACCGCCGCCGTGGCCGCCGCCCGGTCAATGCTGGCCGAGGAGCGCCTGTCGGTGATCGGTGACCGCGTCGCCACCCTGCTCGCGTGCGGGATGGAGCGGCAGGCCGCCGCCGAGCTGCCGGGCCTGCTCGTGGAGTATTCGCTGTCCGAGCGGCTCGCCGGGCTGCTGATCGTGGCGCTGTACCGGCTCGGGCAGCGAGACGGTGCGCTGCGCGTGTTCCGGGCCATCAGGGACCGGCTGGCCAGCGAGCTCGGGGTGGAGCCCGGCCCGGAACTGCAGACCCTGCACCAGCGGATCCTGGCCGGCGACCCGGATCTGGCCCGCGACCCGGATCTGGCTGGCGACCCGGACTTCTCCGCGGCCCGCCAGCTGGCTCCCGCCAGATTCGCCCGGGTGGTGCCGCGGCAGCTGCCGGCCAGCCCGCCGCACTTCGCCGGGCGGACGGCCGAGCTGAAGGCTCTGGACGAGCTGGCCGCCCGCGCGGCAGACGGCGACGGCCGCGGCGCGGTCTGGGTGCTGGCCGGCCCGGCTGGGGTCGGCAAGACCACGCTCGCCGTGCACTGGGCGCACAGGGTGGCCGACCAATTCCCGGACGGCCAGCTGTACGTCAACCTCCGCGGCTTCGCCCCCGAGGGCAGGCCGGTCACCCCGGCGGAGGCGCTGCGCGCGCTCCTTCGGGCCATGGGCGTCCTCCTGGCGCAGATCCCCGAGTCGCGGGACGCGCAGGCGGCGCTGTACCGCAGCATGCTGGCGGGCAAGCGGATGCTCGTGCTGATCGACAACGCCGCAGACGCCGGCCAGGTGCGGCCGCTGCTGCCCGGCGGCACGGGCTGCGCGGCACTGGTCACCAGCCGCAGCCAGCTGACCGGCCTGGTCGCGGTGGAGGGCGCGCATCCGGTCTTCCTCAACGTGCTGTCCGAGCCTGAAGCCTGCGAGCTGCTGGTCGGCAGGCTCGGAGCGCAGCGGGTGATGGCCGAGCCCGCGGCAGCGACGGAGCTGGCCGGGCTCTGCGCCGGGCTCCCGCTGGCGCTCTCGGTGGCCGCGGCCAGGGCCGCCGCGCGACCCAGCTTCGCGCTGTCCGCGCTCGCCGCCGAGCTGCGCAGCGACGAAGACCGCCTGGACGCGCTGGGCCTGGCCGAGGACGCCGACGGCAACGTTCGCGAGGTGCTGTCCTGGTCGTACCGGCAGCTCAGCGCGCCGGCAGCGCGGATGTTCCGGCTGCTCGGCGTTCATCAGGGCCCGGACATCTCGGCTGCCGCGGCGGCGAGCCTGGCCGGCACCGGGGTTCCGCAGGCACGCCGCGCGCTGGCCGAGCTCAGCGGAGCCCACCTGGCCGCCGAGTCCGTACCGGACCGGTTCGGCTTTCACGACCTGCTGCGCGCGTACGCCAGCGAGCTGGCGGCCGCCGATGATCCCGACGCCAACAGCGGCCCGGCGGTCCGCCGGCTGCTCGACCACTACCTGATCACCGCCAACACGGCCCTGCCACTGCTCTACCCGGCGCGGGATCCGCTCGTCCTCGGCGAGGCCGCGCCCGGAACGACGCCGGAACGGGTGACCAGCCGGGCCCAGGCCAGGGCCTGGTTCGCCGCCGAGCACCAGGTCCTGCTCGCTGCGGCGGCCAAGGCCGCGGCCACGGGCTTCTCCGCGCACGCATGGCAGCTGCCCACGGCGATGTCGGAGTTCCTCGATCGCGAGGGGCACTGGCACGACCTCGCGGTCACCCAGCACTCCGCTCTCGCGGCCGCCGCGCGTGCCGGTGACCGGACCGGCCTTGCCCACGCCCACCACGGGCTGGCCATGGCGTGCCTGCGGCTGCGCAGCTACGACGAGGGACGCGCGCACGCCAGGCAGGCCATCGAGGCGTTCCGGGAGCTCGGCGACCCAGCCAGGGAGGCACGCAGCCGCATCGTCCTCGGCACGGCGTGCGGGGAGGAGGGCCAGCACGCGGCCGCACGGCGGCACACCGAGCTCGGGCTGCGGCTGTACCGCAGCATCGGGCACAGAGCCGGGCAGGCCCACGCGCTGACAAACCTGGGCTGGCATACCACCGCGCTCGGCGACTACGAGGCGGCGCTCGGCTGCTGCCAGCAGGCCCTGGGCCTGCACCGCGAGCTCGGCAACGCCCTCGGCGAGGCGCACACGTGGGACTACGTGGGCTACGTCAGGGACCACCAGGGCCAGCACGACGAAGCCATCGGCTGCTACCGGCGCGCCCTCGGCCTGCTGCTTCAGGTCAGCGACCGCTCGGAACAAGCCGGCGTGCTGACCAGGCTCGGCGACGCCCAGCGGGCCCTCGGCGACCGAACCGAGGCCCGCGAGGCCTGGCAGCAGGCGCTCGCCGTCCTCGATGACCTGCACCATCCCGACGCCGCGCAGGTCGTGTCGCGGCTCGACGATTTACGCGCCGGCGGGTAACCGCCCGGAACGTCTAGCTCCGTGGCGAGTCGTCCACGACGTGGAACTCCACCCGGTAGAGCAGCGTGTCGTCGCCGATCGCCCCCGCGTGGGCAGCCCTGGTGCGCAGCGACTGCAGGTCGGGCTCGCCGGAGCGGCGCACGTCGGCCGCGGTGATCGCGGCGAACGGGAGCAGCTCAACGGCGTCGACCTCGATCTGCCCGGCGCCGACGCGGTAGCGGCCGCCCACGCGCACCTTGGGCCGCCGCCATAGCCGGAACGAGACCGTGATCGCGCCAGCGATCACGTCGTCGCGCAGCTCCTTGCTGAACTCCATCAGGCCAGGCTATGCCGCCCCAGCGCGCCCGGTGGTTCCCCCTCGGCGCCTTGGCACGCTGGCCCGTACCCTGGCGCGCCAGCGGTCGGCCCTGGCGTCGGCGAGGATCTGGTGCACCACGTTGCGGCCGGGTATGCCGGTGACGCCGCCGCCGCCGTGCGTCGCCGAGCCGGCCTGGTAGAGCCCGTGTACCGGGGTACGCAGGTCCGCGTACCCCGCCGCCGGCCTGGCGTGGAACATCTGGCCCAGGCTCAGCTCGCCGTGGAAGATGTTGCCGCCGATCAGCCCGTATTCCTGCTGCATCTGGTTCGGCCCGATTACCTGGCGGTGCAGGATCGAGTCCGTGAACCCCGGTGCCACCGCCTCCACCCTGGCGATCACCCGGTCCGCGTACGCCGCGAGCTCGTCGGCCTGTGGCGTGTCGGCGTACGCGTGCGGCACCCACTGGGTGAACATCGACATCACGTGCCGCCCCTCGGGGGCGAGCGAGTCGTCGAACACGCTCGGGATGCAGATGTCGGCGAACGGCAGCGCCGACGGCCGGCCCGAGACGGCGTCCTGGAACGCGGTCTCGAGGTCGTCCAGGCTCTCGGCCAGCACGATCGTGCCCCCATGGACCTGGGGGTGGAACCCCGGATAGCTGGCGAACTGCGGCAGCCGTTCCAGCGCCAGGTTTACCTTCACGGTGCCGCTGCGCGTCTGCCAGCCGCGGATGTCCTCGACGAAATCGGGTGGCAGCACGGCGGGGTCGAGCAGCCGCAGGAACGAGATCTGCGGGTGCGCGGTGGTGACCACGATGGGCGCGTCTATGTCCTCGCCGCTGGCGAGGGATATCCCGGTGACACGGCCGCCCCTCGTGCGGATCCTGGCCACCTCGGCATCGGTGCGCAGCTCAGCCCCGAACGAACGGGCCGCGCCGGCCAGCGCACGGGTGACGCCGCCCATGCCTCCGCGCGGGAACCCCCACGCGCCCGCGTGCCCGTCGGTGTCGCCGATGTGGTGGTGCAGCGTCACATAGGCGGTGCCACCCGACCTGGGCCCGGCCCAGGTCCCGATCACGCCGGACACCGAGAGCAGCCCGCGCATCGCGTCGCTCTCGAAGTACCGCTCGACCAGGTCGGCGATGCTCCCGGTGAGCAGGCGGGTGACGTCGACGGCGCCGCGCTCGTCCAGCTTGCGCAGGTGCCGCAGCAGCAGGCCCTGCCGCCACAGGTCCGGCGGCCGCCGCGACCCGAGCCGGGGCGGGATCTCGTCGAGCAGCGGCCCGAGCACCGCGCCGAGGCGCGCCAGGTGCGCCTGGTAGCCGTCGTAGGCGCTGGCGTCGCGTTGTGAGAATTTGGCTATTTCCACCCTGCGGTCCGCTGGATCGTCCGGCAGCCTGAGGTAACGCCCGTCCCTCCGGGGCGCGAAGTACGGGCCCTGCGGGAACACGTGATAGCCGTGGCTAGGCAGCCGCAGGTCGCGGATCAGCGCGGGCGGCAGCAGCGAGACCACGTAGGACAGCGAGGTCACCGTGTAGTCGGGCCCGAACGGGTGCTCGCTCACCGCGGCACCGCCGAGGACGCCGCGGCGCTCGCACACGACCGTGCTCAGTCCCCTGCGGGCCAGGTACGCCGCTGCGACGAGCCCGTTGTGGCCCCCGCCGATCACTATCGCATCCCGGCTCGTGGTCATCGGCCTCGCCGTCCTTCCTCGTGACCGGGCCGCTCAGGCGGCCGTTGAGATCCGCTCCGGCGCGGCCAGGCGGATCGGTGTGAACAGCGCGGCGGCCGCCAGGAGCACGCACCCCGTGCCGGCCGTGATCAGCACGGGGCCGACGCCGTAATGAGCGGCCGCCCAGCCGAGCACGGCCGCGCCTATCGGGCCAGGCGCGCCGTGAATCGTCCAGAATGCCGAGGTGACCCGGCCCAGCAGATGGTCGGGGGTCACCTCCTGGCGAAGCGACATGCTGCAGATGCCGCCCACGCTCTCGCAGGCCATGTAGATGGCGGCCAGCGCGGCGATCAGCGGGATGGCGCGCGTGACGCCGATGCAGGCGATGGCCGCGCCCGCCGTGGCCACCGGAACGATCCAGGAGGCGCCGAACCCGATCCTCCGGCGCAGTCTGGCGGTGAGCAGCGATCCGGCCACCGTGCCCAGCGCCGCGCCCGCGAGCACCGCGCCGACCACGGCGTAGGACTGGTGCAGGTCGTGGCGCAGGTCGTAGATCAGCACGTTCGTCAGGCCGAAGGTCAGGAAGACGTAGCAGGACAGCGCGGCGGTGAGCGATCGCAGCACCGGGTGCCGCCACAGGAACCGGGCCCCGGCGACGAACTCCGTCCAGCGTCCCTCCTGGTGTGTCCCCTGCTCAGGCCGGCCCTGGCTCCGCAGCCGGATCAGGAACGCGCCCGCGGCTGACAGCGCGAAGCTGGCCGCGTCGAACGCTACGGCGGTCGCCGGGCCGAGCAGCCCGGCGACCAGGCCAGCCAGCAGCGGGCCTGCCACGCCAGCAGCGGCGGCGGAGGCGAACAGGAGCCCATTGGCCTCGGTGATCCGGTCGGCGTCGACCAGGTTGCGCACCGCGGTCACGTACGTCACCTGAAAGACCATCCCGATCGCCTCGCACGCGGGCAGGACCAGGTAGAGCAGCCAGACCTGCGGGCCGAAGGCCCAGGCGAGCGGGATGAGCGCGTACAGGACCATCCTCGCCAGGTCGCAGCAGATCAGCAGGGACCGCCGGTCCAGGCGGTCCACCACGACGCCGGCGGCAAGGCCCGCGCAGATCGCCGCGGCCCCGGCCACCCCGGTGAGCAGGCCCATCTGCGTGACCGACCCGGTGGCGCGCAGCACCAGCAGCGGCACCGCGATGTACGCAAACGAGTCGCCCGCCGCCGACAGCGTCTGGGCGGCCCAGAAGATCCCGAAATTGCGGTCGCGCCACAGGGGCCGGGCCGCGCGCCCGGGGTCTACTTGTACCGCCGGCCGTGCAGCATGGTGACCAGCGTCATCAGCTTGCGCATGTCCTGGTCGGAGCGCGAGAACGAGGTCAGGTTCACCATCGGCTTCATCCGCTGCCTGGCGATCGACTTCGGCCTGGCGAACTCGCGCAGCCCGTCCGCTCCATGGATCCGGCCGAACCCGGAGTCGCCGGACCCCCCGAACGGCAGCGAGGGCACGCCGGCGAACGAGATCACCCCGTTGATCGCCGTCATTCCGCTGCGCAGCGACCGGGCTGCGGCCATCGCCGCCTTCTTGTTCCGCGCGAACACCGCGGACCCGAGCCCGTACCGGCTGGCGTTCGCCAGCCTGACGCCCTCGTCGAGGTCGGCCACCCGGGTGACCGTCACCGTCGGCCCGAAGGTTTCCTCGGTGACCGCGCGGCTTTCCTCGGGAACCTCGGTGAGGATCACCGGGCCGATAAACGGCTTGCGGATGCTCGCCAGGCCGCCGACGACCGCACGGCCGCCCCTGGCGAGCGCGTCGGCGATGTGCCGCTCGACGACCTCCACCTGGCCAGGCAGGGTCATCGGCCCGTAGTCGGCCTCGCGGTCGTCGCCTGGACGGACGTCGGACATCTTCTCGGTGAGCTTCTCCAGGAAGGAGTGGTAGACGCCGTCGGCCACGTAGACGCGCTCGACGCCGACGCAGGTCTGGCCGGCGTTGGACAGCGCACCCCACGCCGCGGCGTCCGCCGCGGCGTCCAGGTCGGCGTCGTCGGCGACGATGAACGCGTCCTTGCCGCCGCACTCGGCCACCATCGGGGTCAGGTTCTCGGCGCAGGCGGCCATGACCTTTTTGGCCGTCGCCGCCGACCCGGTGAAGGCGATCTTGCCGACCGCGCTCCGGGCCAGGAACCCGCCGGTCTCACCGCCGCCGGTCACCAGCTGCAGCACCGGCTGGTCGGGAACGACCTCGGCGAACGACTTGACCAGCCAGTCGCCGACCGCTGGGGTCAGCTCGCTCGGCTTGAAAACGACAGCGTTGCCCGCCGCCAGCGCGTAGGCGATCGAGCCCATCGGCGTGAACACCGGGTAGTTCCATGGGCCGATCACGCCGACGACGCCGAGAGGCTGGTATTCGAGCGTTGCGGCCTGGTTGATGGCCACCAGGCCGGGGCGGACCCGGCGCGGGCGCAGCACCTTGCGCGCGTTGCGGGCCGCCCAGTCGATGTGCACGATCGCGAGCAGGATCTCGAGCTGGGCGTCGGCCAGCGGCTTGCCGGTCTCGGTGTGCACGAGCTCGGCCAGCCGCCCGATGTACCTGGTCAGATACGACTTCCAGGCGAGCAGCCGGGTCCGCCGCTCAGCCCAGGACAGGCCCGCCCACCAGGAGGCGGCCTCGTGCGCGCGCTCGACGGTCCGCGCCACGTCGTCCTCGGTGAACACACCGAACGTGGCAATGACCTCGGATGTCGCCGGATTCAGCGAGTCGAAGCTCTCCGCGGGCCGGGTCGGGCCCTGCGTCCCCAGCGTCGTGGCCATGGCTGTGCACCGCCGTTCCGTGCAGCGTAGGTTTACCTGGACCGAAAATACCGGAGGGAGCCGATGCCGCAGCAGTCAGCCGGTGACGAATCGGCCGTCGCCCAGCAGGCGCAGGCCGACCTGCGCTGGCTTCGCCAGGCGATCGAGCTGTCCCGTCGATGCCCGCCGTCGCAGACGGCGTTCTCGGTCGGAGCCGTGCTGGTGAGCGACGCCCAGGAGGTCATCTCTACCGGTTACTCCAGGGAGCTCGACCCGAAGGACCACGCGGAGGAGGTCGCGCTGGCCAAGGCGGGGGATGATCCGCGGCTGGCGCGGGCGACGCTGTACAGCTCGCTCGAGCCGTGCCTCTCCCGGGCCTCGCGGCCCCGTTCCTGCGCCGAGCTGATCGTGGCCGCCGGGGTCGGCCGGGTGGTCATCGCGTGGCTGGAGCCGCCGCTGCTCGCCAGCGGGGGCGGCGCAGCCAGGCTGCGCAGCGCCGGGGTCACGGTGGCCGAGATCCCGTGGCTTGCCGATCTCGCCCGTTCGGTCAACGCGCACCTGCTGCCCGACCACGGTGGCTGATTATCGTTCCGGCTCCAGAAGGCTGCGCAGGGCTGCCTTACCGCGCGCCGTGTGACTCTTCACCGCGCCCTGGCTGATCCGCATCGCGGAGGCGACCTGCTCCTCGGACAGATCCAGGTAGAACCTGAGCACGAGGGCTTCGCGCTGGCGCGTCGGCAGCGAGCGAAGTGCCGCGATCACGGCCGCGCGCTGCAGTTGCGTGATCGCGGCGTGCTCGGCGCTGGGCATGTCCGGTTCGGGCGCCGGCATGTGCTTGTCGACCACGGCCCGGTGCCGCAGGACCGACCGTGACCGGTTCAGCACCGAGCGGCGCAGGTAGTGCACGCCCTTGTCGATGTCACGCAGCCCCCGCCACGCGGCGCGGGTGGCGATGAACGAGTCCTGTACGACCTCCTCGGCGCTGCCGACGTCGCCCAGCAGCATCGCGGACATGCGGACGAGCGACCGGTACTCCGTGCCGTAGATCACCGTGATCGCGAGGTCGGCGTCGGCCGTGGCCTGGGCAGGCTCGGCTGGGGCGGAGCCTTGCCCGGCCGAGCCTGTTCCCGGCCCGGCGCGGCCAGGCACGGGCAGCGTCCACGTCGGGTGCGCGCTGCCGGACGGATCACTCATTGTCAGGATGGCGACGCCCCCTGACCCGGCGGCTGACATGCAACAACGATAGGAAGAAAACGGAAGCAATGTCAAGCTATCCGAAATATGTGACGAGGCTGGACCGGCTTACTGGAAGCGATGAGGGTGATTTAGCATGATAAGTATAGTTGTGCGGCAAGGCGATGCACTGGATTCTTCCGATCCCTTCCGGCAAGATATCCTCATGGCAGACGCGAACTGGCAGCGGCTCGGTGACTACGTGGTGGCGAGGCGCGCCGCGCTCGGCATGCGCGACCGCCGGGCCTTCGCCGTCGCGACCGGTGTAACCGATCGCACGCTCGGGAAGCTGGAGAACGGCAAGAAGGTCTCGGCCAGCACGCTCGGGGCGGTCGAGAACGAGCTCGGCTGGGCGCCAGGTTCCTGCCGCCGGATCCTGGCCGGCGGGGAGCCGGCCGCCGTGCCGGGCGGTGAGAGCCAGCCGGCGTACTCGGATCCGACGCTGCAGCACATCGCCGAGACGCCGGGGTTGCCCCCGGACGTGGTCCGCGGCCTGATCGCGCTGGCGCGCAACTGGCGGGATGAGGCCGCGGGCCCCGGCGACCTGGCACAGGACGAGGACGCGCGGCAGCGGCCCGAGCGCCGCGGGGCATAGTCAGGCAGACCTGCCGAACTGGGTGGCTACGGCACGCACACGCGCTCGCCGAGCAAGATCACGCACACGAGGCTCGCCGATGGTGAGGGCGACGGCTCGGTGGGCGATGGTGCTGGCGACGGGCCTGGTGACGAGCCCGCCGTCGAGGTGGCGGCGGGGCTCGGCTTGCCGCTGCGGGCCGCGTGACCGGACGGTGGCGACTTCCGGGACGCCGCCACCGGCTGGATGTCGCCCTGGTGTCCCCCGGCCCGCTTGCCCGTCGCGGCGGGCTGGGCCGAGCTCGGCCGGGCCTGCCGCCCGGATGCGGACGGCGCGTGATGATGCGGGACAGCGGTGACGAAGACGCCGGCCGCCGTGGCGCCGAGCGCCGCCGTCGTGGCGGTCGCCCCCCATGCCAGCGGCCGCAGTTTCAGAGCGCCGAAGGTGCGTGCCGCGATCGCGCGGATCCCGAGCAGCAGGGCGATCGCCGACGGCAGGGCGGCGCGCCAGCGGGTCCGCCGCGACGCGCGGATCGCCTCCACGACGGCCGTCCGCTGGCACGCCGCATCCAGCGTCTCGGATACGTAGATCACCAGGTTGCCGCGTCCGTCGCGGTAGGCGACGGCGCGCAGCCCGGCCGGCAGGATCACCCGCTGCAGGTGGATCACGACGCGCTCCGGGGCTGCGTGGCCAGGCGCTGGATCGCGGTCCACCACTCGCGTGGATCACCGCCCTCGCCCCCGACCACGGCGATAAACTCGCGGCCGGCCACGTCGAGGCGCACCGGCGCGTCCTGGCGCGGGTCGCGCGCGGCGGCCACCAGGGGTTTCGGGACGTCGGACGCCTTCTGGCGCTCGTCGAGCTCGACACCGGCAGTGGCCGCGATCTTCTCGAACAACTCGAGCCGCCGCATCAGCTCGGCCTGGCTCGCCTTGGCCTCAGCAACGGCGTCCTCGAGCTGCTGGATTCGCTGGCGACGCCTTTCCCGCCACACGGTCTTCGCAGACCCCCTCACGGCTCGCCCGCCCGCTCGCCGACGGGCGCTCGGCCCGCCCGCATTTGTCAAGTCACATGCGGACATGAACAGGGAAATGCTAATCGGGGGAGACGTCAGATGCTACGCCGATTGAAAGGCTCGCCGCTAGCCATCGGGCTAGGCCGAATGCATGAGACGACTTGCCGACTTGTACGATTTGTTCCCTTCGCGGCTAAAAAAGCCGAAGCGCTCCGTCGTCGGCACCGCGCATCGAGTCGTAGTCGAGCGTCACGCAACGGATTCCGCGGTCCTCGGCCAGGACGCGGGCCTGCGGCTTGATCTCCTGGGCCGCGAACACACCGCGCACCGGGGCGAGCAGGGGATCGCGGTTCAGCAGCTCGAGGTAGCGGGTGAGCTGCTCCACCCCGTCGATCTCGCCACGGCGCTTGATCTCGATGGCAACGCTGACCCCGAGCGCGTCGCGGCACATGAGGTCGACCGGGCCGATCGGCGTGGGGAACTCGCGGCGGACCAGCCGCCAGCCCTCGCCGAGCACGTCAAGCTGTGCGGCCAGCAGCTCCTGAAGGTGGGACTCGACGCCGTCCTTCTGGAGGCCGGGATCGACCCCCAGGTCGTGCGCCGAGTCGCTGATGATCTCCTCGATGTTCACGGTCAGCGTCTCGCCCGATTTCCCGGTCACCACCCAGCGGTCGTCCTGCTCGGCGAGCCTGCACGGCGGGGACATCCAGTTGAGTGGCTTGTAGCTGCCGCCGTCGGAGTGCACGAGCACGGAACCGTCGGCCTTGACGATCAGCAGCCTGGTGGCGAGCGGCAGATGAGCCGAGAGCCTGCCCGCGTAGTCCACGCTGCACCTGGCGATGACGAGCCGCACGGAAGCCAACTGTAGTGCGTGCCGTACCCTGACGGCCGTGAGCCCGCGCAAGGCACGCCGCCTTCCCGACGAGGTAAGGCGCAGACCGCGTGGGGGAGCCGCGCCGCCCGATCCGGCCGCGGCCCGCGGGCAGGAGCCGCCCGCGGCCAGGCTCGGGCCGCCGCAGGTTCAGGTCTGGCCGGACGGGGACTGGGTGGTGCGCCAGGTCCCGGGTGCCGCCGCCTCGAAGACCTACCGGTGCCCGGGATGCGATCAGGAGATCCTGCCCGGCGCCGCGCACGTCGTGGTGTGGCCCGACCAGGCCCCATGGGCGGAACTGCGCCGGCACTGGCACAATTCGTGCTGGCAGCGGCGCCCCCGCCGCACTGGGCCTGGTTCGGGGAGTCGATGAGTGAGATACGGGCGAGCACGGTCCTGCCGGCGGCCAGGACGCCGGTGACGATACGAACGGCCGACGGGCTGAACCTGGTCGGCGAGCTCGCCATGCCCGTGGCGCGGGCTCCCGTCGCCACGCTGATCGCCCTGCATCCGCTGCCCACGGCGGGCGGGATGATGGACAGCCACCTGCTGCGCAAGGCGTCTTACCGATTGCCAGCCCTGGCGGAAATAGCGGTGCTGAGGTTCAACGCCCGCGGCACCACATCCGAGCAGGGGACCAGCGAGGGGGAGTTCGGCGACGGCGACGCCGAACGCTACGACGTTGCCGCCGCGATTTCCTGGAGCGTGGCCGCCGGGCTGCCGCGGCTGTGGCTGCTCGGCTGGTCGTTCGGCACCGAACTCGCGCTGAGATTCGGCAACGCCCCGGCCGTCGAGGGCGCGATCCTGCTTTCGCCGCCACTGAAGCGGGCGACCGACGCCGACCTCGACGGCTGGGCCGCCTCGGGCCGTCCGCTGCTCGCGCTGATCCCGGCGTTGGACGACTACCTGCGGCCCGACGAGGCACGGGCCAGGTTCGCCAGGGTTCCGCAGGCCGAGGTCGTCGCCGTGGACAACGCCAAGCACCTGTGGGTCGGCGAGCCGTACGTCCGCATCGTGCTCAACGAGATCGTGCGCCGGGTCAACCCCAGCGCCTGGCCGCTTCCCACCGAATGGAAGGACTGACCTTGAGCCTCTTCGACTTGACCGGAAAGAACGCGTTCGTCACCGGCGCGTCCCGAGGGATCGGCCAGACCATCGCGATCGCACTGGCCGAGGCGGGTGCGGACGTGGCGCTCGTCGCGCGGAGCGCCGACGGGCTGGCCGACACCGCGTCGGCGGTCGCGGCCATCGGACGCAAGGCGTTCGTAATCCCGGCCGACGTCACGAGCAGGGAAGCGGTCGACGAGGCGGTGGCCGCCGCGATCGACAAGCTCGGGGACGTGGACGTGGTGGTCAACAACGCGGGCGGCTCCAACTTCATGGTCGGCTTCCGCGACCTGCGGCTCGAGGGCTGGGACAAGCTGATCCGGCTGAACCTGGACTCCGCCGTGTACGTGTGCCACGCGTTCGCCGGCCACCTGCTCGACCGCGGCCAGGGATCGGTGATCAACGTCGCGTCCGTGGCCGGCCTCGCCGCGTCGCCGCTGCTGACGGGCTACGGCGCGGCCAAGGCCGGGCTGATCTCGCTGACGAAGTCGCTGGCGGTCGAGTGGGGCCGGGAAGGCGTGCGGGTGAACGCGCTCTGCCCGGGCTGGACGGCCACCGATCTCAACCGCAACCTGTGGCTCGACCCCACGGCCGGCCCGGCGACGATAGCGACGGTGCCGATGGGGCGGTGGGGCAAGCCGGAGGAGATGGCAGGGCCCGCGGTGTTCCTTGCCAGCGAGGCGTCGTCGTTCATGACTGGCCAGGTCCTGATCGTCGACGGAGGCCAGACCGTGCATCCCTGAGGTACTGCGTCGCCGGCGCGCGTCCCGCACGACGCAAACGGCGCGCGCCCCTTGCGGAGCGCGCGCCGTTGCGGTGGCCGGGAGGGCTACTCCGTCCACCACTCCTCGTCGTCCTTGCCTGACTTGGCGTTGGCCGACTGCTTGGCGACCCC
>Ga0335074_10006199_pt1 | contig 16588 bp, 15 predicted proteins | sample Lox_Sample_23_FD_206715 | JGI IMG/M metagenome (GOLD analysis project Ga0335074, IMG submission 206715) | Soil microbial communities from Loxahatchee National Wildlife Refuge, Florida, United States - Lox_Sample_2.3 | ecosystem: Environmental > Terrestrial > Soil > Wetlands | place: USA...
AGCGCACCGCGAACGCCGATCCGGTCGAGGCCGCGGCCGAGATCGCCTCCTGGGTCAGCGACCGCGTCGCCTATGTGCAGGGCGCGACTGGCGTTCAGACGAGCGCCCAGGAAGCCTGGGACCAAAGCCAGGGTGTCTGCCAGGACATGGCGCACCTCACTGTCGCGCTGATGCGTGAGGTCGGCCTGCCTGCCCGGTATGTATCGGGTTACCTGCACCCGCAGCCCGAGGCCGAGCCAGGTGATGAGGAAGAGGGCCAGAGCCACGCCTGGGTGCAGTACTGGACTGGCGAGTGGATGGCCTGTGATCCGACCAACCAAGCACAAGTCGGCGAGCGGCACGTGCTCGTCGCCGCCGGCCGGGACTACGGCGACGTCCCGCCGCTGAAGGGCATCTACCACGGTGCCCCCAGCAGCAGCATGTCCGTCACCGTGGCGGTGACGAGGCTGGCGTAGCTAGTCAGTACCCGCCCGGTGACAGCTACTGCGGCTCCGATGGTCATCTGGCGCACGACGCCTTGGTGGCCCGCCTTTCGCCTTGACCGTGGCTGGAGAGGAACAGGGAGGCTATCGCGGCGCTGTGCACCGACGAGCCTGCTGTTGGTCGGCGGTAGCAGCGTTGTGGTAGATGACGAGGGCTCCCCGGCCGGGGCCCAGGGTTTCAGCGATGGCCACATCGTTGAGCGAGAACCGGCAGAGGCGGCAGCCCAATGGCTAGGCAGTCTTTGGCTCCGGCGTTCGCTGGGCGTGCCCTCGTCACCGCCAACATCAAGGACTTCATGCCTCTGGACGGTCAGTACTGCGGCCGGGCAATCACAGGCCGGAGTGATCCTCTTCTCAGCCAAAGCTTTCCCGCAGGACCGAAGCTCACGCTCGGCGATCCTGCCGGGGGTTGCGGCGATCGGCTGGACGAAGACAGCTCAAACCGAGCACGACCTCCGCTACTGGAACGAGCCAGCTAAGGGCGCGGCCACTTCGCCGCCTTCGAGCAGCCGGCCATCTTCGTCGACGAAGTCCGGGCCGCGTTCCGCTCGTTCCGCGCCGGATGATCTTGGTGGGTGCCGTCTTAGCGGGCCCCAGACCCCACGAGATCGGCACCCACGATCGGCTGACGGCGCGAAGGAAGCCCGAGATGCCTCAACCGCCATGAACAGTTCGCCCGATCCCGGCGAAAGGTGTCAAACGACCGTGACAGGACTTGCTGGCTACGCGGCACCATGCCGTAGCCGCCTGGCACGGCCGCCAGTACCTGACCCGTCCGGAAGACATCAAGGCCTCCGTCGAGGTGAGCAAGGAGATGATCACGCACGAGCCGACGCTCATGCTCTCAGCGGTCAGCGCGCTGGTATGACCCTCGATCCACGTCGAACTCGAAGTCGTCGCCCTCGTCCCCGTCCAAGGGCGAGCCCGCGAACTGGGACCGCACGGCAGGAAGTGCTGCGCCTCGGCGCTGGCTGGCAGGGGCTCCTCTAGCGTCAGCTGGACCCTGGTCGTGTAACGCACGCTGCCGGGCCCGCTGTAGATCGATCGCCGTCGAGCAGGCGGCGCAGTTCATCGGGCAGGGCGACGATCTCAGGGGCATTGAGGCACTGCACTGGCTCGAACTCTCCGACCAGCACTCGGTCGGTAAGTTCGTTGACCAATCCAACGGCTGCATCCGGGTCGAGGGCAAGCTGCCCTGCTGGCACGGACGCCTTTATCTGGCGCATCAGTTCGGCGCGCATCCACGCTGGGCGGCTGGCCTGAACTCGCGCGAGCGCGACCTGCACCGCCCTCGTCACCGTCCGGGCGTCACGCGGCGCGTGTTCACGCGACGCCTCGCGTGTGCAGCTTGGCCCGCGCATGTTCGAGACGTGCGACGCGAGCCCGGCCAGTGGAGTGCCGAATCGCCGCGTCCACTCCGAGCCCCACTCGCGCGCCCTGATCGAAGTCGATTGGTCCTTTCGCCTTGGACTCAGGTGTCGATGCCTGGGCCGTCCGATGAATGCTCAGCAATTCGCGCTGACTCGGCGCGCGGTCGTAGTTGCCTTGGAACTGGCGGGCCATCTCGGCCTGCATCGCGGTGACGGAGTCACGGCGCGAACTGAATGCGTCGATCTCCGCATCGGTGACGTCGGCGATCTCGTTTCCAGCTCCGTCAGCGCGCGCCATCCAGGCGACTTCGAACTCACGCGAAAGGGAAGCCTCGATGTAAGCGGAGGCCGTCGCCTGCATCGCGGGTCTTCTCTGTTCCGCCGGGCTTGGTACTTGCCGGTTCCGGACCAAGGCGACTGCTGTCCGGGACGGCGATTTCGCGGTCGGCCGGTGTTGCTATAGGTCGATGATCTGGCTTGTGGCGCCTGCGGCTTGGAGGAGGCGGCGGATGTCGGCGCGGTTGCCGGTGACGACGTCGGCTCGTAGGTTGGCGGCTGTCTGGGCGACGGCGGCGTCGACGACGTCGCGGGTTGCGGCGCGGCCCATGGGTTCGGCGGCGGCGTGTGCTTTGTGTTCGGTGAGGCCGGTGATCTGGCATCCGCGCAGGAGCCGGCGGAGCTGGACTTGGGCGGGGGAGCGGCTAACCTGGGCGATGACGGGCGCGGGGACAACAGGTATCGTTCCGGCTTCGAGGCGGATCCGGTGGTCTGCCCAGACAGCGCGGTCGTTGCGGTCGGCGGCGATCAGCACGCCCGCGTCGTAGACGACTGGTGTCATGCGGTCCGGCGGTCTGCGGTGAGGCCGACGCGGCGGCGCGCGGGGTCCAGTTCCTCGGTGGTGAGGGGCCCGTTGTCGGCTTCCCACTCAGCGACGGCCGCAAGCCCCGATCGGACCCGCAGGGCGCGCCGCGCGGCCGCGGTCATCCATGCCGAGACGCTGACGCCCTCAGCCGCGGCTGTCTCGACTACCTCGGCGTGGACGTCGGGGTCGACGGTGATGGCGAGCGTGGGTGACGGGTTACCGCGCGGCATAACCAAAGTATCCACGAAAGTACGACCGCTAGCAGGCGCTCGTGTCACGAGCTGATCAGGCCCTGCACGGCGCGCCGCTCGCGCGGCCGATAGTCCCCCGGCTGCCGGGTCGAGGCCCGTGATCATTGACGTTACGCCTGCTAGGTGGGTGGGCGGTACTGGGATTGAACCAGTGACCTCGTCCGTGTCAGTGAAACCAGACACGTGGCTCTCTGTGGCCTGGTGAGCTCTGGAACTGCTATTCCGTGGCCTGACGTTGTCGGACGCGGTCAGGGATCGAGTCCCGTTGGCTTAGTTTGGCTCTTTTGGAGCGTGCACCTTTATGTTGCGAATGGCGTTCCGAATTGCCGTTGCTGGTTCTAGCCAGATCTTGTTCAGCCCGGTTCACGGATAACTAGCGCCTCCCAGGGCTGCAGGTTGATGCTTGCGCCGAATGTGGAAGCGGGGACTCGGTAGTTGCCGATGACCAATTCGGTCCTGTCGCCAAGGGACTGACCAAGGTCTGCCTGCTGGTCGTGGCCGGAAAAATTGCCGAGCACCAGGAGCCGGGTTCCGTTGAGGGAACGGCTGAAGGCGTAGACGTGCGGGTGATCGGGGAGCAGCATCGTGAAATCGCCGCGCTGGACGACCGGGTCGGCGTGCCGCAGCATGATGAGCCGCCGGTAATACTGGAAGACCGAGCCGCGTGCGGCGCGCTGGGCTGCGGCGTTGATCGTGATGTAGTTCGGGTTGACTGCGATCCACGGCTTCCCGGTTGTGAAGCCGGCGTTGGCGGATCTGTCCCACTGGACCGGCGTGCGGGCGTTGTCCCGGCTGACCTCGGCCAGGCTGGCGAGAATCTGGTCATCGGTCAGGTGTCCTAGCTCGCGCGACTGCGCGACGTACCGCAGGGACTCAATGTCCCGGTAGCAATCGAAGGAAGTGAAGTGGGCGTTCGTCATCGCCAGCTCCTCGCCCTGGTAGACGTACGGGGTGCCGCGGTGCAGGTGCAGCACGGTGGCGAGCATTGTCGCCGACTCGACCCGGTAGCGCCCGTCATCTCCGTACCGCGAGACGATCCTCGGCTGGTCGTGGTTGTCCCAGTACAGCGCGTTCCAGCCCGAGTCGGCTAGGCCTGTCTGCCAGCGGCCCAGCGTCGCCTTGAGATCTAGCAGGTCCAGCGGCTTTCGATCGAACTTGCCTCCCGGGCCCTGGTCGAGGCTGACGTGTTCAAAGGTGAACACCATGTCCAGTTCGCTGCGGCGCCTGTCGCTGAACAGCAGTCCGTCCTCGACCGTGGTGCCTGGCGTCTCGCCGACGAGCAGCACCGCGTCCCGGTGGCCGGCGAACACTTCCCGCTGCATTTCCTGGAGGAATTCGTGGACCCGGGGCCCGTTGATCGTGCCCTGGGCCGGGTCACCATAGGGGCCGGAAACAACGGGGCCGTCGGGCAGCGAGCCGTCCGCCCGAACGTTTTTGGATATGAAGTTGATCACGTCCATCCGGAAGCCGTCGATGCCACGGTCTAGCCACCAGCGCATCATCGCGTAGATGGCTTCCCGCACGGCGGGGTTCTCCCAGTTGAGGTCGGGCTGCTCGCGGCTGAACAGGTGCAGGTAGTACTCGCCGGTCGCCTCGTCGTACTCCCAGGCGGGCCCGGAGAACAGGGAACCCCAGTTGGTCGGCTCGCCCCCTGGCGCACCAGGCTCCATCCCGTCCCGGCCCGGACGCCACCAGTACCAGTCCCGCCTGGGGCTGTCCTTCGCGGACCGGGACTCGGTGAACCACCGGTGCTTGTGACTGGTGTGGTTGACCACTAGGTCCATGACGACCTTGATGCCGCGCTCGTGCAGGGCGGAGGTGAGCTGATCGAGGTCGTCGAGCGTCCCGAACAGCGGGTCGATGTCCTGGTAGTCGCTGATGTCGTAGCCATTGTCGTCCTGGGGACTGCGGTAGACGGGGGAGAGCCAGACCACGTCGACACCGAGCTCGGCCAGGTAGTCCACCCGTTGCCGGATCCCCTGGAGGTCTCCGATGCCGTCGCCGTCCGAGTCCTGGAAGGAGCGCGGGTAAATCTGGTACACGACCGCGCTGGCCCACCACGGCGCGGCGGCCGGCGGTTCAGTGTTCATGGTCTCTCCGTTCCGTTCACGGTGGCTCCGTCCTAGGAAGCTTGAGTGCAGTCCATGTCAATAGTCTGTATGTCAGGACAAACTATTGACAGCGTTCTTGACCATTTGGTTACATAACCGGGTGACCTACCGGGTTGTGAGAAGTGCCCAGTCAGGGCCGGATAAGCTCCGCCGATGACCGGGCCGTTCGAAGTGCTGACGATGGGCCGGATAGGCGTGGACATTTACCCGCTGCAGGTCGGCACGCGGCTCGAAGACGTGACCTCGTTCGGCAAGTACCTAGGCGGCAGTGCGACGAACGTCGCGGTCGCGGCGTCGCGACTTGGCCACCGGTCCGCGGTGATCACCGGCACGGGCGATGATCCGTTCGGGCGGTTCCTGCACCGGGCCCTGCGCGGTTTCGGGGTGGACGACCGCTTCGTTATCACCGTGCCTGGTCTTCCGACGCCCGTCACGTTCTGCGAGATCTTCCCGCCCGACGACTTCCCGATCTACTTCTACCGCTACCCGAAGGCGCCAGACCTGGAGCTCAAGCGCGACGAACTCGACATGGCCGCGATCCGGGCGGCGGACGTCTTCTGGGTCACGGTGACCGGGCTCTCGCAGGAGCCCAGCCGTTCGGCGACGCTGGCGGCACTGGCCGAGCGGGCCAAGGCCGGCATCACCGTACTGGACCTGGACTACCGCCCCACCCTCTGGCCGTCGCGCGGAGAAGCTCGCCGCTGGACGCGGGAAGCGCTGCCGCATGCCACGGTCGCGGTCGGGAACCTCGACGAATGCGAGACAGCGACGGGCAGCCGGGACCCGGAGATAGCGGGCCGGGCGCTGCTGAACTTCGGCGTGGACTTGGCCGTCCTCAAGCAAGGGCCGGCCGGCGTGCTCGCCCTCGGCGGTACCGGGGAGGTACGGGTCCCGCCGTTGAGCGTCGAGGTAGTGAACGGGATAGGAGCGGGGGATGCGTTCGGCGGCGCGCTTTGTCACGGTCTGCTGGCCGGCTGGGATACCGCGGCGGTGATGCGTTTCGCTAACGCGGCCGGAGCGATCGTCGCGTCCCGCCTCGCGTGCGCGGACGCTATGCCTACCGACGATGAGGTGCGGGAACTTCTTGCCGAACACGCCGATGATCACTGACCGCATCGCCGAGCTGATCAAGGCTCGGGTCTACCGCCCCGAGTACGTGGCCGAAGCGGCAGCCGCGCGGCGCCGAGCCCCGAACTTCGCCGGGGCGGATGGCCGCGTGGTGATCATCGCGGCCGACCACCCGGCGCGCGGGTCGCTCGGGGTCGGTGGTGAGCGGTTCGCCATGGCCGATCGGGCGGACCTGCTGGATCGGCTGTGCACGGCGTTGCAGCGCCCTGGCGTCACGGGTGTGCTCGGCGCCGCCGACATCCTTGAGGACCTGCTGCTGCTCGGCGTGCTAGACGACAAGGTGATCATCGGTTCGATGAACCGGGGCGGACTGTCCGGCACCGTCTTCGAGATGGATGACCGGTTCACCGGATATGACGCGGACACCATCTGCCGCATGGGATTCGACGGCGGCAAAATGCTGCTGCGCATCGACCCAGACGATCCCTTGACGGTGCGAACGCTAGAGGCCTGCGGCCGTGCGGTCAGCGAGCTGGCGAGTCGTCGGCTGATAGCTATGGTCGAGCCGTTCATCTCGCGGCGCGTCAACTCCCGGGTGTCCAACGACTTGTCGGCCGACGCCATGATCCGCGCCATCTCAATCGCTTCCGGCCTCGGCTCGACCTCGGCCTACACCTGGCTGAAGGTACCGGTCGTGCCGGACATGAGCCGGGTGATGGCGGCTTCGACACTGCCTGCGCTGCTCCTCGGCGGCGACGTGCCGCCGGCGCCGAGGAACGCCTTCAGCGGCTGGCGGGAGGCACTGCAGCTGCCGAGCGTGCGCGGGATCGTGGCTGGCCGCTCACTGCTGTATCCGGCCGATGGCCACGTAGCCCGGGCCGTCGATAGGGTTGTCGGCCTGCTTTAGTACCAGGTCAGCGCACCAACTGCCGGGGAGGAAACGTGGACATCGCCTTGCACCGCCGGGCGGGAACGCTGGCGTCGGGGCCGTTCTCCGTGCTGCTGACGGCCGAGCAAGCCGGCTGGTCATACAGTGCCTTGCGGGTGCTGGAACTCGGACCGGGGGAGTCCGCGGACGTTGCCACAAGCAAGGACGAGATGATCGTGCTGCCGCTCGCTGGCGCCTGCACGGTGGACTGCGACGGCACGCGGTTCGAACTAGCCGGCCGGGTGAGCGTCTTCACCTCGGTCACTGACTTCGCCTATGTCCCGCGGGACGCACGAGCCCGCATCAGGTCAGAAGGTGGCGGCCGGTTCGCCTTGCCGGCGGCCGCCGCACGACGGCGGCTCGCCCCTCGTTACGGTCCGGCGGGTGAGGTGCCGGTCGAACTGCGCGGCGCCGGTTCTTGCTCGCGGCAGGTCAATAACTTCTGCACGCCCGAAGCATTCGAGACCGACAAGCTGATCGCCGTCGAGGTCCTGACGCCGGCCGGCAACTGGTCCTCGTACCCGCCGCACAAGCACGACACCTACCGCCCCGGCGAGTCCGTGCTCGAGGAGATCTATTACTTCGAGCTGGAATCGGGGCCGGGCGGTCCCGGCCTGGGCTACCTCCGGGCGTACGGAACGGCGGGCCGCCCGGTTGATCTGACGGCCGAGGTGCGCTCGGGTGACATCGTGCTCGTGCCCCACGGCTGGCATGGCCCGTCGATGGCGCCGCCGGGCTACGACTTGTACTACCTGAACGTCATGGCCGGACCCGCCGCCGAACGGGCCTGGCTCATCTGCGACGACCCGGCCCACAGCTGGGTGCGCGCCACTTGGCCTCAGCAGCCGGTTGATCCCCGGCTGCCGATGGCGACAGGAGGGCGGCGACCATGACGAGTACCGTCCGGCTGACCGTGGCCCAGGCGACCGTCCGGTTCCTTGCCACTCAGCTGACCGAGCGTGACGGGGCTGAGCAGCGGCTGTTCGCGGGCTGCCTGGGCATCTTCGGACACGGCAACCTGGCCGGAATGGGGCAGGCCCTGCTGCAGGCCGAGCTCGCCGAGCCGGACGCCCTGCCTTATTACCAGGGACGCAACGAGCAAGCGATGGTCCATATGGCCGTCGGCTATGCCCGGATGCGCAACCGGCTGTCCGTGATGGCCTGCACGACCTCGATCGGACCGGGGGCGACGAACCTGGTGACCGGCGCAGCGCTGGCCACCGTGAGCCGGCTGCCGGTGCTCCTGCTCCCTGGCGACGTCTTCGCCACCCGGGTGGCAAGCCCGGTGCTGCAGGAACTCGAGTACCCGGGCGGCCCGGACGTATCGGTCAACGATGCACTGCGGCCGGTATCCAGGTTCTTCGACCGGATCTGGCGGCCGGAGCAGCTCCCGGCCGCGCTGCTGGCCGCGATGCGGGTACTCACTGACCCCGCCGAGACCGGCGCGGTCACGCTCGCGCTGCCTCAGGACGTTCAGGCGGAGGCCGCGGACTGGCCCGCTGACCTGTTCACGCGGCGGGTCTGGCACGTCGGACGGCCGGTTCCCGAGCCCGGTGCGCTTGCCCGGGCCGTCGCGGCGATCCGCAGCGCCCGCCGGCCGCTGCTAGTGGCCGGGGGCGGCGTCATGTACAGCGAGGCGACCGCCGCGCTGGCCGCCCTGGCGGAACAGACCGGCATCCCCGTCGCCGAGACGCAGGCTGGCAAGGGGGCGCTGCGCTACGACCACCCGCTCTCGCTCGGCGCGATCGGCAGTACCGGGAGCACGGCAGCCAACGCCATGGCAGCCGCGGCCGACGTCGTCATTGGCGTCGGCACCCGGTACACCGACTTCACGACCGCCTCCAGGACCGCCTTCGGTGACCCCGGTGTCCGGTTCGTCAACGTCAACGTCGCCGCGGCGGACTCGGCGAAGCTGGCCGGCATCGGGGTGGTAGCCGACGCCAGGGCAGCACTGACCGCGCTGGCGGGGAAGCTGGCTGGCTGGTCTGTCCACCCGGGCTACCGGCGGGAGGCGCGCGATCGGGCTGCGGCCTGGGATGCCGAGGTCAGCCGGGCCTATGCGCTAGGGCACCAGCCGCTCCCGGCTCAGTCAGAAGTCATCGGCGCGGTCAACGAGGCGGCGGGTGAGAGCGGCGTCGTCGTCTGCGCCGCCGGCTCGCTGCCAGGAGACCTGCACAAGCTGTGGCGCAGCGCCAACCCTAAGGCATATCACGTCGACTATGGCTACTCGTGCATGGGCTACGAGATCGCCGGCGGGATCGGCGCCAAGATGGCCGCGCCGGACCGGGACATCTACGTGATGGTCGGCGACGGTTCCTACCTGATGATGTCCCAGGAACTGGTGACCGCCGTCCAGGAAAACATCAACATCACTGTCGTCCTGGTCCAGAACCACGGCTTCGCGTCCATCGGGGCGCTGTCTGAGACAGTCGGCGTTCCCCGGTTCGGTACCTGGTACCGCTACCGGAATCCGGCTACCGGCCGCCTCGACGGCGACGTGTTGCCGGTCGACCTGGCGGCCAACGCGCGCAGTCTCGGGGTCCGGGTGCACGAGCCGGGCACCATAGCCGAGTTGCGAGACGCTCTGGCCCTCGCTCGCCAGGAAGACGGGCCAAGCCTGATCCAGATCCTGACCGACCCGCTGATCCCGGCTCCCAGCAGCGACGCGTGGTGGGACGTTCCCGTCGCCGAGGTCTCCGGGCTCCCGGCCACCGCCAATGCGCGCAAGTCCTACGAGGCGGCCAAGGCGCGCCAGCGACCGTTGCTGACCACCGCAGAGCGCCCTAGCGGAGGACCGCCGGACACCGGGCCAGGCCGCCTGCTGGTTTGATAGGGAGAATGTCTTGACATACTAGTTAGTGTTACTAGGTAACAAATATGGTACGCTAAAAGCGTGGTCCGACCGACACCCCGCGTCTTTGCTGCGCTGCCCGAATCCGCACCGGTCTCCGAGGCCGGAGAAGACGGTCAGGGGATGGGACTCGTCCTTGGCGCGCCAGTGGACAAGACGAGCCCGGTCCCGATGTACTTCCAGATCGCGGAGAACCTGAAGCGGGCGATTGAGTCCGGCGCGATCCGGCCGGGCGAACGTCTGGACAACGAGGTCCAGCTGAGCGAGCGGCTGAGCGTGAGCAGGCCAACGGTTCGCCAGGCGATCCAGCGGCTAACGCACGAGGGCCTTGTGGTCCGCCAGCGGGGAGTCGGCACGGTCGTCACCAACCGCCGCATTCAGCGGAAGCTGGCCCTGAGCAGCCTTTACGAAGACCTCAGGGCGTCGGGCAGGGAACCGGCCACGTTGGTCCTCTCGGTGCGCTCCGCGCCGGCCGACGACGAGACTGCCGCCGCCCTCGGTGTCGCGCCGGGACATGCCGTGACGCAGATCGACCGGGTGCGCGAGGCGGACGGCCGCCCGCTCGCCGTCATGCGCAATTACCTGCCGGCTGACTTGCTCCAGGGAACGGAGGTGGAGTCTGTACTGGCCCGTCACGGCTTGTACGAGACACTGCGCCAGCAGGGGGTTCAGTTCCACTGCGCCGAAGAAGTCATCGGCGCGCGGAAGGCCACCGCAGCGGAGGCGACGCTGCTGCACGTGCCGCGCAGCAGCACCGTGCTCACCATGACACGGGTGGCGCTCGATCCCGCTGGCCGCGTGATCGAGTACGGCGTCCACGCGTACCTGGCCGACCGGTACTCGTTCCGGGTAGCGCTGGGACCAATGACCCGGGAGTAACAGCGGCATTGCGGCGGGCCTCGTACCCAGGCTGGGCCCTGATCCGCCTCGATTCAAATATCCGAGCCACTGAACCAGCTTGCTGAGCTGCGATCCGTGCGGTGACGGCCGGATTCTGGCGTGGTGCCAGCCGGGCGCGGGGCCGCCCGTCCTTGCTTAACAGGGACTAGTGCGAGCAACAAGACAAAAGTTTGTCATTACCACTTGACAATAACAAGTCGGGCGAGCCACCCTTGCCGAAGAAATCATCCGCTCCCCGGAGCAGGCAGGCAGGAGCCAAATATGGACCGTCAGCGCCGCAAACGAGGCAAGATCCTTACCGTGGGAGCGGTGGTGCTTTCCGCGCTGCTCGCCGCCTGCAGCAGCAGCGGTTCGCCGGGGTCGTCCGGCGGCGTCAGCAACTCCACCAGCGGCCATATCACGCTGACGCTGCTGGAGTCGCAGCAGATCAGGGCTCAGATCCTGCAGCAGCTGATTCCCCAGTTCGAGGCGGCGATGGCGGCTAAGGGCCAGCACATCACGGTCAAGCTGGTCAAGGACATCGTGCCGGGCAACAACTACCAGACCCTTCTGACGGAGGACTACAACGCGGGCACCGCCCCGGACGTCGCGGACTACGGCATCACCTGGCTCCCGGACTTCGCGGCCGCGGGCTACCTGCTGAACCTCACGCCGTACCTGAACAAGTGGCCTGGCTGGAAGACCTTCTACCCGTCGGTCGTGAGCCAGTCGGAGTCGTCCGACGGCGCGATCTACGGGCTTGTGCACGAGGCCAGCACGCAGCAGATCTTCTACAGGGCCGACGTCCTGCAGAAACTCGGGGTCTCCACACAGCAGCCGCAGACCTGGAGCAGCCTGATCTCCCGGCTGAAGCAGATCAAGGCGAAGACCGGGCAGCCACCGCTCATCATCCCCGCAGGGACCGACTGGGCGGCGCCCGAGCAAGGCTTGTACAACGTCATCCTCGGCACCGGCAGCCAACTGTACGACCAGAAGACCGGGAAATGGATCGTGCGCAGCCCCGGGATTACTTATGCCTACGACCTGCTGGCGACCCTTAAGAACGACGGACTCATCCCGACCACTGACCTCCTAAACCCCAACCCATGGCAGCCCACCAAGTACGTCGCCTTCCCGAAGGGCACCATGCCGGTCTCCTTCGAGGGGACCTGGGGTTGGCAGTACGACTGGGGCCCGAAGGGCACCGCGCCCATCCCCGATTTGACGTCGAAAGTCAAGACCTGGGACTTCCCCGCCGAGAGCGGCAGCCCTTACGCAGACGCGATCGACGGGTACGTGTGGGCCGTCTCGAAGACCACGAAGCACCCGGCCGCCGCGGTCGAGCTGGCCGAGTGGCTGACCACCGGCAAGGCCCTGGCCGAGCAGCTGGCCGCCGTCGGTGCCGCTTCACCGCGGTCGGGGATGGACAACGTGGCACCGTACAGCAACTACCCGGAGCTCATTCAGGCCGAGCACGAGTTCTCCACCGCCAAGGCAATGGACCCGGAAACCAACCAGGACAAGATCGACCAGGCGTTCGAGATGGGCGAGAATGGCATCCTCACCGGGAAAGACACTGGTGCCCAGGCCGCTGCGCTCTTCGCTCAGCAAGCCGCCGTCCTGCTCGGCTCAAGCAACGTAGAAAGCTGAAGGCCCCCAGCACCGTGAGCAACGCTACTGGCCGCCGGGCGAGCCCCGTGCTCGCCCGGCCCGGCCGCATGTGGCGGCGGGCGCGAGCGGCGTCCGTCCCGGTCGTCATGGCAGGGCCCGCGCTGGTTCTGATCGGGCTGTTTGTCGTGGCGCCCGCCGTCTACGGGATATGGCTCAGCTTCACCAACAAGACCCTGGAAGGCATCGGCGCGCTCCATACCCAGTTCGTCGGCCTCGAGAACTACCGCACGCTGTTTACCGACGGCGGATTCTTGCAATCGCTGGGACTGTCGGCGGAATTCGTGTTCTTCTCCGCCATCGTCGGCCAGTTCGTGCTGGGAATGATCGCCGCCATCCTGCTCAGCCGGACCACCATCCGGTTCAAGGGGGCGTTCGGCGCGGCGATCCTGCTCCCCATGGTGGTGCCGGAAACAGTGGCGGCACTGGCGTGGGGGAGCATGCTCGCGCAGGGGCAGTTCGGGACCCTCAACCGCGGCCTGCACCTGCTCGGCATCGGGCCAGTCGACTGGCTGCAGAGCGCGCCAATGCTCTCGATCATCATCATTAACATCTGGCGCGGCATCGCGTTCGCAATGATCATGTTCCAGGCGGCGATCGAAAGCATTCCAAAGGAAATCGAGGAGGCGGCGCGGGTCGACGGCGCCTCGGCCTGGCAGATTGTCCGGCGCATAACGCTGCCGCTGATCAGAGGGCCGATCCAGCTGTACATGCTGGTCTCCACGATCACTACCTTCGCGATATTCGGCCTGGTGTACTTCCTGACCCAAGGCGGACCGGGCGGCGCCACGAACCTGGTGGCGATCTATATCTACAACTATGCGTTCCAGTTCTTCGAGATAGGCTTGGGATCGGCGGGGTCGGTTGTCTTGCTGCTCGCCGTCGTGGTCCTCGGCACCGTCTACGTGCGGCTCTCCCGGGCGGAGGTCTAGGACGCGATGCAAAGCCTGACCGCATCGCTCAAGGCACAGCGTACCGGGGAGAAAACCAGCCCGGCCAGGACGGCGGCCCGGGCCAAGCGCGGCCGCCGCGCGGCTGGGCGCATCGTCGTCTACCTCGTGCTTGGCGCAATGGCGCTGTTCTGCGTCGTGCCCTTCACGTGGGTCCTGCTCGGTTCCGTCGACGCGCACGCCAGCGTCTACTTGCGGGCGCCGAACTGGTCGCTGCACAACTTCGTCGAGTTCTTTACCCAGTCGGGCACGCCGCAGCTACTCATCAACAGCATCGTCATCGCCGGCGGCGGCACGATCCTGTGCATCGTCCTCGCTATGTTCAGCGGCTACGCGTTTTCCCGGTTCCGGTTCCCCGGCCGGCGCGCCGTGCTGTTCGGCATCCTGCTCATCCGGGTGATACCGCCAACCGCGACGATCGCGCCGCTGTACGTTCTCGTGCTCGACATGCACCTGAACAACAGCTATCTCGGCATCATCCTGGTCGAGGCGGCGTTCAACCTGCCGCTTGCGCTGTGGCTGCTCAAAGGCTTTTTCGACGCTATCCCGGAGAGCCTGGAGGAAGCGGCGGCGGTTGACGGCGCGTCTCGTTGGGGCGCCGCTATCCGGGTGATATTTCCCCTGGCCCTGCCGGGGCTCGGGGCCAGCGCGCTGTTCACGTTCATTAGCATCTGGGGCGACTTCCTGACGCCCCTGGTGCTGCTGCAGTCCCCAAGCCTCTTCCCGATATCGATCGGCCTGTTCCAGGCCTACGTCGGCTTCAATGAGGTGAAGTGGGGCCTGCTCACCGCGACCGCGGTCATCTACATGATTCCTACAGTGCTGATGTACCTGCTCGTGCGGCGATACCTACTGCGGGCCACGCTGTCCGGCGCGCTGAAAGGCTAAAGCATGAACATTCGGACCGGCATCATCGGCTGCGGTGCCATGACCATGGGCGCGTACGTACCCGCGCTGCAGGCGATGCCCGAGGTGTACACCGTCACGGCCGTGGCCGACCCTGGTGAAGAGCGGCGTGACCTGGCGGGCGATGTTCTCGGGCTGCCGCGCTCGGCGCGGTTTGCATCAGGGTACGAACTGCTCGGGGCAGAACTTGACGCGGTCCTGATCGTTACCCCGCCACAGGTGCGCGCCGAGTTCGCGGTGGCCGCCGCCTCGGCCGGCAAGAACGTGCTCTGCGAGAAGCCGCTGGCGACGCGGCCCGCGGACGCGGCCATGGCGATCCAGGCAGCCGCGGACAACGGCGTTCGCCTCGCGGCCGCACACAACTACCTGTGGTTTGCCGAGTACGCCGCGGCCAGGGAGGCGATAGCCGCGGGCGAGATCGGCGACGTGGAAGTCGTGCAGATCAACGCTCTCGGCGTCTGGGACAACGCCGGCGCGGCGAATAGCGCGTACAACTGGCGCTACGACCCGGCCGCGGGCGGCGGCGGCGTGCTCATGGACATGCTGCACCTCGTCTACGTGGCCGAGGACCTGTGCGGCCTGCCGTTCACCGCGGTCTCCGGCTACGTCAACTCCCACCGGCCGGGCTACCAGGTGGAGACCGTGGCCCTGTGCCGCTTCGAGACCGAGGTGAACGCCGCCCTCGTGAACGTCGGCTGGGGTCTCGGCGGCGGCGGGGCGACCATCAGCGGCTCCAAAGGCCGGATCGACATCCGCTACCAGGACGGCGGCACGAGCCCGTTCTCGCCCCTGGAGGCGGTTACGATCGCAACCGCCGACGGGACGCGGGAGCTGCCCGTCACGCCAAACAGGGACACGATCCCTCAAGTCCTCGCCGACTTTGCCGACAGCCTCGCCACCGGCCGGGCGCCCAGAGCCGACGGCAGCGCCGGACTACGGACTCTCGAGGCCGTGATCGGGACCTACGCATCAGCTGCGCGGGGCTGCAACGTAGCGCTCCCGCTCGATGCTGCCGACCCCATGTACCTGCGGGGGGTGGCCGGCCTGCCGGAGACGCCCACTAGCTATTCGTCGCCGGTGGTTGGCAAGAAGCTCTTCGGGAGCGCAAAAGAAGCAAGAGAAAGGCTCGCAAGCTGATGGAACTTAGCCTTTTCACCGACTCGGTCGACAAGCTGCCGCTGACGGACGCGCTGGACCTGGCGGCGAAAATCGGGGCGACCGGGATCGAGCTGGCCATGGGAGGACAGTCATGGGCGCCACACGCCGACCTGAACGCCCTGCTGACTGACCCTGAGGCACGCAACCGGCTCCTCGGGCAGCTTGCGGAACGGGGCCTGCAGCTCGCGGCCCTGAACTGTTCCGCCTGGCCGATGCACCCCCTGCACGGGCCAGCGCACGTCGAACTGATCAAGAACACGATCCGGCTGGCCGAGAAGATCGGGCTTGACAAGATCGTGACCATGTCGGGCTGCCCAGGCGACGGCCCGGGCTCGAGCACGATCAACTGGATCTGGTATCCGTGGCCGCCCGACGCGGTGGACCTGCTGGAACGCCAGTGGGATCAAGCCATCCCGCTCTGGCAGGAGCTGAGCGCGTTCGCCGAGGACCACGGGGTGCGCCGCGTAGCCCTCGAACTGCACCCGCTGCACCTGGTCTACAACGTCCCGACCCTGCTGCGCCTGCGGGAAGCGACCAGCCCGGTCATCGGGGCGAACGTGGACCCGAGCCACATGTTCTGGCAGCAGATGGACCCGCTGCGTGTTGTCCGGGCACTCGGCCCCGCTGTCCATCACGTCCACCTAAAGGACACCGAGCTTGCCGACGACGAAGTGGCCCTAGCCGGCGTCCTGGACCAGCGCCCCTTCGACGCGTCCGGCCATCGGGCGTGGCGCTTCCGGACCATCGGCCGGGCGCACCCGCCGGAGTTCTGGGCCGACCTGGTCGGCGTGCTGCGGGAAGTCGGCTACACGGACTTCTTGTCCATCGAGAACGAAGACTGGATGCAAGACCGGCTGGAAGGTGTCGCCGAGGCTGCCGCGATGATGAATAAGGTGCTGGCAGACTCCGCCGCGCGGGCATAACGGCAAGGCAGGGCCTGCTGTTTCTCGGGACGCATCGTTGCTGCCGCTGGGACTGTCAGAAATTTGGCTCTGTCGCCTTTTCGGTGGTGACGGCGTGTCAGAGACGGCCACGTTTAGTTAACTGTGGCATGTTCGGCCCGGTGTGCCATTAATGGTCTTGTGAGCGTGGTGTTCTCCGGTT
>Ga0335074_10006200_pt1 | contig 16585 bp, 18 predicted proteins | sample Lox_Sample_23_FD_206715 | JGI IMG/M metagenome (GOLD analysis project Ga0335074, IMG submission 206715) | Soil microbial communities from Loxahatchee National Wildlife Refuge, Florida, United States - Lox_Sample_2.3 | ecosystem: Environmental > Terrestrial > Soil > Wetlands | place: USA...
TCTCATGGCGCTGCGCAAACCTTCGAGTTTGGTGCGCAGCGACGAATCGATCATGCGCGAGCCGACTTTCACGACCAGACCGCCGAGCAGCGACGGGTCGACTTTTGTCGTCAGGCGCGCTTCGCGGCCGAGTTTCGAACTCAGCGCAGCTTTCAGTTCATTCGTCTCCGCATCGTCTAATGGCCGCGCGGCAGAGATTTCGGCGTCGACTTCGCCTTTCTGGCGTCCGAACAATTCGTCATATGCGCGGATAATGTCCGTCAGCGCGAAGAGACGGCGCTTGTTTGCCAGCGTCAGAACGAATCTCGTGGTGAGTGGCGCGGCCTCCATGCGGTGCAGGATGGCGGCCATGCCCTCGCGCTGTTCAGCGGCCGAAAATACGGGAGCCTTGACCAGCCGCGTCAAATCCGGGATTTGGGCGAGCAACCCTTTCAGCAAAGCGAGATCACCCGCGACCGAATCGACGGCGCGCTCTTCCATCGCAAGTTCAAAAAGCGCCGTGGCGTATCGCCCCGCCAGTCCCGCGTTATGTGGTTCTTCGCCAGCCAAGTTTGTCTCCAGGCGCGGCGCTCGCGCAGACCAGCCGCCGGTTAATCCATTGAATCCGCAAGGGAATCACGCACGCGGGAAAGAATCCCTGAGCCCGCGCGGGCGTGCAGTTAGCATGCGCCTTCCGCCTGCGCAAGAATCTGACGCAGGGCTGATATGCGACGCTGATTCACCGACTTGGGGGCGCTTCGGCGCGAGATGCGCTACAGTCTCGGCAACCGAACGCGGAGGACAGAAATGAAACGATTGATGAGCGGCGCCGCGCTTATTGCGGCTCTTCTTGCGGGACCTGCAATTGCCGCACTGGCCGTCGGCGCAACGGCGCCGGATTTCACCGCCCAGGCTTCGCTCGGCGGCAAGGAATATCCGTTCTCGCTCGCCGATGCGCTCAAGAAGGGGCCGGTGGTGCTCTATTTTTATCCGGCGGCCTTCACCAAGGGCTGCACCATCGAGGCGCATGATTTCGCCGACGCCATGCCGCAATTCGCGGCACTGGGCGCAACGGTAATCGGCGTGTCACACGATACGATCGACACGCTCGACAAATTCTCGGTCAGCGAGTGCCGCAGCAAATTTCCCGTCGCCGCCGATCCCGACGAAAGTATCATCAAATCCTATGACGCGGTTCTGGCCATCAAGCTGCAATACGCCAACCGCACCTCCTACGTGATCGCGCCCGACCACAGGATTCTGCTCGCCTATACCGATCTCAATCCGGATCAGCACGTCGCGCAGACACTGGCGGCTGTGAAGAAGTGGCACGACAGTCAGAAGTAATTCTGTCGCGTCGCTTCAAGCGGCCGGCTTCTGGATTGCAATCGATTTGATCGCCTCCACGCCGGATTCAAAATCTGCGAATTCGGCGGCACGCCGGGCCAATCGTGCCCGTTTTACGCCAGCCTTGACGAATTCTTCGATATGGGCGGGCACCAGATGCAGTCGCCCGAGTTCGCGTGTCAGCAATTGCTGGATGCGGTGGCGGGTAAATTCGTCGAGGATTTCGAAGCGATCGAGATAGAGGTTGAGGATGCGCTGCTTGTCGGCATCGCTGGGATAACCCATCCGGATATGGGCATCGAACCGTCCGGCGCGGTTGGCGAGTGCTTCGTCGATTTCCTCGGGATGATTGGTCGTTGCAATGGTGATGATATCGGCATAGGCGGAGCCGCCTGACAGTACCTGCAGGAGCTCGCCCGTCACGCTGTCTTTGCTGACCGAAGCGTAGGGATTGTCCCGGTTCTTGGTAATCAGGTCGAGATCCTCGAGGATCACGACCGCGGGTGCAAGCTGTTGGGCAAGGTGATATACTGCGCGGATATGATCGATGGATTCGACGACAATGATCGTCGCCTCGCCGGCAATGCTATTGACGAAACATTCGATCGCGGTCGATTTGCCGTCTCCCGGTGGACCTGAAAGCAGGAGGCCGCGCCGGATCGTCAATCCTTCGGCCTTCAGCATTTCCCGGTCGCGAATTGAAGCAGCAATGAAGTCGAGCTCAGCGCGTGCCTGGTCGTGCGGTATCACATCGTCCCATTTGCGGTCTGATATTCGCGAGCGAACAGTCCGCAAATCGCGGTTGACCAGCACCACCCGGTTCTTGAACGGGTTGCATTCCAGCAGCAGTTTTCTGACGAAATCGACCACCGCCCTTTCGTCCGCTTCACGGTAAACGAGGCAAACACTTTCGAGCTTTGCATGGCCGCGATTTGCGGCCTGGGCGATCAACATGAACTGGGAACCGTTCGTGGGAAGGGTGCCGCGAAAGACGGTCCGCGGTTTGAGAACCTGTAATTCGCCGTCGATATTGAGCATCACCTTGACCGCATTTGTGCCAAGAATGATCGCCCTTCGCTCGAAGTCGCCCGGACTGCTTATCTCGCTCACACATGTCCATCCGGGCGTGTCACAAAGCTTCGTTGTCAGCAGCGCGATCGCCGCATCGTCGGCGAGCAGAGGAAGCATGGTGCATTCGTCGGGGCCGCAGAAGACGCGGAACAGCGTTGCGTAGCCGATCTGGCTTCTGGACGGTCGCTTGATCTGCTTGTGCTGGGCGACCAGATAACCGAGCGAAGCCGCGAGCGACGCGAATCCCCTGATCGTCTCCTCCGGAATATCCGCCAGCAATTGATCCTTGAATGACAGCGAAGCAGCTGCCGATTCGGCAAATAATTTTCTGATGATGGGGCTGCTTGAGTTAGCGGCGCATTCTTCGATCTCGAACAGCCCATACACGAACTCGCCATTGGAATCCGAGCCATAGACGGTCGCCGTTGCATCCAGGGTTGTCGCCACCAGCTCCGCCGCCTTGCGTGCCTCTGTTACGCCTTGAACTGCCCGATCTTCTGTAACGATCTTTCCGGCAATATCAGCCTTTGCACAAACTCTGAAACGTTGGCCTGTCGACGAACGTTTGTTCTCTATCTTGAACCACATGGTTCTCATCCCCTGTTGCTATGATACTCTCTCGACGAGGCGCGGTTGTTTCAAGAGGTCAATTGGAACGTGACTTGTCCAAACGGCAGGTCAGCAAGTTTTGATACAATTATCTGCGGGATGGCGCCCGGCTCCTTTGCGCCGGCGCGGCTCACATGCCGCCGCCTGGTCAAAGCCCGCTCCTTGACGGCCGGCCCGTACCCTGCCAAAGGCCCGCGCCATGATCGAACTCACTCAGGAATTTACCTTCGACGCGGCCCATCATCTCGGCATCGGCGCGGCGGAGAACCGGCGTATCCATGGCCATTCCTTCTATGTGGAGGTGACGCTACGGGGCGAACCGGACGCGGCGAGCGGGGTGCTCCGTGATCTGGGCGAAGTGAAAACAGCGCTCGCAGAGATCAGCGAAACGCTGGACCACCGCCTGCTCAATGAGGTGGAGGGGCTCGGGGCTCCGACGCTCGAAAATCTTGCGCGATTCATATTCCGCAGGGCCAAAGCAAGCCTTCCCGAGACCGTGAGGGTGCGTATCCGCAGACCGACTTATGGGCAGTCCTGTGTCTACGAAGAAAGCTAGGTCGGCCGCGCCGAAGCTGACCCAATTGGGTCGCGCGGTGGGCGTGCCTCAACGTCCGGGCGAGGCAGTGCTCGAATGCGTGCCCAATCCGCATGCCGATGTCGATTATGTGGTCCGCTTCGCCGCGCCGGAATTCACGACATTATGTCCGATCACCGGCCAGCCGGACTTCGCACATTTCGTCCTCGATTATTGCCCGGCGAAATCGCTCGTCGAGTCCAAATCGCTGAAATTGTTTCTTTCGAGCTGGCGCAATCACGCTGCGTTCCACGAGGACTGCACAATCGCCATCGGCAAGCGGGTTGTTGCGGCGATCCGACCGAAATATCTGCGCATCGCCGGTTTCTGGTATCCCCGCGGCGGCATGCCCATCGACGTGTTCTGGCAGACGGGCAAATTGCCGTCGAATGTTTGGTTGAACGATCCGGGCGTTTCTCCGTATCGCGGGCGATGACGAACAATAACTAATCGCCGTTGATTCGAAATTAATCCGCCAGCTTCGCGCATTCCGCGTGGCGGTGGCAGCTAACGACATGGTCGTTGACCATGCCGACGGCCTGGGCGAAGGCGTAGACGATCACCGGCCCGCAGAAATTGAAGCCGCGCTGTTTCAGATCCTTCGACAGCGCTTCGCTCATCTTCGTTTTCGGAGGAATCTGGCCGGCGACTTTGTAGCGGTTCACCTGCGGCCGGCCATCGACATGTTTCCAAATGAAATCCCGGAAGCCGCCATTGTCCTTCTCCATGATCTCGAGCCAGACGCGCGCGCCCTTGATCGCCGCTTCGATCTTGGCGCGGCTGCGCACGATGCCTTCGTCCTTCAGCAGCCGCCCGATCTGCCGTTCGCCATACCGCGCGATCTTCTGCGGTTCGAATCCGTCAAAGGCTTTGCGGAAATTCTCGCGCTTACGCAGGATGGTGATCCAGGACAGTCCGGCCTGGAAACCATCCAGCACAAGCTTCTCATAGAGCGCGCGGTCGTCATATTCCGGCACGCCCCATTCTTCGTCGTGATAGGCGACGTAGAGCGGGTCCTGTCCCGGCCAGGCGCAGCGCGTCGCGTCCGCGCTCACCGGCGCTTGGCTTTGCGCTTGGCCTTGCGGGCGATCTTTGCGCCGGCGCGTATTGCCTTTGCCTTCGTCTTGGTTTTGGCGGCCGCACGCTTTGCGGCTTTCCTGCCTGTCTTCGCGGCGCGGCCGGCCCGCGCGCCCCTGCCGGAGGCGGGGTTCAGCGTCGCTTCGAGCTTGTTGCCGTAGGGATCGCGAACGAAAGCACCGTAATAGTCCGGTCCGTAGTCGGGGCGCGAGCCTGGCGCGCCGTTATCCGTTCCGCCGTTCGCGAGCGCCGTTTCGTGAAACCGATGGACGGCGTCGCGGCTGCGCGCCGAAAAGCCGATATGCGCGCCGTTGCCCGGGCTTGGCGAACCCTGGTCGGCGGGCAGTTGGATCCAGAATTCGGAAGTCCCTTCGCCATAGCCGATCGCGTAAGGGAGATATTGTGCCGTGCGCTTATAGCCCAGCGCACCCAATACGGCGTCGTAAAACGCTGCCGCGTCGGCGACATCAATGACGCCGACGGAAACATGATGAAGCATCGGTTCTACTCCATTGCGAGTGCCGCGGACTCTTACGCTTCCGCACGCCGCGTCAAGCAGAAAGCCAATCGGGTTTGCGGACCCGGACGGGAATTCCGGCAGCGTGAAGCGGAACGCCTTCTGCCTCGGCGAGCCGGTCGAGACGGATCGCGGCAAAGCCGCGCCGGCCATAAGTCGAAGTGATTACACCAATTTCACGATCATGCGCCGTCACGGATGTTTCGGAGGGAGGAAGCGCGTCATCGCTCTCGACCGGAAGCAGCCTCTTGCGTGCGGTGCCGCGATGTTTCATGCGGGCGGTAAGCTCCTGACCGACATAGCAGCCCTTGTCGAAGGATACGCCGTGCAGTTCGTCGAGATCGGCGTCGAGCGCAAACATCCTGTCGCTGCCGAAATCCGCACCTTCGGGAATGCCGAGAGCGAGACGGCGATCAAGATACGCCCGGCTCGACGACGGTTCCCGCATCGGCGGCGCGCTCGCCACTGTTCGCCACCCGAGGCGGGGATGGCGCGGATCGCACCAGGAGTTAGATTTTGGCTCCGCGTTATCCCACTTCACAATGATTGCCAGATCGTCACGAAGCGCGATCTCCACCTTGGCGCGCAACCGGTAACGCAAGAAACGCGTCCGGAGGTCGGAAGCATTCGCGCCAGAGCAATCCAGAAGAATGGAGTCGGGCTGTGCATAAAGCAGAAAGTCGCCCAGGATTTTCCCCTGTGGAGTGAGCAGCGCAGCGTAGAGCGGCGCATCGGGCGCGAGTTTCTGGATATCGTTGGTGATCAGACCTTGCAGGAAATTGCGCGTCTCCGCGCCGCGAACTTCAAGCAGGGCACGATCGTCGAGAAGGGTGCTGCTCATCATCGTTGACAGGTAATCCGCGGAAGTGGCGATGCCAAGACCGTCATGGGGTTATGAGTGCCTGGCGGAGGTCATCGAGCCGGGCAGTCGTGCGATGGATTTCAAATGGAAAATCGTCGAAGCCGCGATGTTGCAGGGCGATCCTCTCGCTATCGTCCGATAGCAAATTCGCGAGGGCGGCCTCGATTGAGTCCGCGGTGACGTCGCTCAGGAAATATGCACGATCTGCGCCCATCTCCGGAAGCCCGCCCTGTTTGCTGCAGATGAGCGCGCAGCCTGTGGCGAGTGCTTCGAGTGCGCTGCGCGGAAACGGATCGTCCCATTTGGAAGGAACGACCGCGATGCTCGCCTTTTGCAAGGCGGCGATTACCTCCTCATGCGGGCGGAAGCCGCCGAGCCTGATGTTCCTGCATTCCGCTGCGGCATGCGCGACTTCCCTCTCGTAACTGTCCGGCGCGTCGCCGGCCTTGAACCAACGGGCGCCGATGATGTCCGCCGTCCAGTCCGGATGTCGCGGCAGCACACGTACGAGCGCCTGCACCAGTTCGAGCGCGCCCTTTTCGGGGACAAGGCGGCCGACGAAGACGATTGTTTTTTTCTTGCCCTCCGGAAAAGCGGCCGGCGCATGGACGCCTGTGTGGATTACCTTGACGCGCTCGGCGAGCGGATCGTCGACTCCGTCCAGAAGGCATCGGCGGATGAAATCACTTACGCAGACAATCGCGTCGCACCTGGCGAGTAACCTGCGTCGCTCGGCAATTGAACGGGAGCCGTCCATGCCGCGCGGGTCGTTTCCATAATGAAGGATCAGCGCGGTATCCGGCAGTTTGCGCCGCAAGTGATCCATCATCACCGGCCGGTTGAACACTTCGATGAGGTTTGGCGGCGCCCGGCGAATCTCGGTCACATAGCAACGTACCATTTCGATATTTCGCCCACGCAACGGCCATCTCGGGATGGCAATCGGTTGAAATGAAACGGACGGAAAGGGGTTGGCGACCGGGGTGCCGAAGACCGTGATGCCGTGGCGCCAACGACTTGCAAGTGTCGTTTCCAATGCGTTGAGTGCAAAAGCACCGGCGCCGCCAGCTCCGAATTTTTCCTTGGGCGCAAGAAGCAGATGCAGCCGTTTGGCGGAACTCATTAGCGGCAACTACAGATTGGTGGAAATCGGCCGTCCGGCGAGGACGTTCCGTAACGCGTGCGCCAATTGCTGGCCGACTGCTTCGAAGCTGTATCTGGCGACGGCGCCGGCGCGCGCCGCGCGTCCGAGTGATTCACGGAGCCGGTCGTCGTCTATCAGGCGTTTCAGCGCTTCGGCGAGAGCTGCGGGATCGCCGGGCGGCACGAGAAGGGCATTTTCGCCTTCCACAAGAAAATCTTTCGGTCCGTCGATGGCACTTGCGACGATGGGCATGCCGCTCGCCATCGCATCCAGCACAGCCAGCGGAAAGTCTTCCTGGAACGACGGAAGGACGAAGATGTCGCCTGGTATAAGAAACTCGGCGACGGAATCCGTCCATCCGGGCAACTCTATCCGGCTCTCCAGATTATTTCTTTCGATCTGGATTTGCAGTGCGTGCCGCTCCGGACCGTCGCCGGCAATGCTGCAGCTGCAATCGATGCCGTCTCGCGCAATGAGCGCGATCGCCTCGACGAGAACGCCATAACCCTTCTTCTCGTGAAGCCTGCCATGGGCAACAAATTTGACCGGACCATCCGGCGCAAACCGATAATCGGTCTTGGGTTGCGCGGGCAGCCGCACCGCGTTCGGAATGACGGCGATATTTTCGCGCGCGACACCGTCCTCGATCAGCGTACGGCGGCGGTGTTCAGCCGCGACGAACACGCCGGCATAGGGAAGATCGCGATCGAACCGCCGTTTCTGCACCATCGGAACGATTGGGATTTTGCTGCCGACCGCGCGGCCGAAAAGACGGTGCGCCTGTCGTCCCACGGTCATGATGAGTGCGGGAGCGCGACGGCGAACGATGCCGCGGGCACGCGCGATGGTGATCGGATCCCAATCGCTCCACATCGTGATTTCGTCGAATTCGATTTGCCGCGTCTGCGCGTAACCGGCGAGCTGGGATTGTCTGCGCACGATTCCCCGGGTCGGAAATCCCGCCGGAGGGAGCATCTCGATCTCGTCGAGGAAGAGTTTCTCGAGACCGCCGTAGCCGGATCCGAGCATACAGTTGAGAATCATGTGACGGGCTGGTCTATCTTCTGCGGCATGAGCGCGCCGATAGCACCCTTTGAGGCCAGGCCCAAATGTTCGACCTTCTGATCACTGGTGGAGCGGTGGTGACCCCATCGGGGATCGGAATCGCCGATATCGGCGTCCGGAGCGGGCGCGTTGCTGCGATCGGATCTCTTCTTGGCAGAGGAGCTGCAGACATTTTCGACGCCGGTGGGCTGCACGTCCTTCCCGGCGTCATCGATAGCCAGGTGCATTTCCGCGAGCCGGGAAACGAGCACAAGGAAGATCTCGAGAGCGGCAGCCGCGGTGCCGTGCTGGGCGGTGTCACGGCGGTGTTCGAGATGCCGAACACGCATCCGCCGACGACGTCGCGCCTTGCACTCGAAAACAAGCTCGCGCGGGCCCGCGAGCGGATGCATTGCGATTACGCCTTCTATGTCGGCGCGACGCCGGAAAATATCGGCGCATTGGCCGTGCTCGAACGCGCGCCGGGCGTCGCGGGCGTGAAGGCGTTCCTCGGCTCTTCGACCGGCTCGCTGCTGCTTGATCGCGAGGACGACATCGCCGCGGCATTGCGGGCCGGAAACCGGCGCATGGCCGTGCATTCGGAGGACGAAGCGCGTCTGCGTGAGCGCAAATCTTTCGCGCTTCCGGGGCACCCCGAGACGCACCCCATCTGGCGCGATGCCGAAACGGCGCGGCGCTCGACGGAGCGTGTGCTGGGTCTCGCGCGCCGCGCGGGCCGGCGCGTCCACGTCCTGCATGTGACCACCGCCGACGAACTGCCACTGCTTGCGGACGCGCACGACATCGCGACCGCCGAAACCACGCCGCAGCATCTCACGCTCGCCGCGCCGGACTGTTACGAGCAGCTGGGCACTTATGCACAGATGAATCCGCCCATCCGCGACGCTTTTCATCGCGAGGCGCTGTGGCGTGCGGTGCAGGACGGAGTCATCGATGTCATCGGCTCGGATCACGCGCCCCATACGCGCGCGGAGAAAGAAAAATCCTATCCCGATACGCCATCGGGAATGCCCGGCGTGCAAACGCTCGTCACCATATTGCTCGATCACGTCAATGCGGGGCGGTTGTCGCTTGAGCGGTTTGTCGATCTCACAAGCAGCGGCCCGGCGCGCATATTCGGCGTTGCCGGCAAGGGCCGAATCGTTCCCGGCTACGATGCCGATTTCACCGTCGTTGATCTTCAGGCCTCGCGCCGGATCGAAAACGAATGGATGGCAAACAAGAGCGGCTGGACGCCTTTCGCCGGCATGACGACGACCGGCTGGCCTGTCGCCACCATCATCCGTGGGCGAATCGTTATGCGCGACGGGGTTTTGCTTACGCCAAACACCGGCGCGCCGGTGCGTTTCCTCGAAACGCTGGTTCATGGCGCCGAGTAGTCTATAACATCTTTGCGTTTGTTCGCAGCCGCATAATTGTTTGGATGGTCGGCGGCGGAGCGGTTGTGAAGCCGCTCGACAACGTTACTGCATCGCTCGACTATTATTACATCCAGAAATGGGACGCGATCCAGTTCCCCAATTCCGGTAACGCGATCATTCCCTATCTGGCGGGACAGCCTTCCCTCTGACGGACACACTGAACTACACCACCCAGTTCAACGGCGCGCACATCTTCGAATTCTTCAGCAAGGTTCCGGGATTTCCGACGCTGCAATGGGCCGGCACGGAAAGCCGGTGCGAATATACGTCGTGCGAGGGTACGCCGCGAAACCGCTTCACCTGGTCCCACACGCTGGATTTCGGCCAGTGGTCCGTGACCGGAACGCTGCTCTACATCAGCGGCGAAAAGAACATCGAATCCGATCTCGTTCCTCCGGATGGCACGATTTATCCGTTTCGCGGCGGCAGCGGCTTCTTCGACTTCAATCTTCATGCCTCTTACGACATCAACGACCAGATGCAGCTCTTCGGCAACATCCTGAACGTCGCCAACGCGCCTCCGCCCATCGAGCCGGCGCAATACGGCGGCATCAACTACAACCCGGTCGCTTACCGGGCCGGCATTGTCGGGCGCTTTTTCCAGGTGGGAATCCGCTACAAGACCGACTGACGCGTTTTCCCCCGCTGTGCGGGGGAGGAGTAATTAGTGTAGCGTGAACTCGGCGCCGGTGTGTTTCAGTTCGGCCGGCGAGATCAGGCCGCGCGCGGCTACGCGCACGGAATGTAGTCTGCCTTCGAGATTCTGCGTCCAGAAGTGCAGGAAGCGGTTGAGGTTCGGGAATTTCGGTGCGAGGTCGAATTCCTGCCAGATATAGGTCTGCAGCACTGCCGGATGGTCCGGCAGGTGATACAATATCTCGGCGGTTGTGAGATTGTAACCGCGCAAATGCAACTGTAATTCGTGCATTGTTTCATCCTTGAACTGTTGCCGGGCCTTTCCCTCCAGTCTGGCCACAGATTCCTGAGTAAAAGATTGGCGTCGGGTTCCCGCACTGTCGAGACGCAAGGCGCGGGCATGCGGCGTTTTCGGATCGCGACTTGACGCCGGCGAAGGATTTTGCGCCTTACTGTTTCGTTCGCGACACAGAGTCCCCGCCAAAGCAGCAATCCGACATCGGAAGTGCCAATGTGCGACCGCTTCAAAGCTCTCCTTATCACGAAGGCGGGCGACAACCAGACGGTTACCGAAACCGAACTGTCGGTGACCGACCTCATGAAAGGCGACGTCACGATTGAGGTTTCGCACTCGACCGTGAATTACAAGGACGGCCTTGCGATCACCGGCCGTTCGCCCGTGGTGCGCCGATTCCCCATGATCCCCGGAGTCGATCTCGCGGGGGTTGTAGCCCACTCGCCATTGCCGGCGTTTCATGAGGGAGCGCGGGTTCTCGTCAACGGTTTCGGGCTCGGCGAGACGCATTATGGCGGCTACGCGGGATATGCACGGGTGAAGGGCGAATGGGTGCTCGGCATTCCGGAAACCTTCTCCGCTGCCGACGCAATGGCCGTCGGCACGGCCGGTTACACGGCGATGCTGGCCGTTCTGGCGCTAGAAGACGCCGGCATCACGCCGGAAAAGGGTCCGGTACTGGTAACCGGCGCCGCCGGCGGGGTCGGGTCGGTCGCGGTCGCGCTGCTGTCGAAGTTGGGTTATCGGGTGATCGCCTCGACGGGCCGCGAGGAGGAGTCCCCTTATCTTGCAGGTCTGGGTGCGCAGGAAATCATCCCCAGAAGCGAGCTTCAGGTTGCACCCAGGCCGCTCTCGAAAGAGCGCTGGGCCGGCGCCATCGACAATGCGGGTTCGACGACGCTTGCCAACGTTCTGGCGGCAACCTCGAAGGGCGGCGCCGTGGCGGCCTGCGGCCTGGCACAAGGCATCGCTTTGCCCGCAAGCGTCGCGCCGTTCATACTCCGCGGCGTTTCGCTTCTCGGGATCGAGTCGGTCCATATGAACATGCCAAGGCGCCGGCAGGCCTGGGAACGCCTTGCGCGCGATCTCGATCGGCAGAAGCTCAAGGCGATGAGTCGGAATATCGGGTTTCACGATCTCCGGCACGCGGCCGACGAGATCATGGCCGGCCGGGTTCGCGGTCGGCTTGTGGTCGACATCGCCGGATGAGCAGCCTTTCCCGTTTGCGGCACGAATGAGCTCGGTTCTTCTGGTTCTTCCGGGACTGCTCATCGGATTTCTTGTCGCCGCGCCGATCGGTCCCATCAACCTGATCTGCATGCGCCGCACGCTTGCCTACGGCATGCTGACGGGATTCGTATCGGGGCTTGGAGCGGCGATGGGCGACGGCATTTTCGCCGCGATCATCGGTTTCGGACTGACCGCCATCCGGCACTGGATCGAAGGTTTTTCACAACCTCTGCAAATCGCGGGCGGCGCGCTGCTGCTGGGCTTCGGAACTCATACCTATCTCGCCGATCCGCTGCAAGGCCGCGATATCAAGTTCACAGGGAATGGCGATCGGGTGAGAAGCAATCCTTCGTTGCTGCGTTCCTTCGCATCCACTTTCGCGATCGCGCTCGGCAACCCGGCAACGCTTTTTGCCTTCGCAGCGCTTTTCACCGGATTTGGCGGCTTCATTGGAATTGCGGATCCCACGCTCGCCCAGGCGGGATTCGTCGTGGCGGGAATATTGTGCGGATCGGCGCTCTGGTGGCTGACAATCACCATGATTGTCAGCGCCTATCACGACCGCATCAGCGACCGCGTCATGCGCATCATCACGCATGTCTCGGGAGTCATTATCAGCCTGTTCGGCATCGGCATGCTCATGCATGTCCTGCTCAAGCTCTTTCACTGACCTTACGCTCACGCGGGCCGGAGTCACCCGCGGCCGCCGGATGGACGGGTCGCGCCCACCCGCGGTGAGAACTGGAATTGGTCTTGGAATCAGTGTCATGGAGCGCGGGAGACGTTGACACCTCGGCAGCCCATGCCCATCATCCTTTCAACGTCGCGATCCGCCGGGAGGCGCGTTGTCGACGGCAATCAGAAGATCCCCCGCGGGAGAGATTCGTCCAAGACGAGCGCCGAAGGAGCAACCGCCCCGGAAACTCTCAGGCAGAAGGACCGCGTGGGGAGATGAAACTCTGGAAAGCAGGCCGGCAGACAATCGCCGTCCTCACCGAAGGGGTAAGTTCCGGATACGGGACGAAATCTCTCAGGTCCGATGACAGAGGGGCGCGGGTCCGGCTCGCTGGACGCGCTGGATAAGCCCTTTTGTCGGACCGCCATGACCGCCACATCCGAAGAAACGCTCAGACGAACGCCGCTTTATGGGCTGCATATCGCGCTCGGCGGAAAAATGGTGCCGTTCGCGGGCTACGAACTGCCGGTGCATTACGAGCCGGGTATTCTGAAAGAACATCTCCATACGCGCGCGAAGGCCGGCCTCTTCGATGTCTCGCATATGGGGCAGGCGACGCTCGCCGGCGATGATCCGGCTGCGGCGCTGGAGTTGCTGACGCCCGCCGATGTGAAAGGCCTGAAAGACGGACAGCAACGTTATGCGCTGCTGCTGAACGCGCATGGCGGCATCAACGATGATTTCATGGTGGCGCGGCTCGAGGGCGAAAACGCGCTCCATCTCGTCGTGAACGGCGCGACGAAGGAGGGCGATTTCGCTTACATCGCCGAGATGCTCCGCAACAGCGCCAAGCTGACGCCACAGCCCGAGCGTGCACTGCTCGCGCTGCAGGGACCGGCGGCCGAGGCCGTTCTTTCGCGCCACGCACCCGAAGCTGCAGCTCTCGCTTTCATGAAAATCGCGCGGATGAATGTCGCAGGCGTTTGCGCCATTGTCAGCCGCTCCGGCTATACGGGCGAGGACGGGTACGAGATCTCGGTTGCGGCTCATGATGCGGTGCACGTGGCGCACGCAATTCTCGACGAGCCGGAGGTCATTCCCATCGGGCTTGGTGCCCGCGATTCGCTTCGGCTCGAAGCCGGGCTTTGTTTGTACGGGCACGATCTCGACGAGGGGACAGATCCCGTAAGCGCCAATCTTGTCTGGTCGATCGGCAAGCGTCGCAGGAGCGAGGGCGGATTTCTCGCGGCGGAGAAGATTCTCGGCCTGGTCGCGAATGGCGCAAAACAGAAGAGAATCGGCATCCTGCCCGATGGCCGGGCGCCGGCGCGCGAAGGCACGGTGATTGCCGACAAATCCGGCCGTCACATCGGCCGCATCACCAGCGGCGGCTTTGGGCCGAGCGCCAATGCGCCGGTCGCGATGGGGTATCTGGACCGGGAGTTTTCGGCGGACGGAACGGAGATCGATTTGTTGATCCGCGGCAAGCCATGCCCGGCGCGGGTCGCGCCGATGCCGTTCGTGCCGCATCGTTACAAGCGCAGTTAAGAACCGCACAGTCGGGAGGAACAGATGAGCGAGACACGATTTACCGATCAGCACGAATGGGTGCGCGTGGACGGCGATACGGCCACGGTTGGAATAACAAAGTTCGCCGCGGGCCAGCTGGGCGATGTGGTGTTCGTCGAATTGCCGGAAGTCGGCCGGAAGGTGGGGCAGGGCGGCGAGATCGCCGTCGTCGAAAGCGTGAAGGCGGCAAGCGAAGTCTATGCCCCCATAGGCGGCGAGGTGAGCGAAGCCAACGCCGCCCTCACCGAGGAGCCCGCCAAGATCAATTCCGACCCGGAAGGCGAAGGCTGGTTCTTCAAGCTGCACATCAACGACGCGGCCGAACTCGGCGAGCTGATGACCGCCGACCAATACGCCGAATTCGTCAAGAACCAGTAACGGTTATGCATTGTTTGAACCGCAGAGGCGCAGAGACGCAGAGGAAATGCGATTTGCTGCGACTACGCGGAGTCGCCGATAAAACAAACATCGTCATCGCCGGGCTTGTCCCGGCGACCCATGAACACGAAATGCGACGGTGTTCATGGATGGCCGGGACAAGCCCGGCCATGACGGCTAAAGGGGATGGCGTACTTTCATGGCGAGTCCCAATTCCTCTGCGTCTCTGCGCCTCTGCGGTTCGATCTTCCTCTGAAACGTCCCGAAAGTTTGCTCCAGGAACTTAACTGATGCGTTATCTGCCCCTTACGCCCGACGATCGCCGTGAAATGCTGTCCACCATCGGCGCGCCAAATATCGATGCGCTGTTCCGCGATGTGCCGAAAGAAGCGGTGGTCGGCCGCGAGGCGTTCAGGCTGCCCGACCATCAGGGCGAGCTGGAAGTCGAGCGGCTGCTGTCGCGGCTGGCGTCGAAGAACATCGCCGCGGGTTCGGCGCCGTTCTTCTGCGGCGCGGGCGCTTATCGCCATCACGTGCCGGCCTCGGTCGATCATTTGATCCAGCGTTCGGAATTCCTCACCTCCTACACGCCCTATCAGCCGGAAATCGCGCAAGGCACGCTGCAATATCTGTTCGAATTCCAGACCCAGGTCGCGCTCCTGACCGGCATGGAAGTGGCGAACGCGTCGCTCTATGACGGTTCGACGGCCACATCCGAAGCCGTGCTCATGGCGCAGCGGCTGACGCGGCGCCCCAAAGCAGTCCTCTCGGGCGGGCTGCATCCCCACTATGCGGAAACCGTCGAAACACTGGCCGCGCTCCAGGGAAAAGCCATGCGTGCGCCTGTGCAGCCCGGCAAAGCGGAAGACATTATTTCGCTGATCGACAACGAGACAGCGTGCGTGGTCGTACAGTCGCCGGATATGTTCGGTCTCGTCCGCGATCTGAGACCGATTGCCGAAGCCGCGCATGCCAAGGGCGCGCTGCTGATCGCGGTCGTGACGGAAGTTGTTTCTTTGGGACTGCTCGAACCGCCCGGCGCGATGGGCGCGGATATTGTCGCCGCGGAAGGACAGTCGATCGGCGTCGGTCTCAATTTCGGCGGACCCTATGTCGGCCTCTTTGCCACGCGCGAGAAGTTCATCCGCCAGATGCCCGGACGCGTCACCGGCGAGACCGTCGATGCGGAAGGCAAGCGCGGCTATGTGCTGACGCTCTCCACCCGCGAGCAGCACATCCGCCGCGAAAAGGCGACCAGCAATATCTGCACCAATTCCGGCCTCTGTTGCCTCGCTTTCACCATCCATCTGGCGCTGCTCGGCGAAGAAGGCTTCACGCGGCTCGCCCGCGTCAATCACGCCCGCGCGTCGGGTCTCGCCGATAGGCTGGCGAAGATTGCGGGCGTCGAAGTGATTACTCCGGCATTCTTCAACGAGTTCACGGTTCGCCTGAAACGGCCGGCAATTGACGTCGTCGATACGCTCGCCGAACGCGGCATCCTGGGCGGCGTGCCCGCATCGCGCCTCCTGCCCGACAAGCCGGAACTGCGCGATCTGTTGATCGTCGCCGCCACCGAAACCACCAGCGAAGAAGATTGCGACGCGTTCGCCGCGGCGCTTGCGGAGTGTCTGAAGTGACAATGAACATAGTAGGGCGCCCGACGGCCGCGGGCGAAGCAAACAATCCGGAACGCGCGACCATCTCCGGCGATCGCGCGCTCGATCACGAAGAAGGTTTGATCTTCGAGCTCGGCCGTCCCGGCCGCTCCGGCGTCGATATAACGGATGTGAAAGTGAGCGATGCGCGGCTCGGGGGATTGCGGCGCAAGGGCGAGATCGGTCTCCCCGGTCTTTCCGAGCCGGAAGTCGTGCGCCATTTCGTGCGCCTGTCGCGCATGAACTACGCCATCGATTCCGGGCTTTATCCGCTCGGCTCCTGCACCATGAAACACAACCCGCGCCTCAACGAGAAGATGGCGCGGCTGCCGGGCTTCGGCGACGTTCATCCGCTCCAGCCGCAACAGACCGTGCAGGGCGCGCTCGCGCTGATCTCCGAACTGATGCGCTGGCTGACCACGCTGACCGGCATGCCGGCGGTGGCGATGAGCCCCAAGGCCGGCGCGCATGGCGAATTGT
>Ga0335074_10006201_pt1 | contig 16580 bp, 13 predicted proteins | sample Lox_Sample_23_FD_206715 | JGI IMG/M metagenome (GOLD analysis project Ga0335074, IMG submission 206715) | Soil microbial communities from Loxahatchee National Wildlife Refuge, Florida, United States - Lox_Sample_2.3 | ecosystem: Environmental > Terrestrial > Soil > Wetlands | place: USA...
GCGCGACTACTTCACTGTTCATGACATTCTTCGACAGGAATCGACAAGTCTCGACCCTTTCGACGATTTCGACATGCTCCTTCCAGTCGAGTTCTACCAACAGCGCTGGTTTTCCAGTACTTATAGCCGCCACTCGTTTGGCACAGTTCGTGCCTTTCAGAGAGTAGCGATGCTTCAGGTCTCTACGAATCGCATCGTGAAGGAGGTTGTCATGACCTACCAACAAGCACAGCAAACAGCTCAGCTGGCGGCCAACCAAACAGGAATGGATTGTGTAGTGATCCAGTTCTCTTGGGATTGGCTCAACTACAACGTGGCTTACCTCGATGCCCTCCCGGAAGATGCTCAGAGAGTAGGTCCGGTCGTTCAACCGTTGATGAATTAGTAGGGGGCGGCGTCATGGAGAGAGTTTATGAACATATGCAATGCGACCCACTAGCTGTTTTATGCCGCAGCTGCGGATCGCGCGCTGGTGTTCCATGCGCGTGGCCGCCCGTCATCAACCCAGCTGATGCGCCGCCGCTTTACCACGCCGAGCGCGAAGCTGATAGCGATGAGCAAAAAAGGAATAGCCGATCACAGTCAAGCCCCGCGAACATCCACCTGTACCACGGCAATGCCTCGCTTCTGGTCGAGAGCTTGGAGGTCATCCAGAAGACCACGAGCGTCATTCTCTCCGCGCTGGCGCCACCGCTGCCAAACGAAGAAGAGCAGGGAATCGCTGCGTCCCCACTGCAGGAGGCGGCCTGATGGATATGCGCAATGTTCCGTCGACCGCTACGAGGAACTGAAACGAATAGTGAGCACGTTGCGGATCTTGGTGTGAATTCTCGGTTGAAGGGGCGCCCGAAGCTTTCGGCGACTACCCGGTACTGATCCTCGGACGAATGATCGGCACTCAGGCCCCCTTTTCGCCGGGTGGTGAACATTGAACCGTATCTACTGAGCGTGAGTGGCAGCATCCTCTATCAAAGCCGCGACCTCTTTCGGCCTTGACGCGTATACTGCGTGACTTGCACCGGCAACTTCCACAACGTGGCTATTGGCTCGCTTTGCATACCATCGTTCGAGTTCAGGGTTGATGGTCCTATCTGCTCCTGCCACCAACATCCAGCTCGGCTTCTGCCTCCATGCGGCCATTGTGATGACGGCTTTGAAACTCTCCGCCTTGTTGTATACCTGCGACCGCGCCATGAACGCCGCTTGATCGGCGGGGAGATCGGCTGCGAAGAATTCGTGGAACTTTTCAGGGTCAAGGTAGGCGAACCCGTCAGGTGTGATTTTTATCGCGTTCGATTTGCTCAGATCGCTAGGGAAGCGTTTGCCATTTCCCGCCTCACTCTCTCCCGCGTCAGGCATGTGAGCCGCGATGTACACCAGGCCGTGCACCTTGGGATCGCTGCCCGCCTCGGTGGTTACAGATCCACCGTAGCTATGAGCCACGAGAATGCAGGCGCCATCCTGCTGATCGATCACTCGTCGTGTTGCCGCTACGTCGTCAGCAAAGCCAGTCTCGGGCTCCTGGACGATGCTAACCTTGTAGCCATCTTTAACGAGGATGTCGTAGACGCCCTTCCAGCCCGATCCGTCCGCCCATGCACCGTGGACGAGAACGATGTTTTTCACTGGATTAGTTTGAGTTCCTGCACTTGTAGCAGGCGCGGTAGCAAGAATGGCAAGGGCCCCACAGAGCCAGCGTAGATTTCGCGATGACATACAGGTTCTCCTTTGGGTACTCCCCATGCGAGGAACGAGTGCCGGCGGCGCTACTAGCTTCTGCGACCGCCTGCATCGCTCGCGCGGCTCACTTTTGACGGCGCGTCACTAAAGGAGGGTAAACCGCCTGCCTTTATCAAGGAACCTTGATTTGCGTAGATTTCGCACTGTCGAGTTCGTCAGGCTCCAACAGGGCGCTTCTAGAAAACCGGAAGCGTTTTTGCCACGAGGCTCACACTTTCCTGGCATTAGGGTCCTGGGGTGGCGGGCCAGTTTCCGAGTTCGCTCGCAAGGCGACCGTTAGGCCCGCGTCCAGAGAAATCCTAGACTCGCGTTCCCGAATCCCTGAAGAAAAATGCAGCCGTAGAACTGTTCGTCTTTAGGTGGCCGATAGTCGGCCTACGCGCGATCCTGTCCGAGTTGCGGATACGCTTCGAGCAGCGGATCAGGAATCGGGTTCTCCTTCACACCAAGAAGGCGCTTAAGATCGATGGCGTTCACTGCTGCTTGACCCTTGTAGTGATTGTTTGTGGCGGCAATGACCTTCTTCGCTTCCCGGCGAGTCGGCTCCCGCTTCACCTTCTTCACCATGGATTTCATCGACTCTGCGATCGGCTCGAGCTCTTCCGGGGTGTAGAGATAGTCGTATCGTTCGTCCCGGTTCTTGGAGTTGAACCACTTCTTGTAGTTCCGACCGTGCAGTCGCAGATATGCGATCGGAGCTGTCACGTGGTCTGTTCCGTGGAGCGATGCGCCCAGCCTTGGCTCATCGATGTTGACCCATGCAGTTTCGTGCTCTCGCAAGGCGCCCAATACCCACGGATCGTCCCAGCTTTCGTGTCGGAACTCGATAGCTTTCGGGTAGTCCTCGAACGCATTGAGCACATCTGCGACATGATCCCAGTTGCCTTCCAGGCGTACTGCCTCGCCTTCCTCGTTTTTTGTTGTGAACTTGAACGAGACAGGGAACTGGAACAGGACAACGAGCAGCCGCTTCTGCTCTGCAAGCACGTCGAGGAACTGCCGACTCTGGTCGATATCAGCCTGGCTGTACTTCAGGCTTTCTACGGAAGTCGGTGCTTTGCGTTGGCTCGGTTTACTTCCGGCGGCATGCGTAAACACTTGGTTCGCCTTGATGGCGAATTCGAAGCCTGGACTCTCCACTGCATCTGACCACTTCTTTGCAATAGCTGGTTCGAAATGGCGGTAGAACGTGGCGTTGATCTCGCATGTGTTGAAGTAGCGCGACAGATATGTAAGCTCCGGGGTGCCCCCACCCACATCACGCTTTACTGACTTCGGGTACACGATGCCTCGCCAGTCTGGATAGGAATAGCCCGAGGTCCCGATGAATAGTGCGGGCGCACTTGATTTCGCCATGTCACATGAGACGCTACTCTTCGTCTCTCAGACACGCCACGTTGGGGCCGCACCACTTCTCGCGGATCCTTGTCTTCGCAAACGCCCACGTAGCTCACCCGTCGCAGGTGGTCGCCGACCGTCCACTCCTGGTAAGCGCATCTCACAACCAGTTTCGGTTTCACCCACACGCAGCTCAACATCTTCTCGGCCGTGAGGCCCTGACCCCATCTGCCTGGCGATCGTTCGGGAAGATTCGCGAATGGGCATCGTTCGGTAATGAGAGGTTTCAATCGCGTATAGAGCTCGCGCCGCGACGCGGAAACAAAGCCGGCCCGAACACTTGCGCAGAACCGGAGTTCCCGCCCACGGTGAAAGCCGATCAATAAAGCGTCTACTCCATTTGTTCCCGGCATGAACCCACCCACCACGAACTCTTCGGCTTGGGTCAGGCATAACTTCTGCCATGCTCCAGACCGGCGACCTGATTCATATCGGCTGTCCAGACGCTTCGCCACGACGCCCTCAAGCCCATGCTCTTGGACCAAGGCCATCATCCGGCTGGCGGGAATCTGAAAAGTCTCGCTCACCTGGGCTAGATCAGATGTGCGTATGGAATCCCGGAGCAGCCGCTGCCGCTGGTTCAGCGGAAGTGTGCGCACGTCCCGGCCGCCCAGCATGAGAATGTCGAAGGCAAAGAAGACTACCGGTGCGCCGGAAGACCTCGAGTTCTGGAGCAGCTGAAATTGGGGCCGGCCCTCGGCGTCCATGGCTACAAGCTCACCATCAATCACGGAACCAGCGGGAACGCCCGACGCAAGCGCCCTCCTGGTTTCTCGGAACTGAGCGCTGAAGTCGTTACCGCGGCGAGAGAGCAGCCGAAACCGGGCGCCGTGGATCGCTTGGGCGCGGTACCCATCGAGCTTCACTTCATAGCACCAATCCGACCCTTCGGGTAGACGCGTGACCGCCAGCAACTCCATCGGCGGCATGAAGGAAGGCGTGTGCACCGGACGAGGTTATAACAATGTTCGACCGCAGCCGTCAGGTACGGTGGACCGGATGGATGCGAGCGGCGGCAGCGAGGCGATTCTCCAGATCGCCTCTTCATTCCCATGAAGACGATCGAGCAGATGTTCTCGGGATAGAAGCAAGGGGAGACCGCTGAGTGGTGGGTCAGGGAACCGAACCCCACGTGGGTTCAATAAAGGTTCGATAAATGTTCCGCAGGGGCTCCCAAACTGCGGTTTGGCGCCAACCGCGCCCAATAGTTTCATCGGGTTACGGCAGCTGGGGTCCCTGTGCAGCCGGACAACGGGTTACTCCGGAGTCGAGAGTGCATCGCCCTGGAGTCAACCGGTTAGTGCGACGTCGCCCGCTGGCTCGATCCGGATTTTACCGTCCAAGCCGGTGAAAATGGGCGTCACCTTGACAACGGCGTCCAGATTCAGGGGTCCATAGATGTGGGGATACAAGCCGCCCGTTGCGGGCTCCCATCGTATCTCGGCTTTCACCAGCGAGGGGTCTATGTGAAGCAGCCTGACGTCTTTCTTGTCCAGATAGTATTTGTTGGCGACGCGTGTCAGCTGGTCGGCTGGCGAGGCATGGATAAACTTGTCCGCGTCCAGGGTCGCTGGTCGATAGAATCCGGACGGCACGGCTGCGTCATAGTCGGCGACCGCCATCAGGATGTAAATTCGTTCAGTTGACAGGCGCACACTCCGACCGCACAAGCTAAGCGATCATCATCTCTAAAAACCAAGGCGGTTGTAAAACTGTTGCTGTAGGTGTGGCCCTGCATCTAGTCTGGCAGCTATCCGCACCACTCGCCTCGCGACTTTGCTACAAAGTGAGCCACGAAGCTCGAGGAGGTTGTATGTACCAGGCCCGGGTCAACAATGTAGTCACTTCCGACGAGTCAACGGTTCCGGCGGCAGTCGATGAAGCGATGTGGAAGCTGTTTGTAGCGATAGGTGACTTTTGGGAATTGGGAGATGATCCTAAGCCTTACCGTCTGAGGCTCAGGGCATTCATGTCCAATCGCATTCGCTTTAGCCCGATTTACCGGGATTTCTACATACTAGCGCGGACAGTGATCGACGGGCTCATCGCGCATACCGGCGACAAAGCCAAGGCCTACGAACTGCTCTTCACGCAGAAATCGCGGGTCGCCACCACCACGCCACCGCAAACTCAGCTTGAGTTCGTTCAACAATATGTCGCGAACGAGTTCATCGGCCTGCGCCTCTCGCTTGGCAGCTTTAGGGTTTTCGGCGCGATCAACTACTGCGGATACTTTGGCGGTGCCAATATTGAAGGTCAGCCCGTGCCGTATCGCACGCCGGTCGGAAACAAATGACGGTCGATACCCTCATTGTCGGTTCGGGCGTGGTGGCTGCCGCTATTTCTCAACTCTTGCTTGAGAAAAATGCCGCCGCCTCGATTCTGATCCTTGAGGCGGGCGACAGAATCAAGACCAAAGACTTTGCGCTGTGGGACCAATATCTCATCGCCGGGAGACTACCCTATGAAGGGTGCAGGGACCTGGACTATCCCCAAAGAGATGCGCCCGGTGAAAACGTAAGCCATGGCGCCACGTCGATCCCCCTCGTTGGCGCTCGCCTTTTTGTTTACGGTGGATCGACACTGCATTGGGGCGGATGGTCCTTCCGGCTTAAGCCCGAGGACTTTCGGCTCAGTTCCTTCGCCCAAGAAGCGATAGACTGGCCGATCGAATACGCCTCGATCGAGCCTTATTACTTCAAAGCGGAGAAGTATCTTGCGGTTTCAGGAGATTCTTTGGATCAAACTGTTCCTCGCAAAAAGCCTTACCCGTTCCGACCGTTCCCTTTCACGTTGCAGGACCAGCCTCTCATTGGTGCTCTCGAAAAGCTTAAATATGCGTACGGAAATGTACCGATAGCGCGGCGAGGCGTCAACGAAGAGCATTCAAGACACGCGCCGTGTCAAACTACCGGTACCTGCAAGTACTGCCCTTTCGGCGCGAGATATGTTGCCGGCGACTACATCGACGATATTCGAGAATGGAACGACTATCCCAACTTTGATATCAAGCTGGGTTGCGTCGTCGAATCGATCAGCACAGCGAGCAAGCGACGGGCGAGCGGCGTGGTCTATACCGAGAAGAGCTCAGGCCAGCGGATGACGGTCGAAGCGAACACGGTCATCGTTGCCGGCGGCACCATCGAGTCCGCGAAGCTGCTTCAGCGTTCGACGTCAGCGGACTGGCCTCAAGGCATCGGCAACGACACGGATCTCGTGGGGCGCCATTTCATCACGCATCCCTACTTCATCTTCAGCGGCTCCATTCCCGGCAACTCGCTCAAGCTGCAACCCGAGATGAATTTCCCGACGCTCGTGTCGCGTCATTTCGACTCCGAGTCGGAACAGAAGAAGGGCAAGTTCGTTCTCGTCAATCCTCCCGACACGGTTCCCATGCCCCTAGCTGCGAAGATGCAAGCGGGCTTCAGTCGGCCTGAGATAGACGCGTACTTGACCGGTCGCCTTCCCCTGCAACTTCATGGCATGGTGGAGGTGTTCGGACGCAAGGAAAACTGCATCACGAACGTGCCGCGGCGCAACCATATCGGTTTGCCACAAACGAGCGTGAACTATTCGGCAGACCCGGGCTTCAAACAACGTATGAGCGACATCAAGGTGGAAGTGCAGAAGATATACGCCGCCATGGGTGCAGACCTGACCGATGATGCCAGCGTCTCTTGGCGCGCAGATCATGCCGCGAGCACCTGCCGCATGAGTCCCGATCCGTCGACCGGCGTGGTGAACAAAAACTTGCAAGTCCACGGCATGGAGAACTTATTTGTCTGCTCCAATGCCGTATTTCCCAATCTCGGCGCGGTTAATCCCACACTGACGCTCACCGCGCTCGCCATACGACTGGCAGAATTTTTAGGCGGTACCTCTGCATGACAAAGACCCCCCAACAACCAAGCGACAAGGCAAGGCTGCTGGCGTGGCTGCAGACGGCGATCGAGCTTGAGTTGGCGACGATTCCACCATACCTGCTCGCGCTTTTATCGATCAAGCTTCCGAGCAATCGCGAGTCGGCGGAACTCATTCGCAGCGTGATGATTGAGGAGATGCTGCATCTCGCGCTCGTGTCCAATGTCCTGAACGCGGTCGGCGGCCACCCTCGCCTTGATCAGCAAACGATTCCGAGCTATCCCCTGAAGATGGCGTTCGAAGGAAAGGTTTTTAAGGACCGAGACTTTTGGATTGATCTGGCGCCGTTCAGCGAGCCTGTCATCAAGACTTTCATGAAGATCGAGCAACCGCAGGAGCCGCCGCGCATCGAAGGATTTTTTCTTGCCCTGAAGGGGATTGACGTCCCGGCCCTGACGATCGGCGGATTCTACGCGCAGATCGTTTGGTTGCTAGAACAGATGGAGCAGAAGGCTCCCGGCAAAGTATTTATCGGCAGGCCGGAGTTTCAAATCCATAAGGACTACTACTGGGCTAGTGGCGGTGAAATCGTCGCAGTTCACGACCTGGCAAGTGCAAAAGCGGCTCTCGACCTCGTCATCCAGCAAGGCGAAGGCGCCTGGTCCTCTGGGCCTGGGCAAGTGGCACAAGGGTTCGGTGACAACTTCGAGATAGGGCATTATTACCGCTTTAGCGAAATCTTCTACGGCCATCGGTACCAGAAGTCAGATGATCCGAAGAGGCCTCCGACCGGCGTCACCATCGAAGTCGACTACGCGCAGACCTATCCGTTCAAGAGAAATCCTAAGCGGAGCGACTACCGTTCAGGCAGCTTCTTGTGGAAACTCAATGAAGATTTTAACCAGCGATATAGCGACATGCTTCGCCAATTGCATGAAGCGCTCAACGGCTCGCCCAAGACGCTTTACACCGCCGTCATGGACAGCATGCATCACCTGACCCCAGTCGCCCACGAGATGATGAAGACGCCGATCACCCCCGGCCGTAAGACCACAGGCTGCCCGACATTTGAATGGCGGGATTGACAACTTCTCTTCAAAAAAAACTAGCAAGTTGGTAGTCGTCCGGGAGCCTCGTCAGCGGCGTCGATTGCCTGCGCCAGATACGCGACGTGTGCCAGGAATGATCGAGAGAGTCATCCGGTATTTGTCGTTGACGTCAGCGGTCGGAGTATTCCCGGAACCCTTCATCAACGAGTCCGTTCTGGTGAGCATAGATATGACAGATCTGCGAGACCTTCCAGATCTTATCGGCGTCGTTGCGTCGAATCAAAATCACTTTCTATCACGCCGGAGGTTTTTGAACAGAGTGGGAAACATTTAGAAGCAGGTTGATTGTTCATATATCCCTGACCACTCAAGGATTCCGAAGATGTTGGCTGGCATGCTCGATGAGCCTAATCGCCAATGCGCTCGCTGAGCGCTGAGGCCTGTTGTCCCCGAACTGAGCTCGACTTCCGGAGTGCCCGGCATTCGGAGCAAGCCGGACCAGCTCCCACAAGCCGACGGCTCAAAGTATTCGGAGATTTTCGACCAATAAGGGCCGCTATATCGAAATTGTGCAATCTTCCTCGGAAACTGAAGGGTGACTATGGTCCAGCGACAGGCCTCAGTTCAGACCATTTAACATCCATATTGATGGTTCCGTGGTTTCCATCGTTGGTCCAGCCTTCACAGTTGGCTGTGTTTCCATCCGCGCTGCAAGATTCGATCACGCACCATCCCACGAGGCAATGTCCGCTGACGCTTGTCACGGGCCCAGGAGCCGTCCACGATATGCGGACTTCTCGCCCGGGTGTGTTCGAATCACCGCCCCTGACCTTGTTCGGATTTACGTGGTCAAATTTGTCAAACGAGATGATCTTCTCAAACGGCTGGTGTGTTACTGGATCTTCATCGAAATACTTCTCAACGGGTTTAGCAGGACTTTCGACGGGCTGTGCCGGAGGTAAAATCGTCGGGGTACGAGCAATGTTTTTTTGGGGCGTCGCCCAATGCTTGAGTAGCGTATGGAAGGCCCAGTCGTGTATCTCGGGCACGGTAAGACACGTGAGAAGCACTATCACTAAGGTAAGAAACAGACCGATTATCGCAGCCAGCGCTGCTAGCTCGTTCAATCCAAAATGCGTTTTGCTTTGCGAAGCGGCGGACACAAGTCTCTCCTTTTCGGCGACATCATGACATCACCGATAATCAACTGTCTGGATAAGGGACTTAGTGTATCTCAGCCATCTCTGAGGTTCAGATGCTCCCGACGATCGGCTCATTTTTGGAACGGTCAAGTCGGTATCGAGGCCAATAAGGCAACTGGAACGTTCGCTCAAGCTTCTCGTCTCGCCAGTCAGGTTTTGCAAATTGTCCGGCTACTCAGAAGTTGGGGGCTATTCCTGGGCGGTTGACGACAAATTACCAATGCCTTCGCGGATGCCTCAACGGGTGTGTGAGCAACAATTGAAATGACGCGAAGAGCGTTGGCAAACATAAGCCGGCCCGTGGGACCTAGTCTCCGAAATCTAGGTTTGATGAGGGAGCATCAGCACAGGCTTGATGCTGTTTATCGACTCAATGGCCTAATCGGGAATGGCTTTCGGTTTGCAGTGATTCGGGGACGTCCGTCTGGGTTGATGACAAATCGCCAATGCACTCTTCCAGGACACATTGGTACCGATCTGTAAGCCCTGGGTCCGTGATCAGTTCTTGCTAGCCGCGACCCCACGATCAAATCGAAATTGCGTGTCCCGCTTCTGGTGGCACTTTTGGTGGCACTTTGTTCCGAAGAATCTTGCGACTGTCTGCAACTGCATGCGAGCTCTTCTGTTCCATAAAGCATTCAGTAACAGAAACTTATGCGCTACCATGCGACTCGGTGCAATCTGGCGCAAAGAGCCGAAATCGGACTTAAAATCCGCAGCTGCGAAAGCGGCGTGGGGGTTCAAGTCCCCCCTCGGGCACCAGGAGCAACAGCTTGCGGGAAGTGGCCTTGGCCGCTCAGACGATGAGCGGCTTTTCTATCCGGTGGCACTTGTGGCGGTACCTTTCCTGCCAGCATCCCCGTATTCCGAAACGTAGAGAAGGCGCCGAAGGTGAGGGGCGTCTACGAGCGGCGCCTGGTGGCGAAGTCTGGTGGCCGAGTCTGGTGGCGGAGTCTGGTGGATCCAGCACCAACAGGAGATACAGCACCAAAGTTGAGATATTGTCATTAATGGACGACCTGGTGAGCGGCAATGTGCGAAGGGCTAGATATAAATCCTGTCGACGTCGATCTGTCCCCCGACGTACCTGGCCCCAAGCGCCATTGCCCTATTCTCGCCATCTGACAATCTTGGAGAGCTGGCCATAGGGAAACAGAAACCGACTTTGAGGATTGCGTCCTCCCCATTCGCGCGCTTACCGGATACGCCGCGATCTAAAACTCGATTCTGCTTTGGAATGCGATCATGCGTGGCGAGCTGTCGCCTCCAAGACCGACGCCGAGCAGACCGGTGGGCGGAGCGATGGTGCTATCCAGCGTGCCGAATCGAGCCGGGATGTCAAGACCCGACAGGCCCGGAACACCCGCCTCCACGTTATTCGGCAGCGCGAAATTCGGATGGTTGAACGCGTTGAACATCTGTACGTCGAGTCGCAGCGTGGTCTCATGCCGAATCCGAAATGTCTTCGTGACGTAGATATCTGAGTTTGCAAAGTGCGGTCCTCGAACGGTGTTGCGGCCTGCATTCCCAAACTGGCAGTTGGCGATCGAGTCGCCGCCGGTGCAGGCGCCTGTTGCAGGATCGACAACCGAGACAAAGGCGTCGGGATTGAGCCACTGGCGCGTGCCGTTGATCGTGACACTCGGGGACGGCGTCCGGCGGTAGAGAGGCACGCCGGGAACCCGCTGCGCAAACTGCGGCCCGCTGGCTTGGAATATGCCGTTGCCGTTCAGCGTGTAAGGCTGGCTCAGCACGGTGAACGGGAGTCCCGTATGGAAGAACGCTGTTTGCGAGTACGACCAGCCCCCAAAAATCTGGCGCAGGAGCACATGCGGCGAGTGAAACGGGAATCGATACAGCCCGAACGCGGAGACATTATGCCGCACGTCATAGTCGCAGTTCCCGTAATTGCGGTTAAGTTCGCCCGGCAGCGGCGACAGAATGCCCTGGCTCGAAAATGAAAGCAGGCCACCGTTGGACACCTCGTCAAGGCAGTGGCTCAACGTGTAGTTCGCGCGCAGCGTGAGTCCGGCTATCTGCTGGCTGTAGGCCGTCTGCAGGCTGGCGTAGTTGCTGCTCGCTCCGGTGCGCAATTCAGTAACGCTGCCGAAGCGCGGATCGATGGGCTGTTGATACGGATAGGGAGCGAAGCATCCGGGGCAGACCGTCTGATAGCCGTTGAGTTGCACCTGGTATGGCTCGTGCGTCCCCCTTGTGCCGACGAAGTCCACGTGCAGATCGCCGCGCTGGCCCATCTGCTTCTCCAGGCCGAGGTTGTACTGGAAGTAGTACGGCGTCTTGAGTCGTCCGCCGGGAAAGGTGTTCAGGCTCACGGCTAGCGGACAGGTTGCCGCGCCCGCTGCAACCCCGGCGCATGGATCTCCTCCCGAGCCGAAGAGCGACTGGAACTGTGTGTTCGCTGCCTCGGTCGCGTCCACCGCGCTGTTCGGCACGCCAGGCGCTATGAGGCTGCCTCCGACCTGACCCGCGAGTCCGCCAACGAACGTTGGAGCGTACGGCGGATTGTCCGCGGCAAGGTCTGCAATTTGAGCCGGAATGATGTCGGAGAACGCGCCAAATCCGCTGTGCACCGCGATATTGAACGGCAGTTGATAAGCGAGCGAAACACGCGGCTCATAGATGAAGAGCGGTGTCGCCGGAAACAGGGGGCGCACGCCGGTGAGAATCGCTTGGTTAAGCGGCTGCTCGGTTGAGTGGTTCATGTCGAGAAACGAACCTGCCGGCCGCGCGAACAGCCCTTGCTGATTCGTTTCGTTCGTGTTCCAGCTCGCTCGAATGCCGTAGGTAATCGTCGCCTTGGAGGATGGCTTGTAAGTATCCATGCCGTAAAACTCGAGGTTGCCGAGGGCCACACGCTCCTTGAGTGAAATCGGGAACGTTTGGGCGGCTGTGTACGCCTGTCCATCGATGAACTCGGCGAGGTTGTTGTACGTCACAGTCGGGACCGTGCCTTCGCCGAGATCGTAGTCGCTGACGTCAAGGCGCCGCGTGTTAATGCCGAACTTCAGCGTGTGCGGCCCCACCGTCCATGTGAGATTGTCGTTCACCTGCCACTGTGTGACCTTGCGCCCCTGCGGATACGTGTTGTCGTTGCCGCCAATCGTCGTAAAGGGAACCGCGGAGCTTCCCGCCACCAGCACCATAGGCCACTGCTGCTGCACGGCTGCATAGTTGTTCGGCTCGAAGATGCTGGAATACCAGCTCGCACCTGGGTTGAACTGGTTCACCAGGTTTGGTCCGAACACATGGGTATAGCCAAGCACGAGCGTGCGCTGCGGCTGCGGTGAGTAGGCGTTGAAAATTGGATTCACGGGATCCGTATAGGCGGCCTGGAGGCCCGTGTCCTGCTGGAAGCGGTACCACAGAGTGTCCTGTTTACTGAGCGTATGGTCGATCTTGGCGACGATCAGGTTCTCACTGTCTGAATTATTCAGCGACGCCTGTCGTTGGTTCGCGCAGCCGTTTCCGTTCTCCAGCGGACATCCAATGATCGGTACCGGAGTCCCGCTCGCATTCGGCAACAGCGAAAACATGGTGCGATAAAACGGCACTTCTGCAGGGTTGCTGCTCGCGAGCTGGCCGAGAACGTACGCCTGAAATGCTGGCGGAGGCAGCGTCAAGGGAGAGACGAGCGGCAACGCGATGCGAATCCCCTCATAGTGGCCGAAGAAGAACAGCTTGTCTCTGCGAATCGGACCGCCCACGCTGACACCGAATTCATTGACAACAGACCGCGGCTTCCGAGCTACGTTCCCCGGCGTATCGTTCGCGTGCAGAAAATAGTTCTCCGCGTTGAGCAGCGAGCCATTCCAGAGTTCATACGCATCGCCATGAAACTGGTTGGTCCCTGACTTCGTGAAGTAGTTCACCTGTGCAACAGCATAACGGCCCTGATCGACAGCGAAAGAGTTCGTATTGATCGTGGCCTGCTCCACCGCATCAAGCCCAATTACAAGATTCGTCGAGAGCCCGATGTTCAGGCCGAGCCACGGATCGTTGGTATCGTAACCGTCAAGGATGTAGCCGTTCGAGGTCGCAGGCAGACCATTGAACTCGACGTTGCCATAACCGCCCGCGGCCTTCGCGTCATTCGACGAGCCCGCAGTGTTCATCAACGCGCCTTCCGCAAACTGCGCAAGATAGGTGAGGTCCTGCCCGGGATTCGGCAGGCTCTTGATCGTCTTTGCCTCCAGCGTCGTCGTTGTGTTCGGGTTATCGAGTGCAAGGAGACCCTGTTGCGCAGTTACCTCCACCGTCTGCGACTGCGAGCTGACCTTCAGGGTGAAATTAAGCGCGATATTCCTGCCGACGGACACCGCAGTCGGCTCCGAGGTGACCCTGGCGAAACCGCTCGATGAGATGCTCACCTGATACGTTCCCGGATTGAGCTGCGAGAACAGATAATGCCCCGCAACATCCGTTCGTACGCTGCGCATCGCATGAGTATTCACCTCGGTCGCTTCGACCACGGCGCCGGAAACAGCAGCGCCGGTCGGATCAACCACCGTCCCGGACAAAGCGCTGGACGTCCCGCTTTGGGCAAACACGTCCCCGGACACAAACAAAAGAACAACGACGAAAAGCGAGCAAAAAAATCTACGGCCGAACATTAGGTATACCTAAATTAGTATTTAGGATAACCTAATACAAAAACTGAGGACAGGCAAGCAGTCGATGAAGCGATACAAACATTGGGAACGCAATACCGAGTCCGTCGACGACTACCTCAAGGCCATCTTCACGTTAGGCGGCGATGAACGACGTTGGGTCGGCGGATCGGAACTGGCGGCTCGCCTCGATATCGCTCCCGCATCGGTCACCAACATGCTTCAGAAGCTGGCTCTCCAGCCCAAGTCATTCGTTGACTACAAGCGTGGCGAAGGCGTGCGCCTGACTACATCCGGGCGCAGGCGAGCCTTGGAGATCGTTCGCCATCATCGACTGGTCGAGACCTTTCTCCACGACGTGCTCGGCTATTCCGTCGACGAGTTGCACGATGATGCGGAGCGCCTGGAGCACTTCATCTCGGAGAAGTTCGAGGAGCGAATCGCCGAAAAGCTTGGCTATCCCCAAAGCGATCCCCATGGCCACTGTATTCCTGCGCTGGATGGAACTATGCCGCCCTGCCATCGCGTCAGTTGCAGTTGTGAATAGATGGCTGCCTCAGCCTGTGGCCCCTTCCGGAAGATCTTGCGAGCGTCTGTCACGGCTTGCTAGCTACGCTGTCCCGTACGTAGTTAAACAAGAGATACCTTTTGCGCAAGAATGCGATTCGGTGCAACGTGACGCAGAAAAGGGGTCATGGGTTCAAGTTCCTCTCGGACACCGGGAACCATAGCTTGCAGAGTGCAGCCTCAGCCGCTCGGACGGTGGACGGCTTTTCTGTCCGGTGGCCGTTATGGTGGCAATATGCCTGCCAACATCCCGCATAGCAAAGCGTAGAGAAGTGCCAAAGGTATAGGGCGCCTGCGAGTGGGATGTCTGGATCAATGAAGCTGGCGAAGGTATGTAACCAGAGCTTCCATATCGTCCTGCTTCAGATCCACCGGTGTCATACCCCCGGCTGTCATCTTCATGGTCGGTGAATGAAGGATCGCGAGCAGCTGCGTATCTGTATATTTTTTGGCGACGTCGGTTAGCGGGCCGGCAGCTGCGGTGCCGACGCCACCATCGCCGTGGCAGGAACTGCAGGAGTTCGCCTGAAAAATTGCGAGCCCCTTGAGAACTTTTGGATCTGCCGCGCTCAACGCCGCAGCGGCATTTCCCGGCGCGGCTTCGGGGACGAAAGGCTGCTCCATAAAATTCCTCGTATCTGCGTCCTGCTTTTGCATCTGAGCGGCTACTCCCGGGTCGCGCTGATCGTCACGATAGCTGGCGACTCCGAGAGATGTGTACGCAATTAGGAAGAGCAGAAATGCGCCTACGACGATTGGCCTTCGCCACGGTCTGCGTTCGAGCCGTCGATCCACGAATGGAAGCGCAGCAAAGATAACCGCAAGGATAGCGGGCAGAATAATCCCGCCGATGAGCGACCAGCGGCCGCTCAGGTATTTGAGCCATTGAAATGCGGGCCGGTAATACCATTCGGGTCGGGGAAGAAACGAGGTATCCGCCGGATTGGCGGAAGGACCCAGATCCATCGGATGCTTGGAGGCGATCAAAGCAAGGATTGCGATGATCACAACAGCAAAGATGGCGTCGATGGCTACCTGCCGCGGGTAAAACGGGACAGGAGGCAGCTTGGGGTGTACAGGATCTTCTTTGATTGGGCCTGCAGCTCCAGCTTTGCGAAAGAAGAAAACGTGCGCCGCTAGGAACATGATGAGGATGCCGGGGATTATGAAGACGTGGAGCACATAAAAACGCGAGACGGTCAAAGTTCCCATCTGATCGCCGCCCCGCACTAGCTTTTGCAGAACTGGACCTATGAATGGAACCTCCGAGATGAGATTCGTTCCGACCGCGCTGGCAAAATATGCCTTCTCATCCCAGGGCAATAGGTAGCCAGTAAAGGCCATGCCGAGCATGAGTGCAAGAAGGATGCATCCCGATAACCACAACAGTTCACGACGGCCCTTATAGGACCCATAGAGAATTGTTTGTCCAATATGTAAGACCAGAAGAATAATGATGCCACTCGATCCGTATGCGTGAATGCTGCGGATAAACGATCCGGCGGTTACTACCTTTACGATGTACGAGACGATTGTGTGCGCATGATCCGCTGAGGGTACGTAGTAGAGGGCCAGACAGATGCCGGTGATGATCTGTGACACAAAGAGAAAAAGCAGGCCCGAGCCGAACACATAGGCCCATTTGGCCCCACCGGGGATCGGCTCGTCGAGAGTCTCATGGAGAATCGAGTCGATCCCTGTCCGTTGATCAAGCCAGTTGTCCAGCCGAGTTACGAGGCTGCGATCGTCGTTTGGTTGAGGTGGTTGATTTGTCATCGTCATCACACCTCAGGCCATCACTTCTTTGTTGGGAATGAGTTGCCGGAAATATTGGTAACGGACCTTCAGAATTCCGTTCTCAACTTTGGATTCGAGTGAATCCATTGAGCGGGGAGGCGGACCTGCAATGCGGTCACCGTTCGCAGTGAATGATCCTGAATGACACGGGCAGATGAACTTGTTCTCCGCATCAACCCACCGGACCGAACATCCCAGGTGCGGGCAAATCGGCGAGAGTATCCGAAATTGCCCATTCGCTGGAGGCAGAACGTAGACGGCGGTCTGGGATGTGTTGCTCTGCCACGCATCGCGACGCTCCAGCGTAATTGTTTTCGCCGTGGGTGCGGTGAGGGCAG
>Ga0335074_10006202_pt1 | contig 16578 bp, 12 predicted proteins | sample Lox_Sample_23_FD_206715 | JGI IMG/M metagenome (GOLD analysis project Ga0335074, IMG submission 206715) | Soil microbial communities from Loxahatchee National Wildlife Refuge, Florida, United States - Lox_Sample_2.3 | ecosystem: Environmental > Terrestrial > Soil > Wetlands | place: USA...
GCGCCCGGTCTTGATGCCGCCGTCGGTGCGCAGCCGCACCCGATGGCGCAGCCGGTTCAGCATCAACACTTGATGGGTCTCCGAGAGCCCCATCTCCCACGGCAAGCCGGCATACTTGATCGAGCTCTGCGGCGACGCGCCGGTGCCGCCGGAATGGCCGGAGATCAGGATCGCATCGGCCTTCGCCTTCGCCACGCCGGCGGCGATGGTGCCGATCCCCGAGCGCGCCACCAGCTTCACGCAGACCGTCGCGTCCGGGTTGATCTGCTTGAGATCGTAGATGAGCTGGGCCAGGTCCTCGATCGAGTAGATGTCGTGATGCGGCGGCGGGCTGATCAGCATCACACCCGGAGTCGAGTGCCGCAGCCGGCCGATCAGAGCCGAAACCTTCAGGCCGGGAAGCTGACCCCCCTCCCCTGGTTTGGCGCCCTGCGCGATCTTGATCTCGATCTCGCGGCAGTTGTTCAGGAACTCGGCAGTCACGCCGAAGCGCCCCGAGGCAATCTGCTTGATCGCCGAAGACGCGTTGTCGCCATTCGCGCGGGGCTTGTAGCGCGCCGGATCCTCGCCACCCTCGCCGCTGTCGGAACGGGCGCCGATCCGGTTCATTGCGATCGACAGCGTCTCGTGTGCTTCCGGTGACAGCGCCCCCAGGGAGATGCCGGGTGCGACGAGCCGCTTACGGATCTCGGTGATGCTCTCGACTTCATCGACCGGGATCGGCTTCACGCCCTCGGTGCGGAAATCCAACAGGTCGCGCAACGCCACCGGCGGCAGCTTGCGCACGGCGTCGGCATAACGCCGGTAAATCGCGTAGCTGTCGCTGGCAACGGCGGTTTGCAGCGTATGGATCAGCGTCGGGTCGAACGCATGCGATTCCCCACCATGCCGGCGAAGCTTGTAGATGCCTCCCACCGGCAAGGTCACCACCTCGGCATTCCATGCCAGCGAGTGCTGGTCCAGCACTTTGCGGGCGATCCCCGGCAGACCGATCCCGGAGATGCGCGAGGGCATGCCGGGGAAGAACTCGGCGACCAGCGCGCGTGACAGTCCGATCGCCTCGAAATTGTATCCGCCGCGGTAAGAGGAGATTACGCTGATCCCCATCTTCGACATGACCTTGAGCAGGCCCTTATCGACTGCCTTCTTGTAGCGCTGCACCGCCTGCTTCAGCGTCAGCTCGCCGAACAGGCCGCGGCGATGCCGATCGGCGATCGATTCCTGCGCCAGGTAGCCGTTCACCGTGGTCGCGCCGACGCCGATCAGCACGGCGAAATAGTGCACATCCATGCACTCGGCGCAGCGCACGTTCAAGCTGGTGAAGGTGCGCAGCGACTGGCGCACCAAATGCGTGTGCACCCCCGCCGTGGCCAAAATCATCGGGATCGGCGCGCGTTCTCGCCCGTCGGTTTCATCGGTCAGGATTACGTGTGTGCAGCCGGCGCGTATGCCTTCCTCGGCTTCTCGCCGGATCCGTTCCAGCGCGGCCCGCAGGCCGGCCTCGCCGTCAGCCACCGGGAAAGTGCAATCGACCACGCAGGCCGAGGGGCCCATGAACGCGCGCATCGCCTGGAACTCGGCGGTGGACAGCACCGGGCTTTCGAGCTGCAGCAGGTCGCACTGGTTCTGGTCTTCATCCAGCACGTTGCCGAGATTGCCGAGGCGGGTTTTCAGCGTCATCACGCGGGTTTCGCGCAGGCTGTCGATCGGCGGGTTGGTCACCTGGCTGAAGGTCTGGCGGAAGAAATGGTGCAGCCCGCGATAACGTTCGGACAACACCGCGATCGGGGTGTCGTCGCCCATCGAGCCGACCGGCTCCTGCGCCTCCTCCACCATCGGGTGCAGGATCAGCTCCAGCTCTTCCAGCGAGAACCCGACGGAGAGCTGGCGCCGGCGCAACTCCTCGCCCTGGTAAAGCACCGGCTCCTGCGCGTCGGTTTTGACGATGTGATCGATCACGGTGATTCGCCGCGCCCAGTCACCGAAGGGCTGGCGCGCGGCCAGCATGTCCTTCAGCTCCTCGTCGCGGTAGAAGCGCGCCGTGGCCAGATCAACCGCGATGGTCTGGCCGGGGCCGACGCGGCCCTTCTCCGTAATGGTGTCGGCCTCCACTTTTACCATTCCGGTTTCAGAGCCGACGATCAACATCTGGTTGGAAGTGATCGTATATCGGATAGGGCGCAACCCGTTGCGGTCCAGTCCGGCAATCACCCAACGCCCGTCGGTCGCGGAAATCGCGGCCGGCCCGTCCCAAGGCTCCATCACCGCGTTGCAATAGAGGAACATATCGCGGTGCGCCTGCTTCATCGTGGCGTCCTGCCCGATCGAAGCCGGGATCATCAACGCCTTCGCCATCGGCGCATCACGCCCGGCGCGACACAGTAGCTCGAACACGTTGTCGAACGTGGCGGTATCGGAGCCGCCGGCCTGCACCACCGGCTTGACGTCATCCAGATACGGCCCGAGCTCCTCCGCCGCCAGCCGTGTCTCGTGGCTCTTCATCCAGTTGATATTGCCGGTCAGCGTGTTGATCTCGCCGTTATGCGCAAGCATCCGGAACGGCTGCGCCAGGCGCCAGGTCGGGAAGGTGTTGGTCGAATAGCGCTGGTGATAGATCGCGAAGCGGCTGACAAAGCGCGGATCGAGCAGGTCCGGATAGAACTCCGCCAGATGCTCGGCCAGAAACATCCCCTTGTAGATGATCGAGCGCGACGACAGCGAGCAGAAATAAAGCTCGGGGATCTGCGCGGCGATCGCCTGCTTCTCGATGCGGCGGCGGATCACGTAAAGGTCGCGCTCGAACTCGTCCTCGGTGGCACCCTTCGGGTTCCACAGCATGATCTGCTCGATCTCGGGGCGCGTGGCGTTGGCCTTCTCGCCGATGCACTCGACGTTGATCGGCACCTGCCGCCAGCCGTAGATGAGGTAGCCGAAGTTCAGCACCTCGGTCTCGACGATCTGCCGGCAACGCTCCTGCGCGGAGAGATCGGTCTTCGGCAGGAATACCTGCCCCACCGCGATCGGGCCGGGCATCAGCTTGGCGCCGCCGCGCTGCACGGCGGCCGCGAAGAAGTCCTGCGGAATCTCGATGTGGATGCCGGCGCCGTCGCCGGTCTTGCCGTCGGCATCGACGGCGCCGCGATGCCACACCGCTTTCAGCGCATCGATGCCGGCCTGCACGATGTCGCGCCGCTTCTTGCCGTCCAGCGCGGCGATGAAGCCGACGCCGCAGGAATCGTGTTCCTGCGACGGGTTGTAGGTGTACCGCAGGGCGCGCGTGTTGGCGTCCCATGCAGCAAGGAACTGCGGGCCGGTTTCGATCATGCCGTCCATCCTGTCCCCCGTTTCAGCCATCACCGCGCAGGTCCCGAATCCGGGCTTCAAGCATATGCACAAGCTTGGTAAGTTCGGTGACCTGCACCGCCAGGGCCCGCGTCTCATCTGACGCGCTTTTGGCAATCCGTTCGGCGCGATCAACGGTTGCCAAGTCGACGATATAACCCTGACGCAGCGCCGTGACACCGTTTTGCATGCGGTCGATCCGCTCCGATAGCTCAACACGAAGCTTGTCTATGCGGCCGGAGAGGTCGGTACGCAGTGCGGAAAAATCGCTCCGCATTTCCGTAATCGCTGCCAGCACAGTCTCTAAGGTAGCTTCCGGCATAATCCTCCGCCCCTATTCCGCCGCCACCGCCAGCATCGCCTGCTGCCCGATCCAATCGTGAATCTGCGCCGCGGCATCCCGCCCATCGCGGATCGCCCACACCACAAGGCTCGCGCCCCGCACGATATCGCCGGCCGCGAACACGCCGGGCAGGCTGGTCATGAACGTGCGGTGATTGACCTGCAGCGTGCCCCAGCGGGTCACCGCCAACGCGGGTTCGTCGAACATCGCCGGCAAGTCCTCGGGATCGAAACCGAGGGCCTTGATCACAAGGTCCGCTTTCAGCGTGAACCGGCTGCCCTCGATCGGCTCCACGGACTGCCGGCCGGACGCATCGGGCAGACCCAGGTGCATCCGCACAGCACGCACCCCGCTGACCTTGTCACGTCCGGTGAACGCCTCCGGCGAGGACAGCCAAATGAACTCGACGTCCTCTTCTTCCGCGTTCTTCACCTCGCGCATCGAGCCCGGCATGTTCGCGCGATCGCGCCGGTACAGGCACTTCACCGACTTGGCACCCTGACGCACGGCGGTGCGCACGCAATCCATCGCCGTGTCGCCACCGCCGATCACCACGACGTTCTTGCCGCGCGCATCCAGCAGGCCGGAGGCGAAATCGGGCACGTGATCGCCCAGGTTTTCGCGATTGGATGCGATCAGGTAATCGAGCGCCGGCACAATGCCCGGCAGCCCAACGCCGGGACCGCCCAACTCGCGTGCAGTGTATACGCCCGTGGCAATCAGCACCGCATCGTGCCGCGCGCGCAGCTCCGCAAATCCGACCGTCTCGCCAACAGCGCAATTCAGCTCGAAACGGATGCCGGACTGCTCGCACAGGTCGCGCCGGCGCAGCACCACCTCCTTTTCCAGCTTGAAATTCGGGATGCCGTAGATCAGCAGGCCGCCGACACGGTCGTGCCGGTCATAAACAACCACCTGATACCCCTGCCGGCGCAGCTCCTCGGCGGCAGCCAACCCAGCCGGGCCGGCGCCGATAATGCCCACCGAGCTGCCGAGTTCCCGGCGCGGCCGGATCGGCTTGACCCAGCCGCGCTCGAAGGCGGTATCGGTGATGTAGCGCTCCACCGCGCCGATGGTGACCGCCTCGTAGCCTTTCTCGATGACGCAGTTGCCCTCGCACAGCCGGTCCTGCGGGCAGATGCGGCCACAGATCTCGGGAAAGTTGTTGGTTGCGGAGGAAACCTCATACGCTTCCTCCAGCCGCCCCTCGGCGGCCAGCTTCAGCCAGTCGGGAATGTTGTTGGACAGCGGGCAATGCACCGAGCAGAACGGCACGCCGCACTGGCTGCAACGGCTGGCCTGGGTGGCCGCCTCGCGGTCTTCGAAGATGCGGTAGATCTCGCGGAAGTCGCGCCGGCGCTCTGCCACCGCGCGCTTCGCGGGCATCTGTTGCGGCACGTTGACGAACCGCAGCATGCGCTCCGGCATGGCTGGCCCCCTCCTCCGGCGCAAGCGGACGCCGGTCGCGACCGCATGCCGCCCCAGGTTATAGGGTGGGCGCCTCGGCTTGGCCAGGGAGTTGGGGCCATTTAGGACATTTTTTCTGACCTAAATCCGCCTATCAACCCCGCCCCCACAAAGAGTTTATGGGGCGGAGGTGAAAAACAGGTCCGGATTGCGCCCTTTTTTCTGCTCGGGCGGCAACATCCGCCGTCCCCCGCCCGGGCGGAACCGGCTGATGTAGGACGGCACCACCAGCTCGACGGGCGTGGGCACGATCCCAAGCTCGGGCAGGCCGGGTGCACCGGCGGCGACCACATTGTCCCGTTGCAGCATCAGAAGCTGGTCGCGGGTGAACGGCTTGTTCGGCAACAGTTCGGCCAGCCTAGCCTGCCCTCGGGCCAGCCCCATGGGCACCGTCAGCAGCGGCCGGAGGCGCCGCGTCTCTTCAAGGATGTAGGCCAGAATCTCGCGGAACGTCCAAACCTGCGGGCCACCCAGCTCGAAGAGGGCACCGGCGGCGTCGGCCCGCGCCAGCGCGGCCATCACGGCATCGGCCACGTCGCCGACGAAGACCGGCTGGAACCGGGTCTCGCCGGCGATCACCGGCATCACCGGCAGCATCTGCGCCATCTCCGCGAAGCGGTTGAAGAACCGGTCCTCGGCGCCGAACACGATCGACGGCCGCAGGATGGTCGCGGTCGGGTAAGCCTGCTGCAGGGCCGCCTCGCCGGCCGCCTTGCTGCTGCCGTAGAGGCTCGGGCTGGCGGGATCGGCCCCGATTGCCGAGATATGCACCAGCCGCAGCACGCCGGCGGCGGCCGAGAGCCGCGCGATGCGTCCCGCCGCTTCGGCATGGATGCGCTGGAAATCGCCGCTACGGCTCTCGGCCAGGATGCCAACAAGGTTCACGACCAGCGCGGCGCCCTGTACGGCGCGCTGCACATCGGGCTCCTGGGTCACCGGCGCATAGAGCGGCACGATCTGCCCGACGGCCCCCATCAGCTTGAGGAAGCCGGCGCCCACCGGGTCGCGCACCGCCACCCGCACGACGAACCCCCGCTGTGCCAGCCGTTTGACCACGTAGCGGCCAATGAAGCCCGACCCGCCGAAGACGGTCGCCACGTCCCGCGTCGCCATCGCCCTTGCCCTGTCTGCTACGCCGCCTTGATAGGTGCGTCGCCGCCTGGCCTCAAGCTTGTTGCTGGCGCGACCACGGACCTGGCGGTGGATGCATGCGGTACGCACATCGCCCCGCCCCCGCGAGCAGGTGATCCACCCGATCGATCGTCCAGCCCGGGCCGAGCACCTCACGAAACACCGCCAGCTCGACCGCGCCGAATCTAGAACCAAGGTGGTCCCTGCCACCTGGCTTCCCCGAAGGATGGCGCAGGCTACTGTTCGTGCCAGCTCCGCTATTCAGCCGGCACCGGCGCCGCCTGCTCCAACCGCCGGTCGTGGCCGAGCGCCAGCACCACCAGGCCTGCCACCACCGAGCCCATGGCGATGGCAAGCAGCCCGAGCGGGAAGCTCCCGGTCGCATCCCTCACCAGTCCCATCATATACGGTCCGAGGAAGCCGCCGAGATTACCGACCGAGTTGATCAGCGCGATCCCGCCCGCGGCGGCACTGCCGGTCAGCATCGCACACGGCAGCGCCCAGAAGGTCGGCGCGATGCCCGACGCCGCCAACTGATAAAGCACAAGGACCGCCATCGTCGCCACGGGTGAGGCTTGCAGCGCAAGGCACGAGATCAGCAGCGCGGCAGAAATCAGCAGCGACGCCCCGCACAGCTTGCTGCGCGCACCGGTGCGATCCGAGACCTGCGCCCACAGCAAGATGCCGACCAGTCCGCCGATGAACGGCAGCGCTGAAACGAAACCTGTCTGCACGTTCGTCAGCCCGAATTGTTTGACGATCTGCGGCAAGAACAGCACGAAGCCGTAGCCCGTAACGTTCTGCCCAAAATAGACCAGGGTCAGCGCCCACACGCGCGGATTGCTCAGCGCCTCGCCAAGGGCGAAGTGCCGGATCCGTTCGCGCTGCGCCCGCTCCGCCGCCAGCCGTGCCGACAGCCAGGTCCGCTGCGGCTCGCTCAGCCAATGCGCCTGCTCCGGCCGGTCGGTCAGCGTGAAATAGACCACCATCCCGAGGATGAACGCCGGCACTGCCTCTATGATGAACAGCCATTGCCAGCCGGCAAGGCCCCATACGCCGCCCATCCCAAGAATGTAGCCGGACGCCCAGGAGCCGGTGATCACGGCGACCGGGATCGCTGTCATGAACAGCGCGATCATCCGCGAGCGGTAGGCCGATGGGAACCACCAGGTCAGGAACAGGATGATGCCGGGATAGTAACCAGCCTCGGCGATGCCCAGAAGGAACCGTATCCCGTAGAACGTCCCCTCACCCCACACGAACGCGGTCAGTCCCGAGATTATCGCCCAGGTCAGCAGGATCCGCGCAATCCACACCCGTGCTCCAACACGCTCGAGGATCAGGTTGGAGGGAATCTCGGCGAGGAAGTAGCCGAAGAAGAATATGCCGCTACCAAAGCCGAAGGCGGCGGCACTGAGGCCGAGCGCCTTGTTCATCTGCAAGGCCGCGAAGCCGACGTTTACGCGATCGAGATAAGCAGCGTAATAGCACAGGAACAACAGCGGGATCATCCGCCGCTTCACCCGCGCGATTGTCTCCTGCTCCAAAGGATGAATGGCGACGCCATCGGCGGGTACCGAGGATGTACTCATCGTCCGTTGGTTCCTCCCATTGGTTCCGCTTACAAAAACCCGCTTCGGGCAGAGCAGCGACCAGCAACGTTGCCGCGACGGACCGATCCGTCCACCATCCCTGTAGCGGACCGCCGGCTTTCGTCCCGGCTAACCGAATGGCGCGAGCAGGGCAACCCGATGATCACCCGCCCGTCGCGCCGCGCGGCGAGTTGACGCCGCCCGCCCCCCTCGCTACATCCCCCGCCCTGCTGCTCGCTCCGCGCCCGCGCGACGAGCCCCGAGCCCAGGTGGCGGAATTGGTAGACGCGCAGGTTTCAGGTACCTGTGGCCGCAAGGTCGTGGAAGTTCGAGTCTTCTCCTGGGCACCATAACAGTTGTCAGTGGTCAGTTTTCAGTTGTCAGAAGGTAGTCCCCGGTTTTGAGCGTTACGCAGTTCATGCCGAACGCGACTATCCATCTCTATCGGGATGACTTGCCGGAGGGGCTGAGGCTGGGGCCGGTGGTGGCGGTGGATACCGAGACCATGGGCCTCGAGCCGCATCGCGACCGGCTGTGCCTCGTGCAGCTCTCGGCCGGCGACGGGGTGGCGCATCTGGTGCAGCTTCTGCCGCGCGCGCTCGGTGGGCGCGGCTACGAATGCCCTAACCTTGCCGGGCTGCTGGGTGACCGGGCGATCGTCAAGCTGATGCATTTCGCCCGTTTCGATGTCGCCGTGCTGCAGCACGCGCTCGGCATCACCGTCGCCCCGGTGAAATGCACCAAGATCGCTGCCAAGCTCACCCGGACCTTTACCGACCGGCACGGGCTGCGTGATCTCTGCCGGGAGCTGTTGGGCGTGGAGATCAACAAGCAGCAGCAGACCTCCGACTGGGGCGCGCCCGATCTCACCCCCGAGCAGCTCGCCTATGCCGCGTCCGACGTGCTGCATCTCCATGCGCTCTGGGCGCGGCTGGAGGCGCTCCTGCTGCGGGAGAACCGGCTCGACTTGGCCGAGGCCTGCTTCGCCTTCCTCCCCACACGCGCCCGGCTAGACCTGCTGGGCTTCGCCGAGCCGGACCTGTTCGCGCATTAACCGTCCGGACATCCGATGGCACGATTCTTGTCCGTCGGCTGGACCGGGGTTGACCCGCCGCGTCAGGCCGGCTGATACAGGCGCCCTTCAGGGAGAGGAGTCGGACGGACTCGCCATGACCGCTCTCGTCGCTGCCGCGCGCGCCGACCTCGACGTGGCGCGGACTGTGCTGGGCACCGAAGCCGCGGGCCTGCGCGCACTGGCGGCAGGGCTCGGTGACGAGTTCAACCGCGCGGTCGAGTTGCTGGCCACCGTTGCCGGCCGAGTCGTGGTTTCGGGCATGGGCAAGTCCGGGCATGTGGCCCGCAAGGTCGCCGCCACCTTGGCCTCGACCGGCACGCCCGCGCTGTTCGTTCACCCGGCCGAGGCATCGCACGGCGATCTCGGCATGATCGTCCCCGGCGATGCAGTGCTGGCACTGTCGAACTCGGGCGAGACGCCAGAGCTCGCCGATCTGGTTGCCCATGCGCGCCGGTTCGCCCTACCGTTGGTGGCGGTCACTGCCCAGCCGGAGTCGGCGCTGGCACAGGCGGCGGATGTCGTGCTGCGCCTGCCGGCTGCCGCCGAGGCCTGCCCGATGGGGCTCGCCCCCACCACCAGCACGATCATGCAGATGGCGCTCGGCGATGCCCTGGCAGTTGCGTTGCTGACCCGGCACGGTTTCACCGCCGCCGATTTCCGACGGTTCCATCCTGGCGGCCGGCTTGGCGCCCGGCTCAGGCGCGTGCGCGAGTTGATGCACGACGGCGATGCGATGCCGCTTGCCGCACCTGATCTGCGGATGGACCGTGCGTTGTTGGTGATGACTGAGAAGCGGTTTGGCTGCCTTGGTGTCACCGGCGCCGACAGCCGCCTGATCGGCATCGTCACCGACGGCGACCTGCGCCGCCACATGGGTCCCGACCTGTTGGCTCGGCGCGTGGCGGACATTATGACGCCAGCGCCGCAGACCATTGCACCCGGCGCCCTCGCCGCCGAGGCGCTGCGCGTAATGAACGCACGCGAACGCCCGATCACCAGCCTGTTCGTCGTCGATCCGACCGGCCGGCCGATCGGGGTGCTGCACGTGCACGACCTGCTGCGCGCGGGAGTGGCCTGATGGCGGTCGCACCGCTCACTGCCCCGGTTCGCCCAGCGGAACGGCTGGTTGGCATCGCCACCTCGCGGGTGCGCCGTCCGCCCACACCCGGGCGGATTGCCCGCCGGCGGTTGATGATCTTGTTGGCCAAACTAGCGCTGCCCGCCTTGGCCCTGGCACTGCTTACCACCATGGCGATGTGGCCGGAGTTGAAGCGCTCCGCCGCGGAAGTCCGCTGGGATCTCCACCAGATGGTTCCCGACGTGGCGGGTGACACCGTGATCGACGCCCGCTTCCACGGTATCGATGAGCACGGCCGCCCGTACACCCTGACCGCCTCGGAGGCCACGCAGGTCGATCCTGATCGCATCAACCTCACCACCCCGAAGGGTGACGTCACACTGCAGAACGGCACCTGGCTCATGCTGCAATCGAAGGACGGGGTGTACCGCAAGCAGGAGGATGAGCTGGACCTGTCGCACGCCGTTTCGCTGTATCGCGACGATGGCACCACGATGCTGACCGAGAGCGCGGCGATCGACATGAAGAACGGTGCCGCCGCCGGCGCCCAGCCGGTGCATGCCGAGGGTCCGTTCGGGGTGCTGGACGCGAAGGGCGGGTTCACCTTCACCGACAAGGGCGAGGAAGTGCAGTTCGCCGGCCCGGCGCATCTGGTGCTGAACGGAGCCAACGCGCAATGATGTCGTTGCGGCCCGTGCGGCACCCTCACCCGTCTCGCTTCGCATGGCGACCCGTCCCGCGAAGCGGGAGAGGTGGACTCGCAGGCGCGATGATGGGAGCGGTGCTGTTACTTGCATCGCCGGCGCTGGCGCAGGGGATCGACCTGTCGCACGGTGGGCCGATCGACATCACCGCGCAGAGCGGCATCGAGTGGCTGCAGGACCAGCACGAGGTGATCGCCTACGGCGATGCCCGTGCCGTGCGTCAGAACGTCACGGTCACGGCGGACCGGCTGATCGCCTATTACCGCAAGAAGGCCGGGGATGCCGCCAAGCCGGCGGCTGCCGCCGCCGCGACAACGCCGGCCGCCACGCCCGCTGCGGCATCCAACGGCACAACCGGCATCGGCGGCGACGAGGACACGTCGGGGAACGAGATCTACCGTGTCGAGGCGCAGGGCCACGTGCAGATCTTCACCACGACCGACCACGCGCAGGGTGATCGGGGGATTTACGACCTCGATCAGGCGGTGCTGGTGCTGACCGGTCACGACCTCCGGCTCACCACGCCGAACGATGTGCTCACCGCGCGCGACGACCTGGAATACTGGTCGCAGAAACACATGGCGGTGGCGCGCGGCGATGCCGTGGTGGTGACCAAGGATGCGCGCCGGATCGCCGCCGATGTGCTGGTCGCCTATACTACGCCGAATTCGCCGCCGCCCGGTCAGGCGCCGACGCAGGCCGCTGCCAGGACCGGCGCGACCCCGGCGTCCGACGACCCGCTGGCAGCCTCCGGCAAGTTGGAGAAGGTCGAGGCGTTCGGCCATGTCTCGGTGCGGACGCCGACCGACATCGCCACCGGGGATCGCGGGGTGTATGTGCCCGAAACCGGCATCGCGCTGTTGGTTGGGAATGTACGTATCACCCGCGGGCAGAACCAACTCGCCGGTACGCGTGCCATCGTCAATCTGAAGACCGGCGTGTCCCGTCTGCTGTCAGGGAATCAACGGGTGCAGGGGCTGATCGTGCCGAACGACGCCAGCAGCCAGGGCGTGGTGGCGGGGCCGCCCGGACAGCCCGGGCACAAGCCATGAGCGCATCGCTTCGGGTCTTGCCGGGGGGTGCGGGGCTGGCGGCGACCGGCGTCGGCAAGACCTATAAGAAACGGCCGGTGGTGCGGAACGTCTCGATTGCGCTGCGGCGGGGCGAAGCGGTCGGGCTGCTCGGCCCCAACGGAGCGGGCAAGACCACCACCTTCTACATGATCATCGGGCTGATCCGGCCCGATACCGGCGCAATCGGACTCGATGGCGCCGATATCACCCTGCTGCCGATGTATCGGCGCGCCCGGCTTGGCATCGGTTACCTGCCGCAGGAAGCCAGCGTGTTCCGCGGTCTGAACGTCGAGCAGAACGTGATGGCGGCGCTGGAGGTGGTCGAGCCGGATGCCGACCGGCGCGAGATGATACTGGACGAACTGCTGGCGGAATTCGGCATCAGCCATCTTCGCCGCACGCCGGCGCTGGCGCTGTCGGGCGGCGAGCGCCGCCGGGTGGAGATCGCCCGCGCGCTGGCGACACAGCCTGCTTATATCCTGCTGGACGAGCCGCTGGCGGGCATCGATCCGATCGCGGTGAGCGAGATTCGCGATCTGGTCTCGCATCTCAAGCATCGCGGGATCGGCGTGCTGATCACCGATCATAACGTCCGCGAGACGCTGGAGATCATCGATCGTGCCTACATCATGCACGACGGTCAGGTGTTGATGGAGGGCCGCCCGCACGAGGTGGTCGCGCATGCCGACGTGCGCCGCTTTTATCTCGGCGAGCGGTTCAGCCTGTAACGATGGCGGCAATGGCACTGTCGATCGGCCCGCGTCTCGACCTTCGTCAGAGCCAGTCGCTGGTGATGACGCCGCAGCTTCGTCAGGCGATCAAGCTGCTGCAATTCACCAACCATGAAGTAGCGGCGTTCGTCGAGGAAGAGCTGGAGCGCAACCCGCTGCTGGAGCGTGACGAGGCGGACGACGCCCCGCCGGCGGAGCGCGCCGCGCCGGACCAGCTTGCGCGCTCCGACGAGACTTTGCTCGATGCGGCAGACCACGCCGCCGCCGGCTCGTTGCCGGATGTGTCGGCCACTCCGCTCGATGCCGAACATGCCGAGACCTATGACGCGGGCGGGCCGTCGGACGGCGCGCCGCCGGCGCGTGACCGCCGTGGCGCGCACGATTTTGCTGATGACGCGAGCGACATCGATGATCTCGCGGAACCGCTGCGGCCGTTGCACGAACGTCTTGGCGAGCAGCTTCGGTTGGGCTTCTCCGATCCGGCCGACAGGCTGATCGGCGCGCATCTGATCGCGTTGTTGTGTCCGGCGGGGCGGCTGACGGCGGAACCGCAACAGGTCGCGCAGGCCATGGGCGTGGCGCTCGAGCGCGTGGAGGCGGTGCGGGCACGGATGATGCGATTCGATCCGCCCGGCCTGTTCGCACGCGACCTCAAGGAATGCCTTGCCGTGCAGCTGGCGGAGCGCAACCGCCTGGATCCCGCCATGGCGGCGCTGTTGGATAATCTTGACCTGCTGGCTCGGCGCGACATGCGGCGGCTGATGGCGGTGTGCGGGGTCGATGCCGAAGACCTGTCGGATATGATCGGCGAGCTTCGAGCGCTCGATCCCAAACCCGGCTGGACGGGCGAGAACGGCCCGATCCAGGTCGTGGTACCCGACATCCTGATGCGTGCCGCCCCGGGCGGCGATTGGATCATCGAGCTGAACCCGGACACACTGCCGCGCGTGCTGGTGAACCAGCATTTCTATGCGCGTGTGGCGGCGGGAGCCGGGCGGGACGACCGCACCTTCCTCGCCGAGCGGCTGGCGACCGCGAACTGGCTGGTGAAATCGCTGGCGCAGCGCACGCAGACTATTTTGAAGGTGGCTAGCGAGATCGTGCGCCAGCAGGACGGGTTCATGCGCCATGGTATCGAGCACCTGCGACCGTTGATCCTGCGCGACATCGCCGACGCGGTGGAGATGCACGAGAGCACGGTGAGCCGGGTGACCTCGAACAAATACATTGCGACGCCGCGCGGAATGTTCGAGCTCAAATATTTCTTCACCACGGCAATTGCCGGAATGAATGGCGGTGCCCACAGTTCGGAGACCGTGCGCTACCGTATTCGTGCCCTGGTGGAAGCCGAACCCCCGGACGACGTGCTGTCCGATGACGCGATCGTTCTCGCCCTCCGGCGGGAGGGCGTGGACATCGCCCGCCGGACCGTGGCCAAATACCGGGAGGCGCTGCACATCCCCAACTCGGTGCAGCGCAAGCGGGAAAAGACCGTGCCTGCCTGAGGCGCCGCTTTCTCCTCGGGCGGGGTGCGGCGGCTTGGTTCGGGGAGAGGCAGCCATGGAGATCACGGTTTCCGGCAAACAGGTGGAGCTATCCGATGCGCTTCGCCATCGCGTGTCCCGGCATCTGGAGGGCATCGCCGGGAAGTATTTCGACTATGCACTGGATGCGCAGGTGACGTTTGGCCGGGCGCGCAGCTTCTTCACCTGCGACATCAATATCCATGCCGCCCGCGGACTGATGCTGCGTGGCGAGGGCGAGGCGGCGGATGCCAACAGTGCGTTCGACGATGCCGCTGAACATATAGCCAAGCGGCTGCGACGCTATCGCCGCCGGGTGAGCGATCACGCTCGCGACATCGCCAACCGCGACCGTCCGGAGGCGGCGCGGCAATACGTGCTGCGCCAGGCGGAGGCCGCGGTGGCCGAGGCTGCCGGCGATGCGGCGGGGATCGATGCTTATGCCACGGTCATCGGCGAGCAGCCCGCCGAGATCAGCCGGCTGTCGGTCGGTGAAGCGGTCATGCACATGGATCTCGCGGAAGAGCAGGTGCTGATGTTCCGCAACAGCACCTCAGGCGAGCTGAACGTAGTGTATCGCCGGAGCGATGGCACGATCGGCTGGATCGATCCCAGCGGGGGTGGGAGCTGAGAATCTCTGAATTGGTGCTTTGGTCCAGCTGGTACACTCGGGTGTCGGCCCGCGGATCGACCGAAGCCACCGAGCAGCGAGAGAGATCGGTCAGATGATTTCAAAGAAGACGAACGACCGCAGTCGGTCTTTCAGAAGACACCCACCGCGCTGCAGCCCGGTGGCCTCTCCCGCAAGCGGCAGAGGGGGAATGTTGTCACCATTACATCGGTGACGTGCCGCCCATCAGGTCGGTGGCCTTCTGCTCGAGGTTCTCGGCCAGCGCGCTCGGACCGCGCACCACCAGCCCAAGAAAGTCGGATCGCAAAACCGCAACCTGGCTGATCGTGCCGTCCAGCAGGACGTCTGTCGCCTTCCACGTGCCGCCCGCGGGTCGCATCACAAAGTTGATCACACTCGAACTGCCGTCCGACTTGATGATCCTGGTGTACACCACCTGCGATTGGCCGACGCTGCGCAACTGGGGAAGCACCTCCAGCCTTTGTCCGGAATAGCTGTCGAAATTGGAGACCCAGGTCGCTACGGTGTAGTGACGGAATGCCGTCAGCAGTGACGATTGCGCCGACGCCGGGAATGTCGGCCAGGCAAAACCGACCGCGGTCTGCAGGATGAAGGGCACATTCAGCGCCTGCTCCAGTGCCGGAGCGAGCGTTTCGTAACGCTGGGTGAATGGAGTGGTCCGCCCAGCCCTCATGATGGTCAGGAGCGTGCCGTAGAACCGTTGGATCGGCGCGATGACCGCGCCGGAGTTCTGCGCGAGTGATCCGCCCGGTTGCGAGGTTGCCAGGGCGGCGGTGAGCGCCAGCAGGGTGCGACGCTGAAGATGAGATGCCGACATGTGCCTCCCCACACAACTTTCGGAGGAGCATACCGGCCACTTGAACGCAAGGCCAAGAGCAGTCTCGAGGCCGCTGTGGCATGGTCAGTGCGGACTGACGGGAGATGGCCGGCACAGGCCGCCCATGACGGGGGTGGCCGGCAATGACGGGGACACAAGGCTGGCTGTGACAGAGGGGCGATGCTGTCGCCAGGGGCTGCCGCTGTTGCGCGGCGCGTTGGCATGGCATGAGGTTTCCCTGGCCTGAATTGCGACATGGCACTCGGGGGGAAGATGACGCAGCGGATCGGCATCGCCGGGATTTCCGGCCGGATGGGCCCCCTGCTGGCCGAGGAGGTGCGGGCCGCCGGAGCGGAGCTGGCAGGCGGCATTGGGCGGCCGGGATCGGACAAGCCTCTGCCGCCCGGGACGAGACAATTTCCTGATATCGCGGCGCTCGCGGAGGCGGCGGACGTTGTGCTCGACTTTACCCTGGCAGCCGCCGCTCGGCCGCACGCCGCAGCTCTGGCGCGTGCGGGCACTGCCTGGGTGCTCGGCACCTCCGGCCTGTCGGCAGCGGACGAGCAGGCAGTGGCCGACGCGGCGCGGCAAATTCCAGTGGTGCACGCGGCGAATTTCTCGGCCGGGATGACGCTGGTGCTGGCGCTGGCGGAGCAGATGGGCGCCGCGCTGCCGGCAGATGCCTATGACGCCGAGATCGTCGAGATGCATCACCGGCACAAGATCGATGCGCCATCCGGTGCCGCGATTGCTATCGGGCGGGCGGTCGCGCAAGGGCGCGGGGTGGTGCTGGACGATGTGACGGAGAGCGGGCGGCAGGGCCACACCGGCCCCCGCAAGCCGGGGGCGATCGGTTTCGCGGCGCTGCGCGGGGGGCAAGTGGTCGGCGAGCATACGTTGATCTTCGCGGCCGACGCCGAGCACATCGCGCTGACCCATCGCGTCTTCGACCGCAGGAGCTTCGCCGTTGGCGCGGTCCGTGCGGCGCAATGGGTCGCCGGCCGGCCGGCGGGACTCTACTCGATGACGGATGTGCTGGGGATCGGGCGG
>Ga0335074_10006203_pt1 | contig 16576 bp, 11 predicted proteins | sample Lox_Sample_23_FD_206715 | JGI IMG/M metagenome (GOLD analysis project Ga0335074, IMG submission 206715) | Soil microbial communities from Loxahatchee National Wildlife Refuge, Florida, United States - Lox_Sample_2.3 | ecosystem: Environmental > Terrestrial > Soil > Wetlands | place: USA...
GAGTGGGGATATGCGCCCTGATCGCGTTCAGCGTGCTGTCGTTCGGGGCCGTGCAAGTGTGGTCGCAATCGATTCTGGAGGGCGGCGCGGCGCTGCTGTTCTTGTACTGGGCGTTGGTGGCGTGCCGGAGCAAGGACGCGAAGATTCAGTGGAATCCTCTCAACTGGCCGCTGCTGGGCCTGATCGCGATCGGCTTGCTGCAGCTTTTGTTTCACGGAACGGCGTATTCGTTTTTGACGCGCTTGCAGCTGCTGAAACTCGCGGCGTATTTCATTATTTTGTTTCTGAGCGCGCAGGCATTCCGGTCGCGCAACGATCTCACCGTGCTGGCGTGGTGCATCATCCTGTTTTGTTTTGCGATTTCCCTGCTCACGATCGTGCAGCACTTCACGGCCGGCCAGACGATTTACTGGGTGGAACCTGTCAACGGAAGCGAGCCTTACGGCCCGTACGTAAACCGGAACCATTTTGCAGGCTTCGTCGAATTGACGCTGCCCATTGGCCTGGCGCTCATGGCGTTTCGCGGGTTGCGGCGCGACGTGATGCCGCTGATGGCGCTGTTTACGGTCGTTCCGCTAAGCGCGCTCGTGCTATCGGGCTCGCGCGGGGGACTGCTGGGCTTCGCGTTCGAGATCGGCATCCTCGGCTGGATGATGCAGAAGCGGCGGGCGTTGCGCAGCGGCCGCGTCGCGGTGGTGGGGGCCGCGGTAGCGGCGGCGCTGTTTTTTGTGGCGTGGGTCGGAGCCACCCGGGCGGTCCAGAGGCTCTCGGCCCTGAGATCACCCGACGTCACGCTTGGCCGGCGCGTCTCAATGGCTCGCTCGGCTGTACACATTTTCCTCGATCACCCGCTCAAGGGGTGCGGATTGGGCACGATGGTTGCGGTGTTTCCGCGCTACGAGACGGATTACGACGGCCGGACCGTCGATCACGTTCACAACGATTATCTGGAGGGGCTGGCGGAGGCGGGACTGCTCGGCGGGCTATGCGGCGCGGTGTTTCTGTGGGTGCTGTTCAGGGAGGCGAGGAAGAACTTCGGCGCGGAGCAGGGGCATTTTTCGCTGGGACTGCATGCGGGCGCGATCATGGCGGTGGGGGGAATGCTGCTGCACAGCCTCGTTGATTTCAATTTGCAGCTTCCAGCGAATGCGTTGCTGTTTCTTCTTCAAGCCTACATCGTGACCACGCCGGCGCTTCCCTCATCGTCTCCCCGAGCCGTGCCACGGCGGCGCGTTCCAGATTATGAGGGCGTGGCGGAAAGGCCGAGCGAGGCTTGAAGCGGCGTGAAGAGCGGCCGCCGCGCGCCAGTTTTCCTTTATTTTCTCCCCCACATTCCAAAATGCAATTAGACAAGTAATCTCCTGATTGACATGGGTGTTAGCGCTAGGCGATAGTTGACGCGGGGTCATCTCTAGCGATGGTTGTTACAGTCCGTGGGGTTTCGGACTGGCTGAGGGCGAAGCATTTCTTGCTGTTAGCTGTAGCGCTGATGGTTCCGGCCATACAGCCGCCGTCCGCCCAGGAAACAAGCGAAACCCCGCAGCAGAAGAGCGCGAAGGTGCAGGAGCTTGCCGCCCTGGCGAGCGAGCGACCGGTTGACGCTGTCATCGGAAGCGGAGACCTGCTGCATATCGATGTATTCGATGTTCCGGAACTTTCCCGCGACGTCCGGGTTAGCGATACGGGCGACATCAGCTATCCCCTGATTCCGGGAAAGATTGCCGTGGCGGGCCTCACTTCCTTCCAGCTCGAATCGAAGCTCGAGCAATTGCTCCTGGCGAATGGATTGGTGTCGCACCCGCAGGTTTCCGTATTCATGAAGGAGCAGAACAGCCAGCCGGTGACGGTGGTGGGCGCCGTGGGGCATCCGACCGTTTATCAGGTGATGAGGCCGACGACGCTGCTCGAGGTGCTGACGGCGGCCGGGGGCGTGTCGGACAACGCCGGTAACGTGGTGATCATCACCCGGCCGGTGCGCTCGGGCGAGCCGACAACGGAGCCCGTGAGCGCGACAACGGAAGCCAAACCAAAGGAACAGCAGATCACCATTCCCCTGCAGAGCCTGCTCGAATCGGGGAATCCTGTTTTCAACATTCAAATTTATGGCGGCGACACGGTGACCGTGCCCGCAGCCGGAATCATCTACGTGCTGGGCATGGGTGTCACGACGCCGGGCGAATACATCCTGCAGGACCGCGGCGAGCAGGTGACGGTGTTAAAAGCGCTGGCGCTGGCGCATGGCTTGACGACCTTCGCCAAGGGCAACTCGGCCGTGATTATGCGGCTGAATCCGCAAACGGGACAGCGCGACACGATCGCCGTGCAACTCAAGAAAGTCGAGGAGCGCAAGGCGGACGACGTACCAATGAAGTCGAACGACATCTTGTATGTCCCGGATAGCGCCGGGAAAAAGGCGCTGGCCCGCGGAACCGAGGCGGCGTTGGGCATCGGAACCGGGCTGGCGGTGTATCGCGTTCCGTAGTTTCGATCGGGGCATTCGGCGGCGCGCATCGGCTCGTTGCGAGGACCTTGAATTCATGGAAGATAGATACGTCATGCGTGAGCGGAAGCCCGGCGAATCGCTGACGGTGATTCCGCCTCCGCCCGTCGTCCCCTGGGACGCCGTGCCCCGCGAGCCGCACCTTCTCGACTACATCATCATCCTGCGCAAGCACCAGTGGCTGATTCTGACTTTTCTTCTCACGGTGGTGACGGTGGTGACGATCGCGTCGTTCAAGATGAAGCCGGTGTACGAGGCGGCGGCGCGCGTGGAAGTGGACAAAGAGTCGCAGCTCAACATGCAGTTCGCCGACGACCAGAACGCGTACGACGAATACGTCGATATGGACACCTACCTCGAGACCCAGACCAAGATTCTCGAGAGCGAGACGCTGGCGATGGACACGATCCGGTCGATGGACCTGGGCAAGTATCCGGAATTCGGCGGGAATTCGGCGGCGATGGCGTTTGGGCAGGGCGGGGCCAATCTCCGGCGGCCCGCGATTCTCGGACAATTTCTGGGCGATCTGAGCGTCAGGCGAGTGCCCGACAGTCGCTTAATCGAAGTAAGGTTCGATGCGGAAGACCCTCAGCTGGCGGCTGAGGTGGTGAACACGCACCTGCAGAATTACATCGAGCTGAATTTCAAGAGCAAGTACGACGCAACCACGCAAGCGTCGAACTGGCTATCGTCCGAACTCGAGGAACTTCGCATCAAGGTGGAAAAATCCGAAGACGCGCGACTGGCCTACGAGCGCGAAAACCAGATCTGGCAGATCGATGAAAAACAGGACATTACCACCCAGAAACTCGCCGATCTGAGCAAGGCGGTGACGGACGCTCAGACCGCGCTTTCAGGCAAAGAGGCGCTCTACCGGATGGCGGCGGCGGGAGAGGTGGACGATCTTCCCGGCGTACCGGACGACTCTGTGCTGAAGGGCCTCGAGCAGAAGAAGACCGATCTTGACGAGCAGTACGCCGATGCCTCCAACCAGTACGGGCCGAATTTCCCGAAGGTGCAACGGCTGAAGGAACAGGAAGCGCAGGTCGACGCCGACTTGGCGAAGGCGCGCCAGGTGATGGTGGATGGCATTCGCGAGGACTACGACACGGCTCAGAGTCATGTCCAAATCCTCCAAGAGGCTTTGGACAAGCAGAAGGCTGAAGCCAACGACATGGCCGAAAAGCTGGTCCAGTACAACATCCTCGAGCACGACGCGGAGGCGAACAAGCAGCTCTACGACGGGCTGCTGCAGAAGTTGAAGGAAGCGAGCATCACGGCGGGCCTGCGTTCGAGCAACATTCGAATCGTCGATCCGGCGCTCGTGCCAACGAGCCCGTCGCGGCCGCAGAAAGCGCGCAACATCCTGCTGGCGCTTCTCGTGGGTCTTATCGGCGGCATCGGCCTGGCCATCTTCCGCGAGTATTTGGACAACACGGTGAAATCGCCGGACGACATCGAAACGCTGACCGGATTGCCGTCTCTGGCGGTGGTGCCGGCGCTGCCGGGAGCGAACGGCCACCACGGGCGCTTCTCGCTCAGCAGGGATGTGTCGGCGCAAGGCCCGGGCGGACCTCGCGTGGAGCTGCTTTCCTACGTCCAGCCGAAATCGCAGATTTCGGAGGCGTTTCGCGCGTTGCGGACGTCGCTGCTGCTGTCGCAGGCCGAGCATCCTCCTCAGGTGATCCTGGTGACCAGCGCGCTGCCCCGCGAAGGAAAGACGACGGCCGCGGCAAACCTGGCGGTGACTCTCGCGCAGCTCGGTGATCGCACGCTGTTGATGGATTCCGACATGCGAAAGCCGGGCATCCGCCGCGCGTTGAACCTGACGACCGCGAAAGAAGGCGGACTGAGTTCCTACCTGGCGGGTGTCTGCACCCTCGAAGAGGCGACGATTGCGCATCCGGCGATCAGCAACCTGGCAGTGCTCACAACCGGGCCCGTACCGCCGAGTCCCGCCGATCTGCTCTCTTCGCACCGCATGCGCGAGGGCATCGCGGAATTGCGCCGTCGCTACAAGTTCATCGTGATCGATTCGCCGCCGATCATGGCGGCGACGGACGCCGTGATCCTTTCGGCGCTTACGGACGGCGTGCTGCTGGTGGTGCGAAGCGGCGAAACGCCCAAGGAAGCATTCACGCGCGCGCGAGACCTGCTGGCGGCGGTGAAGTGCCGCCTGCTGGGCGTGGTGCTCAACGGAGTCGACTCGAGCGCTCCGGATTATTACTACGCGTATCGCTACTACCCATACGCGTATGGCTACGGCTACGGCGAAGACGTCGCCAAGAGCGAGCCGCTGCCTTCGGAACCCGACAACACCAAAGACTCGTCCACTTAGGAGGAACCTCTTGCGTTACCTGATTACCGGCGGAGCTGGTTTCATCGGATCTCACCTCGCGGAGGCGCTTCTCGCGCGCGGCGACGAGGTTTTCATTCTCGACGATTTGTCGACGGGCAGCGTCGAAAACATCCGCCATCTGAAGACGCACCAGAAGTTTCATTACTTCTTCGATTCGATCACCAACAAACATCTGCTGGCGGAGCTCGTGGATGAATCGGACATCGTGTTTCACCTGGCGGCGGCTGTCGGCGTGCGGCTCATCGTCGAAAGCCCGGTGAGGACGCTCGAGACAAACGTTTACGGTACGCAGCTGGTCCTCGATGCGGCGTCGAAGAAAAAGAAGATGGTGTTCACGGCTTCGACTTCGGAGGTCTACGGCAAGAGCAACCAGGTTCCATTCAAGGAAGACGCGGATCTCGTGCTGGGCCCAACCACGAAGGGGCGCTGGAGCTACGCCGCTTCGAAAGCGCTCGACGAATTTCTGGCGCTCTCCTACTGGAAGGAACGGAAGCAGCCGGTGATCGTGGTGCGATTCTTCAATACGGTGGGACCCAGGCAGACCGGCCGCTACGGCATGGTGCTGCCGAATTTCGTGCGCCAGGCGCTCGAACACTCGCCGATCACCGTCTACGGCACAGGCCAGCAATCGCGCTGCTTCTGCGACGTTCGTGACACGATTCAAGCGGTGCTGCGGCTGATCGCCACCGATCGCGCGGTCGGCGAGGTGGTCAATATCGGGACCGACGAAGAGATCTCGATCGAGGGGCTCGCGCACCTGGTGAAGAAACGCACCAAGAGCAACTCCGAGGTGACGTACATTCCCTACGATCAGGCCTACGAGCCTGGATTCGAAGATATGCCGCGGCGCATCCCGTCGCTCGAGAAGCTCCAGCGGCTCACGTCGTTCCGTCCCACGACGCCGCTGACGGCGATCGTCGATCGCGTCGTCGAGCATTTCCAGAAGAAGCCGGAGGCGGATTTCACGCCGGTGTCTGCCCGCGCCGCCCAGGCGATTGCGGCGCCGAAGTAACGCCGGGTCGTGGTTTCGTCGCCGTGCGTGCCGCGCAGATAGCGCTGCGAGAGATTTTTGTGCGCGAAGATTCTCGCCAATTTGATTTTCGCCTGAATGGCTGATGCCCCCGCCGGTTCCAGCATTCCGCGAAGCGCCCCAATCGCCTTCCGCGCCCGCTGCGCGAATGGGCGGCGGGAATCCCATATTTTCCTACAGCTTCATTGCGCTGCTCTTGCTCGGCGTGATCGTGCGGATATTTATCGTCGCGCTGCCCGGGAGCGCGTTGCGAACTCCGTGGGGTGGCGGAGGCGATACGCCGGCGTATGTCCTGCTGGCGCAGAATCTGCTGGCGGGAAAAGGCTACACCTACGCGGGCCAGCCGACCGCTTACCGCGCGCCCGTCTATCCGTTTCTGCTGGCCGCGTCAATGAAGGTGTTCGGGGCGCACGCGCTGGCCGCGGTCCGATGGCTCCAATTCCTGGCAGGGCTGTTCACCGTTTACCTCTGTTCGGCGATTGCCGGAATGATCTTTGGCAGATCGGCGAAGAAGCCTGCGCTGATCGTCGCGCTGTTTTTTCCCACGCTGATTATCATGACCGGGGAAATTCTCACGGAGGCCCTGGCGACGCTGGTGTCCGCGGTTTTCCTGTATCTGCTCGTGCGATTTTTCGAAAGGCCCTCGTGGGCCATTCTTACGGGCTTGGCTGCGGTGGTCGGGCTTGCGACGCTCGACCGCTTCAACATGGCACTCTTCGGTTTCGTCGTGCTGTGGGCCGTGATTTTCTGGAAGATACCGATGCCCAAGTGGAAGGCCGCGGCGCTGACAATTCTCTTGCCGGGCCTGATCATTTCGCCGTGGCTGATACGGAATTACGTCGTATTCCACGGCGCGTTCGTGCTGTCGACGGAGGGCGGGCCCACCGCCGCGATGGGAATCCTCGCGCCGCAGGGCCGCGCGCGTCCCGGCGATTCGGAGCGGCTGGTGGCCGCGCTCGGATGGCTGCCGCCCATGGAGCTCGAGACCAACGATCCGAGCCGCCTCCGCCTCACCGACGAGGCGGACCTCAGCCGCCAGGCGTGGAAGGTCACGTTCGAGCTGTGGCGGAAGACGGGCTGGGCGCTCGTCCCGCTGACGATCGAAAAGCTCGGATATTTCTGGCTGAGCACGGATCAGCTCTTATCGACCGACTCGTTTCGGCCAATCGTGCGCGCGGCGAGGTCGGCGGGAGTGTTATTTTATTGGCTGCTCCTTGCGCTCGGGATCGCGGGCTGGTTCAAATTGCGCGAGGTGAGGCCGGAGCTGGCTCACATTTTCTTGTTTTATGCGATCGTCGTCACGATTCTGCACATTCCTTTCAACATGAATACGCGGCTGCGCATGCCGTTCATCGATCCCTGGCTGGCGGCCCTCGCCGGCGCCGGCCTGCTGATGGCTGCGGAACGTCTGGGATTTCAGTTTCTTCGCGGCGGCGACGCGGCGTGAAAAGCTCGCTGAAGCGGCTGGCGTCGTCCGCGGCTTTCATCGCCGCGGTGGCTTTGGCCGCGCGCTTCGCGATTTTGTGGTGGACGTGGCACCGCGCCGCCCCCGCGCCGCCAAACGAGCCTTACGGATACGAGCTCGGCTGCGTGGCAAAATCGATCGCCTCCGGCAAAGGATTCAGCTCGCCGCTTCCATTCTTCGATACGGGGCCGACGGCATGGCTCAGCCCGGTCTTCCCCTACGTGGTCGCCGGAATTTTCAAGATTTGGGGAATTTACAGTGCGAAGTCGCACATCGCGATCCAGATTTTGAATTGCCTGTTCTCGGCGCTCACGATTTTCCCGATGTACGCCATTGCGAAGCGGTCGTTCGGCGCGGGCGTAGCGGCGGGCGCGTCGTGGCTCTGGGTGGTGCTGCCCGGCGCCACGCACGTCCCGATCGCGGATTTGTGGGAGGCTTCGTTCGCGGCGCTTTTCTTCGCGCTACTGCTTTGGACTACGCTTGCGATACGGGGCGAGCGGTCCGTCGCAAAATGGGCGGGCTACGGCGCACTCTGGGCGGTGGGCGCTTTGATCAACACGTCGCTCGTTGCCGTGCTTCCGTTTTTCTTGATTTGGCTCGCTTGGGAAGCGCGCAAGGGACAGGTACCTTGCCTGTGGCGCGTCGCCGTGGCGAGTTTGGTCTTTGTGCTTGGATTGACGCCATGGACAGTTCGCAACTATCGCGCCTTGGGCAAATTCGTGCCGGTGCGTTCGAATTTCGGGATCGAGTTCTGGCTCGGGAATAACTCCGCGGCCCTGGAAGTGAACGCCTTCCAGCTGCACCCATTCGTGAACCGCGCCGAAGCCGAGGATTACCGCCGCATGGGCGAGGTCGCGTACATGCGCGCGAAGCAGCACGCGGCGCTGGCGTTCATGCGCGCGCACCCGCGGACGACCTGCTACTTCATCCTGCGCCGCATCGGCGACTACTGGTTTGCGGTGAGCGATCGCGTCGGCTCGGTGCTGTCAACTGGGTCGCTGTACCTGAAGGGCTACTTTTTCTTCAATGCTGCGCTGACGCTGTTCGCATGGTTTGGCGCGGGAGCGGCGTGGCGCGCTCGAAATCCATACGCAGCGCCCCATCTGTTCGCGCTGTTCGCTTACCCGCTCGTCTTTTATCTGACGCACGCGCTAGTCCGCTACCGCTTCCCGATCGAACCGATTCTCGTGATACTTGCCACGCAATGCGCTGGTTACTTCGGGAGGGTGCCGCGCCTTAGCTGTGCGGTCAAATTCTCCTCACCGAAATGAACGCGAACATCCCAAGGTTCGACATCAGCGGCCGGAGCATATCTTCGACTCCTGCCAGGATCGGGTGAACGAACCCGGGCGCGAGGCTGCGCATTCCGACGCCACCGGAGAGCAAATAGCGGAAGGGTAAGAATGGCTGAATGCGGCCGATCTCGAACTCGGGAAAGTCCTTTTCGAATTGCCCGCGGTCCCGCGTAAATACAATCCAAGGCAGGGCGCCATTCGCTCCCGAAAGCGGGCCCGTGGAAGGAAACGACCAATCGTTGGCCTGCGGGCGAAACGGCTCGTGGTGGAAGCGAGTGTATATGAAGCGAGACCAGGGTGTGACCCAGGGCTCGATCATCAGAATCTTGCCGCCGCTCCGAAGACACCGGGACGCCTCTGTGAAAAACTCGCGCACGTCCGGCATGTGATGCATTACGTCGGTGAAAACGATCGCACGAAGAGAGTCGCTTCTGATCGGCAATCGCCGTGCGTCGGCAACCAATTGGACGTCGCCGCAAAGGAAAACCTCGGAGGTGATCAGACCGGGAATGAAGCGTCCGCAGTAGCCGGCGCCGGATCCGAGTTCGAGAACGGGCCCCTCAACAGGAGGCAACTCACCAGCGAGCATGCTGTACCATTCATCATAGATCGTTCGCAGTAACCGCTTCGACGAGATGATCTGCTTTCGCAACTCCGTCGTGGCAGGATCGTCCAAGTCGAGCCCGGCCGTCAGAGGGTGAGCAAGCAAGCTCCGTAGAAATCCAGACGACAAGTCGACTACCCTCCAAGCCGGTTCCACGCGTGCCAGCAAATGCGCAGCATCCGCATACCGTTGGCGAACACCTTGGTCATCTTTGTCACCCCGTAAACCCGCTCCTGGTAGTGCACGGGAACCTCGACGATCTCGAGGCCCAGCCTGCTGGCGCCGAACAGGAGTTCGTAGTCTCCCCACAAATCCCGGATTCCCCAGCTACCTAGATTCGGCTCCATGCGAATCCAGTCCTCACGCCACAAGACTTTTGTGCCGCAGAGCGTATCCTTGATGCGCTGGTCCAGTAAAAACGAGAACGTCAAGCCAAAAACCTTGTTTCCGATCATATTGGCGAACTTCATCGCATACTTTTGCATGGGGTAAACGAGGCGGCTCCCATTCACGAATTCGCCGCGCCCGCTGACCAGCGCGCTTAGGAAAGCGGGAAGCTCTTCGGGCATCACGGAAAGGTCCGCATCGAGAATCATCAGTGCGTCACCGCGCGCGGCGCGGAAACCCGCCCAAACGTTTTCGGCTTTGCAGATTCCTGGGCCTTCCACCAGGCGAATATCCCGTTCGGGATGCGATTGTTGCAGCCTGCGCACTTCTTCCGCCGTGCCGTCGGTCGATTTGTCGTCGCAGAAAATGATTTCGGTGTGCTTACCCATGACCGGAATTCGTTCGACAGCGGGCTGAATATTTCCTTGCTCGTTGCGGCAAGGAATGACGACCGAGACTGTGACGTCCTTTTCTCGCAGTGCCGCGGGCATCGGACGCGCCACGGTAACTTGCATAAGGCAAAGCCGCCGCAGGCCGGGCAAACGGGCCCAAAAGTCGTTGAAAAAGTCCGAAAGCAAAGGAATCCATTTCGGCCAGAGAATCGCACGGTGCGTTCTCACAGGACTAAAACCGGCGAGCTTGAGAAAGCCTCGGATGTCGTGTTCGCTCACCCAGCTCGGTTCGACAAAGCGCGACCGCAAACCCGTCTTGCTCGCCAATTCCAGGATAGGCTGCCACAGGTGGTTGTAATTGATGACGACGAGCCGTGTGTTTGGCGTGCAGTGCTCGCGAATGCGTTCGAAGGCCCGCAGGATGTCCGTCGTGTCGAAGACGTGGCTGAACAGGATGTAGTCGAATTTCTCATTCAGCTGCAGCTCTTCGGGTTCGACCTGGCGGAAATGCAGTTCCGGGTGATCCGCTTTCGCGCGATCCACCATTGCACGGCTGATTTCAACCCCTACGCCGTAAGCAGGCGAGACCGATGCAAGCAGGTGACCGGTTTGGCAGCGCACCTCAAGTACGCGCTTGTTCGGTTCCACGACGAACCGCAGGACTCGCTTCAGCCGGTCGTAAAAGTAATGATTGGCTTGGATCCAATCGTCGCGGTGCTCCGCCGCGGCGTCCTGTTGCTGCTCTCTCTCTTGGCGTATGCGACGAAGAGCGTCGGGCCCCCACTTTTCTGCAGCTCGAGCCAACCCAGCGGTGTTCATCGTGTCTCTGTCTCCGGGACACGTTCCCAGATTACGGCGTTCCACGAGGACGACTTATCGTCCGTCAAGGAGCGCAATGGGCGATAGTGCGATCTGAAGTAATCTCCCAACTCCCGATTATAGTCAGTTCCGAATATTGGGGTTCCGTATTCTGGGTATTCACGGTTCGACCAGAGAAGATACGGCACTTGTTTGGCGTCGATCTCAGCGATCACCTCGTCGGTCATCCTTCCCGGAGCGACCACACCAGGAGTAAATTCTATGACCCTGGTTGGGCAGTCGGTTCCCGAGAGGAAGTACAAGCTTGTATCTTCCGGCACCGATAGCACCGCTTGGCCCCGGGCCTTCGCACTCTCGATCCAACCGATTGCCGCTCTGTAGCTTTCGGACATCGATTCGGAAACCTTAATCGTGCCAACTTTCGTCGTAAGAGGCACTCGGTTCGCAAGATCGTAATTCAGTATGGCCGCGTATAAGAAGACAACTGCGACCGCGGAAAAGACGATCAGAACGTGCGCTCGCGTGACGAAGAGCTGCGTGCGGCTGAACCGGGGTATTATGATGCCCCCCAAAAGCAAGAAGCATAGTGCGGAGGGTCCGTCGTAGTAGATCGAATATCCCCAAGGACTGGTTCCAAAGAGCATTCGCAAAGCTAGCAGGCTCGAGAACGTGAATGCGAGCGCCAACGGGCGATCAAGCTTTTCGGAATGCTCTCGCCACGCCCGCAACCAGAAAATGGCCGCAGCGACAGCAATGAGACAGACCATTTCCTTTGGGAAAAAAATACGGCGTAGCCCTGCTATGAGCGAGACCCTCCAGGGGAGAAACCACAAAATCCCTCCTCCAGCAACAATCGCCACGGGGACCCAGCTGAAGAACTGACTTCGATCGGATTTCACGCGCTGCAATATCAGATGCGCGACGAAAGCCGCCGCAAAGAGCGCGACCGTCCAGAATGCCGCCGCTCCCAAAACTCTTGGGGTGATCGTGCATCCCGTGATCGCGAGCCATTGCTTACCGTACTGCTTCATAAAGTACGATGTGGGCCAGCTCATGATGTTTTCCTGCGTAATGAAAGGCACTCCGGCGATGGAGACCATCCATCCAATCACCCAAAGGCACGCCGCGACTCCGGGCAGCAGGACAGCGCAATCGCGCAGGAAGGACTTCCAGTCCGCGCGTGCGGTGCGCGCCACGAGAAGAACCCCGAGGGTGGCATAGCAGGCAAATCCGAACTCCGGTTTAAGCAGCAGCGCGACGGCCGCCGCGCACCCGGCGCCGAAAATCCAGGTCAGATTTGTCGATTTACAAGACCGAACGATCAGCCAAAGGAAGATGCAGGCAATCAGGCAGCCGTATACCGATGCGAAGCTGTACGGTAAGGGAAAACACATGTAGCCGCTCTCGAAAGCTTGGATCTGAATGATCGACGCGGCTCCGATCCCGGCTGGCCAGGAACCCAACTCCATGCCTGTCAGATAAAGAAATATCCCGGAAAGGAGCGCAGATAACGCTCCGGCCCAATAGAGGACGGCCAAATGAACGCCAAGAACGCGGAATAACAGCGAATTGAAATACGGCGCGAGCGGACCGTATAGATACCACACGTCCCTGTAAAGCATCTTCCCCTTCAACAGAGCGACAGGGACGTACATTTCGCGTCCGCTATCGATTGTGAGGCTTCCCCACGTTGCCCAGGTAAGCCAGAAAAGGACGGCCCAAAGACCGACGAGCGCCAAAAGGGCGTAGAAGGTAGTACGCGCCCACTTCGCAGGTGAATTTGGGAGACGCGAAATGAAGTCCGACGGGATGTTAATCATCAGCGAGAAATCGAGAGTTCAGATCCAAATAGTCCGTCCATTCACTGCCGTGTGCGACCTGACAAAGAAGGAAGAATGACAGTATGCCGAAACGAGCCCGGTGTCACAAGCCACGTGGTCGCAGAATCGCTTCGTCCATCGATGAATTTATCTCATAATAAGGTCTGTGACGACCTCACCTCTCGCATTGGTCACTGGTTCATGCGGCCTGATTGGGTCAGAAGTATGCGCGTATTTCCATCGATTCGGTTTCCGCATAGCCGGCTTTGACAATAATCAGCGCGCTGCGTTCTTTGGACCCGAAGGAGACACGAGCTGGGTTCTGGCCCGGCTTAGGGCGGAGATTCCAGGATACAGCCATCACAACATAGACATTCGCGATCGAGAGGCGATTCTGCATCTCGTAGCCGAGCTCAAACCGGCGGCCATCATCCACACAGCGGCGCAGCCCTCGCACGATCGAGCGGCGTCTATGCCGTTCGTTGATTTTGAAGTGAACGCTATGGGGACTTTAAATCTCCTCGAGGCGGCCCGACAAGCATGTCCGGAGTCTCCGTTCATTCATATGTCCACAAACAAAGTGTACGGAGACCGGCCCAACGACCTCCGGCTGCGAGAACTTGATTCGCGATGGGAATTCGATGACCCCGCTTTCGCAGAAGGCATCCCGGAAACACTTTCTATTGACCAGTCGAAACACTCGCTATTCGGGGCATCGAAGGCCGCATCCGATCTGCTGGTTCAGGAATACGGCCGTTACTTCGGCATTCCGACTTGCTGTCTTCGCGGCGGATGTTTGACCGGTCCCAACCATTCAGGAGTGGAATTGCATGGCTTCTTGAGTTATTTGATCAAATGCAACCTGGAAGGCCGTGAATATCGGATCTATGGCTACAAGGGTAAGCAGGTGCGCGACAACATCCATGCGGAGGACGTTGCGCGATTTATGCATGAATTTTACAAGGCGCCGCGCGTTGCCGAGGTTTACAACCTCGGCGGCGGCAAGGGAAATTCTTGCTCTATTCTTGACGCGTTCCGCATGATTGAGAGCATCACAGGAAAGAAAATGCGCTCTTGTTACGTCGACGAGAATCGGATCGGTGACCATATCTGCTACTACAGCGATCTCCGCAAGATGAAGGCGCATTATCCCCTGTGGAGCGTGACAAGAGGTTTGCCCCACATCTTCAGCGAAATTGCGTCGGGCTGGGCCGTGCGATCCAGATGACTTCGCGCGCTTGCGGTTCTACCACTGCACCCCTGGATAGAGGCTTGGGATGCGCATTCCGCGGTACGCATATTGCCCAGTAATCTGCATCTGCCAGACCGTCTGCGGCGAGGATGACTGGGTGATTTCATAAACGGCGGCATTCTGCGCCGGATAGGCTGTTTTTGCGCATTCGTCGTATTCGACGTCGCCATTCGCGAGCACTTCGGCGTTGCCTCCGAAATAGGAGTAGTCCGGCGTAGTGGGATCGAAGACCATGGTTGCGGTCATTGCAGTCTCGTCCAGATTGAAGAGAGGGACTGTGCTGTAGCAGGCTGGCTGCCCGGCCACGCCGCAAGTGCCTCCCGCGACGACAGAAACGCCGCGATCATCCCCATTGTCGAAGAGAGCGAGAGAGAACTTGCCGCTCGTGTTTGTAGTGGTGAATGAAGGGCCGTGCTGGGCGTAGAACCAATCGAAGGGATTGGTGTCGGCTGACCCGTCGGCGTTCAATAGGGTGAAGTCTCCTTGGTAGCCGAGGTGCCAGACGATGTCGCCCGAGCCGGCACCGTTGTCGTAGTCGATCTTTAGCAGCCAATTCTGATGGCGGATGGAAATGACCAAGTCGCCGTCGCTCGGCGAGTAGAGGACGGCATTGGTGTGAGTCCAGTCCGGATAAGAGTATGGCCGGCGATTGATGTCCAGATGATTGAACTCATTCCAGGCCCAAACCGGATTGTGATTCTGGTCAAGGTCAATGATCACGTCCCCGTAAACAGTAACCCCATCTATGACTTGCGTGGTGTTCGCAAGCAGGATCAAGTGTCCGTTCGGAAGCATGGCGAAGTCGTGATGAGTTGCGAGAATCGTGACGTTGCATTCCGCGCAGGTGGCGGCAGCGAGCGCTTGGTTGAGTTGCGCGACGCTCATTTGCCAGATGATATTTCCGGCCAGATCAATCTCCTGGATGACGGAACTCAGCGCAATCCCCTGATTGTTGCTGATAACGAAATTGGCCAGAAGGTGCCCGCTGGGCAAAAGCTTGATCGGTTCAGCGTACGATCCCGCCGGAACCGTGCTTCCTGGGTTATAGGTCCACACGACATTTCCGTTCAAATCTGTGGCTGCCACGCCAACCGTGCTTGTGGGCGCGAGGCTCACGAGATCCAGCAACTCGACACCACTCTGCGGAGTCATTCCCGCCGTGGTGGCGGTAGTCAAGGAGGGCGCCGTTCCCGCCGGCAGCGCGCCCGTGGTGAAAACGTGATCGGCGTCCGTGTACGTCACGCCGCCCGGGAATTGCACCGTGGCTTGCATGTGGTACGCGGTGCTGGCGAGCATCCCGGCGACGTAGGTGCCGACCGAGCCTCCGCCTGCCGGGGCAGTTTGTGTCCAGGTGGACTTGCCGTAGGCGGTAGTGGGGCCGAACTGGATGGTGACGCTGGCCGCGGCGGGAGGCGCGATCGTGTACAGCGCGACCTGCGGATTCATCGTGGGTGCGACCACTCCCGGCGCGACAACGTACACTTGCGCCGATTCGGTAGGTGACGGTGGAATGAAGCTGGCGGTGGCGGTGATCGTCGCCGCGATGCTCGGCGGATTCGCCGGGGCCGTGTAGATCCCGTTTTGGGTGATCGTGCCGACCGTTGCGTTACCGCCGATGATTCCGTCAACGGACCACGTCACGCTCTGCGAAGTCTGGGAACCCCCGGTCACCGTCGCTGTGAATTGAACTGATTGGCCAGTCGAAAGGGCGATGCCGCTTGGTGAAACGGAAATGGCGCTGACGGTGTTGCTTGAACCCGAGCCGCCACATCCGACGAGAAGTAGAAAGGCTGCGAGACACAAGTATGACCACGAAGTCTTGACCATGATGAAGTTCCCCCAGTTCGCCTGAGAAAGTGGATGCAACAACCCCATCGCGATAGTTAACACGGACGCCCAAGAAAGTTCCAGACAGTTTTCGAGTCTTCTCATAGCAAGCAGAGGGGAAGAGCGGCTGGCGATGCGGGCCGTTCGCGGCATCGCGCCAAAAACGCCCAAAATCCGCCATTTCGGTCCATTTAGGGCCCGTTAAGGCCCCCGACGAGGGCGAGGTTCATACTGCACTTAGCGCCGGTTCCGCGGTAGCCTTTCGGCATTCCGCCGATTTATGGATTGGCACAAGCGGGGGTTCGTGCGTATGCTATTTGCTGCCGGGGGTGGGCGGCGGGGACGGGCGCAATTTCCACGACGGAGCACATGAGAGAACGCGGGGCGTCGCATCCGGGTGCGGGTGCGGGCATTTCGCAGGGGCTCGCTCCGAGGCGGCGGCCTTCGGCCACGCTTTCGGTGATTGTCCCGGTGTACAACGAGCAATACCTGGTCGAAACGAGCCTGGGGCGGCTGCGCGTGCTGGGCGATACGGCGCTGCTTGAGTCCGTGAAAATTATCGTGGTCGACGACGGATCATCGGACGCGACGCCGGAAGCCCTCGAGAGATTTCGCGCTTCGCTCGAATCGCAGGAACCGGACCCCAAGATTTCCTGGGTCTGGGTACGGCACAAGAAGAACAGTGGCAAGGGCGCGGCAATTCGCACCGGATTGACGCACGTCGATACTGAGCTGGTGGTGATCCACGACGCGGACCTCGAGTATCACCCGCAAGATCTGCCGAAAATGGTCGAAGTCTTTCTGGTCGAGGAAGCCGATGCGGTGT
>Ga0335074_10006204_pt1 | contig 16576 bp, 12 predicted proteins | sample Lox_Sample_23_FD_206715 | JGI IMG/M metagenome (GOLD analysis project Ga0335074, IMG submission 206715) | Soil microbial communities from Loxahatchee National Wildlife Refuge, Florida, United States - Lox_Sample_2.3 | ecosystem: Environmental > Terrestrial > Soil > Wetlands | place: USA...
CGAGCAGGAAAGTGCGGCAGGTGGCCCGGGATGGCGGCTACGCCTACGCCTACGCCGTCGGCAACGCGATGACCACCAGTTCGGCGGACAGGTTCGCGCTACCGAGGATGACCGTCCAGCGCGGTACGACGATCGATTCATTCCGCAGCATGGTCAACGGCCAGGACACGTTGACGCTGCGCCGGGACCGCGCGCTCAGCAGGGCCTTCTATGTGGTCCGGCGGGCCAAGTCCACCGCACGTGCCGCGCAGAGCGCGGCCCGCGGGCTAAGCCGGTAGCCTCTCCGAGAGCCGCCGGTTAGGGCCGGTTCAGGCTGTCGCCGAGGGACGCGACGCGTTCTTCCTGCGGAACGGGCTCTCCAGCAGGTACCAGAAGTAGCCGGCCACCGTGAAGGCGAAGGACACCACGATGGCCCCGCTGCGGCCCAGGCCGGACAGGTCGCCCCGCAGGGTGTCCTTCAGACCGCGGGCGAAGCCCTTCGGGAGCGTGAAGAGCGTGTAGTACCGTTCGCTCGACGTGCTCTTGTCGAATCCGTCCATGTGCGCCATAGCGGCCTTGCCCCAGCCCTGGAGGAAGCACCGGCCGAGCAGGTACTTGAATGTCGCCCGCCCCGCGGGTACACGGTGCTTCATGACCTTCGCCGGGTCCCAGATCCAGATGGCGTTGTCCTGCACGGAGGCGATCCGCAGGCACAGGTCCGTGTCCTCGGGCAGGGACCGGTTACCGATCTTGCCGAAGTCCTCGCGGAAACCGTCGACCAGTTCGAACGCGCTCCGCCAGACCAGCATGGCGCTGGTCCAGACGTTACGCACCGCGGTTGGCGTCTTGGGGAGCCCGAAATAGGACACGCCGATTGTCCAGCTGAATTCCGCGGGGAACCAGGCGGGACAGGGGGTGTCCCAGAGTCCGTCGCTGTAGCAGCCGACGCCGACAACATCCGGCTTCACAATGTGGTTCAACAGGATGGCAAGCCAGTCAGGTGCGGCGATGGAGTCGTCATCGAGGAACGCCACCACTTCACCGCGCGAAGCCTTGACGCCGCTGTTCCTTGCGCCAGAGACGCCGCGGTCGCCAATATTCGGCACGGCGATGACGGACGGAAACTCCCGGACGATCTCCTCGAGCAGCTCCGGGTTATGGTCGACGACAACGATGATCTCCATGGCAGGCACGGTCTGCGCCTGCACCGAGGCCACGCACTCTTGCAGCCATTCCCAGCGAGCCTTCGTGTAGGTCGGGATGATCACCGAGACCGTGGGGTAGGTCACGTCCACACCCACGGCAGCAGCACCGGCCGCAATATCGCTGGCGTTGTCCTGTATCACGGCAATATCGGGCCTGTCACGATGAGTCTCTTCGTTACTTTCTACGTTATAGCTCATAACGGAGGGCCTACCCCTGATCCTCAGTACCCTTGCAATTCAGCGGACTTGGCCGCGACAGCGGAACGGGTTCGCTTCTTGCTGGTCAGGCGGGTCCTGATCAGAATCCACACACACCTGACCGCATCTCGCCAGTTAATCTTCTTGCCCTGCTCGTGCGACCGGCTGTAGTAGCTCACCGGAACCTCGAAAGGACGTACGCCAGTCCGCAGCAGCATCGCCGTCACCTGCGTGTCAAGCCCGAAGCCGGTCTCGGTCAGGTTCAGTTCCCTGAACATCGTGATCGGGATGAGCTTGAGGCAGGTGTGCAAGTCACTGAGATAAGAATTGTAAAGGATATTGGTAAAGTGAGTCAGAACCTTATTGCCGATGGCGTACCGATACGACTGATACACGGTATTGCACCCGAAGAGCCTGGTGCCGTACACGACATTGCAGCGGCCCTTGATGACCGGGACAAGCATGTCAGCTATGTCTTCCGGCGCGTATTCCATGTCAGCGTCGAAGGGAATGATGTGGGTTCCCGTGGCCAGCGAGGCCGCCGTCAGGATGCTCGCGCCCTTGCCTGAGTTCTTCGAGTGGCGGTGCACGATAACCCGGGGATCGTCGATCTCCTTGAGCAGGTCGGGCGTGGCGTCCGCGCTGCCGTCGTCGACGATGATCAGCTCGACCTCACAGGGAAAACGGCACTGCAGAATCCCGTGAACCGCCCGCAGGATGGTTGGCTCTTCATTGTAGGCGGCCATGAGAATTGACAACTTGACAGGCACAGGCTTCCCATCATCAGCCAAGAGAGTCATATCATCTACCGATCGTAGACGAGCCGGCGACTCTACGGAGCCCATGCGGAAGGACGACCCTTCACGCTGAGCTTCAAGCGCAGCGCTTGGAGTCTCAATGCTTACCACGGCTATCCCCTTACCTCGGCCCGCCAGACCCGGTTAGCCCCAATTCCTTGTTCGAGGGCTCGGTTAGAGGGCTCGCAAGACCCGTATTACGGGACATCTCAACTTTTAGCCGCCGCGTCCCACATCGCGGCCTGTCCTCAGAGTGATCCGTACAAAGTAGCGAGGTTGTGACTTCAGTGCTAGACATTTCACCTGTGGCAGGAGTCTACACAGATGAGCCGCTGTTTCGCAGACGTTTAGGCCTGTGGACATAGATCGTGATGTCACTAAACCGTGACACTTTGGAACTAGGAGTAACCGATCCACGCAGGGGTGACAGACACCGCAGTCGGGAGCCGACCGCCCGCGGTGAGCTGTGACCGTTCGTACATGAGCGAGCGGCCAACGTCAGCCGCTCCCTCTCCGCCACCCTTCGGGTATATCGAGCTGCTTGACAACCTTCGCCGGGTTGCCGGCCGCGAGCACCCGCGGCGGCAGGGTGCTCCTGACGACTGACCTGGCCGCCACGACCGTGTGGTCACCAATCTTGCTGCCGGGCAGCACCAGGACCCCGTTACCCAGCCAGACATTCTTGCCTATCTTTACGGGGCGCGGCACGTCAGGGTGATCGGGGTCAACTCGGTGGTAATTCGAATCATAGATCGCGGAGAAATCACCGATCTGGCTGTCGTCACCGATCTCAATCGACTGAGTCGCCGCGATAACGACGCCCTGGTTAAGGAAAACCCGGTCACCGATGCGGATCTCAGCATCTTTAACCCTGGCCGAGATCTCGCAGCGAGCCACCCGGCCGCGCACCACGAAGCGCTTGCCTATCCGCACGGTGCCCGCACCGTCAAGCACCGGCAGCTGGCCGTCACAGGCGACGAGCCTGCTCTGAAATCCGTGAAGGCGGAACCAGGCGCTGCAGACGGCCGACTTGAGGTAGAAGATTGCCGTTCTCATCATATTTTTACCGCACCCACTTCTCCAGGCCTACGTGGGCCACCAAGGCGCTTTCGCCTATTTACTGGTCTTAGCACTAGGACTGGCACTAGGACTCACCGCTTCACCGTTGTCAACGTACCGGTACGGCGTTGTGACATTAGGCAACAGATAAAGATCCGCCACTATTGAGTAATCCACCGTGTACGCGACGGTACGCTGCCACGTCTGGCCATCACTAAGCGTGATATTCCAGGTGGTCGTAACTTTCCCCTTGGTCAGGAACTTGAGCCGGTATGTCTCCGTCACACCCTGGTGATTCGTGACACCCAGGCTTGCCTTCGCGGAGTCGTTCTGGAGAGCGGTCAGCCACAGCATGGTATAGGCGGGCTGCTTCTGCGTGTCGGCGCTCTTGACGGAATACGCGACGGAGCCGAGGGCGATCACCGCGGCGACGCCGTAGATGAAACCGTGCAGGACCGGGAACCTTGCCTTGCTTGGCTGCTGCCTGCCTCTCGCCTGCTGCCGGGGATCAAGCCGCGGATCGGGGGGAACCTCTCGCAGGCGCTGAATCGCGGCCGCGACGACCCCGAGCAGGGTCAGGACCACGAGAAGACCCACCCACGCGGGACGCAGCAGCGGAATCCGCAGCGCGAAGAACAGGAAACCGCCGAGAATCGGGAAGATGAGCGACATGCCAGCGGTCGTCAGAATCCGCTCCGTGCCGGACAGCCGCATGCTGAGTATGGCTTCTGACCACAGGTAGCCCGGGGTGAAAAAGAGCGCGATACCGAGGACGACCTGGACGGGGCCGGGCGCGTGAGCCACGAAGGCCGCGCCGCCAAGCAGCGCGATTCCACCCGCGAGGAAGATGTCAAGGTTTCTGCGGTACATATCCCAAGCTCTGCAAGTCGTAGATGACGATGTCCCCGTCGTCGTACACGCGGGACACCCCGGTGATGTTGTTGTACTTGTCGATGTCGGCCACGGGGATCGTCGCGGTGGGGATTGCGGTATCGCCGGGGAAGTAGGTGTTCCCGGGCGCCGGCAGCGACTTGGTCAGCCGCACGTCCGTCTCCACGTACTGCACTTCGTCGCCGCTGGCCTCCCCCGCGACGGTCGCCGTCCAGGTGGGCGTGTCGTACAGGAACGAGATGTCCTGCAGCGCGTTCTGGTCGCCGTAGCCGAGGAGCACCGGGTAGATGCCGGCGTCGGCCGCGATCCTGTTGCCGGACCCCAGGTACGTCAGGCTCCAGTAGGACGTGGCGATCTCCTGTGGCCCGACCGAGGCCTCAAAGCTGGACACCTGGTGCGGGCCCGGCAGCCGTTCCCAGAACGGCGGCCAGCCGTTGGCCAGTCCGTCGATCAGCAGCGTGACGACCGCGGCCACGATGAGCGCGGTGATGGCCGCCCCCCACCGGCGCACCGGACCGCTGTTGACGAGTTTCGTCAGGGCAAGCGCCGCGAGAACCGAGACCGGGATGTAGATGTAGGTAGCGGCGCGCCCGGCGAGCTCCTGGCCGTCCGGGGTCGCGATGCGTATGCCCAGGTCGACGAACCAGCCGAGGGAACCGATCATCATGCCGATGATCCACGGATGGCGCCGGTGCCGCCGCCACGCCTGCCAGCAGCCGATGATGATCAGCACCGAGATGACCAGAATGCCGAGAGCCTCTAGGACCGTATTGCCGAAGGGGGACGTCGACGTGGACGGCGCGTCCGATGACCCGCTCTTCGTGAGCGAGTTAAGCCCCTGGACCATGCCGTCAACCGTCGGGCTGAAGTACGAAATGGTGTCGCGCGCGATAAAGGCAATCCAGCAGATTACGGAGAGCGCGGCGATGGTCGCGAGGATGCCGAATCTGACCGCGGTGTTGCGTGAGCCGGTTAGCCTGCTCGCGATCGCCACGAGGACAAGGAACGCGGTGAGCATGTAGCTGGTGATGTGGTGCGTGATGACCGTCGCGAAAATGCAAAGGACCGCGATAATAAACCAGCGCCTGCGGTCCTGTGGCGATCTCTCGATCGCCGACCGCAGTCCCGCGTACATACAGAACCCAAGGAAGGCGAGCGCGAGCGTCTCGTACACGAACATCGAGTTGAACGAGGTCAGCGCGGGGGTGCCGTAGTAGAGCAGCACCGCGATGCCGGCGATCCTGTGCGATCGGATGGAGACGCAGAAGGCCAGGTAAAGGAAGCAGATAAAGAGGAGGTGGGCGAGCCCCGCCACAATCAGGCCGGCTTCGAAGATAGAAAGGCCCGTGGCCGAGATGAGCGCGGAGGTGACCTCTTCGATTCCGGGGTAATGCGTTCCGACCGGCAGGCCGTAGTTCAGTTCGAAGAGTTTACCTGAAGCCAGCATGTTCGCGGTGCCGCGGTAGTGCAGGAACTCATCGTTAAAGGTAAATCCGAGCGGGCTGTAATTCACCTTGAGCAGGTACTGCGCCACGGTAAGTACGACGAGGAGCGTGATGGTGCCGCCCTGGGTCAGGTGGCGCCGGCTCAGCAGCCTGCCGGCTACCGGGAGCAGGATCAGCACCTGGCCCAGCCAGTAGAGTCGGACCCCCGACGCGCTGCCAGGGCCGTCTCCCGCGCGACCGGCCGCATAGCCCATCGAGGAAACGAAGACACCGATCGCGGCGATAAGCGCGATGACACTAACTGGAATACGAGAGAGCGCCGACGCCTCGGGCGCCTGCTCAGCCCGACTCACCCCCCGAACCGCGGCCCGGGAGCCGAGTGACCCGCCCATTGCCACCACGCTCTGGGAACCTCCAACCGTCTAGGCGTACCTGTCTACATGCCCGGACGATCGACGCGCCCATCGATAGCAGCATAGGCGATCGACGTGGCCATACGCGGCAACTCCGGTAAGTAGCCCGCTGTGATGTTTGTGTTACGTTCCAGTGCTATCGCGCCCGCATAGCGGCCGCGGCGCGGCGCTGGACGCGTCTGCTCCGTGCGTAAGCAAGCGGCCCCTTGAGCATTCCCTGCAACTGGCGCCGATCCAATTCCGCCGCGAGAGCCAGGGGCTCCTCAGGCGTCTCTTCACCAGCTGGTGTCTTGCCTCTTAGGTATCCGCCCGCGGTCGGAAGCAGCTTGATAAGACCGAACAACGCGCTCGGACGGTGCCTCAGCAGCGCCGCGTAAAAGGCGGTGAGCCCGACGCTGTATCCGTGCAGCTGCCGGTTAAGGCTGTCCATGTCCTTACGGTGGTGGTGCCACATAAGCGCGGCAGGCTCATAGGCGATCTCATAGCCCGAGAGCATGACGAGCGTCAGTGCGAGCGTATCCTCGCCGCCGGCGGTTGGCGTCCCAGCCCCGAGTGCCACGTCGAAACCGCCGATGCGGTCAAGCGCCGCACGCCGGAAAGCCATGTTCGCGCCCACGCCGAACGGCGGCAACGGGTAGAGCGGACTCTGCGGCCCGGACCTGGAGAAGGTGTCCCGTGCGAAGCCCCGGCCCTTGCTGTGTCCACCGACCTGCTCGAATAGCGCCTCTACGGCACTGTCAAGGCTGGCGGGCAGGACAATTCCGCTGACGCAGCCGATCTGGCCGCCTCTCGCGAAGCCGTCCGCGATCTGGGCCAGCCAGTACTCGTCCGGCTCGTCGTCATCGTCGAGGAAGGCAATGATGTTGCTTTCAGCGGCCGCTATTCCCGAATTACGCGCCCAGGACAGGCCGGGCCGCGGTTCTACGCAGTAACGGAATTTCGCCCCGTCCCCGGCCTGGCCTTCAACCACCGCACGGAGTGCGTCAGAGGTAGGTGCGTTGTCTACCACCACCACCTCGTACCGCGGGTACTTTTGCTGCGTCAGCCGGTTCAGGCACTTCTTTATCTGGTCAGGCCGGTCACGGGTGCACACAACGACGCTGATGAAGGGCGCGTTCGCCAGGACCTCCGCGCGGCGGCGCAGGAACGGCCACGTGCCCGGCTCGGCCGGCAGGCCGCTGCCGGTCAGCGCTTCTGGTCTCGCTAGCCCCGCGGCCGCGAACCGTTCGGCAATCGGCTGGCTCAGCTCGCGCCATATCAGTGCCGCGAGCGCGGCCGGCTCCATTCCCTGCTTCGGCAGCGCGGTCACGCAGACGCCGACCGGCTCCGTGTGCAGCCGGACCAGGATCCAGGCCCGCCCGTAGTGCCCGTCGTGGTCGAGCCTCGGCAGCGGCCTGGTGAGTTCCACCTCGACAATGCGGGTCGGCGAGAAGCCTTCGCTCGCGTCTGGTTCAGGCTTCTCGGCATGAACCGCTGGGGCTGCTGCCGGCACCGTCATACGACCGCCTCCTCATGGACTCCAGTTCCCCTGCCCAGTGGGGCACTGACCGAGCAGTGTCTCTGCTTCGTCTGTGGGGCGCAAATCGGAGCGGGCCCGGCGGCGTTCGCATCTTACGCCCGACCACGACACTCCAGACCTTGGTGACTAAGCGGACACTATACCCTCCGCGGGCGGGAGGGCGCCGGGCGTACCGCTCACGGGCCCGGCCCGCTAATCATCTCGCACGGACGCGGCCGAGGTTACCAAAAGTGTTTTTTTGGCTACTCAGAGAATTATTCAGCTGGACGTCGCGGGTCACTGGCGCATCGTGATCATGAGCCGAAGGGCCAGCTCAGCTTCTGCTCATCTTCTGCGTTATCGATCACGATCTGGCATAGTCCGGGTAGTCTCGTACCTGTTTCTTCTTGCCCTGCCGACGCACACGCCGATGCCGCCACCTGTGGACTGGCAGTCCCACCAGCCCCGCACGCCACTGCCATCTTCAGCGGAGGTGAAGAGTACACCCACGTAGCAGCCGTCTCGCTGTGCCGGTAGGATCACACTTCCAAGTCCGCCGCCGGCGGCCGGTCACAGTGGTTTCATGCGTGTCAGCTGACCTATGACAGCAGCATCTAGAGTGATGAATTGAATTAAATAGAATTGAATTTTCAGCAGAACAGGTGCGACGTGACTTTTCGTGGGCTACAGCCGCCATCATTTGATTCGACTAAGGCAGTACAGACTGATGATTCCTTCCTTGATCAGACTGTGCTATCTGATGGGCTGGCCGAGGAAACACGAAATTACCCGGCCGGTAATGGCGGTGCCGACGGCAAAGATTCGCGGATGTCTGTTTGTCTTGTTGGTCCTGGCTGGCGATTCACGTCTGGCATCAGCTACTACACATGTCGCCTGGCCAATTCACTGGCCGCAGATCAGTGCGATACCAGCGTTATCTTGCTCCGCCGCCTGTTGCCGCGTCTCCTTTACCCGGGCAGGCAGCGTGTCGGGCTGAAGCGGGCGAGCATGGAGTACCGCTCCGATATCTCGGTTCTTAACGGAATCGACTGGTGGTGGGGCGGTTCCCTGCTGAAGGCACTGCGGTTCCTGCGGTCGCGGCGCCCCCAGGTCCTGCTCCTCGAGTGGTGGACCGCGGCCTCGCTGCACACCTACCTCGTGCTGGCCCTGGCCGCCCGGCTCGCGGGCATACGCGTCGTAATCGAACTGCACGAACTCCAGGATCCGGGTGAGGCCGGCGTCGCCCTCGCCCGCAGCTACGGCCAGCAGGGCTTGCGGGCTCTGCTCCGGCTCGCGCACGGCTGCATCGTCCACTCCAAGGCGGACTGGCACCTGTTCGAGTCCAATTACGGGCCGATGGACGTGCGCATGGCGCTGGTTCCGCATGGTCCTTACGACCAGTACCGCAACGTCGGGGAAACGTCGGACCCGGCCATCGCCTCAGCGATTTCCGAGGTCCGGACCGCGCCGAAGGACGGCGTAGTGAACCTCCTTTTCTTCGGCCTTATACGTCCGTACAAGGGGCTGGAGGACCTCCTTCAGGTCTTCAATGCGCTGCCCAGGGAAGAAGCCGAGCGACTGTGGCTGACCGTGGTCGGCGAGACCTGGGAGGGCTGCACGGAGCCGGCCCGCCTCATTGCCGCAAGCCCGCACAGGGACCGGATTACCTTCGTCAATGAATACGTGCCGGATGAGGTCGTCGGAGCGGCATTCGCGCACGCCGATGTGGCCGTGCTTCCCTACCGCCGCTCATCGAGCAGCGGCATTCTGCACGTCGCGATGAGCTGGGGCCTGCCCATCGTGGTGACGAGCGTGGGCGGCCTGCCCGAGGCCGCGAGCGGCTACGCCGGAGCGGTGTTCGTGCCGCCGGGAGATCCGGCCATGCTGAGGGAGGGTCTTGAGAAGGGCGCCGCGCTGACCGGCCAGAAGTTCCCCGACCCGCGCAGCTGGACCGACACCGTCGAGGCGATCCGGATAGCCGCGTCCGTCGACGAGCGTCAGCGCTCATCGAGCCAGCCGGGCTGACCCCGCCCTCCCCTGGTCAGGGCGGGGGGATGAGCTGCCCGTCGATGATCACGTAGGGTGCGACGTCATACTTCTCGGCCCACTCGCACACGCGCCGCAGCGTGATGGTGCGCAGTTCCACGAGGCGGTGGAAGGCCGCCAGGTGGTTGGCCAGGGTCCGGTCGGGACCGCCCAGCCGCGGAAACCAGTCGGCGTCCCTGAACAGCCCGTCCCGGCCCGCCAGCACGTCGAACCGGTTCCGTGCCCAGCGCTCCGGGGTCGGTGCCTTCGGCAGCCGGTACTGGACGGCGATCTTCTCGACCTCCGCCTGCTGGCGGACGTGCGGGGCGGGCAGCGGCGGCCAGGAAAGGTGATCGCCGAAGTACGCGATGAGCGCTTCCTGCTTGGCCTCGGACAGGTACCGGCGCGGAGCGGTGATCATCCTGGTCGCGCCGAAGGGATCCTGCTTCTCCGAACCGGACAGGATGAGCAGCCGGAAGCTCTCGCTCTTGCCTGGCCCGGTACCGTGCGGCACCACCGGGATCCACACCGCCACATCCCGGCCGGCCATAGGCATCGACGTCTGGGGACGGAGCGGTACGGCGGACAGGCCGTACTGCTGGACCCGGAGCGTGTTCGTCCGGCCGCTGTTCTGGATCATCCAGAAGCCGGTGCGCTGGTCCATGCTGACCGTCACCGGGTCCGATGACATCCCCTCGGCCGGCGGCGCCTTCAGGTACCTGCGGGCCGGGGTGTTCTGCCCGCCTTCAACGGAGACGTACAGCGTGCCACCGGATTCAATGGCCGCCATCGCCCGGCCGCCCGGCGGCCCCATCGGGTGGCTCGTTCCATCGGGCCTGACCTCGTACAGCCAAGCGCGCAGCGACACCGCTGACTTGTCGTCACGGATGCGGCCGTCGCCCTGGGCGCCTGTCCCGAACGGGGGCGTTACGGACGTCATTGCGCCAGATTACTGTCGCCGCCAGTGAACCGCACCACGGTGTCCCCGATCGCACGATGCGTTGACGGCACGCGCCGACTGGCCACAGTATCGATCGCATGCCTGTCTTTACAGGGGAGGCGCCGGAGCCCGCGGCGCTCGAGCGGAAGGTCTTTTCGACCGTTGGCCTGCCCGCCGCGCGCCGGACCGAGTCGTGGGAATCATACAACGCCGCCGCGCTCATCGGGCTTGACGTACGCGTGGCCGGCCCGCTCGACGCCGTGGAAGTCAATGTTCAGCTCCCCCGGGTGAGGCTGGCCCGGGTATCCGGATCGGCCCACGCCATCGAGCGGTCTGCGGCAGCGATCGCCCGCTGGCCGTCCGAGTCAGTCGCGATCTACCTGGCCCTGCGCGGCGACGCGTCGTTCACCAGCGCGGACGGCACGCGCGAACTCCGTCCAGGCGACGCCCTCGTGTGCGCGGCGGACCAGCCGTTCGCACGCGGGTTCGCCCGTGGCCTTGAAGAACTGGTGGTGACGGTTCCGTGCTCCGCGATCCTCCCGTACGCTGACCCCTCCCGGCTCCGCCAGCCGGCGATTACCTCCTTCCGCGCCGTCGGCGGCACCGGCCCCCGCGGCGGGACGAGGCAGTACGCTCGCGCCCTGGCACGACTCGCCGGCCGCGCGACCGCGGGCGAGCATCCGCTGCCACCCGACGAGCACACGGTGCTTGACCTGGCGGCTGTCCTGGTGGCGGGCAGGGACGTGGCCGTGGCGACCGCCCACCGGGTCGCCGCGCAGTGCTATATAGAGGAACATTTCACCGATCCTGGCCTGAGCGCGCAGCAGGTAGCCGCCGCGACCGGGATCAGCGAGCGCCAGCTCTCCCGTGTCTTCGCCGCGGACGGGACCTCCGTGCCACGGCACATCCTGGCTCGTCGCCTCCGGCTCGCCTACTCGGTCCTGGCAGCCCCGCTGTCGGACGAGGCCCGCGCAACCGTGGCCGAGGTCGCCGCCCGCTGCGGCTTCACTTCGACCGCGTACTTCTCGCACGTCTTCCGCCAGCACTTCGGGCTGCGCGCCAGCGATCTCCGCCACGGCACGCCCGGCTGAGTCAGGGACACTGCCAGCTTCTCATTTCCGCCATCCCTCGCCGCAGACCTTGGGCCTGCAGCAAGGGGAAGGCACAATCGCCTGCAAGCGGAAGACACCAGCGCCTTGACGGCCTGGGAAAAGAGAAGGGTGCGCGACCCCATGCCTGCCTTCGACGATGGGCTCACCCAGACGGAAATCCCTGCGGGTGAGGCGGTCGAGACCGATGTGCTGATCGTCGGCTCCGGCCCGGCGGGTGGCGCGGCGGCGCTGGCCCTTGCCACGCTCGGCATCCCGAACGTCATGATCACCAAGTACCGGTGGACGGCCAATACGCCGCGCGCGCACATCACCAACCAGCGAGCGATGGAGATCTTCAGGGATTTCGGTATCGAACGCCAGGTGCTCGCCGACGCGACACCCCACGAACTGGTCGGCGACACCGTCTTCTGCACGAGCATCGCGGGGGAGGAGATCGGCCGCATCCTCACCTGGGGCACGCATCCGGCCCGCGAGGCCGATTACCAGCAGGCGTCGCCGTGCCTGGTCTGCGACATCCCGCAGACCTACCTGGAGCCGATCCTGGTCAAGAACGCCACGGCGCGGGGCACCCAGACGCGGTTCTCCACCGAGTACCTGAGCCATACCCAGGACGGGCAAGGCGTCACTACCACGGTCCGCGACCGGCTCACCGGGCATGTCTACCCGATTCGGTCCAGGTACCTGGTTGGCGCGGACGGCGCCCGTTCCCTGGTCGCCGAGCACCTCGGCCTCCCGTTCGAGGGCCAGATGGACATCGCGGGTTCGATGAATATCACCTTTAAGGCCGATATTTCCCGGTACGTGTCTTCGCGTCCGTCCGTCCTCTACTGGGTTATCCAGCCCGGTTCCAACGTGGGCGGCATCGGCGCCGGCCTGGTCCGGATGATCCGCCCCTGGCACGAGTGGCTGATCGTCTGGGGCTACGACATCACGCAGCCGCCACCGGTGGTCGGCAACGAGGCCGCCACCCAGATCGTCAGGAACCTGGTCGGGGTACCCGACCTCGAGGTGGAGATCACCGGCACCAGCCTGTGGGGCAACAACGAGTATTTCGCCACCCATCTCCAGCAGGGGCGGGTCTTCTGCGCCGGCGACGCGATTCACCGGCACCCGCCGTCGAACGGCCTCGGCTCCAACACGAGCGTCCAGGATTCCTACAACCTCGCCTGGAAGCTGGCGGCGGTCCTCAGGAACGAAGCCGGCCCCGGACTCCTGGAAACGTACTCCGCCGAGCGCGCCCCCGTCGCCAGGCAGATCGTCACCCGGGCCAACAAGTCAAGCCGCGAGTTCGTCCAGTTCTTCGAGGTCCTCGGGCTGACCGAGGCCGAGACCGAGGAGGAGATGCGGGCGCAGATCGAGGAGCGCAAGGCGAACACGCCCCGGGGAAGAGCCAAGAGAGACGCCCTCGTCGAGGCCATGGAACTCAAGAACTACGAGTTCAACGCGCACGGCGTCGAGCTTGGCCAGTTCTACCAGTCCACGGCGGTCGTCGGCGACGGCAGCACCCGGCCGGCGCCGCGGCGCGACCCCGAACTGTATTACCAGGCGTCCACCGTGCCAGGCGCGCACCTGCCGCACGCCTGGGTCGGGGATGCGAATCACAAGGTCTCGACCCTGGACCTGGCGCCCTACGACACGTTCACGCTGATCACGGGCATCGCGGGCGAGTCATGGGCGGCGGCCGCCGGTAAGGTCAGCGAGGACCTGAACGTCCCGGTCAAGACGGTGATCATCGGCCCGGGCCGTGAGGTTACCGACATCTACTACGACTGGGCGCGCGTCCGCGAGATCGAGGAAGACGGTGTCCTGCTGATCCGTCCGGACAAGTTCATCGGCTGGCGCTCGATGACGCTTCCGCAGGACCCGGAGCGTGAGCTGCGTTCCGCCTTGCAGAACCTGCTGAGCAGGTAGCCCGCATAGCGGAAGATAGAAGGCATGCGCTTCGTCCACGACACCCTGCCACAGCGCGTCTGCTTCGGTTCCGCCGCCGCGGCGGCGAACGTGAGCAGGGAAATCGGCCGCCTCGGCGCCGCCCGGGTGATGCTGATCGCCGCACCAAGCGAGATGCACCTGGCCGACACGATCGCCACGGACATCCCCGTCGCGGTGCGCCACGACGACGTGGTGATGCACGTCCCGGTCGAGGTGGCCGCCCGGGCACGCCAGGCGGCGGCGGACAGCAGCGTCGACGCCCTGCTCAGCGTCGGGGGCGGGTCGACCACCGGTCTGGCGAAGGCAGTGGCGATGACTACGGGCCTGCCCATCGTCGCGGTCCCCACCACCTACGCGGGCTCGGAGGCGACCCCGGTCTGGGGACTCACCGAGGGCGCCAGGAAGACGACCGGCGTCGACCAGCGGGTACTGCCGAAGGTGATCGTCTACGACGCCGCGCTCACCATGTCCCTCCCGGTCGACATGAGCGTAGCGTCCGGGCTGAACGCGCTGGCGCACTGCGTGGACTCAATGTGGGCGCCGAACGCGGACCCCATCAACGCGGCGCTCGCCGCCGAAGGCATCAGGTCCCTGGCCGATGGCCTGCCCAAGGTTGTAGCCGACCCGATGGACCTGGACGGCCGCGAGCACGCGCTGTACGCGGCGTACCTGTCCGCGGCCGCGTTCGCCTCGGCGGGCTCGGGACTGCACCACAAAATCTGCCACGTGCTCGGCGGCAGGTACAACCTGCCGCACGCTCAGACGCACGCGACGGTGCTCCCGTACGTGCTGGCGTTCAACGCTCCCGCGGCCCCGGACGCCGAGCGCAGGATCGCCACGGCGTTGAACAGCACCGGACTTGGCGGGGGCACCGCCCTCGACGGCCTGGTCGCACTCAAGCGGGAGCTTGACGCCCCGCACGCCCTCGCCGACTACGGCTTCACCGAGGACTCGATCGACGAGGCCGCCGAAGCGATCCTGCCGGCCGTGCCCCCGTCCAACCCGCGCCCGGTCACCGCCGAGGATCTCCGGGCGCTGCTCCGTGCCGCCTTGTCAGGCTCCGACCCGGGTACAGCCTTCTAGGAAGCGGCGCACCCGGTCCCAGGAACGGGGCGTGTTGTCACCTTCAACTGACCATTTGACGCCACGGCGCGGCGACGCTACAGCCGCCCTGCGACCAGGGACCGGAACGGTTCCGGCAGCCGGCTGAGTAGCATCTGCCGGTTGGGGGGAGGAACGTTCCGCAGGATGTCCGCCGCGGTGGCCGGAGCCGCCTGGCCGAGCAGTCGTACCGCGCGCTCGCTGTCCATCGCGACGATGAGCCCGGCGGCGTTCGGTGCCTCCATCTCCGCCACCGCGCCGGCCGCGGTCAGGTCGCCGGCCTGCCCGAGCAACCTCACCGCTCCGCTGGCCGTGGGCAGCGACAGCGCTGCGGCCGCGGCGAGTGAGCTCATCTGGTCGAGCAGCCGGCCGGCCCGTTCCGTCGTCACCATCTGGAGGATCTTCCGCACCCGCGCCGGCTGCCCGGCGGCGATGCCGCTCAGCAGCGTTCCCGCCACTGGATCGTCACACCGGTTGATGATCCGGGCGGCTGCCGTCTCCCCCAGGGTGAGCAGGTCCGCGACTGCCCGGTCGGTAGGCCAGTCGCTGACGATCTTCGCGGCGTCAACGGTGGGCATCCCGGTCAGCGGGGTGACCCGGAATGGCTGGCGGGCCTGCTGGGTACCACCGCGGTGCCACGGCTGCTCCTCCCCTGCCGTGCTCGTGCGCCGGATGGTGCCCGACCGGACGGCCTGGCCACCGCCCGCGACCCGTCGCAGCACGGCGGCGACGGTGGCCGCGTCCGGGCGCTCCGCCGGGTGCTTGCGCAGCATCGTGAGCACGAGGGCGGCGACTTCGCCCCCGGTACGCGGTTCATCTGGGTTCTTGCTGAGGATGGCCGCCATCGTGGCGGGCATTGTCTCGGCCCGGAACGGTGAGCGGCCGTCGAGGGCGTAGTAGAGGGTCACGCCGAGCGCCCACAGGTCCGTTCCTGGTCCCGCCGGATGGTCGGTGAACAGCTCAGGTGCCAGGAACTCGGGGGTCCCGAGCACCATGCTGTCGCTGGTGAGCGAGTTCTTGCCGACGATGCGGGCGATGCCGAAGTCCACCAGGCGGACGGACCCGTCGTCGCTCAGCAGGATGTTCGCCGGCTTGACGTCGCGGTGGTACACGTTCCGTTCATGGCACGCGACGAGGCCCTGGAGCACCGCGAGCCCGATGCCGGCCACCCTGCGCTCATCGAGCGGCTGACGGTCCCTGATGATCGAGTCGAGTGACCGGCCACGGACATAGGCCATGACGATCCACGGATCTAGGCCGGGACCTTCGTAGATGAAGTCGTGGATGCTGACGATGGCCGGATGCTCGACCTTGGCGAGTGCCAGTGCCTCACGGCGGACCCGTTCCCGGCGGACGTCCAGGTCCTCACCGCCATCCCGTCCGGACAGCAGCTCTTTCGCCGCCACGGTGCGCTCAAGCCGCGTGTCGCAGGCCTTCCATACGCTCCCCATCGAACCCTGGCCGAGCCGCTCCATGAGCCGGTAGCGATGGTTCAGGGTCCGCACCGGCCCCGGCGTCACTCGTCGTCCCAGCTCAGCGGGATGCCGCCGCCGTTCCTATCCGGCCTGTACGGCACCCGGCCATCCTCAGGGTCGCCGGCTGCCTCCAGGGCCGGCCTGCCAGTCTCGTGGTAGGCGTCCCGAGGGTCCGGGCCCTCGTCCGGCTGGTAGACGTCGTCCCTGATGTCATCCGCGTACTCATAGTCCGCCCTGGTCGGGGCGACGATGAGATCCTGCCTGGTCTGCGCCGCGCGCAGGTCAGCACCCCGGTTCCAGCGCCGTTGATTTCCGCTGGGCTCGTCATGGTCCAGTTGGGACCAGTGATTACGCCAGTCCTCGGAACCGCGCCAGCGGTGCTGCGGGCGCTCGGCTTCTCCGGGCAGCGGGCCGTAGTCGAGGTCCCGGCGCGCAGCGGCAGATCCGGGGTCTTTGCAGGGCTCGGTCGGTGTCTCGTCCTCGGTCGCACCGTCAAACCCGCCGGG
>Ga0335074_10006205_pt1 | contig 16575 bp, 14 predicted proteins | sample Lox_Sample_23_FD_206715 | JGI IMG/M metagenome (GOLD analysis project Ga0335074, IMG submission 206715) | Soil microbial communities from Loxahatchee National Wildlife Refuge, Florida, United States - Lox_Sample_2.3 | ecosystem: Environmental > Terrestrial > Soil > Wetlands | place: USA...
GAGGCTGACGCACCGCTCCTCCCAAATCCCCCGCATCTTAGAAGCGGTTCGTTCCCCTGCCTCTTACACTGCCCTGATCCAGAGCACCGGTTGGCGCACGGGAAAATTGCGGATGATCTCGGGCGTCCTGGGATCGGGCGGCAGGGTGCGCCACAGGGCGATGTACTTCGGCTCGCGATAAGCCAGCCCGGCAAACAGCAGGCTGGGTTGGCGATTGGGTAGGTCGTCGAAGTATTCGACATCTTTCGCGTAGGGCCATTTGTTCTTGTCCTGAATATAGGGAAACATGAAATCGACGGCCTTCTTGTACTTGTTTCCATCGGGCAAAGCGAATTCCCAGAGATTGTCAGGAGAATTGCCGATCCCCGACGCCAACGTGCACACAATCGCCAGCGCATCCAGATTGAACAGAGAATAGTTGTAGGGCCGGGTCCGGTTGAGTTCCAGCGGAAAGCTGCCGTCGGGAGCCATTTGATCGGGCAAGAGATGGTTGCGGAACCGCGCACGGCATAACGCCAGCACTTTTTCGTTGAAAGTGAACACGGCAAACGCCGCCGCCTGCGCCGCCCAACAACTGCCATGGTTGTTCTTGGCCGCTTCTTCTTCCTGGCCGTTCTTTGAAGCCATTATCCACAGCAGGTATTCGGCGAACCAGTCGCGTACCCCGGCGAATTCTCCTTCCGTCATGGCCTTCGCTTCTTCAAGATGCCGCGCTGCCTGCGTGACTTCGACCAGGTGCACTGTGTCAATGATGCCCCAGCTGCGCCCCGGCGAGATGCCCCGCACCGCCTGCGCATATTCGAGCGAAGGATTCATTTTGGTTGCCGGATCGAGGAACCAGGCTCGCAGATGCACCGCAGCCTGGCTGGCGTATCGCTGGTCGCCCGTGATGACCCACGCCGCCGTCAGCGCGGGCACAATAAGGCTCAGCCGGATCAGTGCGCCACGATGATCGTTGAAGTTCTGGGGGTTGGAGTAGCCGTCGCGCTCGATGAAGGGTCCGTTGGGGTTCTTTGGATCGGGCCACCAGTAATCGGCTTCGGAAAAGTAATCGTGCTTGCCGCCTTTGCTGCGTGGCGATGACGAAGCTGTGACGGTGACGGGCGGTTCTTTCATATAGGCGGTGGCGGCGTGTAGTATACGCACGGCATCCAGCCGCTCGACGTCGGCCAGGGTGATGAGGGGAGCTTCAAGCACGCTGGGAGCTACGGGTCGCGCCGAGGTGCCGGCGCGGGCCACGGCAAAAGCGGCGGCGGTTGAAATGCAGAAGCGGCGGCGGTCCATGCGATCTCGACCCATCGTTTTCAGTGTATCGGGAGATGGCCTGCTAAATCATGGTGGCGGCAAACCGGAGAATCGTTGTAGTCTCGAAGGCAAATCAGGACAATGTTTACCCCCTCTCCCAATCCGGAACTTGCTTCCGCCTCTTTTGCCGATCCTGCTTCGGGCCGCATCGTCGTTCTGGCCGACGATCTGACCGGCGCCTGCGATGCCGGCGCGGCGTTCCTTTCCAGCGGCCGGTCGGTGCGCGTATGGTTCGGCGCCGGCGTGCTGTATTCCGCGCCCGAAAAAGTGCAGGCATTCACCACCAACTCGCGCTCGCTTTCCACAGCGCGCGCCGCCCAGGTTGTCTCGCGCGCGGCAAAAGCTCTCGGCTCCGATCCTCAGTCGCTCTTCTTCAAGAAAGTCGACTCCGCCTGCCGCGGCCCCATTGGCGCTGAAGTCCTGGCTGCGCATCGCGCTCTTGCCACGCGCGCTGTCCTTTTTGCGCCGGCTTTCCCCGCGGAAGGCCGCGTCGTCCACAAGGGCGCTCTTGAAATTCGCAATTCCGCCGGCGAAGCGAAAGAAGTCCGCCTGGGCAACGTCTTCCCGCTTACCGTCCGTCACCGGATCGGTGTTGTCTCTAGCCCATCCGAGATCGCGGCAACACTCGAGTCGGGCAAAACCATTCTTATTTGCGACAGCGAATCGCAGGATGAGCTCGCAGCGCTGGCGCGACGCGCGCAGGCTTTTCCCGGACTCCTCTACGCCGGCTCGGCCGGTCTCGCGCAAGCACTTGCCCAGCTCGGTTGCGCGCCTCAGCCTGCCGCCCTGGTGCCCAACGTCGATCGAATCCTTCTCATCGCCGGCTCATCACATCCCGTCACCCGCGGGCAGCTTGAGACGCTCGATCGCGAACGGTTTTCCAATCTTCGCGTGCTGCGCCCCGGGTTTCCCTTTGCCCTCGCCGCGCGCATCCGTTCCGCCTTTCGATCGCACAAGCCGCAAGCCCTCATTCTCACTGGAGGCGAGACCGCGCTCTGCGCCGTGCGCGCGCTCGAGGCGGATTCTTTTATTCTCCAGGGAGAGCTGGCGCCAGGCATTCCGTGGGGCTGGATTCAGGGAGGACTCGCTCACGGTTGTACCGTGGTCACAAAATCCGGCGGTTTCGGAGCAGCCACCGCCTTCAATAAGATTTTGACCGACCTCCAGGGAAAGATATGAACAGGCTGCCGCGCATTGTCATCAGCATCGGAGATCCGGCCGGGATCGGCGCAGAAATCACGCTGAAAGCGCTGTCCGACCCATCCCTGGCTTCGCTTGCGCATTGGCTCGTGGTCGCCGACCCGGCTGCGCTCCAGGCCGCCGCTCGCGCGTCCAATATCGATGCCTCTGCGCTCGCGTTTGCGCTTGTTGCTGCCGATACTCTCGCCCTTGACCATCGTGTTGTGTTCGGAAAACTCTCCGCCGAATACGGCCTGGCCGCAATTGCCTACGTGCGCCGCGCCGTCGAGCTTTGCCTGAGCGGTAAAGCCGACGCCATGGTCACCGCGCCACTTAACAAGGAAGCCGTGACTCTCTCGGGGTGCGCCTTTACTGGTCACACGGAATTCATTGCTGAGCTCACCAACTCGCCGCAGCCGCGCATGCTGCTCTACACTGATAAGCTGGCGACAGTTCACGTTAGCACGCACATACCGCTCGAGCAGGCCTGCCGCCTCGATAGGAAGAGCATCGTTCGCACCATTGCCCTCGGCAACGACGCCTTGCAATGGATGCACGGCCGCGCGCCACGCATTGCCGTCTGTGGCCTCAATCCTCACGCGGGCGAGCACGGTCTCTTCGGCCTGCAGGATCAAGACATCATCGCGCCCGCCATCGAAGAAGCGCGATCTCTGAGAATGGATTGCTCCGGTCCTCACTCTCCCGACACCATCTTCGTCCGCGCGTTGGGCGGCGAGTTCGACCTGATTGTGGCGATGTATCATGACCAGGGTCACATTCCCATGAAGCTGCTGGATTTTGAGGGCGGCGTTAACGTGACCCTCGGACTTCCCATCATCCGCACGTCTGTCGATCACGGTACCGCGTTCGATATCGCCGGCCGCAACCTTGCCAACGCTACCAATATGAAAAACGCCATGCGACTGGCCGTTCGCATGGCCCAAGGAAAACTGGCTCTCACCGCGGAACCGGCCGATACAACGGCGGAAGGCTAAAGTCGCCAAAAGGCACGGTGAGATGCTGGACCTCTCTGCCGCTTGCCCCCGGGTCTTGGAGATAGTTCCCCAAGTAGCTTTGCACCAGGGGCACCACCTTCGCCGGGCCACGCAATGCGCATGAACATAGGTGCCATTTGCCCGTGGGGGATGCTCTCGAGCCGCTCTAGAGCATTGATGCAACCAGCCTTAGAAGCGGTAGATCAAACCCAGGCTGGCTCGCGCATTCCACGTCCTGTGCGTCGAGTAAGCCAGCGCAGGAGAATTGTTGGGCAGTGAAAACGATGCGCCAACTCGGTCACCCTCAAGTTGCACGGCGAATCTGCGTCCCAGGCTGTAGGCCAAACCACCGCCAAAACTGCCGGCAAATGAGATACCGGGCGACATCTGTTCCCCCCCGGTATGCTCTCCTCCGATTTGCGCGAAAAGCATTCCGCTGAGGTTCTCATAGATCGTTGCGTGAAGTGCCGGCCCAACCAGGGCCGTGTATATTGACGGGTCGCCGTAACTCGGCAGTCCGGCGTGGCCGGTTCCGATCCTGTAATAGTCCACCGATCCCAGGAGTTGAAAATACCTTCCCCAATCCCGGGCCACCGACAACTTACCGCCGATCAATCCGCTATAGGTCTGGGTTACGGGAACTTGCCGGATGCGGCTATAAGCTGCGCCAAAGTATGCCTCGTACTTGAAAGACGCGGCTTCCTGCTGGGGGGCCGGCGCAGCTTCAGGGTTCACCTGGCCCGCAGCCTGCTGAACCGCCAGGCCTGTGGCAACCACTGCCAAAGTCACCAACAACAACTTCCTCTTCAACGCGAAACTCCCTTGATTCTTCCACGACATACGTCCGGCTTCCGGCCATTCTGCGGTGGGACTTTCCGGCACATTTCGGTACATCCCTAGACTAACCGCTTACCCCCGCTTTCACGAAGCCCAGGCTGACCTCGGCATGAGCCGAATATTTCCCTAAAACTTCTTTGACTTGTGAGACGGAAAAAGGGGTGCGAACCCGCGTTGCCGCCTTGAACGCGGTGCCGCTCAGTGGCCAGGAACCGCTGCGGTCCCGGGACGCACCAGGCTCTGCGAGGAACGAGGCGCTACCGAATAGAAATCGACGAGATTACCGTCCGGGTCGCGAAAATAGATCGACCGCGTACCCCAGGGTTGCGTGGTCGGGGGTTTGACCCAGATTTTGACGATGCTTCTTAGCCGCCGGTATTCTGCATCGGCATCGGCAACCTCGAATTCCAGAATGACGCTCCGATTGCTGGCAGCTTCAGCCGATCCGGGAATGTATTTGGCCTGAGCTGCGGAGGAGAAGATTGCGAGCACTCCCATGCTTGTTGCGAATTCCGCGTAGTCGGCGCCAGACCAGTTCGCCTTCTCGCGGAGAACGGTTTCGTAGAATGCAACCAGGCGCTTGACATTTTCCGTGATGATGCAGGTATGCGCAAGAGCGGGGCGAGAGCTGGGTTCGGAGAGTCGGCTGTTTGCCTGTTGTGCATAAGAGGTCACGGGCGCGGCAAGGAGCAGTAAATTTGCCGAAACCTGCCGCAAACGGTCGACTCGCTTCATCGGCTTTTTCCCCTCCGCGGCGAAACCCCTTCAGGAGCTTCCCGATCGACTTCGCTTAGTCATTCTCCAGGTACCACGGAATATTGATGACGATGATGCGGCGATTGCCGCGCACCAACAACATGACCTTCAACAAATCGGAGCGGCGATTGTGCAACATCCCTTCCCACCAGTGCTGCACTACCAACTCTGGAATCAGCACGCACACCTTGCGCGTATCCGTTTCCTTCTCCACATTCAGGATGTACTCCAAGATCGGGTAAAGAATATAGCGGTATGGCGATTTCAGCGTCACCAGTTTAGGGATGCAGCGACCTGCTTCCTTGAGCGGTGCCACCACGTCGTTGTCCCAGGCATCGCAAAAGGGATCGGGATCGTCGCTGGTGCGCACATGAAGGCAGCGGATATCGCAGGACAACGAGAGCGCGAAAGAAAGCGCCTTCTCGCTGATGCGGCTCCAGCGATCGATCGGCACCACCACGATCGGCTCGCCGGGCTCCGCGGGAACAAACGGACGGTCGAGATTGATCTCCTTGTTCACACGCACATAGTGCCGGTTCACGGCGCGCATGAAAAGGATCATGACCAGGACCAGAAGCGCAGTGATCCACGCGCCCTCGACGAACTTCGTTACCAGCACAACCACCGTTGTGATGCCCGTGGCCGCGGCGCCCACGCCGTTCACCATCATGCGCAGGCGTGCGCCGCCCTGGCGCTTCCAGTGCATCACCATGCCCGCCTGCGAGAGCGTGAACGCCATGAACGCGCCAATGGCATACAGGGGAATCAAACGGTCGGTCACACCTCCAAAGACAATCAGCAGCAGCGCCGTCAAAATCACCAGCACGTAGATTCCCCATGAATAGAGCAGGCGCCGTCCGCGAATCAGAAACACGCGGGGCATGTAAGCGTCGATTGCGATGGCGCGGGTGAGGCGGGGAAAATCGGCAAACGCAGTATTCGCACTCAGCGCCAGCACCAGGAGCACCGATGCGATGGTGATGTAATAGAACCATCCTCGTCCCATCACAGCCCTCGTCAGCATCGAGAGCACACTCTCGTAACCTGTACCGCCCGGATCGGTTGCCGCAATCCCATAAGCCCGGCACAGCCAGGCAATGCCCAGCAGCAGGATAGCCAGCAGCGCAATGATGATGGTCAGTGTGGTCTTGGCGTTTTTCCGCGTAGGTTCGCGAAAGGCCATTACGCCATTGCTGACCGCTTCCACGCCCGTCATCGCGGTGCAGCCTGACGAGAATACCTTGAGAAGCAACCACCAGCTCACAGCAGCGGCAATCGGAGGCAGCTGAGGCAGTTTCGTCACCGGCTGCGGATGGCCGGCGGCGTGCACCGTGTGCCAGCCGCCCACTGCGATCACAATCAGCAGCGTACCGGCGAACAGGTACGTGGGAATCATGAACACCACGCCTGTGTCGTGTACGCCGCGCATGTTCACGATGGTTAAGACAGCCAGCACCAACAGACACAATTCGAGTGTGCGAGGCTGGAGACTGGGCACGGCCGAGATGAGCGCGCCCACACCCGCTGAGATTCCCACTGACGCGGTTAGCACGTAGTCAATCATCAAAGCCGCCGCCGCCAGCAGCCCCGCACCTTCGCCCAGGTTCTCACTGGCCACCGTGTAGGAGCCGCCACCGTGCGGATACGCCTCGATGGTTTGCCGGTAGCTGAAATAAACGATAGTCAGCAGAATGACAATGGCCGTGCTGACCGGCAAGATGTACTTGACGCCGAGCAGCCCAAGCGGGATTAGCAGCGTGAGCGCAGCCTCAGGCCCATACGCTGCCGAACTGAGCGCATCGAGTCCAAACACCGGAATCCCGGCCACGGGTCCGATGCACTCGGCGCGCTCCTCGCTCGTCGCCAGCGGCCGCCCAAACAGCAACCTGAATGTCTCTGTGTAGACGCCCATGAAGGATTGACCTGCGGCCCTTGACTCGAAGCGGGGAAGGCCGTCGATGGCATTGTCTCACGGCGATGCGGAATAGCAATGAATCCACGCTGGCTCAACAAGGCGCACGGAACAAAGCGCCCGGCATCAACGTGCGTAAGTGCTCAGCGTTTTTCCGCCGCGGGAAGAGTAAACAGGAACCGGCTCCCTTTGCCTTCTTCGCTTTCCGCCCAGATGCGGCCGCCGTGCTGTTCCACTATGCTCCGGCAGAGCGCCAGTCCCAGCCCTGTTCCGCCGAGCGCGCGCGAGTCGCTGGCGTCGCCCTGCTGGAAGCGTTCAAAAATCCGCTGCAGCTTCTCCTGCGCAATGCCGCGTCCCTGGTCCTCAACCATGAACACAACTTGGTTCGCTCCCTCGGCATTTACTCCTGCAGCTTGCGCCGCCAGCCGGACGGTTGTGTTCGGCCTGGAGAATTTCAGCGCGTTGCTTACCAGCTCGTTCAGCACTTGCAGAATGCGTTCTTCGTCGGCGTGGACTGGCGGTGCGTTGGCTTCGATCTTGAAGCCGATGTGCGCTTCACTTGCCGCATCGTGCGCCACATCCGCGGCGCGCCGGAGCACAATCATTGGCTCCACCGCCTCGCGCTGCAGCGCCAGCCTGCCCTTTTCCACGCTGTCGAAATCGAGAATATCGTTTACCAGCCGGATAAGCCGGTCGCAGTTTCCGATCGCCATCTCGACCATCTGACGCTGCTTTTCGGGCCGCCGGTCAAGCGAACCTGAGGCGATCAACCCCAGCGAAGCGCGCAGCGAGGTCAGCGGAGTGCGCAGCTCGTGGCTCACGGTGGAAATGAACTCGTCCTTCATCATTTCCAGGCGCCGCCTTTCGCTCACATCGCGAAATGCGACAACCATGCCCGAAATTCCGCCATCCTCCATCAGCGGATTGGCGCTGTATTCCACGGGTATCGCGCTACCGTCTTTGCGCCAGAACACTTCGTCTCGCATGCGGATCGGCTCGCAACGGCGCATCGCCTGCAGAATCGGGTTGGTTGATTTGGAATACGCCATTCCGTCGGCGTGGCCATGGCGGATCAATTCGTGGATGTCCCTTCCCACCAACTCCACGGGGGCGTACCCCAAAGCGTGGGCCGCGGCCTCATTGATGAAGGTCAGCCTTCCGTTCATGTCGATCCCATAAATTCCGTCGCCCACAGCTTCCAGAATCAGCTCGCGCTGGCGCGTGGCCATATGCAGCGCTTCTTCGGCCTCGTGCTGCTCGGTTACGTCCATGCCGTGATTCAGGATGAACGGCCGCTCACCGGGTAACTGCATCCTGCGGCTGCGAACCGCAATGCGGCGATACACCCCATCGCTGCGGCGTAGCGGCAAAGCGCCCTGCCACTCGTCTGCAGTCTCCAATGTGCGCAGGCAATCTTCGAACTCGACTGCCCCCGATGGGTCGGTCAATTCGGTCAGGTTGCGTCCCAGAAGCGCATCGGCGCGATAGCCGAGTGTCTCGGCAGTAAACGCATTTAACGAGGAAAGTCTGCCCTCCATGGTGCAGGTAAAGACAAAACCCAGGCTGTTCTCAACCACCTCACGATAGCGCGCTTCGCTTGTCAACAGCGCCTTTTCCATCTCCCGCTCGTCGGTCACGTCCTGACCGGTCACGATCACATACTGGATATCGCCGCTCGGACCCTGGAGCGGGCGCAGCGTCCAGCTGACGCGGCGCGTCGGCCCGCGCACTGCGTGCCAGGGCGTCTCGTGCGGACCGGAAACCTGGCCCTGCGTCGCTTCACGCAGTTTCCCCGACGCCCACATTCGGTCGTCCACGGTCAGAAACTCATCCACGAAAGGACGCCCGGCCGCGCTGGCCAGGCTCAAGCCTGTCAGTTGCGTACACGCGTCGTTCATGCGCACAATCCGCCCCGCCGTATCGAGAACCGCAACCAAAGCGGGAATCGAATCGAGCGTTGCTGCCACAAAAATGCGTTCGATGGCCAGCGCCCGTTCCGTTCTCTGCCGCTGCCGCTGCGCTTGCTCCTGAAGCCGCACTCGATTGTAGAGTTCCAGCCGCGTCATCGCCTGGCGCCCCAGAATCTCGAGCAGCGTCAAATGCTCCTGTGCAAACTGGCTCGCCTTCCGCGCCAACACCGCCATCACTCCGACGGTCTGCCCATCGCTGGCAACCAGCGGCACTCCCGCATACGACAAACAAGATGCAGCGTTGGGCAACGTCAAACCATCGGGTGGAGATTCAGCATCTTTCGCTGCGTCCATGATCAGCAACGGCCGGCTTTTTTCAATCACCCATCGGCACGCTGTTGCCCGCGGTTGGTCGATTGCTTTGAACCCGAAGCGCGACTTGAACCACAGCCGGCTTGAGTCCATCCAGCCCAGGTAGGCATAATCCGCGTTGCAAAGCACCGCAGCCAGCTCTGTCAGCTCATCCAAAGCAGGATCGGGATTGCGGTCAAAGAAGCTCCACTCAGGGCGCAACGTCCCTTCCTGGTTCTCTCCCCCTTGCGAACCGAGCAAAGCGCACATAGTTTGAGGTACCCGATTGTCAGTATTCAAGATATTGACAACCTTGGCTCTGCCACGAATGCGTTAAGAGGAGGAAAACTCTGTACCACCCTCGTAATGCGGATCTTTACCGCTTCTGACCACATCGGAGGTTACTTTAGTCGAATTTCGATAGTTACTGCGCCTTAAAACTCGCATGGAATGCACTGATCGCGCCCCACATAAACCTGCATCGACCTTCACGACTTCCGGTGCACTCGTCACAACCAAGGAGCAACGCCCTCTGTTCTCTTTCTTGTTCCTTTGTTCCCTTGCTTCCTCGCTCCCCTGTTTTCCGCTTCAATGACCCGGTAGTTTGCAGCAATCCGCCGCTGCCGGCGGTTCGCTTGCGCCTGCGTCCAGAACCACCTTCCAGCTTCCGTCAGGTTGCTTGCGCCACATAGTGATGTAACGCCCGCTGGTGAGAACCGGATTTCCGTTCGCGTCCTTGCTGCGCCCCTCGTAATGGCCCCAGGTGTAGCCCATGTCTCCGGAAGGTCCCATCATTGCGTCAGTGGGCGTCCAGGTCAGCTGGTAGTCCTTGGCCGACCAGTTCGCGGACTTGACAATCGCCACCTTGCCGATCAGCGGAGCTGCTCCGTTGCCCAGAGCCACCCCGTCATCGGCAAACCAATCCGCAAACGCTGCGCCGCCCTTTTCCAGGACATCCTTGGCGAAGCGCCTTTCGAGATCGAAAAGAACCATCTTTCCCGGCTTTACCGAAGCATCGGTCAGGGGATTCGCGGCGCTCTGGTCCGCGCCCGGCTCCGGCAGCTGCGCCCAGCTTGCGCGCGACCCTGTCATTGCCCCGAGAATCCCGATTACGAGCCAATAAGAAAGAAAACTCCGAAATTTCGCCACGTTCGTTCATCCTCCATCCAGCGAAAGAACCCCTTTGCTCATGCTACAACTCTCTGCGGAATTGATGTCTCGATCCACAGCCCCTCATGTTCAAACGGCGCTTTGAAGTTATCGCTGGAGAATACCGATGTCTCAATACGTCTTCCAATGCCGCGATTGCGAGAAGGAATTTACCCAGGCTCTGCACCTCGCAGACCGCGAAAAAGCCCAGGTGGTTTGCCCGAACTGTGGCAGCAAACGCGTGGAGCAGTTGATTTCAGCATTTTCAGCTGTCACCTCGAAAAAGAGCTGATCCGCGCGGAACTGCGTTAGCCCGAGAATCGTCCTCGACCGCGCTCTCGGCGAATCTTGAAGCGGTGATTGAAGCAGCTGATGCGAACGTCCGATCGCCATCATTTTTGTTCTGGTACTTTGCCCTGTATTCCGCCTTCGCTTTGCGACTTGTTGGCCGTCCCCGATTGTGCTTCCGTACCGAGCGGCTGATATTGAGAGAAAACCAGATCGTCAAGCCGCGTCTGCACTATCGCCGTCCCGTTCTGCGCTTCCGGAGTCGACCCCGCCGCCGGGCCCTTGAAAAAAGCAACAGCGTGTGCGGGACAGATGTAGGTGCTTTCCCCAACGGCTATAGGCGTGAACTCCATCAGGAGCGCCGATTGCATCCACTGGTAGGTTCCCATCAGGTCCGCGACAATGCTGACGCGCAGAATGCTCCCGGTCGCCGGATCAATGGCAATCTCGCCATGATATGCGGGATAAACCTCTTCCATCTTTGCGCCCATCGGGACCTCCACCGGATAATTCGATCGATCGTCGGGCACTGAGTATCGCACCACCGCCATCGGGTCGCCAGTTCCTCTCTGCCAATAGCCCCACGTCACCTGGTTGCTGATCGCGTCGCCAATTACCACGGAAAGCAGCGGTCCGAATTTGCTGCTCGCCGTCAGCCCCAAAGGCAGTTCGCTTCGCTTTGCATTCCCGGCGCCGGCATCGGCCTGCACCAGGCTTCCGTCACGAATTGTCACAGCCGCGCTGTTGGCGCCCGTGCTGTGCAGCGGCCTGGCTCCGCTGCGGCCAATCGGAATTCCCAGCGGGCGCATCCGCCACCCCGGCGCGGTGGTGCCTGACGCCAATACCTGCTCCTGCGTTGGAACATCCTCAAAGTGCGTGATTTCGAGTAATGCCGAAAACTTCGGTAAATGCGGCATCGTGGTCTTCGCGTAGTCGCTTGCCAGCGACAGCATTCTCTCCTGCGTATCGCTGTCAGGCGGAACAATGCGCATCACGTCCAACGCGGGCGGATTCTCGAAGGCTGCCATGTCGGCCAAGCGCAGCAGCACTTCCCGTGTCTTTTCTCCGGGAAGACTCTTCTCCCACTTCGCGAGCCGCTGAGGGCTCACACGCTCGGTCAGCTCGATTTCAGCGAGTTCCTGCGCAACCCGCGCGTCATTCTTGCCGCTCAGCTTGTTAAGTAGCTGTTCGAACTCTTCGATGGGAAGGCTTTTGGCAGCCATCGCGGGCCAAGTCGTTCCCATCAGAATCACAAGGGTCAGCCATTTTTTCATGTGGATCCGCCTTGGTCGATCGCGATCAAAGTATATCCGCTTTGCTTTTCGGCTCGTCTTGCCGCAACTTGCCTATGCTTTATTCTTCTAACTCCTCGCGATTTATTTCGCAGGTATACTAAGTATTGGCGACCGCCAGCAAGCGCTCGCGCGTGGTAGCTGTGCCTCACGAGAGACAACCGCTTGAAGAGGGCCGCCGCCTGCGGGCCCGTCTATTTCCACCGGGGGAAGGAAGTTTATGGCTTCAATTCTCCAATCGATTCACTCTCCCGCCGACCTCAAATTGCTGAATTACGATCAGATGACTAGGCTCGCCGAAGAGATTCGCGAGTGCCTCATCCAGACCCTTTCAAAAACCGGCGGCCACCTTGGCCCGAATCTTGGCGTGGTCGAGCTCACTATTGCGCTGCACGCCGTCTTCGATACTCCGCAGGACCGCATTCTCTTTGACGTCAGCCACCAAGCTTATGTTCACAAGATGCTGACCGGCCGCCTCGACCGTTTAGACACCATCCGTCAACCAGGCGGGCTCAACGGGTTCATGTTGCGAACCGAAAGCGAGCACGACTGTTACGGTGCGGGTCACGCGGGCACCGCGCTCTCCGCAGCTCTCGGTATGGCTGTGGCGCGCGATCTGGCAGGAGGGCGCGAGCATGTTGTCGCCGTCGCCGGCGATGCCGCATTTACCAACGGCATCAGCTTTGAGGCGATGAATAATATCGCCGAGCAGACCAAACGCATGATCGTTGTGCTCAATGACAACGAGTGGTCCATTGACCGCAATGTGGGCGCGGTTGCCCGCTACTTTCACCGCATCGTCACCAACGAGCGATACCAGCACCTGCACGATCGGGCGACACGCCTCATTGAGCGCTTCGCCGGCAAGACCGCCATCAAGGTGGTGCGCCGCGCTGAAGAAGCGGCTAAAAGCATGCTCTGGCCATCGATCCTCTTTGAGGAGTTTGGGCTGGAGTACTTCGGCCCGATTGACGGCCACAATCTTCCCTTGCTTGTTGAGACATTCAAATTCCTGAAAACTCTCGAACATCCGGTACTACTGCACATCCTTACTCAGAAGGGCCGCGGCTTCCAGCCTGCGCTGGACGGGCAGAAGAAATTCCACGGCCTTGGGCCCTATGACCCTGAAACCGGGAAAACTATTGCCGGGGTTCCGACCTATTCCGAGATCTTCGCCAACACGCTCGCTGACTTGGCTGCGATGGATCCGCGCATTGTCGCCATTACTGCAGCCATGCCCAATGGCACCGGCCTCGATCACTTCCGGCCGCGACACCCCAAACGCTACTTCGACGTAGGCATCGCTGAGGAGCACGCCGTCATTTTCGCCGCGGGAATGGCCACCCACGGTTATCGCCCCGTCTGCGCCATCTACTCCACTTTTCTGCAACGCGCTTTCGATCCCATCGTTCACGACGTCTGCCTGCAAAAGCTACCCGTGCTCTTCTGCATGGATCGAGCAGGTCTCTCGGGCGACGACGGTCCAACACACCACGGGCTCTTCGACATCGCTTACCTGCGCGGCATTCCCGAAATCATTCTGATGGCGCCGAAAGACGAAGACGAACTCGCAGACATGATGAAGACCGCCATCACTCTTCCCGGGCCTAGCGCAATTCGCTATCCGCGCGGAGCCGTGGCCGGAGTGGCGCGCAAGCCTGAGCCGCAAGTGTTGCCCATCGGCAAGGCAGAAGTGCTTGCTGATGGCTCTGACGTCGCCATTCTCGGCCTCGGCCCCATGATCGCGCTCGCTCGCGACCTCGCCGTAGCGCTGGAACGCGAAAACTTCTCTGCCGCGGTCATCAATCCGCGCTTCATCAAGCCGCTTGATCGCGAAACTCTTGCCCGTTACGCCTCGCGCGTTTCGGCATTCGTCACGTTTGAGGACCACGTGAAAATGGGCGGCTTCGGCTCGGCCGTGGTCGAAGCACTCGACGAAATGGCCCTCGCGGTTCCCGTGGTCCGCATCGGCTGGCCCGATCAGTTCATCGAACACGGCAAGGTCGACGCGCTGCGTTCCCGTTATGGCCTTACTGCCGATGCCGCGCTGGCACAGGTGCTACCGCTGCTCGCCTCGCGCCGCCGGCCGACCCTCGTGGCCAGCTGAGCAGTCCGCCAACCTGCCCACATGCCGGATTCTTGTTTCCTCGCTTCATGTCTTCTTGAATCCACTTGACTCGCTGGCTGCGCAGCGGGTCGATCGAATACATCACCACCACCTATGTCTTCTGAGCCATCAGCTAGGATCAAATCAACCCCACCGACCTCTCAGCCCGCGCATTTGATTCTGCACAACAGGCCCGCCCGACCGCCGCTCTGATCGCCGAATACAACGAACATGAAAGCATCGTCGCCGCACACGGCCGCCAGTTCGCTGTTCACGCTGCTGAGCGTATCCGAGCTCATCCAGTCCGTTTATACCCCGCGCTGCCTATGCCCCGCCCCGCGGACATGCTTTTTCGGCCGTGGCCCCGCAGAAGAATGCCTCTGTGCGACAATCAATCTGATCTGCTGATGGGACTGAATCGTTTTTCTCCGGCTCCGTTCTTGGTTGTTTGCGTTCTTGGCTCGCTTCTTGTCTACGCGCAGAATGAGCCCGCACCGGTGCTTGTCCTGACAGGCGGCACAATCGTCGATGTCAGCAATTGGGGCCACTCGGCACGCGACCTCGCCGACGCCATCGTGATCGTCCACGATGGCCGCATCACCGATGTCGGCCCGTCCGGTCAGATCAATGTTCCCAAGGGCGCGCGCGTCGTCGACTGCACCGGAAAATTCCTCATCCCCGGCCTGATTGACGGCTTTGCCGGAATGAACTCACAGGCCCAAGCGAATGCCAATCTCTATATGGGTGTGACCACTGTAGTCGCTCGCGCCGACAGCGAACACGGATTTCTCGACTTATCGGCAGTGCCCAGCCCTAACATATACCCCATCGACACTGTCGGGGTGACCGATAACTGGAGCCTGCTGGCGCGCCACCCAGACTGGATCTCGAAACTCCGCGAGGGCGCAACGCCCGTTGAGCTGACACCACAGGACACAGCTCGCCAGATGACCGACGCAGCGCAGATGGGAACCCGGGTGCTTTTGCTCACCGCGCATCTCACCGCGGCCAACTCGCAATGGATCATCGCGCACGCTCACGAGCTGGGGCTCATCACCTATGGCCAGTTTGTCTCCACTCCATATCGTGTCGGGATTGAAGCGGGTGTCGACGCGTTGGTTGGCATGGATCACTACGACCTCGGTGTCATTCCCGACGAGTTGCAGGGGCCTCTCGTCGACGACCCCGACGGCCCATCGGCAATTACGGCGTATGACTATTCCGAGCACATTTCGCCCGCCGACGCACGCCTGCGCGCCTATGCCCGCTTTCTTGCCGCACATCGCGCCGCGCTGATGCCGGAGTTAAGTCTTTACTATGTCGAATTGCCCGGCCACCGCAATCTTTGGAAAGAGCCTGCCGCAGCGCTCCTCGATCCAGGCCGCATGTTTCATCCAACCGATCAAGCCACCGGCGAAATGATGTTCCCCTTACCCGGTTGGTCGCGCCACTTGCCCGCCGCCGGGCAGCGCTGGCTTGAAGAAGAGGAACAAAAAAGAGCCGCCCAGGCTGCTTTGCGTCTTTGGCGCATCAACGAAACAATCTTTTCCGACTTCCCTCACTATCTCGCAGGGTCCGGCGCCGACGCCATGGGCACTATGCCCGGCATCTCGCTCCACACCGAACTCGAGCTTCTGGTGCGTCTCGGCCTTTCGCCGCGGGAGGCGCTAGCTGCAGCCACCAATAACTTTCCTCTGCAATTCGGCTGGAACGATATCGGGCTCATCACGCCTGGACGCCGCGCCGACATTCTCGTCGTCGACGGCGATCCGACAATCAACATCTGGAATGCTCGCCGCATCTCCACCATTGTGCTCAATGGCGAGCTGATCGACCGCGATTCGCTCTTACGCTTGAAGAGATGATCCGGAACAGGATCCGGATTTCCGGGCCAAGCTCAATTACAGCGGCGTCACAGTTTCCATCCCGCTGAACCACAAAAGATAAAGTGGCTCATTCACCAGGAAAATACCACCTTGGTGAATGCAGGAATGAAGCACACCGACTGTGAAGCTGGTTTAGCGCCATATCGCGCGAGCGTCGGCCATCAACTCATCCAATTTGGATTGCAAAGCGAAGCTTTCTTGCATCGATTCCTGCCATTGGTGAGAAATCTCCGGCTTTCCTGCGAACACCGAATCGACCCGCTCAAGCTTCTGCGCTAAGGCGATGCACTCCGTTTGGAGCGCTGAAAGTTGAGCTTTAACCGTTTGAATACGAAGACTGCGTAGGGTAGCATCCATGGCCCAGCACCTCAATCTTTTGCAGTTTTTCGTGGATTTCGCATTTGCGATGTGATGAGAATCACGATATCTTCCATACCGAAGTTCTCGTTTTCGAGGTTACCTTTGTCCTGCCACTGGGTCACAGAATGCCAGGTTTGGATGTCCGGCATCTGGGTCCTGTTCCTCGTTTCAATTTCTCGCCACAAATTCACTCGATTCGCAGACTTCCACATCTTTTCTATTGTTCGTTGAATTGACGATGTCCAACC
>Ga0335074_10006206_pt1 | contig 16574 bp, 13 predicted proteins | sample Lox_Sample_23_FD_206715 | JGI IMG/M metagenome (GOLD analysis project Ga0335074, IMG submission 206715) | Soil microbial communities from Loxahatchee National Wildlife Refuge, Florida, United States - Lox_Sample_2.3 | ecosystem: Environmental > Terrestrial > Soil > Wetlands | place: USA...
AGCAGCCGCCCGCCTTCACCACCGCCAGCAGCGCCACCACCAGCTCGAGCGAGCGCTCCAGCGCCACCCCCACCACCCGCTCCGGACCCACCCCGAGACCGATCAGCCGCCGCGCCAGGCGGTTGGCGCGCGCATCGAGCGCGGCGTAGCTGAGGCTCTCCCCGCCGCATACCGCCGCCACGGCATCCCCATGCCGCAGCGCCGCCGCGGCGAAGAGATCGGCGAGCGTCGCCTCCGGCACCGCCGCCGCCGTCGCGTTCCAGCCGGCGACGACCTGATCCCGCTCGGCCGCCGACAACAGCGGCAAGGCGGCGGCTGGTGTCGCGTCATCCTCGAGATAAGCCTCGAACAGCACGCGGAACCGCCGCGCGAGAGCCTCGACGTCGGGCTGGCAGAGATGCTGCGTATTGAAGGCGAATTCGAACAGAACCGGCTTCTCGCGGTGATATTCGCGCACATAAAGCGCGAGCGGGTTCAGCTCATAGCCGCCGGTCAAGCCGATCAGCTGGAAGGGCGCGTCGCCGATCGGAAAATCGTAGTCGTTCTTCTCGTAGGACAGCGCAACGTCGAAAAGCTGCCGGCGCCCCAGCCGCGACAGGCCGAGAGCGTGCTGCACATCCGGAATCGGCGCGCGCTGATGCCGGTAGTCGCGCCGCAGCTGCTCGCCGACCTGCGCCACGAGAGCGCGGATGGGAGCCGACCCGTCGATCTCCAGGTGCAGCGGCATCATGCCGGCGAACATGCCGATCATGCGCTTGAACTCTGCCGTCGGGCGATTGAGGATCGGCACCCCGATGGTGATGTCGCGCCGCCGCAGGGTCCGCCCCACCAAAGTGGCCAGCAATGCGGTCAGCACCGGAAACGGCATCGTGCCGCGGGCGCGGCAGGTGTCGAGGAAGCGCTGATAGAGCGGCCAGTCCACCCAAGATTTTATCGAGCGCGCCGGCGTATAGGTCTCGAGCGCGAGCGAGCTCTGCCGCGGCGGCAAGAGCGGGTCGGGGAGCTCGCGAAAGCGCTCGACCCAATAGGCGATGTCGCGCACGCGCCGTGCCGACAAGCGGTAGTCCGCGTCCTCGGCGATGAAACGGCCATAGGAAAGCGATGCGATCTCGGTCTCGACATCGCCGTCCAGGATCGCCCGGTAGGCGTCGGCCACGGCGCGGATCATCAACGAGATGCCGAGGCCGTCGATGATCAGATGATGGTAGCGGATCAGCAGGAACCAGCGCCGCTCGCGCCCCTTCGCCAAGGTGAAATGGAAGAGCGGCCCGCGCTCGGCATCGAAGACGCGGGTGAAGTCCTTGTCGATGACCTCGAGAAAGGCGGCTTCCGGATCGTCCGCGTCGCTGAGATCGACGAAGGCGACCGGCGGCGCACGGCCGGGATGGCAGGACTGCTTCGGCTCGTCGCCGTGAAATCTGAGGCGCAGCGCGTCGTTGCGTGCCATCGCCAGGGCGACGGCGCAGTGGAACACCGCCGGGTCGATCGTACCGAAAATCCGGAGATACCCGCCGATGACATAGAATCTCGGATCGGTGCCGCTCTGAAGGTCGAGCCACACCGGCATCTGAGCAGAGGTCAGATCGAGCCAATCGATCTCCGATGCCGAACGCGATGCGCCGTCCATCTGCCTGTCGGACCCCGCAACTCCCTTCCGGTTATACGCTCTAGAGTGGGCGAAACTCGGCGGTGGGGCAACGGTTTAGGCGCAACGCTTCGGCATTGCAATGACGAGCGCGGTGGCAGCGACGCGGAAGGGGCGCTGGCAGACGAGGCGAGCTTTTCAAAAAGGGGGTGCGAGGTCGAGGTTATGCCTTGCCGGGCTGTTCCATCGCCTTGCGCAGGCTGAGCGGCCGCATATCCGTCCAGACGGTGCGCACATAGTCGAGGCATTCCTGCCTGGTGCCGGTCTTGCCGGCAGCGCGCCAGCCGTGGGGAACCTCCAGCTCGGCGAGCCAGAGCGAGTATTGCTCTTCGTCGTTCACCAGCACGGTATAGGGCCGCGTGTCTTCGGCCTCGTCGCTTCCCACGCACCACCTCGGCAGCCAGTCTCAGGCAATCACCCTAAGATCGCCGCCGCTGCGGGTCAATGCCGCGGGGGGCTTAGGTCACGACGGTCAGGTTGGCCCGCCGCTTGGACATGGCGCCGAGATCGAACACCGAGTCGTGGAAAGCGCGCAGCGTGCTGCGATGGCCGATGCTGACGACGGTCGGTTGCCAGGGTGCGGCGCGGAGGAGGCGATAGAGCTGTGCCTCGCAGGCCTCGTCGAGCGCCGAGCTCGCTTCGTCCATAAACACGATCGAAGGCTGGATCAGCAGCACGCGGGCAAAGGCCAGCCGCTGCTGCTCGCCAAGCGAAAGCCGATGCGACCAGTTCTGCGCCGAATCGAGCTCGTCGATCAGCTCGGGAATTCCGACCTCGCGCAGCACCGTGGCGATGCGCGGCGTCGGCACGGCCAGGTCCTCGCGCGGATAGAGCACCGCGTGCCGCAGCGTGCCGAGAGGCAGGTAGGGGCGTTGCGGCAGGAAGAGGCAGGTGCCCTCGGGCAAGCGGATACGCCCGCGCCCATAGGGCCAGATGCCGGAGATGGCGCGCAGCAGCGTGCTCTTGCCGGTGCCGGTGGGACCGGCGATGAGAAGCGCCTCGCCCGCCGCCACTGAAAATCCGACATTCCGCAGCAGCGGTGTGCCGTCCGGCAGGTCGAGCTCGAGCTCGCTCACCTCGACGCCGGCGCCACGGGTGCTGACCTCGATCTGTTGCGGCGCGCGTGCCGCCGCGGCGATCGCGCTCACGCGCCGGTCGAAGCCGCTCAACCGTTGGACCACCGATTGCCATTCCGCGATATCGATATAGTTCTTGATCAGGTAGGAGAGCGACACCTGCAGCTCGAAGAAAGCGCCGGCCGTCTGCATCAACCCGCCGATCGTCATCCGCTTGGAGAAATACATCGGCGCGGCGACGATCATGGGGAAGATGACCGCGACCTGGTCGTAGCTCCTGGTGTACCAGCCCAGCAGCTTCACCCGTTTCATGATCGACCAGAAATTGCCGACGACATTGGTGAATCGATCGGTGAAAGTGCCGAGTTCGCGGTTCTCGCCGCCGTAAAGGGCAACGCTCTCCGTATTCTCGCGCAGCCGGACCAGGCTGAAGCGGAAATCCGCTTCGTAGCGTTGCTGGTCGAAATTGAGCCGCACCAGCGGCCGGCCGATCTTGAAGGTGAGCCAAGTACCACCCACCGCGTAGATCAGCCCCACCCAGACCATGTAGCCGGGGACGGTGATCTGCCCCCAGGGTCCGAGCGGGACGGTCAGCGGTCCCGAGATCACCCAGAGGATGGCCAGGAAGGAGACGACGGTGATGCCCGCATTGAGGAAGCCGGTGGTGCCCACGCTCAGATTGATGGAGTACTTGGTGAAGCGGTCGAGGTCTTCGGCGATGCGCTGATCGGGGTTGTCGGTGCCGGGGTCGATGATCTGCAGCCGGTAATAGGTGCGCTCATCGAGCCAGGCGTTGAGATACCGCCGCGTCAGCCAGCGCCGCCAGCGGATCTGCAGCATCTGTCCGAGATAGGTCTGATAGACCAGAAAAGTGATCTGGAACATCGAGAGCACGGCAAAGACGCCGAGCTGGTAGAGGAATTCCGGCTCGTTGTTCTGCTGCAGCGCGTCGAAAACGGCCTTTCGCCAGTTCGTCAGGAGGACGATGACCGCGACCGCCAGGAAATTGAGGACGATGATCACGGACAGGAGAGTCCAGGCCGAAACCTTGTCCTCGGACGACCAGTATGGCTTGGCGAGCCGCCACGCCTCGCGCCAAGTGCCTCGCTTTGCCTCCACGACGTCCACCCCTAGGTTATATGACCGTGACTAACGGACTGACAGGGTTGCCCGACCCCGGATCCGGGGCTCGACAGGCACTTTACACTAGAGTGCTTAAATAAGCTCCAAACGTCGAGTCGCGCCTTTCCGGGCATCAAACGCTGCCCCAGATGGCCTCAGCCGCCTCGACGACCCGGCCGAGCTTCGCCCGCTCCACCGCTGCGGTGACCGGGTTTCCCGCGACCGTGCTGGCGAAACCGCATTGCGGGCTGATCGCCAGGCGGTCGAGCCCGATATGCCGCGATGCCTCGTCGACGCGGCGGCGCAGCGCGTCGAGCGGCTCGAGCGCCGGCGTCTTCGAGCTGACCAGCCCGAGCACCACCCCCTTTTCCCTCGGCACGAAGCGCAGCGGGGCGAAATCGCCGGCGCGCGGCGTATCGAATTCGAGCAGGAAATGGCTGACCGCGGCGCGCTGAAACAGCGTTTCGGCTATGGCGTGATAGCCGCCCTCGGCGAGATATTGGCCCTTGAAATTGCCGCGGCACATATGGACGCCGATGCTCATCTCCGCGGGGTGTCCCTCGACCGCCGCATTGATCGCGTCGACATAGAGGTCGGCGAGGCGCTCGGGGTCGCCGCCATCCGCCCTGACCTGCGCGCAGGCGTTGGGGTCGCACAGCATCGCCAGCGCGACTTCGTCGAGCTGCACATAGCGGCAACCGGCGCGGCCGAGATCGGCGATCTCGGCGCGATAGACGGCGGCGAGAGCGTGAAAGAACGCCGCCGGATCGGCATAGATGCCGGGTTCGGCATAGCCCGAGCCGCGCCAGAAATGCATGGTCGAGGGCGAGGGAAGGGTGATCTTCGGCGTTGCCGCCGCCACGCTGCGCAGGAAATCGAACTCGTCGAGCGCGATCGGCCCCAGCCGCCGCACGGTCCCTTCGACGTAGGGGGCGGTGAAGGATTGCTCGTGGCCATGCTCGTCGCGGAACTTGAAGCGCGCATCGCGGATGGCGAGCCCCAGGGTCCGCTCGACGAAGCGGCTCCAGTAGGAGCCGCGGCGAAACTCGCCGTCGGTCACGACCGAAAGCCCCGCCTCCTGCTGCAGCCGCACCGCGGCGCGGATGCTGTCGTCCTGGATGCGGCGGAAGTCGTTGTCGCTCAGCGTGTTGGCGGCGCGCTCGCGGAACGCCTGACGCAGCCGCGGCGGGCGCAGCAGGCTGCCGATGTGATCGGCACGGAAAGGCGGGCGTCCGGACGCGGCGCTCGGCATGGCGGGCCCTCGACACAAGGCTCGGCCAACCGCCGCCGAGCCCCGGTTTGTCCCCGATTTCGCGGCCGCGCGTCAATTGGCGCGGCGCGGGCTTTGTCTCTCGCGCCGCAGCCGCCATACTCGGCGCGTCCGGTAGGGGGATGTGAGAGAACCATGCGCATCGCCGTTTTGGGTGGAGGAAACGGCAGCTACGCGGCCGCCGCCGATCTCGCCGAGCAGGGGCACGAGGTGCGGCTGTGGCGGCGCGATGCGGCGGCGTTCGCGCCGGTGCTCGAGACCAGCGCGCTGCGGCTCGTCGATCACCGCGGCAGCCGCGAGGTCAGGCTGGCGCTCGCAACCACCGCGCTCGCGGCGGCGCTTGCCGGCGCCGAGCTCATCGTCGCGCCGGTGCCGGCGTTCGGGCAGGTCGAGCTGGCGCGAGCCATGGCCGCGCATCTCGCCGATGGGCAGGTGATCTTCCTGCCGCCGGGAAGCTTCGGCAGCTATGTCATGGCGCGCGTCTTCCGGGAAGCCGGTGCGCGGGCAGAGGTCAGCCTCGCCGAGACCGGCACGCTGCCCTACCTCACGCGCAAGCGCGGCGCGGCCGAGATCGCCATCACGACGCGCGCGACGCGGCTCCCGACCGGCGTCTTCCCCGCCCGGCTCGGCGCCCATGCCATCGCCGTGATCAAGCGCGCCTATTCCGCGATCGAGCCGGTCGAGGACGCGCTCAGCGCGGCGCTGATGAATGCCGGCCCGATCATCCATCCGCCGCTCATCGTCATGAATGCGGGGCCGATCGAGCATTTCGAGCATTGGGACATTCACAACGAGGGCACGACGCCATCCATTCGCCGCGTCACCACCGCGCTCGACGGCGAGCGCATGCTCCTCCGCGAAGCGCTGGGCTATGGGCCGCCGCATTTTCCGCTCGCCGATCATTACGAGAGCGATCGCTGGATGTACGGCAATCTCGCGCATGACAAGCTGGTCGAAAGCGGCGATTGGCGCGAACGCCTCGATCTCCTGCGCCATCGCTACATGCGCGAGGACGTCGCCTATGGCCTCGCCTTCCTCGACTCGGTGGCCGCCTGGACCGGCATCGGCTGCCCGGTGGCGCGCGGCCTTCTCGCCATCGCCGCCGCGATGTGCGGCGAGGATTTCAGCCGCAGCCCGCGCCGGCTCGAAGCGCTCGGTCTCGACCGGCTCGACCGCGACGCGATGGCGCGGCTGCTCAAAGAGGGTCTCGAATGACGGCACTGCCGGTGATTGCCGCGCTCGGCGCCGGGCGCATGGGCCGCGGCATCGCCCATGTCTTCGCCTATGCCGGGCATCGCGTCGCGCTGATCGACGTGAAAGCGCGATCGGCGGAGGAGACGCACCGGCTCGAGCAGGAAGCGCTGGGTGAGATCGAAGCCGCGCTCGCCGCGCTGGCGGAGATCGGCGTGTTTGCGGCGGCGGAGCTTCCGGCGATCCTGAGCCGCATCGCCTTTGCCGGGCGCGACGCGGCGCCGGCGGCGCTGGCGGCGGCCGATTATGTCTTCGAGGGTGTGCCCGAGGTGCTGGAGTGGAAGCGCGAAGCGCTCGCCTTCGCCGCGCCGCATCTCAGCGCCGGTGCCGTGCTGGCGTCGACGACCTCGACCTTTCTCGTCGACACGCTGGCCGAATTCGCGCCGGCGCCGGAGCGCTTCCTCAACGCCCATTGGCTCAACCCCGCCTATATCGTGCCGCTGGTCGAGCTGAGCCCGGGGCAGCGCACCGATGCTGCCGTTGTCGCCGCGGTCAAAGCGCTGCTGGAGGCGATCGGCAAAGTGCCGGTGATCTGCGCGGCGGCGCCCGGCTTCATCGTGCCGCGCATCCAGGCGCTGGCGATGAACGAGGCGGCGCGGATCGTCGAGGAAGGGCTGGCGACGCCCGAGGATGTCGATAAGGCGACGCGGTACGGCATCGGCTTCCGCTATGCCGCCATGGGCCTGCTCGAATTCATCGACTATGGCGGCGGCGACATTCTCTATTATGCGAGCCGCTATCTCGCCGAGGCGATGGGCGACCCGCGCTTCGCCGCGCCCGCGATCGTCGACCGCAACATGCGCGACGGCCGCATCGGCTTGCGCAGCGGCCGCGGCTTCTACGATTTCGCCGGCGTCGATGTCGCCGCTTATCGCAAGGAGGTGCTGTCCCGCCTCGTCGGCCAGCTCCGTCACGCCGATCTGCTGCTGCCGCCCGGCGCGGCGGCGCGGCGCCGCGACCCCGCCTGACGCCGCGTTCTGCGCCGTCAAGCGAAAAGCGCGGGGAGCGGCCTACGCTCCTGGTGTACACCGGGAGCATTTTTTTGACCCAGCGCGCAGCGATGTTGCACGTGAAACACGAGTGCACGATGTCAAAGAGCAGGGTCGTGCGGAAAGGTTATCACAGCACCCCTTGCCGCCACGTGCGGAGGCCGGCCCCGCAGGGATGCTCAGCCGGCGGCGGTCGCATCATTCGGCGGGCGCGGGGGCGCTCGCGGCGTGGCGCACCCGCCGGCGCGCACCAACCCAGCGGCTCGCCCGTTCGAGATAGAGATAGACCACGGGCGTCGTATAGAGCGTCAGCCACTGTGACACGAGCAGGCCGCCGATGATGGCGATGCCGAGCGGCCGTCGCAGCTCCGCGCCGGCGCCGGTCTCGACGGCCAGAGGCAGGCCGGCGATCAGCGCACAGAGCGTCGTCATCATGATCGGCCGGAAGCGCAACAGGCAGGCCTGGTGGATGGCCTCCAGCGGAGATTTGCCCTCCTGGCGTTCGGCCACCAGCGCAAAGTCGATCATCATGATCGCGTTCTTCTTGACGATGCCGATCAGGAGAATGATGCCGATGATGGCGATCAGCGTCAGATCGTAGCGGAACAGCATGAGGATGAGGAGCGCGCCCACCCCGGCCGGCGGCAACGCCGAGAGGATGGTGATGGGATGGATGAAGCTCTCGTACAGCATCCCCATCAGCACGTAGATCACCAGGATCGCCGCTGCGATGAGGAGCGGCATGGTGACGAGCGAGGCCTGGAATGCCTGTGCCGTACCTTGGAAGGCGCCCTGGAGCGTCGCGGGCGCACCGAGCGCGCGTGTGAGCGCGGTGATCTGGTCGACCGCCTGGCTCAACGCCGCGCCGGGTGCCAGGTTGAACGAAATGGTGACCGCCGGGAAGACACCCTGGTGGTTGATGGTGAGCGGCTCGACTTTGGTGGTCATGTGCGCAACCGCCGAGAGCGGCACCTCGGCGCCGCTGTTGCTCGCGACATAGATGTCGTCAAGCGCCGACGGGCTCGACAGGAACCGAGGTGCCACCTCGAGGATCACCTTCGACTGCTGGCTTGCCGAATAGATGGTGGTCACCTGCGACTGATCGAAGGCATCACCGAGCGCAGTGTCGACCGCAGCGAGCGATACCCCGAAGCGAGACGCGGCGCTGCGGTTCACGGCGATGGCCAGGTTGGGTGAGGCGATCTGCTGATCCGAGGCGACGTCGGTGACGCTGCTCAACGCCTCGATCTTCTTGAGCAGGATGGGCGCCCAATGATCGAGCTCGTCGGAGCTGGTGTCGGTCAGCGTGTATTGATACTGCGCCTGCTCCAGGCGGCCGCCGATCTTGATGTCCTGGCCCGCCTGAAGATAGAGCTTGGCGCCAATCACCTGCTTCAGCCTCCCCGCCAGCCGAGCCATCACCGTCTGGACGGACGCCCGGTCGGCGAACGGCTTCAGCTGGATCATCATTCGCGCCGTGTTCTCGCTGGCATTGCCACCGGTCGCCCCGGAGAAGCCGACCACGCCGGAGACGGCCGGATCGGACAGGATGATGCGCGCGCACTCGTTTTCGATCTTGGCCATCGCCGCAAAGGAGATGTCCTGACGCGCTTGCGCCTCGGCGAAGATGAAGCCGGTGTCCTGCTCGGGAAGGAAGCCTTTTGGAATGACGACGTAGAGAAATCCAGTCAGGACCATTAAGGCGATCGTCAGCAGCAGCGTCGGCAGCTGATGCCGGAAGACGAACTGCAAACCGCGGTCATAGGCGGCCCGCAGCCGCTCGAAGCCCTGTTCAAGCCAGGCGTTGAGGCGGTTGGACCGACCTTTGTTCTCACGTGCCAGAAACAGCGCACACATCATCGGCGTCAAGGTCAGCGAAACGAAGCCCGAGATCACCACAGCCAAGGTGATCACCATGGCGAATTCGTGGAACAGCAGCCCGATGACGCCCGACATGAAGAGCAGCGGAATGAACACCGCCGTCAGCGACAGCGTGATCGACATGATGGTGAAGCCGATCTCGCCGGCGCCGGCGACCGCCGCATCGAACGGCGTCATGCCCGCCTCGAGATGGCGGACGATGTTCTCGATCATGACGATGGCGTCGTCGACGAGAAACCCGACGGCGATGGTGAGCGCCATCAGCGACAGATTGTCGATGCTGTAGCCGAGGCAGTACATCGCGCCGAAGGTGGCGACCAGCACCAGCGGCAAGGCGATGCTTGGAATGACCGTCGCCCAGAACCGGCGCAGAAAGAGAAAGATCACTGCCACCACGAGCGCGATCGTGAGCAAGAGCGTGAACTCGACATCCGAGACCGAGGCGCGGATCGTCTGCGACCGGTCGGAGACGAGCTCGACATGGACAGCGCGCGGGATCGACTTCTCGAGCTGCGGCAGCCTTGCTTTGATGCGGTTCACGACTTGAAGCGTATTGGCGCCGGGCGCGCGCTCGATCAGCAGGAGCTCGGCGGGCTTCTTCCCGAACCAGGCGCCGGTCCGCGTGTTGACCGAAGAATCGTAGACCCGCGCGATGTCGCCGAGCTCTACGGGAGCGCCGTTGCTGTAGGCGACGATGACATTGCGAAATTGCCGCGCATCGAAGAGCTGGTCGTTGGTTTGAATCGGAAATTCCTGGTTCTTGCCCTCGAGGTTGCCTTTGGCCGCATCGAGCGTCGTATCGCTGATGGCGGTCGCGACCGTGTTGATGGCGATGCCGCGCGAGGCCAGGGCCTCGGGGTTCACGTCGATCCGCACCGCGGGCTGCTGCTCGCCGGCGACGATCACCTCGCCGACGCCCTCGATGGTGGACAGCGACTGGGCCAGCAGCGCGTCGGCATACTGGTCGAGCTGGTAGACCGGCAACGCGCTGGAATCGATGGCATAGATGAGGATTGGCGCGTCCGCGGGGTTGATCTCGCGGTACGTGGGCGGGCTCGGCATGGTCTTGGGCAGAAGCGACTGGGCGGCGTCGATTGCCGTCTGAACGTACTGGGCATCGCCGATGATGTTGGTGTCGAGGTCAAACTGCAGCGTGATCGTGGTGCTGCCGAGCCCGCTCTGCGACGTCATTTGGGCAAGCCCCGGGATCTCGGTGAACTGCTCCTCGAGCGGCGTGGCGACCGTGTCTGCCATCGTCGTCGGGCTGGCGCCGGGAACCTGCGCCGAGACCGTGATGCTCGGAAACTCCACGCTCGGCAGCGCCGCCACCGGCAGCAGCTCGAAAGCCGCTGCGCCGAACACGAGAATGCCGGCCATCAGGAGAGCGGTCGCGATCGGCCGCCGGATGAAGATTTCCGAGACGTTCATCAGGCGCTGGCGCTGGCGCCGCTCTTGGCCGGCACCACCGCTACCTTCACGTTGTTGGCGAGCCGATATTGCCCGTCGGTTACGACGGTTTCGCCGCTCGCGAGCCCGGTGCCGATCACGGCGATGCCCGCTTGGCGCGCCGTCACGGTAACGTCCACCCGCCGCACTTTGTCATCGGGATCGATGACATAGACGTAGAACCCGTTCGGGCCGGACATGACGGTTGTTGCCGGCACGGTGACGACGCTCTGCCGGATGTAGAGGACGAGCCGGACATCGACCGCCTCATCGGGCCAAAGCCGCTCGGCGCTATTGGCAAATGTGGCTTCCAGCGTCACGGTGCCGGTTGCCGTATTCATGGCGTTGCTGATGAGGCTGAGCTTGCCGCGGGCGAGCAGCTTCCCGCTCTCGGAATCGGCGTCGACCTCGAGCGCGCCTTTCGCCTGATGGGCGCGGACCTCGGTCAGGATGTCCTGCGGCACCGAGAAGCTGACGAAGATCGGATGCAGTTGGGTGATGGTGACGAGCATCGTGCCGGCCCCCGCTTGCACATAGTTCCCGGGGTCGACCAGAAGCGGACCGGCAAGCCCGCTGGCGGGCGCGTCGATGTGGCAATAAGCGAGGTTGAGCGCCGCCGTTTCGACATTCGCCTGATCGAGCTCGACGCTGCCCTGATCCTGCTTCACCACATACGCCTGATCCTGCGCCTGCTGCTCAGCGATCGAGTTCTCCCGCGCCAGCGTCTGGTAGCGAGCGAGGTCGGTGCGCGCCTCGGCGAGCAGGGCCTGGTCATGCGCAAGCTGGCCCTTGGCCTGATCGAGCGCGGCTTGGTAGGGACGCGGATCAATAAGGAAGAGCGGCGCACCGGCAGCGACCTCTGTCCCCTGGGGAAAGAAGGTCTGCATGATCTGCCCGCTGACACGGGGCTGGACCGAAACGGTCTCGATCGGCGTCACGGTGCCGAGCGCTTGCACGATGGCGGGGACATTCTGGCGTTTGGCGGTCGCCGCGTGGACCGGCACCGGCGCTTCGACCCGCGGCGCGCCGCCGCGGCTGCGGGCGAGCCCGAGCGCAACCGCAAGGGCCACAACGGCGAGCGCTCCCCCCGCCATCGTCAGCCACCGCCACCGCACTTTCTGATCTCCTGCTCTCGCCTATACCTAGCTATAGGGGAGCTCAGCGCCGAACGTTGCCTTCGTTACGAAGATTTCACCCGCAACCATGGGGCTGGCCGCGCTCATTGCTCCGCGGGCTACGCCGATCGATGTGGTCAGAACGTGATCGGCAATTCACGATGTCGCAACCTCGCTGCAATGGCGGCTGTGCTTCACAAACCGCCCCGCCAGATGCAGCATGTCGTTCGGATCGAGCGAGTTGGAACGAGGTGATGGAACCGTTTGCATCCGAGCGGGCGAAGGCGATGGCGGACGGACTGATCCGTACCGGCCGAGCCAGGGACTGCCGCGCCATCCACGGGCACCTCGAGCTCCGCGCCAAGCGCGGCGGCTTCTATTGGATCACCGCCGACGGAGAACATTTGCTGCACGGGGACGATCTGGACAGCGCTCAGGAACTGCAGCCGAACTTCGCGCAAGCGATGGTTCGCCTCGGCGGTCACCAATAAACGTCGTCGAGAAAGCAGGGCTCGGCCATCCGCGCCAGGGTCCAGACTGGCAGGTTGGACGACGCGCGGAGGCCGGCCCGCAATTACTGCTCAGCTGACCGCCGCGATCTTGTCCTGCGTCTTCGTCTCGAAGTCGCTGGCGTCGTGGCGCTCGTGCAGCTGGCTCGAGGGCTCGCCGCTGATGCGGTTGACCATGCGCCCGCGTTTCACGGCCGGCCGTTCGAGAAGCCTGTCGGCCCAGCGCTGAACGTGCTTGTAGTCCTGCACGCTGAGGAACTCGGCCCCGCCGTAGAGCCAGCCCTTCGCGAAGCCGCCATACCAGGGGAGGATGGCGATGTCGGCGATCGTGTAGGTGCTGCCCGCGATGTACTCGCTTTCGGCCAGACGGCGATCGAGCACGTCGAGCTGGCGCTTCACCTCCATCGCAAAGCGATCGATCGCATATTCGATCTTCGTCGGGGCATAGGCGTAGAAATGGCCGAAGCCGCCGCCGAGATACGGTGCGGCGCCCATTTGCCAAAACAGCCAGGAGAGGCATTCGGCGCGCGCCCCGGCTTCCGCCGGCAGGAACGCGCCGAATTTCTCGGCGAGATAGAGCAGGATCGAGCCGGACTCGAAGACCCGGATCGGCGTCGGGCCGCTGCGGTCCACGAGCGCCGGTATCTTGGAATTGGGGTTCACCGCGACGAAGCCGCTACCGAACTGATCACCGTCGCCGATCTTGATCAGCCAGGCATCGTACTCGGCGCCGCGGCGTCCCAGTGCCAGCAGCTCCTCCAACATGATCGTCACCTTGACGCCGTTCGGCGTGCCGAGCGAGTAGAGCTGCAAGGGATGACGACCGACCGGCAGGTCCTTGTCGTGCGTCGGTCCGGCAATCGGGCGGTTGATGGTGGCGAAGCGGCCGCCGCTGGGCTTGTTCCAGGTCCAGACTTGCGGCGGAACATACTCGGGTGAGCTGGTCATTTTCGGCACTCCGGGTCTCGAAGGGACATAGGATCGCGTCTCTGATCATGCTGCCGGCGGATAGTTCGAGGGGAAGAGCGCGCGCCTGGTCTCTTCGTCGCTGACCTTCTTGAAGTCATGGTCCTTGCCGACGACGCGCGCCCGCGCCACCGCCGGGCGGGCGTCGACGGTCTGGAACAGCCGCTTCAGATGGGGATAAGGGGCGAGCGGATCATCGGCGCCCTTGCGCACGCGCGAGGCGCGGTCGAGCCAGCCCCAGGCCGACATGTCGGCAATGGTATAGGTGTCGCCGACGATGAAGTCGCGGTCCGCGAGATGATCGTTCAGCACCTGATAGTGCCGCTCGGCCTCGCGCCGGTAACGGTTCACGGCATAACCCAATCCTTCGGGCGCAGCGAACTGGAAATGCACGGCTTGCCCGGAGAACGGGCCCAGGCCGGACGCAATGAAGAGAAGCCAGGAGAGCAGCTCCGGACGGTCCGCCGGGGCGCCGAGGAACTTGCCGGTCTTCTCGGCGAGGTAAAGCAGGATGGCGGTGGAATCGAAGACCCGTGCTTCCGTGCCGCCCGGTCCCTGCGTGTCGACGATCGCGGGCACCTTGCCGTTGGGGTTGATCGCGCGGAAGGCGGGCAGGTGTTGCTCGCCCTTGCTGGTGTCGACCGGGATCGTCTCGTAAGGGAGACCGGCTTCTTCCAGAAAGAGTGCAATCTTCGCCGGGTTGGGCGTGGGGTGGAAATAGAAGCGTATCATCGGGATCTCCTTCGGGATGGACGGGTCAAGACACAGCAGGTTCGGGGTAGGGCGGCACGCCGGCGCCGATCACGACGACAGCGATCGCGGGGGGATAGCCAGGGCCGTCGCGACGGCGATGCCTCGCTTCAGGAGCGCAGCGATTTCAGCGCGGCGAGAACCGCGTCCGGTTCGAGCCGCTGGCGATAGTCGACGTCGATATAGGCAAGCGCGACGCGTCGGTCCGGGGCGATGACGTAGGTTGCCGGGACCGGCAGCTCCCAGCTCTCGTCGCCGTTGATCCCGGGCAGCGCCTTGTTGTTCGAGCGCAGCGCCGCGCGCAGCTCTTCCGGCAGCGCATAGACCAGGCCGAAGCGCCGCGCGACGCGATTGCCGACGTCGCTGAGCACGTCGAAGGTCAGGGCATTGGCTTCCGCGGTCGACAGCGATCGGTCGGGCAATTGCGGCGAGATCGCGAGCAGGCGTCCACCCAATGCGGTTATCTCCGGCAGAACTCCCTGATAGGCGCGGAGCTGCAGGTTGCAATAGGGGCACCATCCGCCGCGGTAGAAGGTGACGACCGCAGGTCCTTGCCGCAGCGCCGTCAGCAGCGAAACGGAGTTGCCGTGGATGTCGGGCAAGCCGAAATCGGGAGCCTCGTCGCCGGTCCCGATTGCCGCCTCGAGCGCGAAGCTGGCGCGCAGCTCTTCGATCTTGGCCTCGTAGAGGGCCGGCCGTCCGGCCGGCGCGGTGCGCGCGAACTCGGCTTTGAAGGCGGCGAGCTGCTGTTCCAGTCCCATGGCGACATCCCTTTCTCATCCCGGCTCGGTTCGGCTCGGCGCAGTTCGGCCGGCCGGCGAACCGGCGGCTTTGCGTTTTAGTATGATCGATCTATAATGGCGCATGGCGCCGGCTGTGGCAAGACGCCGGCGTCAGTTGTGAACGGAAGATGGGAATGGCAAGACCGAGGGAGTTCGACGAGGCGGTCGTGCTCGACGCCGCGGTGCAGTGCTTCTGGAGCCGCGGGTTCGAGGCGACTTCGGTCAAAGACCTGACCGGGAAGACGGGGATTACCGCCGCCAGTCTCTACAACGCGTTCGGCGACAAGCGCGCGCTGTTCCGCACGGCCCTCGACCATTACGTGGAAGCCGGTATCGGCGAGCGCCTCCGGCGCTGCGAAACCCTGCCGCCGCGTGAGGCGATTGCAGCCTTCTTCGACGAGATCCTGAAGCGCTCGCTGGGCGATCGCGAGCGCAAGGGGTGCATGCTGGTGAACGCGGCGCTGGAAGTGGCGCCGCATGACGGCGAGTTTCAGAAGATCATCGCCGGCGTGCTCCGTCGCATCGAGACTTTCTTCCGCGAGTGCATCACAGCCGGGCAGGCGAACGGCACGATCACGCGCTCGATGTCGGCGGAAAATCTCGCCCGTCATCTGCTCGCGGTCCTCATGGGCGTGCGCGTGCTGGCGCGCGCCCGGCCGGAACGGGCGCTGCTCGAGGGCGCGGTCGGACCTGTTCTGGCGATGCTCGACCCATAGCGATCGTTCATCATTCAGCGCGGCTTCATCCCCTTGCCGGACTTTATCCGTGCACTGAGCGAGAAGCAGATAGATCGCATCGAGTAAGAGTTACCGCTAGCGGGTGGACCATATCCGCGAGGCCTTCCGGGATCGCGTTCGGTTCCGTACGGGGTTCATTTCGACATTCCTCTAAATGTCGTTGACTCCGGTTCGTCAAAGGATTATATGATTCTTCGACGGTCGTTCGAATATCGAATCGATCGCAGGCTCGAATGGGCTCGGTTAGGGCACCGGGATTATCCAGCGGGGCCCCAGAGAAAGCGGAGACACGCATGCACACCCCTCAGGCAATAGCAGCGCTCGGCGCTCTCGCCCAGGAAACCCGGCTCGCCATCTTCAGGCTTCTGGTGCAACGCGGGCCGCAAGGCTTCGCCGCCGGAAGCATCGCCGAGAATCTCGGTGTGCCGCCAGGAACCCTGTCCTTTCACCTCGCTCAGCTCATGCACGCGGGGCTGATCGAGCAACGGCGTGAGAGCCGTTCCCTCATCTACTCCGCGAACTACGACAGCATGAACGATCTGATCGCCTATCTGACCGAGAATTGCTGCCGCGGCGTCGGCGCCTCATGCGCCGGAAGCTCCGACGCGGCCAGCGCCTCTCGTGCGGCTCCGTGAAAGGAGGCCTCGCGATGAGCGTCGGCTTCGATGCCTAAGCTCTATTGATCGAACCCCGGACTTATGCGCGCGTCGGCGAAACGAATGGAGAGGACGATGAATAACGACAAGCTCCCCGTGGCCGTGATTGGCGCTGGCCCGATCGGTCTCGCCGCTGCCGCCCACCTGCTGGAACGCGGCGAGACCCCACTTGTCCTCGAAGCCGGGGACGCGGTCGCCCGCTCCGTGCGCGAGTGGCGGCACGTCTCCATGTTCTCGCCTTGGGAATTCAACGTCGACAAAGCTGCCGCACGCCTGCTCGAACGCGGCGGCTGGCGGCATCCGCCGAAAGGCGACATCCCGACCGGCGGCGATCTTGTCGCGCGCTACCTCGAGCCGCTCGCCTCGCATCCCGGGCTCC
>Ga0335074_10006208_pt1 | contig 16572 bp, 14 predicted proteins | sample Lox_Sample_23_FD_206715 | JGI IMG/M metagenome (GOLD analysis project Ga0335074, IMG submission 206715) | Soil microbial communities from Loxahatchee National Wildlife Refuge, Florida, United States - Lox_Sample_2.3 | ecosystem: Environmental > Terrestrial > Soil > Wetlands | place: USA...
GCGGCTCGTCGGGACTGTTGTCCTGATGGTTCGGGCCCTTGCAGAGGCGCTCGATGCGTTCGGCGGCAAGCGTGACGCCGTAGAACGTTTCTCCGTCCTTCTCCCATTTCGTTTGGCCCATCGAGCCCGAGGTGAAGACGAGATCGCCCTTGACGATGTTGCGCTTGACGTAGCCGCGGGTGGACTCGCCGAAGACGGTGACTTCGTTCCAACGGGTGCGCTCGACCCATTCGCCGCGATTGTCCTTGCGGCTGTAGCTCGACGCGATGCTGACGCGCAGGGTCGTGCCGACCTGCTTGATCTCGCCGACCCGGCCGATGATCGTGAATTCCGCAATCGTGTTCATGGCTTCGTTCCTTTTTCCATCTCCTCGGGCCTTCGACTCATGCCGTCGGTCCCTCGGGTGCGGCTCAAAGGAAGTCGGGCGGGCCGGGCCCGCACCCGCGAGGCACGAGCGGGCCGAAGCGTTGAGCGAAGGACGGCGGAGGGCGGCGATTTTGTTGCGCGAGGAATTCGGCCTTCAGGCCGAAGGGGAAAATCGTCGAACATGAGCCGTTGCGGCGCGGCTTGTCCGGCTTCATGGCCGCATTGAAACCCGAGGGCCAGCACGGCATGGCCCCGTGGCCCGTCCATTCCGGTTTTCTGTGCGTTCTTGCTTGCTCTCTCCTTCAGTTTCGTTCTTTCCCCTGCAAAACCCCTACATCTTGTGTTGACGGGGACAGGTACGCGCTGCTAATTGTTCATGGTTTGTTCGATTGGAGCTGTCCATGCGGTACGAAACCTTGACCCTGGGCGGCAACGTCATCCGCTTCCCGGTCGAGTTGCGGGCGAAGCCCTCGATCGATCTTCTGGTCGACGTTGCGCCGGATTCGCGTGAGGTCGAGTTGATCGCCGAGGCGTTCGGTTTCGACGCGCCGGACCCGGAGGGGCGGGCGAAGGCCGATCGGGCGATGGCGGAGAAGATCGCGGCGATGGACTTGCCTGTCGAACGACAGGAGCGGCGGGCGGCGTTGAAAGCGATCCTGAGGCCCTTCGTCGATCGCGCGGTGGCCGCGTGCGCTCAAGCGCGACAGGCCTCGCTGCGATCGGACGTAGACAACGAGAAGTTCGCCAAGGCGCAGATGGAGGGCGGCTATTGGTTGGCGCCGCTGAAGGAGGCTGCGGACTATTGGGCGGTCGAGGCGGCGCGACTTCAGATCGTCGCGCATGAGGCCGCGCAGGCAGCCCATGGCGCGGGGCGGGCGATCGAGTTCGCCAAGCGCGGCGAGGCGTGGCGGCCATCGAACGCCGGGGACGACATGAACGCGCTGATCGCGGCCGAGAAGACGCTTGCCCAATAGGGCGGCGACACTCTCGTCGGGGAGCGCGCCACCGAGGCGCCGAACCGCGTCGCCGCGAAAATGACATTGCATGATGGGTCGGAGCGATCGATCGAATTCCTGATGATCCATTCGACCACGGGCGACTGGTTCATCAACAACATCATTTATCCTCACCAGAAATCTTTGCGCGTGGTCCTTGGCGAGGCCGATCGTTGACGCGCCGTCTGCGGCGCCCTCGCGTCCTCGGGGTTTGCCGGTATCCGCGCTCGATCCGTCCGCGCCCTCGCTACGCGTGAGCGCAGCGTCGCGGCCCGGTCTGGGGATGCGCGCAGGAGACGCGCGCGCAGCGCCGACCAAGCCCGCCCGCGTGCCCTCCGCTGGCCCAGGAGCCAGCGGGCAACCCGTTCCGCCTCTCGCGGCTGGGAAGGGTGCATCGAATCTCGATCTTCGGACCCGCGGAGGGCATGAAAGAGGGGCGTGAATTTCGGCGTTCGTGTTCGCGCCGGTGGCGCGGACCATCGGAGCCTCTGATCATAAGGAGGCTTCATGTCTGCGAGATCGCGCAAGAGAGTTTGTTTGCAAAAGGGAGCGTCGCCTGGCGGGCGCCAATGGCTATGGTTGGTTGCGGGGGCGTCGGGAGCGCTCGCGGCGCAAGCGGCGAACGCCGATCCGCAAGTCGTTCTTCCCATCGGGCTGCCGGTTCAGGTCAGGCCGACCTATTCGGAGCCCGGGTTGCCTGCGTTTTCGTTTCCAACCGGAGGCGGGTCGTTGCTCGGCGGGTCGCCTGGAAGCATCGATACCAGTGGTGGCGGCGGTGACGGGAGCACGAGCGCCGGCGGCGGGAGCAGCGCCGGCAGCGGCGACGCTTACAACACGATGATGGCGCAGAGTTGGGGTTCGGCTGCGGCCAACGCGGCGGGAGCGATGGGCGTGAGCGCGACGGCGCTCGCAGCGACCTGTGTAATGGAGTCGAACTGCCAGAACGTAGGGGCGTCAGGAGGGGGCACTGCGTCTGGCGCGTTCCAGATGATCAATACGACCTATACCGCGGACATCAATGGCGCCCTGGCGTATGACCCTACAATTTCGGGAAGCATCGTGTCGGGGCTGTCGGGGCAGATGGATCCGACGACGGAGGCTTATGCTGCGTCGTACGAGTTGCGCACAGACGCGTTGGCGCTGCAGAGCGACGGAATCATTGACCCCACCGTGCTACAGACGCGCGCGGTGTATCAGTTCGGCGGAAGCGTCGGTCCCGATGTCGCTGCCGCCAGTGATTCGGACAATATCGCAGAAATTACCGGGTTGAGCGCTGCATCGTTGGCTGCGAACGGTCTGACCACGTCGAGCACCGTGGGTCAGTGGCGCCAGACGATTATCAACAAACTTGGGTCCGCGACCGCGAACCAAACTGTCCTGCAATAGGAGAAAAGAGATGTACAGGGTGCGATCGGGAGTGGCGCTTGCGCTGGCGTTGACGGTTATCGGCAATTGCGCGCACGCGGAGCGGCTTCAGCCGGGCAGTCCGCTTTCTGGGTACCAATGTTATCATATCGACGCCGAGGCGTTGAAGTTGACGCCGGAGGCCGCGTGGGAAGGGAAAGGCTTTCCCACAGTGTTCAAGGGTCCGTCGGAGAAGAGCGGCAAACTCGGCGTCGCGTCGGGCGTGGTCTACGTCGCCTGGCCGTTACAGAAGCAAAATGGGTTCGTTCAGATCCTGAGGTTTGGCGGAGACGTCGGATGGATCTCGGGGTCCGTGATCAGGCCGCTATATCGAGAGCCTGGATCGAAAGGCGGCTGCACTTTGTCGTGGCGCGGTGATTTGGTTCAGTACGCTCTCGATCCGGGAGCCAAGGCGTGGTTGTTCCGCGATGGTCACGACATTCCAGAGGACAAGATCCGCCGGTAGAGCGCTGTTGTCCCTTCCGCAATGAGACAGCCCGCCATCCATTACTGGCCGGCGGGCTTTTGTGGACCGGGTCCTATTGTCTGAAGATCCGCTCCAAGTCTACGAGGCTCGGTGAGTGTGCGGCCGTGTAGAGGTAGCGGCGCCAGGCCGTCTTGCTCCATTGTTTCGGATCGCGGTCGCGCGGGTTTCGTCGGCTGGCGGCGCACTCGCAGGCAAGGATGAGGTCGACCGCGCAAACTTCGACCGCGGCGTCAAGGCGGGCGCGAGGAGAGTCGTCAACTCGGCTCATGACGCGCCTCCTGGCTTTGTGTGGCTTGGAGGCTGGTGGGCGAGCGGCCGGCAGTAGGACCGATCGATCGAGCTCGTAGCCACGCCGAAACGCTTCCTCGATGAGGTCGGGCATGCTGGCGGTAGGGGGTCGGAACTCGAAAAGGTGCTTGGCGACGCCTGAGGCGATGCGGTCTGCGGCGCTTATGGGCAGAAACTCCGGCGCGGGCGCTCGCGTCGCGGCGCCCGCGTTCCTGACAATGGGAATGAATTGTCCCGCTACTCCGCCGCCACCGAGTGGTGGCGCGCGCCCCGAGTGCGCTTCGGGACGATCGGCGGATCTTCGTCGCGGAGATGCGCGTTTTCGTCCGAGTCTATGCTGTCGAGGTCGGCGTCCGGCTCTGGTCCGAGGGAGTCGCTCTCCGCGCCAGAGGCTCCATCCGCGTCCTCGGCCGTCTCGTCCGATGCATCGTCGGGGTCGCCGTAAGCCCACGAATAGTCGCGTGGCGCTTCCGAGTGGTGATCGATCTCGGCTTGGGTGAGGGCAAACAAAGCCGCGGGGTGGATGTAGGTCGAGCCGGCGGCTTCGGCGATGACGGCGGCGCGGGTGTCCTTTACGCGCTGGCGTGGCAGGACGTTCAGGCTCGATCCGACGCGTTCGATCGCCGCCTTGGAGAGGCAAGAGAGGAATTCCTCGGTCGCCATGTTGCCGAGGTGAGTGTCGGCGCCGATGGCGTCGCCGGCGATTCGGGCGGGAAGACCGCTATCGCCATGGCCGAGCGAGCAGGAGAGGACATTGGCGAGCGTCTGGCGTGCGACGACGCGCAGGCGTTCGACGTCGTGGCTGAGGCGTCCGCCCTCGGTGATCGACTGAACAAGTTTTGTGCGGGTTGCATGCCCGGAACCGTGTGTCTGGATCGAGACATTGCGGGCGTTCAAGGCAAGGATCAGCAGCCCGATCAGGGTCGCGTCATCGACAGCGTTCACTTCGAGACTCTTGACCAGCGCCTCGGTGCGCAACGCGCCGATGATCTCCGTTCCCTCGTGGGTGATCTCGGGCCGGGTTTTCTTTGGCGCGGGGGCCTCGTTGATATCGCCGTCGATCGAGCGAGTCTTGCCTTTCTTCGTTTCAGGCTCGGGCGTGCGGAAGACGAGTTCGTGGATCGTGCCGTCGCGCGGATGGACTATGAAGCCGATCTGGTCGCCCTTCTTCGGCCTCGTCCAGGTGCGTTGCGCCTTGGGCGGCAGCTTTTCGCGGCCATATTCGTCGACGTCCAGCAGGACGCCGTTCTTGGGCATGTTTGCGTCGAGCCATGCACGCTGAGCGGATATGAAGGCCTCGCCGTCGACGGTGAAGCGATTGTCCTCGTCCCCTTCGGCGAACAGGTCCTCTTGCCAGACGATGCCGAATGCCGCGCGCTCGTCCTCGCCAAACTTGGCGTCCCTGGCGAAGAAGCGGGTCTTTTTCGAGCGCCTGGGCAATCTTCCACCAGAGGGCGCCTTCGCCCTTCCTCGGTTTGAGCCGTTTCCAAGCCGCGGCCTGATCCTCTCGAGAGGCCGAGGCGATGGTGCGAAGCTCGGTCTCCCTCGGCATGTCGCCGGCGCCGATCTGTTCGAGGATGGCGGGGTGGACGGTCGCCAGCAGCCGCAGCTTGCGGATCTGGCGGACGGGGATCGCCAGCGCGGCGGCGATCGCCTCTTCCGTCCAGTTCTCGGAGGCGAGGCTCTCGATGGAGCGCCAGAGGTCGACCGTAGCCATGGGCGCGCGCACGACGTTTTCGCTCACCGCCCGCATCTGGTCGTTGCAGTCGGGGTCTTTGACCAGGACGTCGATTTCGGGGAGGCCAAGTTTGATGGCCGTGCGGACTCGCCGGGCGCCGTAGGCAAGCGTCAGTTCGCCGTTCTTTTCGGTGACTGCCGGTGGCTGGAGGATGCCGACCGCCTGGACGCTGGCAGCCAGTGTTGCGTCGGACATGCCGCCTGGCTGGATTTTGCGCGGGTTGCCGGGGTTCGCCTTGATGATGCGGGGATCGACGCGTCGCAGTTCCATCTGAATTCTCCTGGTTTCAGGTCCTCGAGATCTTCCTCGAAGATGAAACATGAGGAGAGCGCGGGCGATCCGGCCGGGGCAAAGGCGGCGCGTCAAGCGCCGGGATCCGGACCGCCTAGCGAAGCGGCGGGACGGACCCACCCTTTGCGGCGGCCGGGCGTCCCGTGCTTCCGATGTCGTTTGTTCTCCGTTCCTGCTTTCGAAGCGCCATTTCTCTGACGCCCGCGCTTCAGTTTTCCGCGAGGTCAGAGTATCTGTCACGTCGCTAGCTCGCGCCGGCGGGTGGCGTCAGCCTCGAGCAAACGGAAAATGTCGATCACCTTCTCGGCGCGCAGTCGTCGGCGTGAATTCCGCGGCGGTGAAAGGCGAGGGTTGTGAGCGTGCGGACAGTTGCTGCGGGCAGCATGGGTCGTTCTCCTCATGATAAGGGGTTTTCGGGAAGGGGAGGATTCCTCGTCCTCCGGATTACGCGGCGGCGTTGCTCGCAGGGGTGAGCGCGTCGTCGGCGTTCGCAGCGAGCGAAGCGTCGAGTTCGGCCATTTCGGCGCGCTTCTCCTCGAGCTCAACCTCATGCGGAAAGGCGTCGCCGAGGCGCGCCTTGAAGCCTGGCAGCCAGCCGGAGACTTCGGCGACCGTGCGGCGCTCCTCGGCAAGCTCCACCTCGAAGCGCCCGAGCGCCGATTCGAGACGGGAGATAAGGCCGAGCGGGGTGACGTCCTTTTCGTAAGCGATGGCGTCGGATGACTTGAGCGCGCGGTCGAGCCTGAGTTCGATATCGTCGAAGTAGCTCGTCCTCGCGACGATCGCGAAGCCGCCGATCACCGCGATGGGCGCAGTCGAGCCCGGCTTTTGAGGCTTCATCTTGCGGGCGAAGGCGATCAGCGCCTGGCCCGCGGCTTTCCGTTCGGTGAATCGCTGCTCGCCGACCGTCATTGTGAAGGCGTCGCCGCGGGTCGGGATTCGTCGGGCGAGGTCTCGCGTGATCGCCTCGATCCGGCGGGTTGCGTCTTCGAGGTGCTTTTCGCCCGAGCCGATCCTGCGCCTGATGGCGAACTGGTCGTCGAAGTGGCTGTCGCGTAGCCGCTCGAGGCGAGCGATCTCCGAGGCGATGCCGGCCTTGCGCATGAGCCGCTCGTCGCCGGAGGCGATCGCCTTGGCGAGGGCGAACTGGTTGGCCTGCGATCCGGCGTCCTCGATCCGCCGGACGGAGCGGTCGCCTGACATGGCCGCGTCGATGAAGCGGGCCTTGCGTTCGAGAATCTGCCATCCCGTGGCGTCGACGCTACGCTTGGTCGCATAGGCGTAGAGCTCGATCTCGTCGTTCTCGTTGCCCTGGCGTTCGATCCGGCCCTCGCGCTGTTCGATCTGCGACGGCAGCCATGGCACGTCGAGATGGTGCAGGGCTTTGAGGCGTCGTTGGGCGTTGACGCCGGTCCCCATGGTCTCGCTGGAGCCGATCAGCACGCGCACCTGACCGCCATTGACCGCGTTGAACAGGCGCTGTTTCGCCGAGGACTTCTTGTAGTCCTGCATGAAGGCGATCTGAGCCGATGGCACGCCGCGCGCGACAAGGGAGTCCCTGATCCAGCGATAGGCGGAGAAGCCACGGGTTTCTTCGGCGGCCAGCGTACCAAGGTCGGAAAAGATCATCTGCGCCGCGCCGGGGAGGGCGTAGGGAATGCCGTCGGGACGGGTATAGCGAATGTTCGCTGTTTGTTCCCAGATACGATGAACGTTGTCGATCAGGGCGTTGAGCTTGTTGTCGGGCTCGTTGCCGCTTCCCAATTGGACAAAGCGCAGGTCGATCGCCGCATGCCTGCCGTCGGTAATGACCGAAAGCAGGATGTCGTCGCCCTTCTGCGGCTTCCTTTGACGCTGCTCGACCGCCTTGATCCGCTCCGCCAGATGACGCTGGTAGGAGAGGAAGGCCTCGCTCGCCGGCGCGGCGACGATCTGCCGACGCCCTCCCGCGATCGTGGGCAATTTAAGATATTGACGCAGATCCGATTTGAGGACGACGTCGGTCGCCATCCGATAGATCGCCATCAGATCGGGGACATTGACGAACTCGCAGAATCTCGTGACCGGCTTGTAGAGGCCGGACGGCTGGAGTTCGAGCTCGGTCCTCGTTTCCCCGAAATTGGCTGCCCAGGCGTCGAACTGCTGGATGCCGCGCTCCTGCAAAGCGTCGGGCTGGATGAACTGCTGCAGGGTGAACAGCTCCGCCAAAGAGTTGGTGATCGGCGTCCCGGAGGCCGCGACCAGCGCTCGTCCTGGATTCTTCGTCGAGTCGATGAACCGGACTTTCACGTAGAGGTCCCAGGCCCGCTGCGAGCCTTCCGGATCGACGCCTTTCAGAGTCGTCTGGTTGGTGGCGAACGACAGCTTGCGGAACTCCTGCATTTCGTCGACGATCAATTGGTCGACGCCGATCTCGGCGATTGTCAGCATGTCGTCCTTGCGCGACTTCAGCCGGTCGAGATCTTCTTCCAGTCCCTCCTTCATCCGCTCGATGCGCTTGCGCGAGAGCCGGTCGGCGCCGTCGACGCGCTCGAGGAGGTCGGAATAGGATTGGATCTGATCGGCGATCAGCCGGCGTTCAAACTCGGCCGGGGCGGGGATGAACTTGAACGCCGAATGGGTGATGATGATGCAGTCCCATTGCGCGGTCGCGGCGCGCGCCAGAAACCGTTGGCGCTTGTCCTTGACGAAATTGGTCTCGTCGGCGACTAGGATTCGGGCGGTCGGGTAGAGCTGCAGGAATTCGCGGCTCGCCTGGGCAAGGCAATGACCGGGCACGACCATCATCGCCTTGGTGATGAGACCCAGCCGCTTCTGCTCCATGATCGCGGCGGCGAGCGAGAAGGTCTTTCCGGCTCCGACGGCGTGGGCGACATAGGTCGTGCCGGAAGCGACGATCCGCCAGATCGCCCGCTTCTGGTGGGCATAGAAATTGATGACGCTGGAGGCGCCGGGAATCGTCAGATGCGACCCGTCGAAGTGCCTCGGGACGAGGTTGTTGAAGCGGTCGTTGTAGATCCGCGCCAGCCGGTCCGCGCGTTCGACGTCCTTCCACACCCAGGTCTCGAACTCCGCTTTGATTTTGGCCAGCTTGTCCTTGGCGGCTTCGGTGTCGGCGGCGTTGAGGACCCGTTTCTTGACCCCGTCCTCCTCGAATTCGTCGTAGATCTGCGGCAGCGAGGCGTTGAGGGCGTCCATCAAGAGTTCGCCGGCATGGCGACGGGATGTGCCCCAGTCGGTCGAGGAGCTCGCCAGGCCAGCGAAGGCATGGACGTTGAAAGACCAGCTCGCGATCTCGACCGTGTGATAGACCGGTGTTTTGACTCCAAGGACCTCTTCCGCGAAGGAGGCCACAACGTCGGCCGGAATCCACGGCGCGCCGAGACGCGCGGTGATGTCGGAGGGCTTGAGGTCCTCGGGCAGGGTCTTTTCGAGCACCGCGACATTGCGCTGGTAACGCGGATCGAGCGCCGCGGCGGCCTCAGCGGCCGTGAGCTTGTCGCGGATCTTGCCCGAGAGATAGGCGTCGGCCGTCACCCAGAGGTCGCGGTTCATGGCGGCCGTCGCCTCGGGATCGAGGAAGATGCGGTTCCCTAGTTCCGCAATCGCCGTCTCGCGCGACCGGCCGAGAAGCTCGGCGATGCGGTCGAGATCGACGAGGCCTGTCTCGTGCAGGGTTACGGCGAGTGCGTCCTCGGCCGTCTCGATCACCGGCGTCGTCTCCGGATGGAGCACGCGCTCGCGAAAGATCGGTCCGTGCTTCGCCGTTCCGCTTTCGAGATCGTAATCCTCGATCGAGGCGACGAGCCAGACGTCAGGGTCGTCGAGGAAGGGCTGAAGGTTCGGGCGACGGAACGTCTCGCGCGTCTCGCCCTCGGCGGTCACGGTCTCGCTGATCGTCGTCAGGTTGATCGGGCCGAAGTTGCGGACGAAGACGGCGTAGGCCGAGCGCAGCCGGATTTGCGCCGATCCCCAGGGTTCATCACTCGCCTGGGCGCGCAAAACCTCGCGAACCGCGTCACGAACCGCGATCAGACTGCGGATGATGCGGGCGTGCTTCGCGGGGATTCCCTCCGTGCCTTTGCCTTCGCGGACGCGAACGGGTTCGGGCTTGCCGCCGATGATTTGAACGAGCGCGCCCTCATGGACGAGATAGCTGCCTTCCTTGATGGTCGCGCCTTCGGCGGCGGTGCCGACGCGCCCTGTTGCGTGAAAGGCGGTCTTCGCCTCAACCGCGGCGACCTTGAACAAATCGCGCGGCAGGCGATCGAGCGCCTGGGCCAGAAGGTCCGAGAGTGCGCCGGCCGTCGAGAGGACCGGCTTCAACGTATAGGTTGGTCCATAGGCGCTCGAGGTTCGCGCATGCATGCCCAACGCCATTTCGGGATGCTCGACGAAGTAACGGTTGATCGAAAGCGCCGTCTCGCCGTCCCCGGCCGGCACGGCCTCGGCAAGACCGTCCCACGCCGCGCCGGTCGGCGCGGTTCCTGCACCCCGCTTTTGCAGGAACAGGACGTCGACCACGACTTCCGTTCCGGCGCGGTCGTGCATTGCGCCCTCCGGCAGGCGCACGGCTCCGATCAGATCTGCCATGGCGGCGATGTGCTGGCGCGCCTTCGCGTCGACCTTGTCCATCGTCCAGCGCGACGTTACGAAGGCCGCGAGACCGCCTGGGCGCAGCCGCTCGACCGAGCGGGCGATGAAGTAATCATGCAGGGACAGGCGCAACTCTCCCGCCGGATCGTCCGCCAGGACGGTGCGGTCGGAGAACGGTGGATTGCCGATCGCGAGGTCGAACAATTCCGGCAGCTTCGTCTTTGTGAAATCCTCGTGGCGAATGCGGGCGTTCGGGTAGAGGAGTTTGGCGATCCGGGCGGTCGTTGGGTCCATTTCGACGCCGGTCAGCGCCAGCTTGCCGGCGAGGGCTTGCGGGGAAAGGGCGAAGAACAGGCCCGTGCCGCATCCGGGCTCGAGGACGCGCCCGCCGTCGAAGCCCATCCTGCGTAGCGCCCGCCAGACGGCGCGGATCATGAACTCCGGCGTGTAATGGGCGTATTGGGTGGCGCGCTTGAGGTTGGCGAGGTCGTCGCGCGAGACGAGCCCTTCGAGCTCGACGCCGAGATCTTCCCAGGCGGGCGCGAAAGCGTCTCCGGCGCGCCGGAAGATCCGATCGGCCAGGTCGGAGGCGCCGAACGCGGTGAAGCGCGCCAGCTTCTCCTGCTCGTCCGGGCGTGCGTGGCGGCCTTCCGCCTCGATCGTCGTCATGAGCCGTATTGCGGCGAGATTGTGCTCTGCGCGCGTTTTCCAGCCTTCGGCGAGACGGCGATCGCCGCCAAGCCGGTAATCCTGCGCGGCGACCGCTGGCGCGGGACTCTGCGTCGGAAGGGACGCGGTCGGTTCGGAAATGGGCGTCTCGAACAGCCCGGCGCCCTCGTGGTTCGGCGCAGGTGTTTGGGCGCGTTTCGGCGCGTCGTAGAGGCCGAAACCGCCGCCGAGGCTGGTCGTGTCAAGGAAGGGCAGCGAGAATTGATCATGGTTCATGGGGAATCGCCTTTTCTGGGGTGGGCGAACGAGCGCGCGCGGAGGCGGTGAAGCCGCCTCGCGGGACGCATCCGTCAGGGAATTGAAGGGGAGGGAGGTTGGGTGGCTGATCAGCCCGGTCTGGACGCGGGCGAGACGGGCGGAATCGGATTGGGAAACTGCGGTTTGGAATTCATCGGGTCGCCTTTTTCTCGTCTCCGGACTCTTCCGAAGATCCCGATGTCCCGGCCGGCCGACGGCGTGGGGGGCAAGGGCGCGTGAGCGCCCGGCTTGACCCTTGCCCCCCGCGACGGCGCCTGGCAGATGTCCTCATCGCCTTGTTGCCGCAGCAGTTATTTCTGCTTTCTGTTTTGGTCTTAAGCCCCATTCTCGTCAGGGCGTTGTCGATCGGTCGAGAGCCGGCGGCGGCCCCGAGCCGGGATATGGTTTCCCGCCCATGCCGCAGGGCGCGCCCGGGCGGCGAAAGCCGGTTACGACCGCATAGAAATAGGCGTAGGCGATCGGATTGAGCGGGCCGCCGTAGCGTTGTGCGTGAGCATGAACGCGGCGGCGCTGATCGGGCGGAAAAGCGAAAATATCGGCGCGGACGCTGCGCCAGGCTTGTGCCGCGCGCTCGCGGTCGCGCTGTTCCTGCAGATCCCACGTGGCCGCGCGCGCGAGCATGAGCGAGTCGATGGAGGGCTGCGCCCGCGCGATCATCCCCGCAAAGAGCGGAAGGCTGTCGCGCTCGTGCTCTTGATTGCGGCGGGCGGCGGCGCGTTTGCGCGGCGTGTCGGCAAAGGCGCCGGAGTGCGGACGGGGCTGGAATTTCATGGCGATCTGCATGAGGTTGAAAAAGACGAAAACCCGGCGCGGGGCCGGGCAATAGCTGCGCTTTCCGTTCGCGGTGGCGGAGAGGCGAGGCGCGGCGTCAGCGCGCGCCGCGCCAGGCGTCGAAGGCGGTCAGGAGGTTGCGGAGCTCGAGCGGCGCGGACCATCCTTTGCGGACATGGGCGACGGCGGCTTCAATGGCGGTCTCGAGATCTCGCTCAGGTGTTGGCGGCAGGGACAGCGTGCTGCCAGGAGGATCGGGATAAGCTTCGTTGCCCTCCCAGAGCCCCGTGACGTCGGGGCCGCAAGATTCGTAGTCGAGCGTGCGCTCATGAGCGTCGGGATTGTCTGCCACCCGTGCGAGCGCAAGTTCGATCGCCTGCGTGGGGCTGTCGGCCTGGACGGTCAGATGCGTGTATTCCGGCACGCGCCAGGTCACTTCGACGGTGTAAGGCTTCATGGGGGTGTCTCCGTTTTTGGGGGAGGGAGGAAGGACCTCGCGGCTTCAGGACGTCGGTGTTTCGCCTTCAGGGCTGTCCTGAAAACTGAGCCTCAAGGGCGCGAAGCGCCTGGCCTGACTCTTGCGCGTCGCGCCGACGGCTGGCAGGTCGTCTTGGCCTTCGGGTTGGGCTTCGGTGCTCATGCTGTCCTCCCATCTCGATGGCCGCCTCCAGATGATCGGGCGGACTTGCCTCGTCAGCCGAACTGGTAGGGTTGAAAAGCTCTGCCGCGTCGGGAAGAGGGTCGGTGCGCTTGGGGTACGGGAGGCTCGGAAGGGCGGCGACGATCTTACGTCGCAGGCGTGGGCACGAGGGCAAGAGCACGTAGCGGTGGTTGCCGCGATGCCGGATTCTTCGGAACGGCCCCTCGATCAACGCGCGCTCGAGATAGCGGGCGCCGGATTCGCCGGCTTGCAGCGGCGGCGCACCGTACTCGCGCAGCTGCGCATAGACGTGGCGTGCGTCGCTGTCGTCCGCCCTTTGACAGCGCGCGGTCCGAAAGGACGGCGCCGGAGCGGGTGAGGCAGAGCGAGCGGGGGCGGGAGCGGCCTGTGTACCAGGCGTTTTTCGCCTGATAGACGATGCCGACATGGCCGGAGAAGATGATGCGGTCGAAGCTCGGGCGAGGGCAGGGGTCCGAATAGGAGGTGCTGAACGGAAAGCGCGGCGTTCGGCCATCGGCGAGCGTCTTGTCCTGGCGCAGCGCCCGATAGGCTCGCGTCAGAAACCAGGTCTCGGCATTGGCGAGGACATGGTCGTTCAGGATGAACCGCCCGAGGTCGCAGACCGTCTGGCCGGGTTCGAGGAGGGCCGTCAGTGCGGCCGGCGTGTTGACGGGAATCGAGAAGACCGCGACGCCGACGAGGGCGGCGCGGGCGTTGGGTTTCGATTCGAAAAGGCCATAGGAGGCGATTTCGACTGGAAACGTGCCGCTGTAATGATGGGTTTCGACGAACGTCCGGGCGTCGGCTGTGTCGATCGGCTCGACGCCGAAGCGTGAGGGATCGAATGGCGGCCGCGCGGTCAGATAGGTTGTGCGTTTGAGGGTGTGCCGCTGGCAGGCGACGGTGAGGTCGAGCCAGGGCATTGAGAGCGATGACATTGGCGTGAGGCTCCGGATCAGGGTCAGGCGACGACGGGATCGACGAGGCGCCGATGAAGCGCGGACTCGTCGACATCCGATCGGAGGAAGGCTCGGCCGCCGAACGAAGTCGCGTAGTCCGCGGCATCGAACCCGCGCGGTTTTCGGCCGGACGTGATTCTGGCTGAAACCTCAAAGCTCGCGCCGGGATTCGCTTCCTGAATTGCGCGGCCGAAGGCTGCGACTGCGTCGGTGATTTCGGGAAGGGTTGCTATGGCGATGCGTCGCTGCGGAACGCGCTCGCCGAGGATCATGGCGAGTTGACGACCGCCGGAAACTTCGCGCCCGGGATATGCGGAGAGGAGGATGGTGACAAGCATAAGGGTTATCCTTGGGTTTGGGTTAATCGATGTGGGAAAGGCTGAGGCCCTGCAGGAGCGAGGGTCCGTGGCGGTTGCGGACCTCCCGCAGGAGAGGCCCCTCGGGTTTTTCGGCTTTACGTCCGGTCGACCAGGCGACGAGCAGCTTGCGTTTCCAGAACCGGCCGTTGCGCAGCACGTAGGCTTTGAGCGTGGCGCGGTGCTCGGGGGGAAGATTGGGGGAGCGGATTTTGGGCATGCGGGATCGGGCTCCTTCGGGGGCATTTGTTGATGAGGGGGAGTTGAGGTCAGGCGGCGAGGGGTGGATCGAGCCTTGCCTCACCCTCGTCCTCGACCGCCTCGCGCAGGTGCTGAGCGTGATCGCGATGTAAGCTGAGGATGTAATCGGCGATCCGCTGCGCCTCGGCCGCGGCGTGGAAGATTTCGCGGCGGTCCTGCTTCAGAACCTCAATCCAGGACTGAAGGTAACTCGCGTGGTTTGGAACGTCACAAGGAAGTCCAAGTATTGAACCCACCGCGCAGGAAGTCCATTCGGCTCGAATCTCTTCCTTCGCGTATAGAGCCGATCCGAACTTGCCTGACAAATCCCGATTCAACCGACTAGGGTGTCCAGACGCATGCGCCAGTTCATGAATTAGGGTCGCAGCCCGTTTCTCTGGACTGTGAAAGGCTTCGTCCGGAGGCATCTGGATCAGGTCGAGCGGAGGGCTGTAGAACGCCCTGTCGCCGCCGATCCGCACCGGGACGCCGCTCGCTTTGACGATGATCTCGACGTCCTCGATGCGCTCAGGGACTGTTTTGGTGGCGGCGACCGGCGGGACGAGGTCGGGAATGCCGTCGATCTGGCTGGCGTGGAAGACCGAGAACGTGCGCAGAATCGGGATGCGGCGGGTTTCGGCGCCGCCCTCTCCGTAGCGGTCCTCGATCTCGATGGGCTTGTAGAAGTAGACCGGCGTCGCCTTCTCGCCCTTGCGGACCTGCCAGCCGCGTTCGGCCGCCTGGCGATAGCTGCACCAGCGCGGATCGCTCATGGCGAGCGGGGACATGCCGAGGACGAACAGGTTGATGCCGCGATAGCGATGGCCGGTGGCGGCATTCACGGGCGCAGTCGCGCCGGCGCCTGCGGTCTTGTCCCACGGTCGTCGCCAAGGCGCCGTTCCCTCCTCGAGCGCGGCGATGATTTTGTCGGTCAGTTCCTGGTAATGGTCGCGTCTTTGCGCAGCGGTCTTATGGAAGTTTCGCATCGGCTCATCCTCCGGAACGGGCTTGTTCCTGAATGAGCCCCCGCGCTCGCAGAGCGGACGGCGGGGCAAGGGCGCGAAGCGGGCCGGGAGAGACTAGCGAAGCGGCTCGACCGGCCGCACCCTTGCGGCGGCGGGCGTCTATGCGAGATCGGTCTCTTTCACGCTGGCTTCATGACGTGTGCATCGACCTCTATTCTTCATCAATCCTGGATGAACATGCCTCCGATCCCCTGGCCCGCTGGCCGTCGACTATCCAACCATAACGGCACATAACGGCAGAAGCGCGCTTGCAATTATTGCATCGCAGCATTATCTTGCTGCGGTGCGGGTTCACGCCCGTATATGCCCTCCTTGGGCGTTTCCTCCCTAGACCCAAGGCCGCCTCAGGGCGGCCTCCTTTTTTGGTGGTGACTGCCCGGTCCAACTGCGACGTCCGGGCGATCAGGCGCGGAGTCGGTAACCGCGGCGCCGCTTGCGCTCGAGCCATGTGTTGAGCGCCATCTGCGCAAGCGGCGAGGAAACATGAAGGTCGATTCGTGTTCGCTCGGCGCCGCCGATCACCCCAGCGGCGCACCAGCGCCGATTCGGCAAACAGCGTCGGCTCGACCGATAGGACGTAGTAGCGCGCCATGTTCTTCGTGCGGTCAACCCGCTCCAGCACGAGCACGTTCAGGACGTCTGGATGTTTGGTTTGATCATTCATAGTTGGAAGCTAAGGCGCGAGATCGCGCCTGCGTCCAACGCATATTTCGAATCAATCGAGTTGCGCCGATTCGGATTTCGAATCGATCCGACGGATAGACCGCAAAAGCGCGGTCGATGGCTACGAGCCTGACCCAAAAAGGAACGCTGTAGCCGGGCCGTCGCGCGGGCGGCCCGCACGCGTCGCCAGAAGCCCGACGGACAGCGTCGAGGCGTTGGAAGGGGTGAGACGTTCGGACAATTCAATCCACGCTCACCCGGCCCGAAGGGCGGGGAAGTGATAGCAGCTGGACACGAAGTCGAATGCGGGACGCCTTGACGCAAACATCGCCGACACAACCGCTCACGCGACCACTTACGACCGCTTGGCATACGGCATTCAAGAAGACTCGGACTTCCCTATGCACCGATGTCAGCGAAGATAACTGAGCAGCGCCGCGAAGTGCTGTGTCGAAACTTCGTGCTACGCCGAACGTCGTCGCGCTGAACGTCGACCTTCGGCAATTGCACAACCCGGCGACCCGGTCGCGACGGACGAGATGGACTTTGCGTGCGACGACCCTTCGCGCTAGGAGCCTGTCTGAGTAGTCACTAGCCAAGTCGCGACGAGTCTGATTTTTTGCGTGGCCATGAGCAAGCAGTTTCGGCCTTGGAAGATTGACGAGACGCATCTGCTGCCGCCGAGCGTTCAGGATTACGTGGCTGAGGACCACCTGTCCCGGCTGATTGTTTCGCTCGTCAGAGA
>Ga0335074_10006209_pt1 | contig 16572 bp, 6 predicted proteins | sample Lox_Sample_23_FD_206715 | JGI IMG/M metagenome (GOLD analysis project Ga0335074, IMG submission 206715) | Soil microbial communities from Loxahatchee National Wildlife Refuge, Florida, United States - Lox_Sample_2.3 | ecosystem: Environmental > Terrestrial > Soil > Wetlands | place: USA: Florida...
TGCTGCTCGAAGACTACAAGGCCGATGCCACGGCGAAGGATGATGAGGGCGGGACGGTGCTACACTACGCGGCCAGCAGCGGGAATGAGGCAGTGGTGCGGCTGCTGCTCGAAGACTACAAGGCCGATGCCACGGCGAAGGATGATGAGGGCGGGACGGTGCTGCACTACGCGGCCATGAGCGGGAATGAGGCGGTGCGGCAACTGCTCGAAGACTACAAGGCCGATGCCACGGCGAAGATGGTAGAGCAATGCTCCCAACCTCCCCACCCACCACCTTGACATTTTGCGGCCTTATATAGTTTTGGTGTTGGCTCCATCTAGTTAGGATAGATTGGTAATTGACTGTAGAATGTTCTATCACGTGACATTGCCACATCGAGCGGTTTAGTGGGAGTCATGAGGTGGCGACTCAGTGGCGATCACGTATACACAAACCCCCATATTTCGATGTTAAAAAGGTGACAGGCGGACAGGGGATTTTCACAACCAACGTGAATTCATAAATCTTTTTCCAAATTTACTAATTCTAAAACCCTTACTTTCTCATCCAGGAACGGACGCATTATTGGAATACTGCGGTCTATTGGGCACTGCCCCACTGGCATTGGAGTTCGGCGACCGGTGGATTCATCGGAGAGTAACCAACTCGATTCTGTCCTGGAACTAGTCCTTCGCCGTAGTTCACTGGGGCGTTACTCCCTTGCATCTGACCTGGTCCGGGATTCCCCTGAGAACCTCCGAGAGAGGAATTAGGCACATACCCGCCTCAATGAGCATTTGCGGGAGAGCCGCTCATTCGTACTTGACCGGATGGCACGTAACCGCCCCCATGTGGGCTTCGAGGGAGGTTGTTCTGTTGGGGTTGAACATGTGGAGCCGCAACCCTGGCCCTCGATAACTGCAGTTATTGGATACAGCGTTGTGGACCTGGCTATTCCAGTTCTGTTACTAGTTTCTGTTACCTGCCCCCTGGCGGGGCCACGTGATTATATGTATATAGATCTGTTTCGCAATGCTACTTCTCTTCTTTCTTCTTCAGCTTTAGATTCTCGTATATAGGACTACCAATACTACGGAATTTCACCCTACCTCTTGGTGTGTCGCCGTACATTGTATTGATTGAGTCCGTCACACCAAGAAAGGGTGGCGATTCGACGCATTTTTGCACACGCTAAATCGAATTCGAGATTTCGCCATGTGGCTGCCTGTAGTTTCTAGGCCTTCCTTCCTATCCAGATAATACACCCACGCCTGAGCCTAGACGAATAAGCTGATCGAACGGCATGATGTGCCGCGTGGCTATAACCAAAACCCTCAAATATTGGCAGTAGGATGTATCACCTTTTACCTCGTTCACTCCCTCCCATGCAAGACATACATTGCTCACGTCACCAACCTTCGCAACCTTGATCTTATTGAGGTCCGACTTTTGTGTAGAGGCGAACTCTGAATCAACGACATCTAGTATATGATGCCCTAGTTTCCTATTGTTTTGACAGCAAAGGACATAATTCACATTTCCACTTTGAGAGCTTTGGGCGCAGTATGGTTGGCCTCACGCACTTGACCTGATATGGTTAGGCATATGCAAGGGATCCCTGATCAGTGTGGCGCAGTAGAAACTTTGTACCTGTAGTAAAGGTGAAGCCGGTTTTGCAAGCGACTGTACCTACTCAATACTGTATTGAAAATCGCCAAAGCTGCACCACAAATACCACCAAATCTGTCGGTCACAAATCTGTCAGTCAGTGCTGGCAATTCTGTCGGCCACAAATCTGTCGGTCACAAATCCGTCGGTCACAAATTTGTCGGCCACAAATCTGTCGGTCACAAATCCGTCGGTCACAAATCTGTCAGTCACAAGCCTGTCGGCCACAAACCTGTCGACTACCCACTAGTCGACGATGTACGGAATTCACGTCCCGAGATCTCGTTTTTTCTAGACATTATCTCATCAACTTAAGTAGTCAATTCGATTCACGTCAATCAAACGACATGCCTGACCCAGCACACTTCCCTCCGGAGATTACTACTCACATCTTTGACTGTGCTACGAATGATAATCGCGATGCTAAATCGCTGGCCAGATTTTGTCGTGTCAATCGGCAATGGAATGCACTTGCCAGACCCCGACTTTACGTGAGATGGACGTACCACGGCGAGAAACATTCTATCGGATCACTCTGGAGGTTTCTGTGCTCCGTGATCCGTAATCATCAAATTGCATCTCTCGTTCAGTCTGTAGATGTTCGCAATTGGGCTTTTCCAAGCGAAGACCTCGGGCCAGATTTCCAGGTTGATGTTGCGCCAGAGGAGGTGGCTCTGGTGCAACAGGCGTTTCGAGCAGCTGGAATTGATGGAATGGACAATTGTACGATGACCGATCTCAGACAGGGCGACCGAAACCCATTTATGGCCCTTTTATTCACCCGTCTACCAAATCTTTCCAGAGTATCCGCTCATGTGCCTGCATACGACGCTTTTCTGGGTGAAGTCCTCCATCGAGCTTTGATGGATCACAATGACAGACCTCCGATGCAAGCATTTCAGAATCTAAAGGAGCTCTCAGTGCTCAGCGAGTGGGCCAGGCCTCACTGGGAGGGCCCAGGAATTCCCAATGATCTCTACAGGTTGGGTCTCGAATGTTTGGCACCGATTTTTAGCTTGGCCCGATTGGAGAAGCTTTCTATCTTTGGCTTGGACGCCGAGGATGCTCTACATCACTGTGGCCCCAGACCCGGGACATCATCTATAAAGCACCTTACCCTAGTCAACCACGAGTATGCGACAGCCACTGCTCCAGAAACACAGGCAATTCTTGCCATGCCAAAGGCCTTGACTAGCTTGTCATTTTACCAAAACGACTGCGGCATAGTCCCGCCGGAACCTGAAGATCCTCTTCCAGTCTCAAATGCTCAGATTTTCTCTGCACTAAGGCAACACCGGAAGAGTCTAGAGCACCTAGATATCTATCGGGACTGCACTGGAACCTTACCTCATGTTCACCACAAAAACATCTCTCACTTCGGCTCGCTTCGTGAATTTGAACGCCTCAAAAAAGTCTGCATTCAACCAGAAGCCCTTCTCGGCGGTTTTGGGGAACCCAAAGCACCTTTCCGCTTAAAGGACACCCTTCCCGCTAGCCTCGAATCACTGACTTTCTACGGAAGCAATGGATTAATCTTGGATCTCGGATTGGCAGAGCAGTTTCGTGAAATTCTACTCAGTGGCGACTTCACACATCTGAAATCAATTGTCTTTGAGGATGTTTCGGAATTTGTTAGCTGTTTTATACCATCGTATGTTTCCAGGCCCAACCAAGCCGTAAAGGAAATATGCAAGGAGGCAAGAGTCACTTTCTGAGAGCGGAAAGGCCACCACTTCCTTAAAGGGGGCAAGCGACTACCTTGGTTCATGCAGGCTTGCCGCATGCGAACATCGAGAGAACACAAGCGGGAGATCCTGACGGACGATGAAGATCTTTCTGAGGAGAATCCATCAGATTCAGAATATGATGTGCCGAGGCCGAATAGCAGGGATTTGAATCTGGAAACCGAATCTTTAGATTCGAACGAAGAGGTAGACTGGAAAGACGAATCTTCGGATTTGGGTAGCAAAGAGCTTAATTTGGGAGACGAACTAGATTCGCTCTCTAACGATTGGAATGAAGAGGTTGTAGACGAGGACGCTTGAATGAACGAGCCCACCAAGTCCGAAGTAATGTCTGCAAAGATGTCTCCGCGGCCCTAGGACACTCACTAAGTGATCGTCGCAACGCTTGTTGAAGATCTCGCCTCTGCGAAATAGGTCACCGCTAAGGCAAGAAGCATAGTAGGAGTGTAAAGCGAATGGGGCTGGAATGGTCTTAGTAGACAAACTTGGATGTATGCCGATAATTACACTTGGCAAGTAATAATATAAGCAAAAATTAGTGATCGCTTTGGAAACATACTTTGTCGCTGTTGCTGAAGCATGATTGAAGTGTAATGCATATTCTATTTTGTGACTCTACATGTCTCCCTCTAATTATATATAACGTATAGAACCTAAGATCAGATCAGCCTTTTTGATACTAGATTACGCAAAACCGATTTATAACGCCTAGTTGCCCTAACCAGTCAAACATGCTAGCAAACTTCCTTAATGTAGATGTAAGCCCTACTTCACATAGCGCCAAATCAAATTAATAATAAAGAAAAATAGCCTAGGACACCTACAAATACAATCTAGTTCTTATTCTTGCCCCCTAAATCGAAGATAACTAAGACAAATAATAGTTCTAAAATCTAAGTGATCAATCTCTCAGTTGGACCCTGTAAGACGGTTCTGTGAAACCTCTCTGTGTGAATTAGTAATTTCACTTGGTCCTCCAGCCTAACGCTGCAAATCCAACAATCAATGTGCACCCCTCCTTGCAATCTGCTTATATGCTTCCTTAAAAAGTGTCTACTTAAAGAACTTGAGGTTGCATACGAGGCAACCCTCTTATGCAATATTAGAGACGGATTCCTAAGACAGACAAAGCATTTTGTCAGCCTCTTTTCTCTCTTAATCGATCGTATCGCTTAGCTTAGGGCATTAGGCTCTTCAGCTTTAAGGACTAAAGGACTGTTATCCTTTACTAGACGTCCACGCTAGATACAATAAGAAGCTGGCCCTTCCTCTACATTGCAGTATGCTGTTATAGCATTAACTGCCACGATCCTCTATTAATTTTCGTTTTTAAAGGACGTCTTAGGCAGCGTTAAAATGGCGTCTATTAAAAGGAAGTGTTTTAGTGTTACCTAATCTAATCGCTCTAATACGTCTTATATGTCCTTATCGACTACCTTCCTAGATAACTGCCGCTTGCTATCAATTACTAGCTACTCCTTCTTAAAACAGTCTACAAGGTCAACTAGGAGGAGCTTCTACTACTACTACTTCTTACTTTAAAAGCAACAATAAGCCTTCTAATATTTCTTTTCCCCCTTAAAATCTCCTTGGACTCCTAACAGTTTTATTATACAACAATTTAGTTTGATAATGCATAAAAGGCTATTAACTAATACAAATTGCTTAGTAGTCAATTTCTATAGCTAATAGGGATTAATCGAGCAGCTTATTAAACATGCAAACCTTATTAGGTCCCTTTAAGGCGCTTAGCTGCAATAGATGTTTTAAACGTTAACGTTAATATTCTAATTGAAGTAGTATTTAAGAAATATGTTAATGCTAAAATGTTAAAGGATGAGGTTTTAGAGTGAGTTGCTAATATTAGCTATATAAAAATTTGAGATTAGTTGATAGTTTGTAAGGCTTAAAGGTTAATACTTACAGCTTTTGTTTAGCGCCTTAGCAGCCTTATTGTAAAAGACGTATAGCTTTATTACTTGTATAAAGCTTGTAATCTAGCCGCCTATCTTTATTTAATAGCAGACTAAATTAGAAGACAACTGCAATTGCCGTGCTAGACAAATGCTACAAGCTGTCTTTACAGCTTAGCAAAATATAAAATTGTTGCCTAATTTGTCTTTAAGTAGGAGCTGTTGCTTATTTATTCTATTAAGAACATTTAAACTGTATAGCTTTTTAGGGGAAATAATGCTAGGAGATTTAAATGCTTGAACTTTAAAGAGCATGCTAAGTAGGAAGGTGTAAGGGCTAAGTACGAGTGTTAGGTTGTAAATGATCTTTAAGATCTTAAACTTATTACTAAAGACTACTTAGTTTACATGCAAAAAGGAAGGGCAGGGCAATATATGCATCCTTTATGCCTAGAAATCCCTTAGTGAACTTAGCTGTTAGCTTAATAAAAAGTTGTAGGTAGGAGTTGTTGTAATCCTAGATTAAAGTTAATTTGAAGTGTTAGTATTAAAGTTGGACTAGAGCTTCTAGGCGGTTACTAGTAATACCTGCAAGCTAGTAAAAGAGGATCAACTAGATCTAAAGCCAGCTAAGCTGAAAAGTTATTTCCCTTGTAGTTAGAAGCATACGGGCGTATTCGGCTAGATCCTCAACATATATTATAGCACTCTCCTACTTTGTGTCGTCAAGCTCTTTTTCTTTAGCAACAACCTTAAGAACTTAAGATTTATTAGTAAGAGATCCTACTATAAGAGGGTGTGCTAGAGGCTACAGGGCATCTCACATTTTAACCTTATACTTGAACTATACTATTAATCTTCTTGCTAGTCTTAAGCTTATACACTATAAGGTACTACTTCTAGAATGTCTGTAGCAAGCTTGTATGCTTAATTCCAAGCCGCCTCCGTCCCTATTTCCCTTATTGTTAGTTGCAGACTTAGCACAGGAAGCTGTAAAGAAAGTTGGCTAAGACTTCCTAAAAGCACTAGACTGGATGCCGTCCAATAAAGGTGTAGTACCTAAAAGCAAAGTAATATTAGTAGAACTTTCTTAGCAGAGTCGATCTACGTTTAGCTCATACTAATCATAATAGTCCTTAACCCAGTTAAAACGGCCTTGCGTCTTAAGGCTATAACGCTTCTATTAGAGTCGTCCTACATTGAGATTGGCTGATGCGGCAAGGTAGTATTCAAGTAGGTGTCGTACTTCGTTATTAAAGAGTTTATTGTTGTTGTTAGTATTACTATTAACCTCCTTTAAAGGGCTGTCTAAATCGGTATTGCTTGCTGTGTCCGCCTTATTGTTGCTGCTGTTAAAAAGGCTGTCTGTGTTAGAGTCGCTTGTGCTGTTAGACTTGTTGTTAATAGGTAGGTAATCTTTATTGTTAATAGGTAGGTAATCTTTATCGTGTTGAAGCTGGTGCATATTATATAGAGCTTTAGGGAGGCTAGGAGATAGTAGATTGAGACGTTAAGACAGCTGCCAACCGGGTTAAGGAGGGTGGAAGGATGATTGCGATAGAGAAGAAGGGACAACTGTTGCTATAAGAGCTCTACTGAAAGAAGAGGATTTAAGGTGGAGAAGAGAAGAGGAGGGTTGCAAGATAAGTAAGTGGATGATAGGTGCAGAGGAGTCGGGATGGAGTGAGCGGAGGGACGAGGGCACTTTATAAATACATCTTTAGGATCGAGTGGGCTTAGAGGGTGCCTCTTCTAGCTTCTTAGTGACCCTTAAAAAACGAGGGGGTTTCAAGATTAAGACGATAGCACAAAATGACGAAGAGTAACTGTCGTATAAGCGGCTAATAGGTGCGCGGTGCCTGGGTTGAGTGGTGTGTGGTATACAAAGCAGACGGTGCGCGGTTAGCTAAGAACTAGTTAGTAGACCCTCAAAAACAGCAGCCAAACCCCCCTAAAAACAGCAGCTCGCTAACTGTTACACTGTGTATTTCAGAATCCCTTAAAAAAGCCCTTAAACGGATTATTGCTTTTTAGCTTTTTACTCTTATTAAAAACTACAGCTTACTCTTTAAATTCCAAATAAGTGCTTGTTTGAAAAGAAATACAATTATTACACTTAACTTACTAATAGAACAAATACATACTATTTAGAACTATAAAAATTAATAAGTAGCTAGCATGCTCTATCTTAATATAACAAGCATATTTAATTATGTCTTTTATTCCTAGTTACTCTACATCTTTTATTAGTATAAAATTCCTACTTAAATTGTTAATTAGGTAGAAAGCTTCTTTTAAGATAAACAAAGCACCTTCTAAATTGTTTTTAAAGAATTAGATCTTCATTTAATTTAAAGTAGGATCTTATAAGGCTCTTTAATCTTACCTATCTTATTCTTATTCTTTAATAAGAAGCTCGTACAAATATATAATAGTTTTAGACTCTAATTAAGTGCTATAAGATTTATAGACAATATAAATATCCTTACTTAAAGCAACTTAACTAAAAACAACTATATTATACTAATTAGAATTTACAGCTAATATTGCAAATAAGCTAGGAAATATAAGGCCACATTCTCTCTTACTAAATACAAACTCATCCACCTTACTTAACATCCTAAAAAATTTAACTTTAAAGCAACTATATTATTTAAAATAATAGAAGTCTCCTTAAAAGCTTACGTTTAAATACTAAGAGTTAAAATAGACTTAAAACTCTAATAGGGCTTTTATATATAAAAGATTTAAAATAAAATAGAATATTAAACTAACACTTTAACTTAAATTGCAATATCAACTTAAAGAGCTATATTCAAAAAATTCAAACTTGTTTATATAGTAGTTGTACAACTTGTACTAGTATATAAAGTACTAATCTAATTCTTACTTAAAAGGAAAAAGGCTATAAAGCCCTTTTTAATCTGCCTACTTAAAGTAATTTAAAACTAGTACCTTTAAATAATTGTTAGAGCTTATAAAACTATACTTATCCTATTACTAAAATTAGAAATAGGTGTCTTCTTTATATAAGACTACTTCTTTAAACTTTAAGTATAATACTAGCTTAAGAAGTAGAACTCCTTTAAAGAAGGACTTATTACTTCTACTTGCAAACAAATTTAAAGATAGCTGTAAAGCAGTAAGGGGCGCACATAGTACCACCCTACTACCTTAAGTGCTTAAAAGCTCACTTAATACTAAAAGCTTTTTTGTACAAACACTTAAAGCCAAACTGTTATACTTTAATCTTAAATTAATAAGACTATTTATAGCTAGTAGGCAAGGAACTAGATGAAGTAAAAGAATAAGGTCCTACTAGATAAAAGGGTTGTAGTACACGTATAAGATAATGCCTTAAAGGACTACTACCTCTATGAAAACCTATATAAGGCTAAAAGCTCCTTAGTTATACAACTTCATACTAAAAAGATAAGATTTAACGTGTTCCTAGTACAACAAAGAGTCTTAAATGTATCCTTAAATTGCACGTGCAAATACTTAGATTAGTCTGTTAAACATGTTATACTCTTCTATTTAGATATTAATTGCTCGAATAAGAATCTTAGCCCCTTATCCAACTTCAACTTAATACTTACAAACGCTGCTAGCCTTAAAAAAGCCGTTTAGTAGCTTATAAGCCTTAACATACTCCCCTAATTCTACCTCGCACACAAACTACTATTAGACAATATTAGCAGCTAGTAGAACACTTACCCTCTTCCTCCCTTTCTCTCTTTCTCTTATTTTAAGGTCTTTTATATAGTAGCTACTATTACTATATGCTATTAATACTAGTTCAATTAGATGTCCTTTACAAACTCCTAATTGGAATAATAGAAGTACGGTTTTATTCCTTAAAGAGTTTCTTTTACTTAAATATATTGTACTCTAATATAGCTTTACAAGCTGAAATAGTAAATGAAGAATCAATTAATTAATCAACTTTAATGTTAAGCCTTAAATTTAAACGAATATAAAGTAGTTGTACAAGCTAAAAAACATATTATTATAATAGGGTTTTATAGTCCCCTATAAAATCACATGATTTAAGCGAGGTTGAGTTGGGTTGAGTTAGCTAATCTAAGCAATTGTTGTTCTCATACTAGGGCACTTTAATGTATATAGCTGGTTTAGAAGATATTGTAAGGATTATCATCCAAGAAGGATTATTATCAGATAGAGGATCAGTAAGGAACTTACAGATAAACGTACAAGGCTGTCCACAGCAGGTTTAAGCAGTTTTACAAACAGTTTTATAGACATAGACTAAGCTTTACAGACACCCACATAGAATTTGCAGGTTTATAGGGCTTTACGGACATAAAGTGCAATTGTTTCTTGTGTTAGCTACTTATTATGTGGTTTTAGGTCCTATTCCTTCTACTAAGCACCTTATTGAGCGCACGCTAACCCACCTATCGCCCTAACAATCGTGTACTATGATGGCACACCCACCTTAGCCCTTTACAGCATACGAGCTTGGTTTAGCTTGTTCGTCTAGCTTGTTTTCTACCTTGTCGGCTAGTTTTTAGACGACAGCTTAGAGCTAGTAGATCGCTTGCTCTATAGCTTTTTGCTTGACGCGTTATTTGTACGCGTTGTTAATGCGCTTTAAGGCTGCTTGTACTACCTTTAAGGCTCTCTTTTTAACAAGATAGGCAGTGATTGTTCTAATATCTGCCTTTATATTAGTCTGCAAGCACTTTATAGTTTTAATGGGGGTCGTACGGCCTAAGCTGGTTGCGTTGCTAAACGACGCGTTGCTAGACTGACTTCCCTTAAGGCTCTACTAGCTCGACGCCAGTGTTTCCCTAGCTAGGGCTAGTCGAGCAGCCATTTTATAGTCTGCTCGTACGATTTAAGGTTTGTAAACTAGGTATTAGATTCTAGTGTGTGCGGAAGTTTTTCTACTTCTACAATAAATTAATTGATTAGACTATTCTATGTAGGTAGGAGGGTATTTTGCTAGGTCTTACCGCCTTAAGACCTATTATTATCAAATAGTAATTGATAATTATTAGTTATTGCTTAATTTACTGATTTATCAATTAGTTATTATCAAGCCAATTGAAAACCTTACTGGTTTTAAGCCCTATTCCTTCTACTAAGCACCTTGTAAGCGCGTGTTAACCTACTTATTGCCCTAACAATCGTGTACTGCAACAGCACACCCATTTATTCCCTCTATACTACTTATAGATCTATTACGATTTAATTGATTTATTGCAATTCAATTGATTTATTGCGATTCAATTGATCTATTGCGATTCAATTGATCTATTGCGATTCAATTGATTTATTGCGATTCAATTGATTTATTGTGATTTAATTGATTAATTGCTCTATTGCAATTCAATTAATCTATTGCGATTTAATTGATCTATTGCGATTTAATTGATCTATTACGATTTAATTGATCTATTGCGATTTAATTAATCTACTACAATTCAATTGATTTATTGCGATTCAATTAATCTATTGCGATTCAATTAATCTACTACGATTCAATTGATCTATTGCGATTCAATCGATTTATTGCGATTCAATCGATTTGCCATTGTATTACGTTAAATCACGTGCTAGAATTAGGCCTGTTCTGTTGCTGACTAATCGTTAGAATTAGGTACCTAGATCTGGCCCCGTATTCCGTGTGTGCCTTAGGATTTCAGAAAGTTTTTAAGGAAGTAGTTGGCTCGCTTAATCTTAGTAAACTGGAATTAGCCCTAATTCTAGGGGCTAATTGTGTTAGGCACCGTTTGCAGCCCTAATACTGTTCGTCTGTAAAGCTAACAGGTCGTTATAGTTCTACATGGATTTTTGTAAGCTAAATGCTTTGACCTGCAAGGACTATTACTTGTTGCCCCTACTCGAAGAGACTTTAGTACGAATAAGTAAGGCTAAAATATTTATAAAGCTTGATATTTACTAAGCGTTTTATAGGATACAAATGCACTCTAATTTAAAAGACCTTATAACATTCCAGACTTGCTATAGCACTTACAAATATAAGGTCCTACCTTTTAGACTTATAAATAGACCTGCAACTTGATAGTAGTATATGAATAACACCTTATTCAACTATTTGGACGACTTCTATATAGCATACTTAGACAACATTATAATCTACTTAGAGAATAAGCTTGAACATGTAGAACACGTTTGTAAAGTGCTCATATGGCTCTACAAAGCTGGGTTACAAGCAGACATCTAAAAGTTGGAATTCCATGTAAAACGTACAAAGTACTTAAGCTTTATTATTAGTACGGATAGTATCGCAATAAACCTAGAAAAGACGTCTGTTATCTAGCAATAAGAGCCCCTACAAACTGTAAAGGGCGTACAGTCTTTCTTAGGGTTTTACAACTTCTACTAGCACTTTATTAAGGATTACAAACAGGTTGCTTAGCCCCTAAATCGCTTTGTCTATAAAGACTAACCCTTTATCTTTAACAGCAACTGCTATGCAGCTTTCTAAGAGCTTAAAAAGCAACTAGTCTTAGTCCTAGTCTTAGCACATTTCAATTCAAACCTGCTTTTACAAGTTGAAACAGACGCTTCAAATAAAGTAATAGGTGGAGTGCTCTCTTAAAAGCATACAAATAGCAAGTAGCACCTAGTAGCCTTCCTCTTAAAGATTATAGTTAGTGCTAAGCTAAATTACTTAATTTACAATAAGGAACTACTAGCTATTATCTACAGCTTTTAGTATTAGCATGTAAAGCTTAAAGGAACACTTTGTAACAGCACGTACAAAATGCTATTTAATGAAGAAGGGAGCTTTGTAGATTGTACTATTAAAGATACTAAGCTACAAAAAGAAGAAGGGGAGAAGGGAGAGTTATAGCCTTAAGGGCTTTTACTTCTTTAATGTGAAATACTAAGTGTTATAGTTGTATTTCAAGTTAGGTGATAGGAGGTAAGAGCTAAGCCGAACTGTTATATTACCCCCTCCTTTTAAAGAGCTCGCCTTAAGCGTCCTACCCTGTCCTTGTATATAGCTCTACCAACCTTGCTTTAGTCCTTAAAGTTATAAGTTTTTTTAAGTCCTTTAGCCAACTAGTATACTTTGTCCTTAAAGAAACTAAGCGAATAGAGTTAAAAGTGTAACAGTTCGTCTTATATATACAACAACTACTATATCAACTACCCTTAAAACCGCCAACTGCCTTTAAAACTGCTAACTGCATTAAGTGTTATTTATAGTTGCACTATTATAAAATATAGCTTGTATATATAAATAGTTCTCTTCTCTTCTTCTATCCTTTTCTTCTCTTTTTAGCTTAGTATCTTTAATAAGTGCAATCTATAAAGCTCCCTTTATCCTTCATTGAATAGCATTCTTATATGTGCTGTTACATTATACTAAGCTCCCTTTTACTCTGCCTAAAAAGGCCTTTATAATATCCCACCCTCTTTCTATGCTATTCATTTAGTATTTAGCGCCTTTAACTGCTTAGCTGTAAAGCTTTATAGAGAGTTAAAAAGATCCTTCAATTTTAATTGCAAGCGCAGTCTTATATAAGTAGTTAAAGATACAACCCTATTCGAATCTATCAAACAATGCTACTAAAAGGAGCTTGAAGCGCTTTGCCAACTTATATGTCTAATACAAGCCAAATGCAAGCTAATATGCAAATAGACCTCCTACTCGATTTAAACGACAATAATGTCTTAGACGGAGCAGACGTCGCTCAATTGAGAAAGCAGATACGTATGCTAACTTAAGCTTGTAAGGATAATTAGGAGACTTTAAGACAGGTCTTAAAGCAACTTGCTATACTAGCTGTAGTACAAGCAGCCCAGCTAAACACCTACCTAGTCCGTTCTATTAAGCAGGATAACACTTCAACTACTAGATCTTAAAGATATTCGAAGAAACTGCTTAACTAGTCCCTCTATCTAATAGAGCTAATCCCACCTTTAAAAGCTAAAAGCTCTAAATTCAAAGCAAATTCTAAGTGAACGCTAACTACTACAAAGACAAAGAGGTTAAAATGCTTTACTTCTTTAATTGTACTACTAGCAATACTAATAAGCACTTATAGCTCTAATACGATAACAAGTTTCTAGTGCGTTTTACTTGTATTTAAAAGATGTTTAAGCACTTAAAATCCATCTACATCAACCCAAATAAGTTGTATAATGCTAAATATAACTATAATCGCCTTACTATAAGGACTAGCTAGACATTTATAGAATTTTAAATATAGTTCTTATACCTTGCAGGTAAAGTGTAAATCCCTACTAAAAGCTTACAATTAAACTTATTTGATAAGCTTACAGCCTAGCTCTAAGAGAAGCTTGCAGTCCAACTTTAAACCCTAAATATATTTGTAGAGCTATTAGCTAGCTACTTGTTTTTAAATATAAAATTAAAAGGGATTATAATATAAAAGGAATAGCAGAAACGCTTTTAAGACAAGCTATTAACCTTAACTGTTTTAATATTTATAGGAGTAAGTTTATTCCCTTTTAATTTAGCGCTATACACTTAAATTGCATTTAAAGCCCCTTGCAATTTAAAACCATATTAAAAGACACTTACTCTTACCCTTCTTAAAGCTGCAGTTACATGCTACAACTACTACAAACTAGAGCACTTTGCTGCATCTTATCTTAAACCTTAAAAGACTAACATAAAGGAGATAGAAGAAGACAAGGAAACTGCTAAGGAGTTAGGAAAAGAAGAACCTTAAGAGAAGACTCTGTTTTAGAGTGTAGCACTAATTTGCATATTGTTACAGCTCTAGCCCACTTCAGCCCTAATATGTGGCTCTAGCACATTTCAGCTTTAACATGTAGCTTGCGCTATATAGTTAGCTTAGGGGCTCGCTTAGCCTAGTACTTCTTGTATATAAGGGCCTTTAGCCCTAAGAACCCTCTTTCCTTCCTTAACTTTAAATTCTTATATCTAAAACTACTAATTGTATAAGTCGTTGCGTATTACATATGCGACTTATACCTTAATTAACTGAGTTTGTAACATTATCTAAAGCTCTTCTTTATTTTGTCGTTGGCAAACAACAGGAAACCTCTACTACAAATAGAACGCGACGGAACGAACCTACTAGACTGAAACCGTAAAGAATGATGAAACCTGCAGATCTCTTAATTAAGCCTTTCTGCAATTGAAATTGCAGCTAGCACCTTACTGCTACTTGGAAAGCTTGCATCTTACTGCTACTCGGAGCTGGCATCTTACTGCTATTCGGACAGCTAGCACCTTACTGCTAAGAACTAGAAAGCTGGCACCTTACTGCTATTAGAATTAGGAAGCTGGCACCTTACTGCTAAGAACTAGAAAGCTAGCACCTTACTGCTAAGAACTAAGGGGTGGCGACTTACGCTAAGAAGAACTAGAAAGCTAGCACCTTACTGCTATTAGAAATAGGAAGCTGGCATCTTACTGCCTAGAACTAGGAAGCTGACATCTTACTGTTATAGAAGCCGGCAACTCTACTACTACAAAACCCGACAATTAATTCTGTGAAGCGACTAGAGACAACAGACAATTCGACTATGAATCGGAACGGAGCTGGCACCTTACTGCTATAAAACTGTGAAACGGAGCTGACACCTTACTGTTGCTGAGCTAGCACCTTCCTGCTATAACTAAAGGACTTAAGGTTTTTTTTCTGGATTGTTAGATAGTAATTTGTTTGATTTTTCACTCTCCTTCTACGACCTTAAGGGGGCTTGTTTTGAAGGGGGTTAAACCTTAAAGGGAGGGGGATGTAGTGGCTCGGTCAATGTAGAGTAGGATCGCTGGCGGGGAGCAAGCGGACTCAATGAATTAGTAGCTTATATAACAAGAATCTAAAGCTAAAGAGAGAAGGAGAGAAGAAGAGAGTGAGCGTTGCGCTCGAAGTCTAATATATATGTTCATACGGATCAATGTCGGCCTGAAAGTGCTAAGTGCCAAACTGCTCATGCTAATAGTCCGTAAGGTTTATCTGTTAGCTAACCACCCGTCTGTAGACCTATAACGGTCTGTGAGCAGCTGTGTTGGGGCTGTAACATTACCCCCCCCTTCAGAAAAGCTTGCCCTCAAGCTTTAAGAGCGTTCCTGTTGCAGTATCTAGTAGGTTCGTTGTTGCCGTGCTAGCAATCAATCTATTCGTTTAGATATTTTAGGGGCCCTAGTTGTTCTAGATAGTCGTTATAAAACTCTTAGAGCTTCTATGGGCATCTTATAAAGTTCCAAGTAGGGTACCAAGTAGGATCTAAATCGTAGCCTGTCCATTTCACCTAGTAGTATAAGGCCTCCTATAAAAGCTTACTTGCTAGGATTTCTTCGACCTCCTACTCATTGTCGCCGTTAACTTGTATTAGGAGTAATAGGTTATTATTTTGTCTAAGAAGCAGGTCACCTAATGCCTTTTATAGCTTGTCTAGCAAGAAGATGGGGTGCACCTAGATTGTCTTTAGTAGGTCTACTTCGTACAAGTTCCCCACTTTTTTTAAGACCTTATATGAGCCTGCTATTTGGTAGTTTAGCTTGCAGCTAGGCTGTTCCGTCTTCTAGTTCTTAGTAGTAACCCACATTAAGTCCCTAACATCAAAATCCAGCTCTTTTTAGTGCTTGTTAGCCTGCTTTTCTATTGCCTTTTAAGCCTTTTAGATGTTTTCTTAGGCGACCTTTTAGGCTTGTTTGAGGTGCTTAACGTATTATTATGCTTCCTCTTAAAACAACTTTTCCTAAACAGTTTGCAAGTTTGTAAGCTTATCCTAATTGAAGCTTGTACGTAGCAGGTATCCTATTTCTAGCTCTATTAGTATAAATCTTATAGAGCTATAAGGTAGTATAGCACCTGCATAGTCTATTATTAGTAGTAGATCAAACTAATTGTCTTAAAAATAGTTAATAAAAGGCTATAGCTGCTAGTTAAAGTATTAGTTTGCAATTTCTATTTGTCTGTTTGTTTGCAAGTAGCATGCTATTAAGAGCTTAAGCTTAATTCCTAGAATGCTAGTAAATTCCTTTTAGAATGCTAATATAAACTGTAACTTACAGTTTAAGACTATTATTAGTAGTAGTTTGTAAATAAGGTAAACGTACTAGATGTATAGTCAGGCTGTTTCTTTTACATTTATAATCTTCTAATAGGAGATAAATATTGTATGCTTTTTAAAGCGGTTTACAAATAGTAGGATAATATTATAACCCCTTTTATCTTTAAGTAGTTTATAGAAATCTACTAATATATATTGTTAAGGTTGGTTAGCAATTAAGAGTAGCTTTAATAGGCTTAATGTCTTAT
>Ga0335074_10006210_pt1 | contig 16572 bp, 20 predicted proteins | sample Lox_Sample_23_FD_206715 | JGI IMG/M metagenome (GOLD analysis project Ga0335074, IMG submission 206715) | Soil microbial communities from Loxahatchee National Wildlife Refuge, Florida, United States - Lox_Sample_2.3 | ecosystem: Environmental > Terrestrial > Soil > Wetlands | place: USA...
CTGGCTGTAGGTACCCGCGCGAGCCGCAGTCCTGCCCCGGGCCGGCAGCGGACGGGTAACAGCTGCCGACGGGTGGTTCAGCGGATAGAACTTCGGTCCCGCCTGATCGTAGATGCCAGCGCGGCTGACGACCCGACCCCGCGCTGGCAGCGGCTGACGTGCCTGCGCGGGATGATCCAGCGGGTAGAACGGCGCCGTCTGCGGGACGCTGAGCTTTCCGGCGCGGCTGTACGTACGCCCTCGGGCCGGAAGCGGCTGGCGCGCCTGGACCGGATGCCTGAGCGGGTAGAACGGCGGCCCCGCCTGGTCAAACTTGCCTGTGCGGCCAGCGGTGCGCCCGCGTAGCGGCAGCGGGCGGGTAACGGCGGCTGCGGGGTGGTTCAGCGGGTAGAACGTTGCCTGGACGGGCGGCGTGGCCGGGATGAGGCGGGTGGACTGCGCGGAGCCCTGACGCTGGTAGACAACCCGGACGCCAGCGGGCTGCGACGACGAGTACGAGGCGACGACGTTGACGCCCGGCGGCAGCGTGTCCGGGATGAACGGCAGGACCATCGGGGGGACGGCGTAACTGAAGGTCGCCACGACGTCACCTCACGCGGTCTGGCACTGCGCTCCCTTGCCTGTGATCGGGCGGATCGCGGCGGCGGAACTCGCCCGCGACGGTTACCGGCCCGAAGCCGTCCAGGTACTGCCCGATTGTCTCGCCCCAGTCCTCCGGGTACTCATGCAGGTGCTCTACCCAGCCGTGCAGGTGGGGGCTGTGCCCGCGCGCCCACAGGCACTTGTCGATCCGGCTGTCCAGGTAGCGCCAGCAGCCGTGCCCGTTGCAGGGAGTGCAGAAGCCCCAGCCCGGATCGTCGTCTACGAGAAATTCCTCCGGGCCGAACTCGTGCTGAAGCGCAGCGGAGAACCTCGTGCAGCCCAGCCCGATGGTGATGGGCCGGACGTACGGCGGCGGGTAGCTGTGGTACCCGAACAGGCACCACGGCTTGCCGCAGTCAGCGAATGACGGCATGACGCCGTAATGCAGTACCTTGTCGCCCTCGACAACGACCAGGTCCTCGCCGCTGTCCCATTCCTGCGCCATTACCACGTTGTAGTCGTAAAGGCCGGAAGTCTCGAAGAACACCGCGCCTGGCGCGTGCCTGCGGATCGCTTCCACTGCGGGAGCGCACCACTGTGAGTAAACGTAGATGACGCGCACTACGCTGCCCGGTAGATCAGCGGCGCGGGAGCAGTGACGACGTTAGACGTGGCGGCTGCGCTCCACTTGCAGGTCAGGAACAGCCCGTTGGTGGAAGTCAGGCCGGTGACCGCTGCCGCGCTGGTGACGCAGCCAGTCATTCCCACGGTCGGCGTGGTCGTGGCGTTCAGGCCGGCGACGGACCAGAAAAAGTTCAGGTTGCCGATTGCCGATGTCGTGGAAACCCATTCAATGGTGCCGTTCACGTCAAACGAGGTGCCGGGAACCCAGCGATGTGACGACAACCAGTAGGCTGTCAGGTCTGTCGTGGAAGTGGTGGTAGCCGTCGTGGTGGCCAGCGGCGGGCACATGTTGGTGGTGGTCGTGTTCCCGGTGATCATCTGGCACAGGAGCGTGCCAGGCGTGTAGGCCCCGCCTACACTGCCCGAGCCGCCCGAGTACAGCGTCCACTGGAGCGTGGGGATCGCCGTGGTAAGGATGCCCATCGTGCCGCTGGCGATGATCTCGAAGGTGGTACCGTCCTCAACTTCGGTGCCCAGCGGCGTGTAGGTGGCGATCACGGTCTCAGTCGATGAATTGCTGATCGTGACTTCCGAGACTCCCGCCGTCGTCGCCTGCTTGAAGTTCTGGAGCGTCCCCGCCGTCGCCAGCGCGACGAACGTCGAGCCGCCCGGATGCGCGACCGTCGTGGTGCTCTCGATGCCGCGCAGCACCGTGCAGGTATCGCCGGAAATGTCGATGACTGCCATAATTTCCGAGGAGTACGAGGCGTTCGTGTTCGCGATCCTGAAGCCGGTCGTCGGCACGGTCGTGTTGGTGGCGGCCGGCCAGCCCGTCACCGCGCTGAACGTCCACGACTCCGACGTGTAGGCAGCAGGCGTATCGGCCGTCGCCGAGCCGTTATAGGGCGTGCCGCTGCCGATCAGGTTCGAGACGTTATTGCAGAATAGTTCTTCCTGGAACAGGACGCCAGTCGCCATTACGCCGCCTCCTATCGGCTGTTGCCCGCGCTTTACCTCGAACCCGAGAAAAACGGCACCGTGACCACCCGGTTAGCGGGGCGCGGATAGAAGACGGACGGCGCGCCAGCCGGGGCAGATGGCACCTGCGCGACCCAGACGCCGCTGTACTCGTAATCGCCGGTGTTGGCGATCAGCTGCGTCCAGGTCAGCGACGGGCTGGATGTCACCGACACGGTGGTCTGGCCGGACCCTGAACCGTCAGAAGGCACCAGGGCGACGAGCAGCGTGCCGCCAGGCGGGATGAACGACGCGGTCGTGCAGGAAAGATTCGTCCAGCCTGGCGATCCGGTTACGACCGCTGGCGACGAGGCATCGATGCTGATGGTGCCGTTCGGCAGGATCTCGGCCCCAGCGGCACTGCCAGCGCCGCTGCCCGAGCAGCAGTAGTCCGTCGGACCGCCCGGCGTCACCGTCGCGGCGGTGTACCAGGTGGCGTAGTAATTGGCGTTGACGGTGTCGTGGAACGGCGACCCGGAAAACGGGGTGCTGTTCGCATAGAACGTCATCGACGCGGCGTCGTCGCACATCGCTGCGCCGTAGATGACTGATCCGGCCTGGGTCGTCGTAATCGGGACGGTGCAGCCGCCAACGCTGTCAGCGCCCGTGCCACCAGGCTGGCTGGTAGCAGCTGCCGCGCCGTCCAGCACCAGCACCTGGAGGATCATGCCCTGGTACGTGTTGCTGACCTGCGTGGCCGTGACGGTGTACGAAGTCATCCGACCGCCAGCGCGAGCCTGCTAGCCCGGATCAGCAGCCTGTCCTGGTCGAAGCACTGCTGGCAGTAGGTGATCGCGTGCATGCACCGCCTGCACATCACGACATTCTCGACATGTCCCATCCGGGGGCAGGCGACGCGGATGAGGGCGGTGTCTGGCCTGCCGCACGGCACCAGGAGGCTCAGCCGCTCGTCAGTCTTGATCCGCATCTGGCAGGCTGTCATCTCTCACCGCTCAGCGCCGGACAGGAGGCGGAACTCGATCTCGGCGAGCGCGGGCACCCAGTACTCATCCCGGACGCGCTCCGAGTCATATCCCGCCGCGAAATCGAGGGCTTTCGCCTTCAGGGCGGTCATCTCGCCGTTCTCCCGTGCCTGCCAGGCATCCTCGTAAGCGTCCGCCATCTTCTGCACGTCAGGCTGGCACCACCAGCCCTGCTTGACCCGCACCCAGAACGGCTGCCCTGGCACCGTCCACCCGGCTCCGCACAGCTCGGTCATCGGCCCGAAGTCAGTGACGACCACCGGGACGCCGCACGCCTGCGCCTCGATGATCGGCAGGCCGAATCCCTCGGCGTACGAGCAGGCGGACAGGACGTCCAGCATTGAGTACCACTGCGCCATCTCAGCCCCGGTGATCAGCCCGGACACAAGCGCATGCTCATCAGGGAAGACAACCTTGTCCCCGATCCCGCAGGCCACGGCAAGCTGGGTCAGGTCCAGCGCGTCACTCTGCACCGCCGCCGTATGCACCAGCAGCAGCGAGTCCGGATGCCGCGCCGCGAACTGCGCGAACGCCTGGAACTGCTCCGCGAAGCCCTTCCGGAACACGTCCCGGTTCGCGGCGCAGAATCCCACCAGGAAGGTGTCATCGCTGATGCCGCAGGCTGCCCGCGTCTTGCTGCCATCCAGCGGGTGGTAGACGGATCTGTCCACCGCATGCGGCACGTACAGCGGGTACAGCCCGCCCTCGCGCAGGACGCGCTCCCCGAACTTCGACATCGCCACGGGCATCGCGCCGCTCGTGCGGATCAGCGCGATCTCGCGCGGGTCGGCTGGCGCGGCGTCCACCGGCATCCAGCACGCCGCCCTGACCTGCGACAGCACCCTCGGGTTCATCACGTAGGAGTCCATCAGCGTGATGACCACGTCAGCGCCAGAGTACTGCGCGTGCGGGATCAGGCAGTCGTTCCCCCCGCGCACGTCGGCCCAGCCCGTCAGGACGGGAACGCCGTCCCATTCGATGGTGATCCCTGTGCGCATCAGCGCCGATGAGCAGGTGACATCATGGCCGAGGCTTCTCAGCCCCGCCACGGTGAGCGCGGTCTGCGTGCCATAACCCGTGGGCATCCACGGCGGGGCGCTGTGCCAGAGGATCTTAATCGGCTACTCCGTGAACTCGATCTCGCCTGTGAACGTCGTGCCTGTACCCGCCGAGGACTCGGTGATGTACAGCGCGAATGTGCTGGAGGCGTGGACGTTGATCTCGAAGCCGGGGGTGTACCACTCACCCCAGTTCGCGCCCGCAGTGAACGGGATCTCCTGCGACCACAGGAACTGACCCAGCGTCAGGCCGGAGATTGCCGACGCGCTGGTGCCGCCAGCAGTCCAGAACAGCGTGTTCGCGGCCAGCGTCACGCCGCCGCCGCCGATCTGGTAGGCCGTCGCCGAGTTGCCGCCGCTCAGCGAGCCGGTAGCCACGTTCAGCGACGCCGCGAACGAGGCGTTCGCCGGGAACGTGGATGCGCCGAGGGCTGAGGCGCGCACGGCGCTGACGTTCGCGTCGTTCGTGGCCGTGGTGTGCCCGACCAGGATTGCCGCTGGCGTGGTGGAGGTGACAGACGCGCCCGTGGCCAGCGGAGTGCTGGTGTCAAAGACGCCAATCTTGTAGTAACGGGCAATCGACACACAGTCTCCTGACTTATGATCTGGACATGAACGGGCCGAAATACAAAAAGGCTTACGAGCCGTGGAGCCGGGCACCCTCGGACGTGCCCGCCGAACTACAGCTGCTGTGGTACCAGACAGCCCTCGGGGTGCTGCTGCTGAACACCACGCCCGAGGCGAGGGAAGAAGCCGCCCGCCAGGCGGACATGACGCTGAAGCGGCTCAGCGAGCGCGAGAGCTACCGCTTGCCCTCCATGTTCCACAGGCGGTAAGCCTCGCAGAGCGGGCACTGGCCTGCGTACAGCCAGCATTTCCGGCGCGCCCACCAGTCCCGCAGCCGGCGCATCACGCCCCCGCCACCAGCGGCGAGATCTCCAGGTACGCGCCCTCGATGATGATCGAGTCGGTGGCGCTGCTGGTGTAGCCGGTCACGCTCATCGTCCCCGCCACGCTGAATGTCGTGAGGCACTCGAACTCGCACTTGCAGATGCTGGTCTGCATCGTCAGGCCGGTGGTCGCGGCCGGGAAGGACGTGAATCCGCCCTCGGTCACCGTCGCGGCGGTCGGGCTGTTGGTTGTGAACTCCCAGGTTCCCGCCGTGAACGTCTGCGTGCCCGTGGCCGTCAGGGTGAACGTCGGGGTGCCTGCGGCACTGCCGCCCTTGTAGGCGATATACGTCTTAGCGCGGTAGGACCTGGCTCCGAGGGCGGCAGACAGGTTAGTGACAGCCGCCGGGGTGCCTGACGTGGCGGTGATCGTCTGGCCGTTGTTCCACAACGTCAGCCGCTGGGTGTCGTAGGTGTTGCCGTCAGTGCCGTCCACCACGTTCAGCGCGCCGCCGGACGCGAACGGCATCGCGTAGCTCGTCACAGCCGTCGGCGCCGGCTGATCCAGCAGCGCCGACGTGCCCTGGATCTCCAGGTACGCCGTCGTCGCCGGAGTCGGGTCAGCGGTGGCCGTGGCGGTGCCCATCAGCACCTGAGCGGCGTGTGAGCCATCCGGCGACGCCCCCGCGACGTGAAGGACGGCGTGCGCGGCCCCGCTGCCAGGGCTGAACGCCGATGTCGGCCCGTAAATGCCCGTGTAAACCCTGGTGGCCGATCCAGACCCCTGGCCGATGCCGTTGATATGGGCGTAGTAGGCCATTGACGCCGCGTTGCCCATGTACACATTGCCGGGGTCGTAGAAGTAATAACCGGCGGCAATAGGGTCACGCGATGTCGTGCCTGGGCTGAAAGTCGTGCTGTTGATCGGATCAGCGACAGGCGACAGTGCCCAGACCAGCGCACCAATGGTGCCGCCCTGGACGGCGGAGCCCTCGTCGTTGTAGAAGAAGATCCCGCCGATATCGGGCGCGATGACGGAGACGGCGGCACCGTAAATGTTGTTGAACCGGATGCGCCCGTTAGCGCTGGTGATCTGCGTGAGCTGATCGCCGGAACTGTTGGCGAGCGTGACGCCCGCGCTCAGCGTCTCGCTGTTGATCGGGTCAGTAGTGGTCTTGCCGGACTGGGCCAGGATCAGCGCGCCCTGCGTCGCCGACCCCAGGTCCTCGTACTGGAAGATGCCGCCCGCGACCTGGTCAACCACCAGGACGACCGCGCCGTAGGAGTTGTAGAAGATGATCGACGGGTCGGTAATCCCCGAGAACGTGGCGCTGCCGTTGGCGAGCACGATCCGCAGCGTGTCGGTCGTGTCGTAAAGGTAGCCGTTTCCCTGAATGTCGTAGGAAACGTGAGCGGCGGCGTACTCGCCGATGGTGAGAAGGGCTGCAACCGTATTGCCGAAAGGGTCTTCCGTGACGCCGGTCGTGACGATGGAAAGGATCGGCGCGTTCCCGAGCGCAGGCGTGCCGTTGTAATAGAACAGCCCGCTGGTGTCCAGGATGAAATCGGTGCCCTCGATGCTGGTCGATGTGACCGACAGGCCCTCGGGGTAAGTGTTCCCGTAGTCATCGGTTCCGGCCGCACCCGACCATGAGCCGATCAGGTTCCCGTTCGCAGGCTCGCCCGAGTAGATCAGGATCTGGCCGGTCTCGCCGTCGGCGACGATCTGGGCACCATTGATGACGGTGCCGTCCACAAGTCCCGAGACCTGCTGGCCCGCGAACCACGAGCCAGGGATGAACGGCATCCTGGCTCCTTACCGCTGCCACCAGTGGTGCTTGGGGTGACTGATGTCCTTTGCCGCGTCCTGAAGATCCTGGGCAGCCTCGGCAATGTCCGCCTCAGCCTTCAGCAGCGCCTGCAGCGCAGCCGTCAGGTCAGCCTCAGCGCCGTCCATGACATGAAACGGGGCCTGCTTCACCGCGACCACCTCGCCGCCCGAGATGATCCGGGCGGTGAGGGTGTAAACGGTCATGCAGTGGCGGTGAAGACCACGTCCAGGTTCCCGCTGACGGTCTGGTCAGGGGTGGTCGCGCCCTCGGTCCAGGTGCGGTTCCCGGTGTCGGAAACCTGCACGGTGTCGCCGCCGGGGTTCGGGACATTGACGGTGAAGTCCGCCGTCGTCTGCGCGGTGACGGTGCCGCCCGAGTTGGTGATGGTTGCCGTCAGCGTATTGGTCTGCGGTACCACCGACGGCGTGTCCGGCGTGTAATCGATGGTGACCGTGATGGTTGCGCCCTGGGTGTACGACGCCTGGTCAAACGAGATCGAGTTGATCGCTGACATGACTGTCCTTCCTAATCATCCAGATCGTCATCCCGCAGGACAGGTACCTGCGGGAACGGATCGTAGGTAACCGTGCGGGCAGTCCAGCGCCCGTCCTTAAGCGGCAGCACGTAGCCGCCGCCCAGCTCCGACTCGGCCAGGATGTAGCCGTGCCGGACCTTAATCCGCGCTCCGGAATCGGAGAGCAGGTTCATCGAGTCGGCGAGCGCGGTGAGCATGGCGCCGGTGCTTCCGTCTTCCCGTGCGCCGCAGGCCGGGCACTGGATGTAGTAGGTCAGCGAGTCGCGCCGCTGCCGCCGCTTCCGCGCTTTCTTCTTTGACTGCTTGCTCATTCTCGAAGCGCACCTCCCTCACGCGCTGCCGGAAGCGGTCCACGTCCGCCGTAGTCAGCGAGACCATGGCGTCAGGCCCGGCCTTGCCGTGCGCAGGCAGGACAATGATCCGCTCCCTGCTGCCTGAATGCTCGCGCCGCAAGGCGTCTTGCAGGTTAAGAAGCTCAGTCGGCCCGAGGTCTTTGCCGGGAACAACGTAGATCGTCAATGGTGACTTTCTTTTAGTTTTTCCCATTGCGCAAGCGCATCTTTCGAGGCCCTGACCACTTCTGGCGTAATTTTGTACTTACCCCAGCCAAGCCGGCCTTTTGACCACCGCTTAATGGCGTTGATAGCCGTCGCAATGGCTTGCTGTTCGCCCATCCCCTGCTGCTGGATAAGGGCGCGCGCCACTTGCTCAATATAGCCTTTAAGTCCGGCAGCTTTTGCTTATGCGGCACTTTCTTGCTGGGGGTGTGCCACAGACCCTCGGGGCCAAGCTGGTACGGGGTGTGGGAGTAGTACCAGGTAAGCGGCGATTTCTGTAGCTCTGCCAGTTCGTGTGCCGTAAGAGTAACTTTGCTGCCGGACATGTCATCACCCCCCAGCGCGCTTGCGAGCCTCCCGTCGGAGGGCATTCTGTCGGGCCTGCTCGACTTGCGCCGGATCGGACCAGCGCCTGAGTGCCGCCTGCCGAATACTCCGGGGTGGTGCCTGCTCGGGCACTCGGTCGCCGCTGCGCCCGCATCGGGGGACCAGCCTCTGGATCGCCGTACTTCAGCCAGCGCTGGTAATGCGCAGCACACCAGTCTCTACAGGAGTGCGGTCGCTTGCAGCCGGGGATTGCGCAATTTGCCATCCCCCTAGCCTAGAGACCGGAGTCTCTCCAGCCGCTGCAGTCCATCGTCTTCGGGTCCTTGGCCTTCCAGTCCTCCGACTTCCAGGCCTTCAGGCACTGCGCCTGGAACCACCGGCTGAACTCGGCGTACTCATCGCCGGAATGGATCTCAATCGGCGGGATCAATTGCACGCTGCGCCGGGTCAGCGGGTTCATGTTGCGCGCGAGGACGCTCATTCGTTCTCCTCCGAAGCGCCCTGGTGCTCCTGGCTGCTGTGAGTCTCCTCCGCAGCCTGCTGAAGCCCGGCCGGGATGTCGCCGATCCAGCCCTCTTTCAGCGGCAGGCCCTTGTTGTAGTAGGCCAGGCCGCGATGGTGACCGTCCACGATCCGCAGGCGCTTCTTCCCTGTCATTCTCACGAGAACAGGGGGATTGAAGTCCTCGCCGTCCTCGATAAGGCGCTCGAAATGCTTAACGCGGTCAGGCTCCTTGTAAGCCGACCATTCTTTCCGGTCACTGAAGTCAATGTCCCTCAGCGGGATCTGGTGCGGGCCGGACCATTTTGCCTCCCGCATCCAGGTCAGCGCGTCATCGGGGAAGTTCTCCCGCATCTGAGCCTCGACGGCTGCCTTCGCGTCCCGCTTCCGGCTGAGGCTTCCGTTGCCTGCCCCTGTGCCGCGCGGTGCCGTTGACACAGGCTGATGCGGGCCGGCTTCCTGGGTGCCGTGACCGCCGCGCGGCCAGTGCCCGCCCTGATAGCCCTGCGGCCCGCCCCCCTGGTGCGGGGGGACGCCGCGATGCTGCGGCCACATGCCGTCATCGCCTGACGGCTCCGCTGGCGGGCGCGGCATCTGGATGCTCGCGTCGTCAATGTGACCGCTGGTGCCGCCGCCACGGGAGCCGGAAGCGCGTCCCTGCTGGATGCCCTGGGCATCGTGCGGCATGAATTCCGGCCCGCCGCCGCCCGCTGCCTGCGGGTAGGGACGCTCGGGCTCCTCGACTTCCCAGAACTCCTGGCCGTCCAGGTTGACCCGGCGCCGGACGCACTTGCCTGCGAGCGTGGTGCTCTTGCGGGTGCGCCTGACCGCGTCCCACGACTCCTTAAAGTGCGGGTGCAGGTCCAGCCGCGAGATCTCGTCGGCGGTGAACCAGCCCCAGCCCGCCGTCTCGTCGGAGGTCGCGCCATCGACGCTCGGGGCGAACTGCTCCGGGGTGTCGCAGACCAGGGTCGTCCAGGCCCAGCCGCCATGATCATCCACGACCCGGTGATGCTCGGTCACCGAGGGCGGGATATCACCCATCTCCTCGCCAGCTTCGCGGTAGGCGCCGTGCAGTGGCTGCTCGCCCTGGAGGAGCGCGCCGCCGGGAATGCTCCAGGTGCCCGGGTCGTCTTCCTCCGGAGAGCGCTTCTGGAGCAGGTAGCGGAGCTTGCCGTCGTCGCCCCTGTGCCGGATCAGCAGCCCGGCTCCGCCGTACTCGCCGTGGTGAGTATGACCGCGATCACACTCGGCGGTGCCCTCCGGGCCGTGCAGTTCCGCCGACTGATCCTTGGTGATGGCCATGTAGCCAGGCACCAGGGTGCAGCGGCACTGCGGGTGGGCTGGCGGTCCCGGCAGCCCGTTGGCGAACAGGCTTTCGAGCGGGACCGGCCCCTCGTCCTGCGCGTCCCTGCACACCTGGCAGACTCGCGCGTCGTCCCGCGTCTGCCAGTGCTTGTAAGCGACCCGCGTCCGGCGGAAGTTCGCGACGGTGGCGTCAGTGGCCGCCCTGGCCATCTCGGTGACCGCGATGAGCCGGGAGCGGTGCCCGACATCCAGCAGCGCTGCCAGCTGGCCGGTGACGTAGTCCGGCCCGCGCCCGCTGGTGACGGCCTCCTTGATCGCCTCGCCGATCTGATCCACCCTGGTGCGGGAGATCGCCTCCGCCACAGTGCGCCCGTAGGACGCTTCCCAGGCCTCGAACAGCCCGCCGGCGGTCTCGTCGCCGTGACGCCAGCCCTCGGCCCACAGGTCGCTCAGGACGGGCTCCAGGCGCTTGCGGATGATGCCCGCGATGACGTTCAGCAGTTCCTGACGGGTGATCATGACCTGACCCGCCCACCAGCGGCGGATCACGTCGTCGATGTCGCTGATCGCCTCGCCGAACGCCCCGTCAACTCGTTCTTCCCAGACGTGGAGGGTGCCCCAGGGGGCGTCAGCTTTTGGGAGCCACTCGTATTCGTCGCTGGACAGCACTATCGTCCGGGCGATGTCCGCGCACTGCTCGGGCGACAGGCCTTTTGACAGGTCCTCGCTGATGACCGCCATCGCATGCGACGGGATGTGCCTGGCTTCCCAGGTGGTGATCCGGCGTCCCTTGTTCAGGTGACGGACCAGCATGTCCAGCTCGGACTCGACAGCTGCCGCCGACAGCTTCTGGGCGGTCACGGAGCCGGACGCGGCAGGCGCCGCCGACTGCGGCTTGCGGGCAGCCCGGAGCCCGGAGTTGGTGGCCCTGGCGGAGGCGTGACCCGGGGTCGGCGCGGCGGGCGCGCCCTGGCGTCCTGCCTGCGGCAGCGGAGCCGGGCCCGCCGTCGGGGCACGCTGCCGTCCGGCGGCTGCGTTCTGCTGCCCGCCCTGCGCCTGCCCCGGGGTGGCAGGCAGCACCTGCTGGCCGAACGGGATGGGACCTGCGGCGGTGAAGACGACCGGCTCTGATGTGGCGTCCAGCCCCCAGGGCTGGAGTTCCAGCTGGTCGCGGGCCTCGTCCACCGACCGCAGGCCGGACTGGACCTGCTTGATGAGCAGGTCGGTGAGCGCGCCCTGCTCCGCGTCCTCCTGAAGGCCCTCGAACGTGAACGTCATGTCTTCCTGGTGCATGACATCATGCAGCAGCACGTCGAAGATGCCCGACAGGAACTTCAGCAGCGGCTTGGTGGACAGCCGCTCGTGGACCTGGCCCATGCCCTGCGCTAGCTGCTTGACCTGCGACGGGGTCGCGGTGGCCGACACCTTCGGCAGGATGCCCAGTTCCATCGGGTTGACGTCGAACGCCATGCAGACCTGGGTCATGACCACGTCATCGAACTGGTCGGCGACATCGACCGGCTTCTGCGGGTCCACCTTCGAGCCTGGCGGCAGCACGATCACCTTGTGGTGCCAGGCCGGGTCTCCGGCGAACGCATTCAGGGCGTCCTGGAGCTCGCGGATCTGGTTGGGCGTCATGTTGACGTCGCCTGGCGAGATGTAGACCGCCGGGATGGTGCCTTCCTTGAAGAAGTCCAGCTGGTAGGCCTGCTTCTGGAGGCCGGACATCACCGGGACGAGGGCACGCTCAATCGGCGGGAAGCCGTACGGCGTCCAGCGGCGCGGCACCATCGGCAGGTACAGGAACTGGTCGGAGGTCCAGGAGTTGACGATTGCCTCGGTCAGGCCGCCCTCGTCGATGTCACGCTCAGTGACCATCGTCATGTAGTCGGAGCGCGGCACGCCGTACAGGTACTGCTGGTAAGCGGGGTTGGGGGGACGCGGGATCTCGCCGTGCATCCCGACCAGGGGGCGCATCGTCGGGCCGGAAATCAGCTCGATGCAGTCCAGGTCGCTGCCCAGCCACCCGACCCGCGACATCCTGCCGCCCCGGATTCCCTGGCCCCGCTTGGGCCGGATGAGGATCGACAGCGCGTCGAAGACGAAGATCTCCTCCAGCACCGCCGCCATGAACTGGTCGTAGCTGAAGTAGTCCGGGTCCGGCTTGCGGAAGAACTTCAGCGCCTGGGCGCGGCGCGCCCCGAAGTCCTTCCACTGGCGGTCAGAGCCGTGGTAGGCCTTCGCCGCGTCCTTGGTGGGCACGACATCCCAGTCCAGGCCGATGATCTCGTTCTTGCGCAGCTCGATGCAGGCCCGCGCGACCGAGTAGAGGTCAGCGAGGGTCTTCAGGGTGCCGAAATCGGCGAGCTTGATGCCCTCAGTGCCTGGCTGGCCGACCGGAAGGTTCCAGCCCACCATATACTGCCAGAGCCGGGCATCCGGGAGTTCTGCCCCCGGAGCGGGCTCATCGACAGGAACCGGAAGGATCGGGCTGAACGGCCCGAATGCGCCGTCAGTGAAAGAGCGCGGCATTCTCGGCAGGAACGGCCCGTAGCTGTTCGCGTACCCTCTTTCGTTTGAAAGCTGAGCCGTAAGAGGCGAGATGTTCCCGAAGAAGGGCGCGTTGGCACCCTGCGGCGCCACCGTGGGGGTAGCGGCGCCTGGCATGGCCTTAAAGGCCCTGATGGCAGCGTCAGGACTTGCCATACTCCTTCTCTAGCAGGAAAGCCTGGGTCATCCGCGCCGCCTCTTTCGCGGCCTTCCGCGCCGCCTTGCCGTTCTCGTAGCCATTCAGGCGGGCGATATCAGCCCAGGACGTGCCCGCGTTCTTAGCCGTGATCATGAGGCTGAGCGTCCGGGCTGCCTCCGCCCTCGTCATCGTCATCGAAGATGTCCTCCGCCCAGACCAGCACGTACTTTTCCCAGGTTCCCGGCGCCCAGTAGGTCACGTCCCGCTCGGTGATGATCGGGTGACCTTCCGGGTCGGTGTGGCTCGGGTCGATGACGACCCGCTCGCTGGCGATCCTCGGGCACTTGCGGGGGTGAACGCCGCCGCAGTCGGGGCAGGGCGGGTGCTCCCGGTCCTCGCCCGAGAACGTCCGGGCGGCGGCTTCCCGCATTTCCTTCGAGATGGTGGTCATGCTGTAGGCTGGGCTCCTGAACGGAGGGAACATGAACGACATGGCAAGCGACTTCGAGAACGCGCAGGAGCACCTGCAGAGCGCCAGGAAGGCGCTCCGGGCAGTGGAGAGCCTGGCCCGCTATGACGACGTGGACGACATGGTGAAGATCGCCAACCTGCACCTGGCCGTCGTCACGGCCACCGCGAACCTGCTCGCAGGGTCGGCGGCACTGCTAACCGCCTCCACCTCGGCGAAGATGAGCGAGAGCCTGCGCCAGTCCTCCCTGAACCAGAAGGAAAGCATGGCCGCGATGGTGGACGCCATCCACCGCCAGCTAGGCGATGACACCGGGCTGGGCGGTCTGTGACGACCGTCGATGAGTGGCCGCCGAGGCGCGCCCGCACCCGGGAAGACTGGGCTGCGTACTGGAAGCGCCAGCGGTGGGACCGGCGCTTCAGGCACAAGACCCTGCGCCCGTTCCTGGCCAGGCTGAGGCGCCGCATCATGATGCCGCGCCGGTGGTACTACCAGGCGCGCGCCTTCATCCAGCGGGGCCGTCACGGCTGGGCGCGGCCCGACCTGTGGAGCATGGACGACTACATCTGCCAGCTTCTCGGCGAGATGACCGCAGAACTGAAGCGCGTCAGCCACGGCTACCCGTGCAACTGCGAGCATGCCCCCGGGCCTGACGGCATCTACCGCGCTCCTGATACCTGCACCTGCCTGCAGGATTATAACGACGCCCTGGACCGGATCTCAGGCCCGCTGCTCGCCTACAAGAGCCACTGGGAATGGGAACGCCTGGACGGCGAGACTTACGAGCAGCACCGCGAGCGCGAGGACAAGATCATCAGCGACGCACAGGACGCCCTGCGGCTGATGGCCGATCAGCTTCCGTCGCTCTGGGACTGATCTTCTGGCGGGAGGTTCCCGATCACCGGATACTCCCACCTGCGGGGCTCGATGGCGTGCGGCTCCTCATCCACGGGAACAGGCATGATCGCGCTGAGCGGCCCGCAGCAGGTACCCCCGCCGCCCCCTCCGCTGCTCACGGAAATGCAGTCGATGGTCGCCCCGGTGATCGTGAACGTGTTCCCGCCTGTGCTGCCGCTGATCGTGTAGCTGCCGTTGCGCATCGGCGAGTACGAGGGCGTCAGGATCTGAGCGGGAGCCTGCAGGTCATAGGGGGCGAGAGTGCCGCTGTACACAGGCGCAGACCAGACTGACGCCGGGAGCGGCGCAGTTCCCATCACGCCAGTTCCGGATACCGGGAGGGTACTCAGGGTCCACGGGTTCTCGCGCAGTTCTTCTATCTCGCGCCGCGCCTCCGCCAGGTCAGCGCGGGCGGCGTTCAGTTCCCCTCGCAGCCGGTAGATCTCGTCCCAGAGCAGTTCATCCATCGGTGCCATCCTTCCGGCGAGATCATCGAAGGCTGCCGTGGCGCGCTCCAGTTCCCTGCGGATCATCTCCGCACTGACCTGCAAGTTCACGTTAACCGCTAGCTGCCGCTGCGCCATCCTGCTCGATCACCGCCCCGCAGTGCGGGCACGCCTTCCGGTCCCGCAGGATGAACATCCTGTCACATCTCGCGCACCGTGTCGTGCCGTACACGCTGGCCCACGAGCCGTCGCCGAGACCGCGAAGCTCGCTGACCGCCCAGACCATGGCGTCCATCCGGTCCGGCGAGTCCAGCGACTCGGGCACCCACAGGCACATCTGGTCTTCGAGGGCGGCGAACACGCCGACGTGGTGGATCTTGCCCTGCTCGTACAGTGCCGAGACCGGCTGCGCCCGGACTGCCTTGCCGCGCGATGCCCGGATCGACTTGTAGGGCACCTGCGGGTCCACGTTTCGCAGCAGGTCGCGGACGAAGTCGCCGCCGTTGTTGGTCTCCGCGACGACGCAGTCGGCTTCCCACTGGCGGTAGGCGCGGATCGCCAGCTTCATCGCCTGCATGGGGCTGACCCGGGCGCTCAGGTCGTCCAGGATGTAGCCGTGACCGTCAGCGCCCTCGCCCGCGACCACGATGCCCGTCTCGTCGCTCTCCGGGTCACTGGACAGCGCGGGGTCCACCGCGACGACGACGCGCACCAGGTCCGGGACATCGTCCCTTGTGACCCTGGCGTCGTCCAGCATCCTGCGGTTCCACAGCGCGCCCTCAAGGTCTTCGAGAAGCTCGCCTTCCAGCTCCTGGCGTCCGAGCCGGGTTCCCTCGTACCGGCGCCGCAGCTCATCGAGCGCGATGTCGGAGAGGTTGGCCTCGTTCTCCCAGGTAGATCCCCTGGTGACGTGGACCGAGCCGTCGGAGCGGCCGACCAGGTCGTTGATCAGCCGGACGGGACGCGGCGTGGTGGTGACCACGATCCTCGGGTGCTTGCCTTTCCGCAGGGCGGGCAGCAGGCCCTCGTACCAGGTGGCGGGATAGCGCCACGAGGCTAGCTCATCGCACCACGCGCCCCACAGGTTCGCGCCACGGACCTTGTCCGGGTTCTCCGCCGAGTAGCCGTAAATGACCGAGCCATTCGACAGGACGATCTGAAGCTCATTCCGACGGTAATTCGTCATCTCGCCCGGCATCAGTGCCCGGATGACCCCGACATCCGACTCAAAGCAGGTCTTGCGGACATCCCGGAAACTGGGCGCGAGCACAGCCCACTCGGAGTTCGGGTTGGCCGCCGCCTGCTCGGCGATCCAGTTGGCGCCCATGAACGTCTTGCCCATGCCACGCCCGGCCATGACCAGGTGAATGTTGTACTTACGGTCGGTGCCGTGGCAGCCGCAGCGGATTCCGCGCGCGTCCGGCTTGCAGTGATCCGGGTCGTCGGGCGGCAGCTGCTTGGGCCGCGCCGTCTTCCGCCAGGGCCGGACCTCGCGCTTAGCGACCTGAAGCTCGACTGTCTCCAGGAACTTCTTCTGGGTCTCGGCATTCCAGGAACGGAACTCTTCTATCGTCGGGAAGCCGGGAGGGGTCGCCGTCTTAGCTGCCACACGCCTCCGGGAATAGCTTTCCTGCTTCCTTTATCCGCAGGCATAGTCCTGGCTTAACTTCCGCCAGCCAGCCTCATGCGCACCGGCTCGCGTTTTCCCGTCAGATGAGAAAGGGGACGTTTCCCGGGCGTCTCGCCCTGGCCACGTCCCTGCGGGTCCCCTGCCTGTCCGTCCCGGTTACTGCGCGTTAGTTCCCGGTCGCACTAAGTGCCTCGCGGGCGCGCTCCACCGCAACCATAATGTTTTTT
>Ga0335074_10006211_pt1 | contig 16571 bp, 13 predicted proteins | sample Lox_Sample_23_FD_206715 | JGI IMG/M metagenome (GOLD analysis project Ga0335074, IMG submission 206715) | Soil microbial communities from Loxahatchee National Wildlife Refuge, Florida, United States - Lox_Sample_2.3 | ecosystem: Environmental > Terrestrial > Soil > Wetlands | place: USA...
GCGCCCTGTCGCCCATGACCTGACCATAGGGGATGACGTCGCGCTCCACCCCCGACATGCCACCGATCATCGCGTGTCGGCCGATCCGCACGAACTGATGCACCGCCGACAGCCCGCCGAGCAACGCGTGATCCTCGATAACCACATGGCCCGCTAGCGTGGCATTGTTCGCCATGATGACGTAGCTGCCAATCTGGCAATCGTGCGCTACATGCGCGCCGACCATGAAAAGACAGTGGCTTCCGACGCGGGTCACCATCCCTCCCCCGGCCGTGCCGGGGTTCATCGTTACTTGCTCGCGGATGGTATTGTCGGCGCCGATTTCGAGCGAAGACGCCTCGCCGTCATATTTCAGATCCTGCGGCTCGTGGCCGATCGAAGCAAAGGGGAATATCCGCGTCCGTTCGCCGACGGTCGTGCGGCCATGAACGACGACATGCGACAACAGTCTGACCCCACCGGCCAGCGCAACGTGTTCGCCGACCACGCAATACGGGCCGATGACGACGTCACCGGCAAGCCGGGCACCTGGCGCTACGATTGCAGTCGGATGGATGTGCGGCATCGGTAAGGCGCCTATCTATCGAGGATCATCGCGGCGAAGATCGCTTCCGCCGCGAGCCGCCCATCGACCTTGGCCTCGCCCTCGAATTTCCACACGTTACGGTGATTTTGCTGCTTTGTGACATGAACATGGAGGATTTCGCCGGGCATCACTGGCCGGCGGAACTTTGCCTTGTCGACGCTCATAAAATATACCAGCTTGCCCTCCGATTCCGGGCCCAGCGTGTGCACCACCAGCACCGCCGCGGTCTGCGCCATCGCCTCGATGATCAGCACGCCGGGCATCACCGGCCGCTCCGGAAAATGCCCTTTGAAATAATATTCGTCGCCGGAGACGTTCTTGATCCCAATCGCTCTCTCGTTCGAGACGATGTCGACGACCCTATCGATCATCAGAAACGGGTCACGGTGCGGGATCATCTCCATGATGCGTTGGCGATCGATCTCGATATCTTCCCCGGCGGTCACGAGCCGTCGTCCTTCTTCTTGGCGAGGCGCTGTATCATGGCGACCTGACGAAAGAACGCAGTCGCCGGAACTGCCGGCGCACCGACCACCGTTTCGCCGGCCGGAACGTCCTTCATCAGCCCCGCCTGGGCAGCGATCCGGGCACCTTTGCCGATATTCAGATGCCCCGCCAGGCCGGCCTGACCGCCCGCCATCACAAAGTCGCCGAGCTTGGTGCTGCCCGAAATCCCGACCTGGCCGGCGAGGATACAGCTCCGGCCCAGCACGACGTTGTGGGCGATCTGCACCAGATTGTCGATCATCGTCGCCGGCCCGATCACGGTGTCGTGTCCTGAGCCGCGATCGATCGTCGTATTCGCCCCGATATCGACATCATCGCCGATGATGACGCGGCCAAGTTGCGGGACTTTGACTGGGCCGGCGGCATCAGGCGCAAAACCGAACCCGGCCTGGCCGATGCGCACGCCGGGATGCAGCACGACGCGCGCGCCAATCAAACAATGGCTGAGCGTCACGTTGGCCGCGATGAGGCAATCGTCGCCGAGTTCGACCCCCGGACCGACAACACTGTTCGGGCCGATCTGGCACCGCGCGCCGAGGCTAGCGCCCGCCTCGATCACGACATTGGCGCCGATCGCGCAGTCGTCTGGAACAAACGCCGTCGGGTCGATTACCGCGCTCGGCGAGCGGCCGGCAGCAACTGGCGCCTGCGGGTAAAAGGCCTGCGCTGCGCGCGCGAATGCCTTGTAGGGCTCTGGCGAGATCAACAGCGCCATTCCCGCGGGCGCGCGCCCCGACAGCGTCTCGGCGACAAAAGCCGCGCCGGCCCGCGATTTCATAAAAGCGTCGGTATATTTGCGGTTGTCCAGAAAAGTCACGTCGTCGGGGCCGGCGGTCTCAAGCGGTGCGACATCCTGGATGAGCCGACCACCCGCCACCGCATCAGCCAGACGTGCGCCGGTCAGCGTCACTAGGGCGTCGAGCGAATGCGGCCCGGCTCGTTGGAAAAAACGAGGATCCGCCATTTTCCGCGTCGCGCTCGGGCGTTGCGGCCCTATTTCTTCTTGGCCGGGGGCGGCTTTTGAGCCGGTGCGGCCGGCTGGGCCGATGCCCCCTGCGCCGCAGCGCCCTGATCAGGCGCGTTAGAGGCGACAGGCGCGACGAAATTCACCGTGAGCGTCGGCATCTGCTCGTCGAGCTTCTGCAACACCTGATCGGTCACGTCGAACCCCTGATCGAACAACACCAGCTCGCTACGCTGGAAGACCAAATTCGCCTTACGCTCCTTGGCGATGTCGGTAATGATCTTGACCATCACCTCCTGAATTTTTTGCAACGCGTCGGCGTTTGACCGCTCGAGCGCCTGGCGCTTGGCCTGCACGTCGCGGTCGAGCTCGTTGACCTTGGCCTGGAAGTCGCGCCCTTTGGCGTTGAGCTGCTCGGCGCTCAGCGTCGCTTGCTGCTTTTGCAGAGTATCGCGTTCCTGGCGCAGCACTTCTTCCTGGTGCGAGATTTCCTTGGCGTAGTCGGCGCGCTTCGCCTCGATCTGGTCGCGCACCATCTTGGCGGCCTTGGAATTTTGCAGCAGCGACTGAACGTCCACCACCATGACCTGGAGGTTCGATGGAATCGCCGCCGGCTCGGCGGGCGCCGGCGGGTTGGCTGGCTGCTGCGCCCAGGCGCCGCCGGCGCCGCAGCACAGCCCGATAACACAAGCCCACACCGCAGGCTTGGCGCGCATTAATCGCATCGCAACCTCGTCGCAGATAATCGACATCAAAACTTGGTACCGAAGCTCACCCGGAAGAACTGCGTTTTATCGTAGCTCTCACGCTTGATCGGCAAGCCCAGATCGACCCGAACCGGACCGACTGGGGATGCCCATGATACGCCGATGCCCGCGCTCACACGCAAGGCAGGATTGTCGGCGATTTGCGGCTGGGACGACAACCCGGCCGCCGTCAGTTGCGCCGGAGAGAGCACTAGGTTCTTCTGGTCGTTGCCCCACAGCGTACCAAAATCGGTCCAGACACGGCCGGTCAGGCCGAGTTCCTTGGGCAGTCCGAGCGGCACGCTTTCCGTCACCGAGCCAACCCAATATTTGTTGCCGCCGAGCGCATCTTGCGAAATTACGTCGCGCGGCCCGATGCCGGCCGGGGCAAAGCCTCGCAGATTGTCGCCGCCGACAAAAAAGCGGTCCTGCAGCAGCACCTGCTGGCCGCTATAGCCGAAGATATCCCCTGCCTCACCGCTGATATTAAGCACCCAACCCGGCGCCACCGGATAATAGTAGCCGGCGGTGACCTTGTTGCGGATGTAGTCAACGCCGAAACCGAGACCGGCAATGTCATTGCCAAGCGAGGCGTACCAGCCGCTGGTCGGGTCGATACGGTTGTCGCGCCGGTCGTAGAGCAGAACTTGGCCGATCGAAGATGTCAGATGCGTTCCCTGCTGCAGCGCGATAAAGAGCGAGGTATCGCTTTGCACGTCGGTGATATCATCCGACCGTGCGGTGTATTTCAGCGTCTGCCGCAGATTCTCGGTCAGCTGATAGCCGGCGCGCAGCGACCCGCCATACGAGAACTGCTCGTAGGCCGGGGTTACGCCCGAGAAGAACGACGCTGTCGGGCTCGTCTTGACCTCAAAGAGGTCGAACCCCGCCGCGACGCTGGAGTCGAGAAAATACGGCTCGGTATAGCTCAGGTCGACCTGTTGAGAGCGGAACGATACGACGGTCCCGATACGGATATCCTGCCCGCGACCGAGAAAATTACGCTCGCGCAGCGTGATGTCCGCGAGCGGTCCATCGGTCGTCGAAAAGCCCACACCCAACGAAATTTCGCCAGTCGACTGCTCCTCGACCCCGACTGTGATCACGGTCTTGTCGGGCGCGGAACCCTGACTCGTTGTCGTCTCAACCTTCTTGAAGAAGCCTAAATTCTTGATCCGCTCCTTGGAGCGCTGCAGCTTGCTGGTGTTGAACGCATCCCCTTCGACGAGTCGCATCTCGCGGCGGATCACCTTGTCGAGAGTGCGCACATTGCCGACGATGTCGATGCGCTCGACATAGACCTCTGGCCCCTGCTGCACGTCGAAGGTGATGTCGATGGTGCGGGCGTCGCGGTCGCGCTTGATCTGCGGCTTGACCTCGACAAAAGCATAGCCGCGGGTACCAAGGGCATCGGTCAGCACCGATATTGAATGCTCGACCGCATTGGCGTCATACCAATCGCCGCTATGCACTGTCAGCAGCGGCAGCACCTGATCTTCGGTAAGGCCCTTCAGCTTGATGTTGACGCCGACCTTGCCGAACTTGTAGCGCTCGCCCTCATCGACCGTAAACGTCACGACAAATCCGTCGTGGTCCGGGGTCAGTTCAGCGACGGCGGACACGACGCGGAAATCTGCGTAACCCTGCGACAGGTAGTATTTGCGCAACAGTTCTCGGTCGTAAGTGATGCGGTCGGGATCGTAAGTGTCCGAATTCGACAGGAAGCGGTACCAGCGGCTTTCCTTGGTGTCGATCACCCCTCGCAGCGTCGAGTCGCTGAAAGCTTTATTGCCCACGAAGTTGATGCTGCGCACGCCGGTGGTCGGTCCTTCGTTGATCTCGAACACGAGATCGACGCGGTTCTCTGACAGCTGGATGACCTTGGGCTCAACCGTGGCCGCAAACCGCTCGTGGTGGCGGTAGAGCTCGACGATGCGGCTCACGTCGTTCTGTACTCGAGTGCGAGTATAGACGGTGCGCGGGCGCTCCTGAATCTCGGCGGTAAGCTCCTTGTCGTCGAGTTTCGAGTTACCCTCAAAGGCGATACGGTTGATGATCGGGTTCTCGACCACTCGAACGACCAGCGTATTGCCCTGGCGATCGAGCTTCACATCAGCGAAGAGCCCCGTGGCATAAAGCGCCTTCAGCGACGCATCGACACGATCCGGGTCCCACGGATCGCCCTTCTGCAACAGCAGGTACGAGCGGACGGTTTCAGGCTCGATACGCTGCAAGCCTTCGATGCGAATATCGGAGATCGTGCCGGTACTGGCGGGCGCAGCGCGGACCGGGGTTGCCGCCGGACGCCGCGGCGCTGGCCGGCGCACGGCAACGGGATGGGGTCTAGGTGGCGGTGCAGCAGCCGGCAGGGGGGCTGGCGGGGGAGCCGGAGGAGGCGGCGGCACGAGTTGACCCGTCGCCCCTGACGGGGGGGGCGGCGTGACAAGCTGGCTCGTCGCTGCCGGCGGCGGTGACGGAGGCGGCGGTGTGACAAGCTGGCTCGTCGCTGCCGGCGGCGGTGACGGAGGCGGCGGCGCGACGAGTTGATCCTGCTGCGAAGCCTGGGCGGAGGAAGGAGGCGACGGCGCGGCTGATTGTTGAGCAACGGCAGGTGCCAGCCACGCAGCCGCAAACCATGCGGCGGCAACCGGTGTCAGCCAACGCTTCTTCACCCGTCTCTGCCGCACGACCCCCGCCCCAAGACGCATTTTTATCTCGTGATCGACCCAAGTATCAGGTCACGAGACCTTTCACAAATTCCACGATCCGCAAGTGGACAAGGTCGTTCCAAGTGGCGAACACCATAAGCGTCAGCACCAGGGCCAACCCAATCCGAAAACCGTACTCCTGGGCCCGCTGGCCCAGCGGCTTCCCGCGGATCGCCTCAGCGGCATAGAACAGCAGGTGTCCCCCGTCAAGCACCGGCACCGGGAAGAGATTGATCAATCCGAGATTTATCGACAGCACCGACATGAACCACAGCAGCGGCACAATGCCACCCTCGGCAACCTCGCCGGACATTTGCGCGATGCGCAGCGGCCCGCCGAGTTCGTCGCTGGCGCGCGTGCCGATGACGATCTGCCACATGGCCTGCAGGGTCGAACTCGACAAATTCCAGGTTTCACTGAACGCCTGGGCCACCGCCGACGCCGGATTCCGCTTGATGTATTCGACGCCACTGCGGCCGATGCCCAACAGTCCGATCTCGTGCCGGTTGCCGAAGCGATCCGTCATCTCGGTGCGCGCCGGCGTCACGTGCAGGGTCACGAGCTTCCCGTCGCGGCGCACGGTGATGGTCATCGGTTCGCCCGGGTTGAGACGGACGATCTGCTGCACGTCTTCGAAGCGGTCAATCTCGGTGCCGTCGATATTGACGATGGTGTCGCCGACCTTGATGCCGCCTGTATCGGCGGCGCTGCCGGACTGCACCTGCCCGACATCGGCCGGTGTGAAGGGCTGGCCGTAAGTCGCGAAGAGCAGCGCCAGCACCGCGATCGCAAAGACAAAATTCGCCAGCGGCCCGCCGCCGACAATAGCCACGCGTTGCAGCAGCCGTTTGTGGTGGAACGAAACCTCCCGTTCCGCCGCCGTCAACTCGCCCAGCCGCGGCGTCCCGAGCGTCGAGGTCGGGTCGTTGTCGCCGAACATCTTGACGTAGCCGCCGAGCGGAATGGCGCTGAACTTCCAGCGCGTGCCGGCGCGATCGTACCAGCCGAACAACTCGGGGCCGAACCCGATCGAGAACACCTCGATGCGCACGCCGTTGCGGCGGGCGATCAGGTAATGGCCAAGCTCGTGAACAAAAACGAGGACGGTCAGCACCAACAGAAAGATGCCGACATACCACACCCCGCCGTGAATAAACGGTGCCAGATAGCTCATATGCGATCCGTGTCTGCGGCGGGGTGATTTCGGGCGCGGTGCGCCGCCAGCTCGGCCGCCAGCACCCGGGCTTCGCGATCTATATGGTGAACGTCATCGAGCGAACCAAGCGGACCCGCCGGCAGCGCGGCGAGCGTCTCCTCGACGACGGCGACGATGTCGAGAAATCCGATGCGGCCTTCGATAAAGGCATGCACCGCGGTCTCGTTCGCGGCATTGAGCACGGTGGGCGCGCCGCCGCCCTGGTCGAGCACTTCGCGTGCTAGGCGCAGTGCCGGAAAACGTACCGGATCTGGCTGCTCGAACGTCAGGCGACCGACCGTCGCGAGGTCCAGGCGCTTCATCGGCGCGGCCGTGCGGCCCGGCCAGCCGAGCACATAGGCGATTGGCGTACGCATATCGGGCGTCCCCATATGGGCCAGCACCGAGCCGTCGTGATAGGTCACCAGCCCGTGAATCACCGATTGCGGGTGGATTACCACGTCAATCCGCTCGGACGGGAGCCGGAAGAGGTGGTGCGCCTCGATGATCTCGAGCCCCTTGTTCATCAGGGTAGCGGAGTCAATCGAGATCTTCGGGCCCATGCTCCAGACCGGATGGGCGACGGCATGCTGGACCGTCGCGTCGCGCATCTCGTCGACGGTCTTCTCTCGGAACGGGCCGCCGCTGCAGGTAATCGTGATCTTCTCGATGCCCTCGACGCGCTCGAAATCGAAGCATTGCCAGATCGCGTTGTGCTCGCTGTCGACCGGCAGCAACGTCGCCCCGTGCTTCGCGACCTCCTGCATGAAAAGAGCACCGGCGCAGACCAGCGTCTCCTTATTGGCGAAGGCGACGATCTTGCCGCGGCGTACCGCCGCCAGCGTCGAGGCGAGGCCGGCGGCGCCGACAATGCCCGCCATGACCATGTCGGCCGGCCGCTCGGCGGCTTCAACCACCGCATCGGCGCCGCACGCCACTTCGATGCCGGAGCCGGAGAGCGCGGTCTTCAGCGCCGCGTATTCTCCCGGATCGGCGACAGCGGCGAAACGCGCACCGAGCTGACGTGCTTGCTCCGCGAGCAGCTTAGCGTTGCGGTTGGCGGTGACCGCCTCGACGGTGAAATCGTCCGGGTTGCGCAGCAGCAGATCGACCGTGCTGTGGCCTACCGAACCGGTCGACCCGAGAATCGTGACGCGCCGCGGCCGCTTTCGCGAACCGACGGCGCCGTCCTCCGCGCGGCTCAAGGCGGTCAACGCCATGTCAGTACGCTTCCGCCGCCAAAGAGGGTCAACAACGCCACTGCCGGGATCACCGCCAAGAGACCGTCGAGCCGGTCCAGCAGGCCACCGTGTCCAGGGATGAGGCTGCTCGCGTCTTTCACGCCAAACCTTCGCTTGGCCACGGATTCCGCAAGATCGCCGAACTGCTCAACAATCGCAAGTCCTGCGCTGACCAGCACGAGAGGTAGCACCGTCGTGGCCCCTAGCACCCCAGCCGTGACCCAGCCGGCCAGCGCCGCGCAGACGACGCCACCGACAAGACCGGCCCAAGTCTTGCGCGGGCTCCATCTCGGCGCGAGCAGCGGACCGCCGACCTGGCGGCCGATCAGGTAGGCGCCGATATCCGTTGCCCATACCACCGCGAACACCCAGAACAGCGTGCCGCGGCTCGCGTTGCCGCTCTGAACCAGCCAAAGCAGGATGATGCACGGAAGCGCCACCCATAGGCTGCCGGCGGCAAGCCAGAGCGGCGCGGCGGCGTGGTGATGCCGGGCAATCTGCCAGACGACGAGGGTTCCCGCGAACGCCAGCAGGACGCCGGCGCCGATCCCCCACAACGAGGCGGCGACAACGGCGACGGCGATGGCGACGATCAGCACCGGCGCGGCAACGCCGGCGGCGGCGCCACAAAGGCGACCCCACTCCCAGGCCATCACGATCGCGGCAGCGAGGGTCAGGGCCGTCAGAATCGGCCCACCGAACCAGATGGCGACGATCGGAAGCGGCGCCAACGCTAGCGCCGACAGTATCCGCAGCCGCAGCGAGCCCGGCTCAGCGGGAGCCAATCGACGCTCCGTAGCGTCGCTCGCGTCCACCATAATCGGCGATCGCCTGTTCAAGATCGGCACGACCGAAATCGGGCCACAGCGTCTTGGTAAAGACCAACTCGGCATAGGCACACTGCCAGAGCAGGAAATTGCTGATGCGCTGCTCGCCGCTGGTGCGGATGAGAAGGTCCGGATCGGGGATATCGGCGGTGAAGAGGTGCCGGGCGACCACCATCTCGTCGATCGCCTCGGGCGGGAGTTCGCCGGCAACCGCCTTTTCGGCGAGCGTGCGCATCGCCGCGATGATCTCCGCGCGTCCACCGTAGGACAGTGCGATCGTCAGGTTGACGCCGGTATTATCGCCGGTCAGCGTCTCGGCATTCTCGATCAGGGTCACGATGTCGGGTGCGAGCCGGCAGCGCTCGCCGATCATCCGGAGGCGTACGCCGTTGCGGTGCAGCTCGGCGATCTCGCCGCGCAGATAGTGCCGCAGCAGACCCATAAGATCATCGACCTCTGCGAGCGGCCGCTTCCAGTTCTCGGACGAAAACCCGAACAGCGTCAAATACGGCACGCCCAGCTCCGCAGTAGCGGTCAGTGTGCGTCGCACGGCTTCCGCGCCGCGCCGGTGTCCGGCAATGCGCGGCAAGCCGCGGGCCTGCGCCCAGCGGCCGTTGCCGTCCATGATGATCGCGATATGGCGCGGCAGCGCGCGCGGCGAGGAACTGTCCGTCATTCAGACCTGAAGAATTTCCTTGTCCTTCTGCGCCAGGGTCTCGTCGACCTTTTTTATGTGCTCGTCGGTCAGGTGCTGGATGTCGCGTTCGAGCTTCTTCTGCTCGTCTTGCGAGATATCGCCGTCCTTCTCCTGCTTGCGCAGCGTCTCGATCCCGTCGCGTCGGACGTTGCGCACCGAAACGCGCGCCGCTTCGGCGTATTTCGAGGCGACCTTGGTCAGTTCGCGGCGGCGTTCCTCGTTGAGATCGGGGATCGGCACACGGATGGTCTGGCCTTCGGTTTGCGGGTTAAGCCCGAGCCCGGCCTCACGGATCGCCTTGTCGACCGCCTTGACCATGCCCCGATCCCACACATTGACCGTGATGAGGCGCGGCTCCGGCACGTTGATGTTGGCGAGCTGATTGAGCGGCATGTTGTTGCCGTAAGCGTTGACCACGACGGGCTCCAACAGGCTCACCGAGGCACGGCCCGTCCGCAGGCCGCCAAACTCCTTGCGCAGCGCCTCGAGCGCGCCGTCCATCCGGCGCTGGATATCCTTCAGTAATGCATCGTCTGCCATGGCCTGCGTTTCCTGTGCTTGCCCCGGTTCGTCGTCGTTGCCGATTGCTACCCGACCTTATCGACAAGGGTAAAGCGGCCCTTACCCTGAACCACGTCGGAGAACCCGCCGCTTTCGAAGATCGAGAACACGAGGATCGGGATGCTGTTCTCGCGCGCGAGCGACACCGCTGCCGCATCCATGACCTGAAGATCACGCGCCAGCACGTCGTGATAGCTCAGCCGGTCGAAGCGCTTAGCGCCAACGACCCGAAGCGGGTCAGCGTCGTAAACGCCATCGACCTTGGTCGCTTTGAGGAGGGCATCGCAGCCCATCTCCGAGGCGCGCAGCGCCGCCGCCGTATCGGTCGTGAAGAACGGGTTGCCAGTGCCCGCGCCGAAGATCACGACGCGACCCTTTTCCAGATGCCTGATCGCGCGGCGACGGATATAGGGCTCGCACACCGCCTGCATCGAGATCGCCGACTGCACGCGGGTCGCGACCCCCTTCCCCTCCAGCGCGTTCTGCATCGCCAGCGAATTTATCACCGTCGCCAGCATGCCCATATAATCGGCCGAGGCGCGCTCCATGCCGACGGCGGCGCCCTGAATACCGCGAAAGATGTTGCCGCCGCCGATCACCAGGCAGACCTCGACCCCCAGCGCGTGGACCGATTCCACCTCATCGGCGATGCGCGCGACGACGGCAGGGTCGAGGCCGTAATCGCGCTCGCCCATCAGCCCTTCGCCGGAGATTTTCAGCAGCACGCGGCGGTATTTGAGATCGGGTGGCATGAGCTTAGCTCATATACTTGGGCGCCCGTCTCGCGAGCCCGCACAAGATACACGAAACGCGCGCGTCCGCACCGGCTTTCGCGGGGCCGATGCGGCGCTCTGGCCTGGTCGTCGGATCAGGGGCCGAATCAGTGGCCGAGTTGTGCGGCGACCTCGGCGGCAAGATCGGTCGTCGGCTTATCTATCCCCTCGCCCAACGCGAAGCGGACAAAGGCCGCGATCTTGATCGGCGTGCCCGCGGATTTCGCGGCGGCCTCAACGACCTTGTCGACGCGGGTTTTGCCGTCGGCATCGGACGACACGAAAATCTGATCGAGCAGCACCGATTCCTCATAGAATTTGCGCAGCCGGCCCTCGACCATCTTCTCGACGATATCGGCCGACTTGCCGGTAGCGCCCGCCTGCCCGCGCAGAACCGCGCGCTCGCGATCAAGCGCCGTCGCCGGCACCTGACTTGATTCGAGATAGGACGGGTTAGCGAAAGCGATGTGCATCGCCAGCTGCCGGCCGAGTGTCGCCAGCACTTCCTGATTGGCCCCCGACTCCAGCGCGACTAGCGCGCCGATCTTTCCCAGGCCCGGCGATGCCGCGTTGTGCACATAAGAGGCGACGTGCCCCTGCCCGACCGCCAGACGCGCGACCCGGCGCAGCACCAGGTTCTCGCCGATGCGGCCAATCAGGTCGGTGAGTTCGCCCTCAACGGTCTTGCCGTTGCCGGCAAACGAGGCCCCTTTCAGCGCCTCGACGTCGCGATCCGCGCCGACCGCGAGTTGGGCGACCCGGCGCACGAAATCCTGGAAGAGCTCGTTGCGGGCGACAAAATCGGTCTCGGAATTGACCTCGACGACCGCGCCGGCTTTGTCCGCCGTCGCGAGGCCGATCAGGCCGTCGGCGGCGATCCGGCCGGCTTTTTTCGCTGCCGCGGCCAGGCCCTTTTTTCTCAGCCAGTCGACTGCGGCTTCGATATCGCCATCGCTCTCGCCGAGCGCGCGCTTGCAATCCATCATCCCGGCTTGGGTCTTGTCGCGCAACTCCTTGACCAGCGCGGCAGTAATCTCCGCCATATCCGTGTCCTTTCCTTTAGGCAGCGCTGCTCAAGGGCTCGCCTCTTCGCTTTCGCCCTCTTCCGCACCCTTACTGCTCTCATCGCTTTCGGCGCCGAACGCTACGTCCATTGACGGCGTGGGCTCGCCGTCGAGTGGCTCGTCGTCATCGGCGCCGTTCGCCGCCGCCTGGTTGACCTCGGCCCGGGCGCCGATGTCGATGCCGGAAGCCGCGAGCTCGGCCTGCAACCCGTCGAGCACCGCGCCCGAGAACAAATCGCAGTAAAGATGAATCGCGCGCATGGCATCGTCGTTACCGGGAATCGGATAAGCGATGCCGTCGGGCGACGAGTTCGAATCCAACACCGCGACGACCGGGATGCGCAAGGTGTTCGCCTCGGCGACCGCGATCGCCTCCTTATTGGTATCGATGATGACGATGATGTCGGGCAAGCCGCCCATATCCTTGATGCCGCCCAGCGCGCGCTCAAGCTTGTCGTGGTCGCGGGTCAGCTCCAGGAGCTCGCGCTTGGTAAGACCAGTATTCTCCTGCGCGGCCCGTTCCTCAACTTCACGCAACCTCTTAATCGATTGCGATATCGTCTTGAAATTAGTTAACATTCCGCCGAGCCAGCGATAGTTGACGTAATACTGGCCGCAGCGCTTCGCGGCCTCGGCGATCGCCTCCTGCGCCTGACGTTTGGTGCCGACCAGCAGCACGCGGCCGCCGCCGGCGACGACGTCGCGCACCGCCTCTAAACCTTGTCGCAGCAGCGGCACGGTCTGTTCGAGATCGATGATGTGGATGCCGTTGCGAACGCCGAAGATGTAAGGTGCCATCTTCGGGTTCCAGCGCCGCGTGTGGTGGCCAAAATGAACGCCGGCTTCCAAAAGCTGGCGCATCGAATAGTCAGGCAAAGCCATCAGTCGTTCCTTTTCCGGTTAGGCCGCCGCAGGAGTCATCAGCTTGCGCTGACACCGGAGCGAGCGCCGTCATCGATGGCGCCGCGTTCCTGCGTGAGGTTTCAGGGGCGTTTACGTAAGGGTTGCCGCGCGATTTGGCAAGTCGCAGCTAAATATCGTGCACATCGACGATGCCAGGCAGCGACTTGACGGCGGCACGGATGCGCGGGTCGACGCGGAAACCGCCGGGCAGCGCGATTTCCACTTCGCTCGACGGCAGGTCGAGCACGACGGTTACCCGGCCGCGTCCACCGACCCCCTCACGCTGGAAAAGCCCTTTAAGACGGGCCAAGGCATCCTCCGCACCGACGAATACCTTGAGACCTGCCGCGGCGTGCGCCACGACATTATCGAGCGGCTCGATGCGCTGCGCCGTGAGGCGCAGGCTCTGTTCCTCACTGCGCACATCGACGGTGACGATCAGCGGGTGACCGCCGTCAAGCAGCTCGCGTGACGCTCCGAGCACGTCGGAGAACACGGTGACCTCGAAGACGCCGCTGGTGTCCGACAGCTGCGCGAACGCAAAGCGGTTGCCGCGCGCCGAGGTGCGCTCCTTCTTTCCGACGACGATCCCGGCAAGCCGGAAGCGGGTCGCGCTGCGCGCCGCCATCGCCGCGGGCAGGTCGGCGAAGCTGAGGATGCCTGCGCGCTCGAGGCTCTTGCCGTAGGGATCGAGCGGGTGCGCCGAAAGATAGAAGCCGATCGCGTCGAACTCGTGCTGCAGCTTTTCGACCGCCGGCCAATTCTCCACGACGGGCAGCTTCGGCCGCTCCGCGAAGCCGGCGTCGATGCCGCCGAACAGACTTTCCTGCTTGCTGGTGCGCTCCTCGGCGGCAAGGCTCGCCTGGCGCAGCAACAAATCGATCGCCGCCAGTGACTGAGCGCGGTTCGGGTTCAGCGAGGCGAAGGCACCGGCCTTGACGAGGCTCTCGAATTGCCGCCGGTTGAAGCTCCTCGCATCGAGGCGCTGCGCAAAGTCGAAAAGGTCCTTGAACCGCCCGTTGGCCCGCTCGGCGACAAGATCGCGCATCGCCTGGGCACCGACGCCTTTCACTGCGGCAAGCGCATAGCGGATTGCAGGATTGCCGGTCCTAGGATCGGCCTCGACGGCAAATTCTACCTCGGAACGGTTGATGTCGGGCGGCAGCAATGCAATGCCGAGCCGGCTCGCTTCCTGGCGGAATTGGTTCAGCTTGTCGGTATTGCCGATGTCGAGGGTCATCGAGGCGGCAAGAAACTCCACCGGGTAATTGGCTTTCAGATAAGCGGTCTGATAGGCCACCAGCGCGTACGGTGCCGAGTGCGACTTGTTGAACCCGTAACCCGAAAACTTCTCCATCAAGTCAAAGACCAAATTGGCCTGGCGTTCCTCGATGCCCTTCCTGACCGCGCCGTCGACAAAGGTGGCGCGCTGCGCCTCCATCTCGCTCTTGATCTTCTTGCCCATCGCGCGACGTAGCAGGTCGGCGCTGCCAAGGCTGTAATCGGCCATGATCTGGGCGGCCTGCATCACCTGTTCCTGATAGGTGAAGACGCCGAAGGTCGGTTTGAGGATCGGCTCGAGCATCGGGTGCGGGTAGTGCACCTCCTCCTCGCCGTTCTTGCATTTGATGTAGTTGGGAATGCTGTCCATCGGCCCCGGCCGGTACAGCGCATTCATCGCGATGATGTCTTCGAAGCGGTTCGGCTGAAGCTTGCGCAGATAGTCGCGCATGCCCGAACTTTCGAGCTGGAAGATGCCCAACGTGTCGCCCCGCGCAATGAGCGAATAGGTCTTCGCGTCGTCGAGCGGTATCTGCGCGAGGTCGATCGGCACCCCGCGTGCTTGGAGCAGCTCTACGGCCCGTTCCAAAACATCGAGCGTCTTGAGCCCGAGGAAGTCGAATTTGACTAGGCCCGCCGGTTCGACCCATTTCATGTTGAACTGGGTCGCCGGCATGTCGGAGCGCGGGTCGCGATAGAGCGGCACCAGCTCCACGAGCGGCCGGTCACCAATAACTACCCCCGCCGCATGCGTCGAAGCGTGCCGGTAAAGTCCTTCGAGCTTCAGCGCGATGCGGATCAGCCGCGCGACCTGCTCGTCGTTGTCGCGCTGCTGCTGAAGCAGTGGCTCACCCTTGATTGCTTGGGCGAGAGTCACGGGGTGTGCGGGATTGTTCGGCACCAGTTTGCACAACCGGTCGACTTGGCCGTAGGACATGCCGAGCACGCGGCCGACATCGCGCAGCACCGCCCGCGCCTGCAGCTTGCCAAAGGTGATGATCTGCGCGACCCGGTCGCGACCGTATTTTTCTTGCACGTAGCGGATCACCTCGTCGCGCCGCTCCTGGCAGAAATCGACGTCGAAATCCGGCATCGACACGCGTTCCGGGTTGAGAAAGCGCTCGAAGATGAGGCCGAAGCGCAGCGGGTCGAGATCGGTGATGGTCAGCGCCCAGGCAACTACCGAGCCGGCGCCCGAGCCGCGCCCCGGCCCGACCGGAATCCCCTGGCGCTTCGCCCATTGGATGAAGTCGGCAACGATCAGAAAATACCCGGCGAAGCCCATATTGATGATCACGCCGAGCTCATATTCCAACCGTTCGCGGTATGGCTTTGCGTCAGTTTCCGGGGGCAGCACGGACAGGCGCGCGGTGAGCCCCGCTTCCGCCGCGCGGCGCAGCGCCATTGTCTCGTCGACGCCGTCCTCGGTCGGGAACGGCGGCAGGATCGGCTTGCGTGGCGCGGGCATGAACGCGCAGCGCTGGGCGATGACCAGCGTGTTGTCGCAAGCCTCGGGCAGGTCGGCGAACAGTGCCCGCATCTCGGCCGCCGGGCGGAAGAAATGATCGGGGGTCAGCCGCGCGCGATCGTTGTCGTCGACCGCCTTGCCCTGGGCAATGCACAACAGCGCGTCATGCGCCTCGTAATAATCGCGGTCGGGGAAATAGGCATCGTTGGTCACGACCAGGGGCAGGTCGTGCTTATAGGCGAGATCGACAAGGCCGTTCTCCGTGCGCGCTTCCTCCGTTGTCCCATGGCGCGTGAGCTCGATGTAGAGCCGGTCAGGGAACGCCTCCCTGAGCCTATCGAGCAGGACTTCCGCTGCATCGTCCTGTCCGTCGGCGACAAGCCGGCCCAGCGGCCCCTTGGCGCCACCCGTCAGGCATAAGAGTCCCTCGCTATTGATAGCGAGAGCGCCAAGCGCGATCGCCGGCTCCGCCCCGGCATCGCTGTCGAGGAACGAGCGGGTGACCAGCGCCAACAGGTTGCGATAGCCCACTTCGCTCTGAACCAGCAGCACGACACGCTCGCGGTCGCGCTGTGCGAATTGACGCTCACTGGGCGCATGCGCTGCCAGCGCGATCTCGCAGCCGATGATCGGCTGAATGCCCTCGGCGGCGCAGGCTGTGGCAAATTCGAGAGCGCCGAACAGATTGCCGCTGTCGGTGATCGCCACCGCTGGCATCTTGTTGGCTTTGCAGAGGCCAACCAGTTCCTTGATCTTGATCGCCCCCGCCGACAGCGAATAGGCGGTGTGGACGCGCAAATGGATAAAATCGGCGAGCGGCATCATGATCCTACTGTTTAGCGCAGCACGAGCATGCCAGCATCACCCGGTTACGCCAGTGTTCGATCGGAAGAGAGCAGAATGCCTCGCCACATGCGGACGGCTCCAGCTTCTTCTATTGCTATTCGCCAACCTCGATTCTCGCCGATCACTGGGCCTCACTGCCCTTTCAGGCATCGCACCACGAGCCCCTCTCTGGCAGCGTAAATGCAAGCCCGACCCACTCGCTGC
>Ga0335074_10006213_pt1 | contig 16571 bp, 21 predicted proteins | sample Lox_Sample_23_FD_206715 | JGI IMG/M metagenome (GOLD analysis project Ga0335074, IMG submission 206715) | Soil microbial communities from Loxahatchee National Wildlife Refuge, Florida, United States - Lox_Sample_2.3 | ecosystem: Environmental > Terrestrial > Soil > Wetlands | place: USA...
AATGAAGATCTTCGCGCTTCCTTCGCTATTTTTGTTCTGTGCATCGTTCTACGGCCAGACCCCGGCGCAGGTGGGCGTTGCGCCCGGCGCGCCTTTCGTGCAGGCTCCACTGCAGGCCCCGCCTCAGACCGTATCGCCCGATACCGTGGTTGCAGAGGTGAACGGCAAGAAATATACGGCCGCCGAAATGGACAAAGTGATCGCGATGCTGCCCGCGCAATACCAGCCTGTGGCGCGCGCGCAACCCCAGATGCTCACGCAGGTTTTCCTGATCGAGCACTTGGCCGCGGAAGCGGAAAAAGCCGGCTTGGACCAGAAAGAGCCTCTCAAGAGCGCGCTGGAACTGCAGCGGATGCAGGCCCTCTCCACGGCCGAGCTATCCGACGTCCGCAATACCATGGTGATTCCAGAGGCCGAAGAGCAACAATACTACCGGGAGAATCAGGACAAATTCAAGGAAGTGAAAGTCCGCGTGATCCACATCTCTTTCACCCCCGCCAGCGCCAAGCCCGCTCCCGACGGCCAGAAGCCGGTCAGTGAAGCGGAAGCCAAGGCCAAGATTGAGGACATCGCCAAACAAGTGCAGGGCGGCGCGGATTTCGGCAAGCTCGCGCACGATCTGTCCGACGACAAGGCTTCGGCGGCCAAGGATGGCGACTTCGGCGTGATCACGCCCTCCAGCCCTTATCCGCAGAGCATCAAAACCGCGGTGTTCGCTCTGAAGCAGGGCGAAATCAGCGCGCCGATCAAGGAGGCCAACGGCTTTTATCTGATTCGAGCGGAAGAGATCATGGAAAAACCCTTCAACCAGTCCGTGATGCAGATCATGGACACATTGAAGCAATCGAAATTCCAAGCGTGGCTCAAGGGCGTACAAGCCCAATACAACGTGAAAATTGAGAACCCGGCCTATTTTGCTCCGCGGATATCCACGCCAGTGCAGCCCACTCATTAAGGCCGTCGAGAGGCGGCTGGGCGCAATGGAAGGCCGCAGTGTCTCTCTTCGTTTCCTTCCCCGGCTGACCGCCGATCGCCGGCGGCTATATTCCAATCGTGAATACGGCGAGCCGGTACATGCCGGATCCTTCATTCGTAAGCGGCGCATCGTTTTGGACCGTGAGCTCGCCGGACAGCCCAGGGAGCTGGCGCGTATTCTGGTTCACGAGCTGTTTCATTTTGCGTGGGTAAGGCTGGGCAATCCAGCGCGGCGCTCCTATGAGGCCTTGCTGCGCCAGGAATGGCAGCGCCGTGCGCGGGGCGAACTGGGCTGGTCCGCCGAATCCCGAAAACTTACGCTGTGGGACCACCGCTCCCTGGGTGCGGCTGCCCAGGCAGGCTGGCGGGAATATATTTGTGAAAGTTTTTGCGACACCGCCGCGTTTCTCTATTCCGGGGTCCGCCGGCATCCCGAGTACACCTTAGCCGCGCGCCACCGCAACCGGAGGGCCGAGTGGTTTCGCGTTGCATTCGAACGCGGGGCCATCCCGATTTGATGCCCGATATAATGATGGGGGAGATGCTTGTGTCGAAAATTGCGTCGGTGATGGGCCTTTCTTTGGCGCTGGCTTGCGCGCTGGTATTCGCCGGATGCTCGAACAGGGCTGGAAAAGCCTCCGCGACGGTATCGGGAAAAGCGGCCGAAGCGAGCATGTCCGGCGCTCCGTTTAACCTGGATCATGCCGTGGGACTGCCGCTGCCCGCCTTCAGTTTGAAAGACGAGGACGGGCGGACCGTCCATGCCGCCGACTATAGGGGCAAGGTGGTGTTGCTGGACTTCTGGGCCACCTGGTGCGGACCCTGCAAGATCGAGATTCCGTGGTTCATCGATTTCGAAAAACAGTTCAAGGATCAGGGATTGGCCGTGGTGGGCGTTTCCATGGATGAAGACGGATGGAACGTCATCAAGCCGTACGTTCAGAACATGAAAATGAATTATCCCGTCTTGCTGGGCGACGACGCCGTGAGCACTTCTTACGGCGGGCTGGACTCGCTGCCCACCACGCTGCTGATCGACCGCCAGGGGAAAATCGCCGCTGTCCACGTGGGTGTGTCCATGGGAAAAGAGGAATTCAAGGATGAGATCGTTAAACTGCTCTCGGCGGCTAACGCCGGCGCTCCTGCTGTCTCTCGCGGCGCTATCACCAGCGCTCTGCTTACAAGGCCAGACGGCCGGTAACGGGGTTTTGAGCATCGCGCCGTCACCGCGCGTCGCCATCCAGCGCGGCGGCGAGGCGGAATTCTCCCTGAAAGCGGAACTGCAACCGGGCTTTCACGTCAATAGCAACATGCCGGGCGACGCTTATCTGATTCCGATCAGGCTCACCTGGAACAAAGATCCCCTGGAAGCCGAGCAAGTCACCTATCCCAAGCCGCAGATGGAAAAACTATCGTTCTCACCCAATCCTATTTCCGTCTACACGGGCAGTTTTCAGATCGCCACGCGCTTCAAGGCTCCCGCCGGCGCCATGCCGGGGATGGCTTTCATGAATGGCAAGCTGCGCTACCAGGCTTGCAACAACAAAGAGTGCCTCCCGCCCCGCACGGTGGACGTTCGAGTCACTTTGGATATTCAATAGGACTGCCGGCAATCGGTTTGCTGGCCTCACGCTGGTTCCTTTCTTCGGTCCTTTGCGGAGGCCAGCCAGTTTCGCCGTCTTGGCTCTGGCTATTGTGGGAACATACGCGTTCCCCAAATCCAAATCCCCGTTCGGCGGCGGTCCAGCCATATATACAACAAATTCAACTGGAGAACAAGCGGGCGGTGCTGGTCGACCGGTTAGAGAGGTACTACTTGGCGAAAGGAACGGGGTTTGATCCTATGCTGGTTGTATGACCAATGTCAATCCAAGCGCGGCCATCGTGACCGGCGGCAGCCGGGGAATCGGTGCGGCGGTGGCGAAACTGCTCGCGGCGAACGGTTACAGCGTGGCATTCAACTACGCGAGCGACGAGGCCGCGGCTCGTGGCGTGCTGGAGCATCTGACCCGCTCGGGAGTCCGCGCAGTGGCGGTGCAGGCCGATCTGGCGCGCGAGGCGGATATTCTGCGGCTGTTTGAAATCGCCGACCGTGAACTGGGCCCGCCGCGCGCTCTGGTGAACAACGCCGCCGTCACGGGAGGCATGGCGCGAGTGGAGCAAATCGACGCCGCCAAACTCGCCAACATGCTCGCGGTGAACGTGGCCGGGACCATGCTGTGCTCGCGTGAGGCCGTCCGCAGAATGTCGAAGCGGCACGGGGGCTCGGGCGGCGCCATCGTGAATATTTCATCCCTCGCGGCGAGGACCGGAAGCGCGGGCGAGTGGGTTCATTACGCAGCCTCAAAAGGCGCCATCGACACTTTCACCATTGGCCTGGCGCGGGAAGTGGCCGCCGAAGGGATTCGCGTGAACGCCGTTGCGCCGGGATTAGTGGACACCAGCCTGCACGCCAACAACGGCGAGCCTGGTCGGTTGTCGCGCTTGAGCCCGTCCATCCCCATGCAGCGCGCGGGAACTCCGGAGGAAATCGCACAGGGCGTGTTGTGGCTGCTCTCGAGCGCCGCCTCCTACACCACGGGAACCATCCTGGAGATCGGAGGAGGGCGGTAAACCCGCCAGCTTACCGGTCCTTCATGGATGCTCGCCGCGCCCCCGCGGCCGCTCGGCTTGTAGCTTCTTCCACTGGTCCAGCGTCAGGACGCCACGAAAGCCGAGCAGCATCCGGGCATTGGCTTTCTCCAGTTCGGCGCGGGCCTGCGCCACGCGGTCGATCTGCGCCAGCACCTGCGCTTCATCGGGCCGGTCGGCTTCGAGCAACGGCTCAAGAATGGCTTCCTGCTTCTCCACCCCCGCGCTGAGATCGATCAGCTTCAATCGATTTTGCTGGAATAGCGCGTCGATGCGTTTCTGCTGATCGGCAGTCAGCCCCAGCCTCTGCACCAGGTCGGGATCCATCCACCAACGTCCGGGAGGGCCGCCGTGGAACCCTCGCTCCATCGGCGGCCGATTCGGGTGCTGCGGGGGAGGCGGGCCCTGCGCGATTTCGCCCCAAGGGACATCGTGATGTTCTGGGGGCGGCTGCGCCAGGAGAATTGCGGCCGCGCTGAGCGCGATGACAAGGGCGCGTTGGATCATTGTTCCTGTACCACCAGTTTCATCAGCGGCTCCATGGACGAAGGCACGGTCCGCGATACCTCCGCGTCCACGCGTTGGAGCAGCGCCGCGTCGCTGGCCGCGCTCTCCCCGGAGTGCCTGGGCAACACCAAGCTCGCGATCGCGAAAATGGCGGCGATCAGCAAAGCCCACGCTAGTTGCCGCGAGGCCCTCCAGGAAAGCGGCTCGGGGGCGGACGCGGGCGCCGCCTGAGCCATGTTGATCTGATATCGGTCGGCCTCACCCGCGCTCCAGGCGCGCACCGCGGCGCCGAACTCCTCCAGCTCTTCCCGGTTGCGCTCCAGCTGGGCCCGGCACGCCGCGCAATCCCGAACGTGCCGCGCGGCCGCGACGCTTGGCTGGCCCAATAAATGTTCCGACAACTGCTGTGACGACAGATGCGGGATCATGACTTTTCTCCGATTTGTTCTCGCACCGCGCGCAACGCGCGGAAGAGATGAGTTTTTACCGTGCCCTCTTTCATTCCCGTGGCTACGGCGATTTCGAGCAGATCCATATCCTCCACGAAGCGCAGCAGGAAGACGGTGCGCTGCTTCTCCGAGAGGTTTTCGGCGGCGGTCCAAATTGCGGCCACGCGCTCCCTCAAGAGAGCCTGCGCTTCCGGAGACCGGCCCCGATCGGCGATCGCCACGCCGCCCGCGTCCACCGGTGTCGCCATCTTAGCGGCACGCCTCCAAAACTGCAGCCGCCGGTTGCGAACGCGGTCCCGAATGAGGTTTACGGCAATCCGCATCAGCCAGGTGTGGAGGCTGCACTCCTGGCGAAAACGCTCGCGCGCCTGGTAGGCCCGGAGAAAACAGTCTTGCGTGATGGTCTCGGCGGCGTCCAAATCGCGCAGGGAAGCCAGCGCAAAGCGAAACACCCTCGGCCGGTACAACCGAACCAGCGCTTCGAAATCGTCCAGGCGCGCGGCAATGTCCGGATGAATCTCCGTCTCTAGCGCGGACATTGCCGAAACTTGCATAGTAACTGTAGACGTGGCGCCCGGATTCGAGGTTTACAGCGAAGGCATTCGATTGGGCTAATGAGAGCCGCCCAACGCCTGCGGGCCGGGTCCTCCGGGTCCAGGGCCGCCAAATCCTCCAGGCCCTCCCGGTCCGGTACCCAGCGGCCCGAGCGTGGTGTACTTGGACTGCTGATCGGAGGTCAGGATCGCGTAAAACGCGGCCGACCCAGTAGCGGTAGCCTGTACTTCCTGGCCCGTCAGCGCGCCAATCTGGGTAGCCTGGGTGGCGATGGCGGTAGTATCGTCGCCGGTGATGGCGGTTTGAAGCGCTGTGCGCGCCGTTTGCAGGCTGGTTCTCAACGTGGCCAGCGCGGTCTGTTCGGTGGTGAAGATGGTCGTAGCCTCGGTCTGCTGGGAGGACGTCAAATCCAGCAGCTTGGTCAGGCGCGCCACTATGTTGGTGACGATCTGGGCCGTGGTGGGTGGCGTGGGCGGCGTCGAGGTCTGCGCGGACAGGGCGACGGCGAGGAACGCCAGGAGCGCGGCAGTAGTAAAGGTTCTTTTTAGCATTTTGGAAAGCTCCTCATTGTTGGAAACTGCTTGTTGGAAAACTCTTCAAGTGATTTCGCGGCGTGTAGACGAACTTTCCGCGAGCTGGGTTTACATGCTCCTAATCGTTTAGACTGACGATGGATGGAAAACGTGGAACTATTTCAAGGCGACATCGCATTGATCAGCGGCGCCAACAAGGGCATCGGGTATGAAATCGCGCGCGGGCTGGGCGCGAAGAAAATCAAGGTTTTAGTGGGTGCGCGGGATGAGGCGCGCGGCCAGGCGGCCGCAGAAAATCTTAAGGCCGAGGGCGCTGATGCGCGCTTCGTGAAACTGGACGTTACCGACCGCGAAACCATCCGGAGCGCCGCGGAGTGGATCGGCCAGGAATTCGGCCGTCTGGATATTTTGATCAACAACGCCGGCATCGCCGAATGGGACGCCAAGCCCAGCACCGTGGAACTCGCCAAAGTGCGCGAAGTGTACGAGACGAATTTCTTCGGGCCGGTGAGTTTGATCCAAGCCATGCTGCCGCTGCTTAAGAAATCGAAGCACGGGCGAATTGTAAACGTCTCCAGCAGTCTCGGCTCGCTCACGCTTTCGAGCGATCTGAATTCGCCATTCGCGGATTTCCTGGCGCTCGGTTACTGCACGTCGAAGTCGGCGCTGAACAGCATGACCGTGCAATTCGCCAAGGAGCTGAAGAATACGCCGATCAAGGTGAACGCCATCTGCCCCGGCTACTGCGCTACCGATATCAACAACCACAGCGGTCCACGCAGCGCGGCCCAAGGCGCCGCCGCGGCCATCCAATACGCCACTATCGGCGAAGACGGGCCCAGCGGCGGTTATTTCAACGAGAACGGCAGCATTCCGTGGTAGGGACCGCTTCCTGACCCGTCGCGGCTCAGTAAGGAGTCTCGTGCCATGTGACTGAGCCGCGCGCGTAAACAAGCGGAGTTAATTCCAAAGCTGCTTCGAGGCCAGCGCCGCGCCTTCAGCCAGCGCTTTCAGTTTGGCCCACGCGATCTGGGGATGCACGCGCAAGCCGAGCCCGCAATCGGTGCCGGCGACGACGTTTTCACGCCCCACCAGACCGGCGTACAGCGCGATGCGATCGGCCACCAGTTCGGGATGCTCCACCACGTTGCTGGCGTGGCTGACCACCCCCGGGATCAGGATCTTGCCGTCGGGCAGCTTCACGTCCTTCCAGACCTTCCACTCGTGCTCATGGCGCGGGTTGGCCGCTTCCACCGAATAAGCGCCCGCTTTCACCCTAAGCATGATGTCGACCACATGTTTCAGCGGCAGATCGTGGGTGTGGGGTCCGTGCCAGCTTCCCCAGCAGATGTGATAACGAACGCGATCCTCGGGAAGTCCCGCGAGCGCGTGATTCAGCGCTTCGATCCGCACCTCGGCGAATTTGCGGTACTCGGCGACAGTGGGCGTGGGCACGATCATGTCGTAGGTATCGGGCAAGGCCGGGTCGTCGAGCTGCAAAATGAAGCCGGCATCCACAATGGCCTTGTATTCGTACTTCATCGCGTCCGCCAGCGCGAATAAATATTGCTCGTCGTTCGGATAATACTCGTTGTGAAAGAAGTGCTCCAGCCAGCCCGGCGCCAGCACGCACAGGAAGGTTTCCGCCGGGTGTGCTCCGGATGCGGCCAGCGCCCGTTTAAACATGGCAATGTCGTCGGCCACCTGCTGCTGGCCGGTATAGGTGACCGGTCCGTTGCAGATGTTGCGCTCCGGCGGCAGGAACGCCTCGAAATTGAGGTCCTTGTAGAACTCCGCGAACTCCTTCCGTTCGCCGGATTGGCCGCCCATCCACCCGGTTTCGCCGGCATTCAATTTGCGCGTGCCGAGGCCGGAGAGCCGCGGCGCGTAATAGGCGCGGCCGAAACCGATTTTGCCCAGTTCGCCATCGCTGATGATATCGATGCCGGCCTCAATTTGTTTGTGAATGGTCTCCACGATCCCGGATTCCACGTGCGTCATTACAGTGGCGAGATCCGGGCCCTTGCCGGACATAAAATTTAATGTCATTTCGCGCAGGCCGCGTGGTCCATCCAGGCGTCCTGCGTGGGTCGTCAGAATTCGATCGGTGCTGCGTTTCATGAGTGTATAATAAGCTGTTTTGGTGTTAGTGCTGCGGGGATGACAGCCGTTCAGCTTGCATCCGCCATGGGTCCGCCGCTGGCCTGCGTGCGCTTCGCGCTCGGTTGAGGAGATCTGTGACGCTGCGTTGGCGGCATTTGGTCCTCACCTCTGAACCGGTTTGCAAGGAGGCGCCCGCGATGGCGGAGAACGGATTGTGCGGTCCTTTCGCCCTTACCGACGGTGTGATCGACGCCGAGGTCAGAAAACGTCAGCCGGGCGCCTATGCGCTCGAAGAATCCGCCGATCTTGTCAATTTCCGCGTGACGTACGTGGGCAGGTCCGACAGCGACGTGAACAACCAACTGCACGTTCACGTGGGCTCCTATAAACGTTTTCGTTACGAATATTGCTCCACCGCTCAGGCGGCCTTCGAGAGGGAATGCGGACTTTATCACGATTTCGAACCGCGCGATAATCCCATTCATCCGCAGCGCCCGGCGGGGACGGACTGGAAATGCCCGCGCTGCCGCTTATTCGGTTGATTCGGACTCTACCACCGCCAGAACGTCCTTCAACGCGCACAGGTAGCCGTAATGCCAATAGACCTGTTCGACAGTCCGTGCGTCGAGATGCTTTTGAGAGAGCTCGCAGCCCGGAGCGTTTTCCGCCAACCAGCGCGAGAGCGCTTCGGCCTGGTCGAAAATCGCCTGAATTCGCGAGCGCTCGATGCTGTAATGCTGCGTCATTTCAATGCCTCCAACAAAAGATCCTTCTTTTGTGAGCCACCACTCGCGCATTTTCATCATATCCTCCGAAAGCCAGGCTGTCATTCCTCCGAAAGCCATGCTGTCATCTATTAGAAAACATCCGGCGCTCGGACTCACCCGCCGGTCAGGCTAAACTGAGGTTTTCTGGAGGGACGTCAACAACACGATGCAATATACGTTACTCGGTAAAACCGGAACCACGGTATCGCGGCTCTGTCTGGGATGCATGAGCTACGGCGGCGGCGAAGTGCCGGACTGGGCGCAGGGCACGCGCGGTTGGCACGTGAACAAGGAAGACGCGCGCGAGCATTTCAAGATCGCGCTGGACGCGGGAATCAATTTCTTCGACACCGCCGACGTTTATTCGGCGGGCTTGAGCGAGGAAATTACCGGAATGTACCTGAAGGAGATGGCCTCGCGCGATGAAATCGTGGTGGCTACCAAGGTGTTCGGCAGCATGGGCCGGACTCCCAACCAGCGCGGCCTCAGCCGCAAACATATCCTGGCGGGCTGCGACAATTCGCTGCGCCGGCTAGGCATGGATTACATTGACCTTTATCAAATCCATCGCTGGGATTTCAATACTCCCATCGAGGAAACTCTGGACGCGCTGGATGCGCTGGTGCGCTCGGGCAAAGTTCGCTATCTGGGCGCCAGCAGCATGGCGGCCTGGCAGTTTTCAAAAGCGCTGTATCTGGCGAAAGAGCATGGCTGGCATCGCTTTATGACCATGCAGAATCATTACAACCTGGTCTATCGCGAGGAGGAACGCGAAATGATTCCGCTGTGTATCGACCAGGGCGTGGGCGTGATTCCGTGGAGCCCGCTCGCGCGCGGATTCCTGACCGGCACACGCAGCCGCGAGGGCGGATCCACTACGCGCTCCCAGGTGGACACCATGGCGCGCGACATGTACTACAGCGAAGACGATTTTCAAGTAGCCGATGCCGTGGCGGCGGTGGCGCGGCAGCGGGGAGTTTCCGCCGCCCAGGTGGCCTGCGCCTGGGTGCTGCAGGCGCCCGGCGTGACCGCGCCTATCATCGGCGCAACGAAGACAGAGCATCTGAAGGACCTGATGGCGTCCGTGGATTTGAAATTGAGCGCGGATGAAATCGCGGCGTTAGAGAAGCCGTACAAACCGCATAAGGTACTGGGGCACTCGCAGCCCGCCGCGAAATCGATGCACGCTTAACCGGCTTTTTCCTGTTTCCAGGCGCTCCAATAGACGTCCAGATTCCGCCGCCAGCGCTTCGGTTTATCGATGTTGAAACGCTCCGCCAGGATCTTCGCTTCCGCGCGCAGCTTTTGTTGGTGTTCATCCAGAATATCCAGGAAAGCTTTGATCTCTTCCTGCTTGCCGAAGCGATCCGGTTTTTCGACGATCGTATTACGCATCACCACCAGGTTATGGTCGTCTCCTAATTTGCTTTCGAGCTCTTTGGCCGCGTCTTCATAACCATCGAGCACGGGCGGCCAGGCCTTTGCCAGCAGGGCGAAGTGATAGCGCAGATCCTTGGCGCGCTTGCGCCACTCATGGAAGGCGTCGGGGGCCGCGTCCGCGGTGGCAGCGATACACGCTTTGCGGTTGCGCCGGATGGTTCGTGCAAATCCGCGCGAGAGGACCGGGAAACCGGCAGGCTCCAGATTCCATCGCCGCACCCGCGAGGCGGATTCGAGCAGGCTCTTCAAAACCGTGCCGCGTACGTGCTTGCGCTGGAAATCCCGGCACACGTCTTTCTTCCGCGCCGCCAGCCCCTCGCGCACCGCCATCAGACTTCGATCGCCGAGTTTTTCGCGATATTTGTCGTTCAGTTCGTCGAATATTTCGATCAACGCCTGAGCGTCGCGGAGAGCTGAAAGTTTCCTTCCCGCTTCCCGCAAAGCGCCGTTTTCCCGGCTGTATTCCGGGCCGAGGAAGCGCTGCATCAGCCGCATAGCCGAGCGGCTCTTTTTTAGCGATTTGCGCGCCTCGTGGATCGCTTCATCGAGCGGGTGCGCATGCGCGGAGAGATGCCAGATGGCGCACCGCAACTGTTCGGAGACGATGCGCTGAAGTCCTTCCGCTACGTTCTCGCCAGCTTTCCAGTGGTATTTGGCTTCCGGCTTCTGTGCCACATTGAGTAGGACACCGGGGCGAGCAGGGTGTTTCGATTAAGCCGACGTCCCAACTTTCGAATTCAGCATATGCTCCAGTTTGTCGAGCACTCGCATGGCTCCAATGGTCTGCGCGACGCTGGCGTTCGGCTCGCGCTTTTCTTTGATGGCAGAGAAAAATTCGCGGTCCTGCAGTTCGATGCCGTTCATGGAAACATCCACGTGGCTCAAGTCGATCTTGTTCTGCTCGCCGTCCACCAGATCGTCATAGTACGCGACATAGGTGCCGTTGTCACAAATGTAACGGAAGAATGTGCCTTGCGGGCCTTTGTTATTGAACGAGAGCGACAGCGTGCAGATGGCGCCGGAGGGAACCTTCAGTCCGATGCTCATATCCATGGCGATCTTCAGCTGTGGATGGTGCGGACCTTCGAGCGCGTAGCACTGCGAGATGGCGTCGCCGGTCTGATAAGCGAACAGATCCACGGTATGGCAGGCGTGGTGCCACAGCAGATGGTCCGTCCAACTGCGCGGCTTGCCGGCCGCATTCATATTGGTCCGGCGGAAAAAGTACGTCTGCACGTTCATCTGCTGTACTTTCAGCTCGCCCGCCAGGATTTTTTTGTGAATCCACTGATGGCTGGGATTGAAGCGGCGCGTGTGGCCGGCCATGGCGATGAGGCCGGTTTCTTTCTGGGCTTTCAGGATGCGTTCGGAGTCGGCCAGGGAATCGGCCATGGGAATCTCCACCTGCACGTGCTTGCCGGCCTTCAGGCACTCAACCGCCTGATCGGCGTGCATCTGAGTGGGCGTGGCCAGGATCATGGCCTCCAGGCCGGGCTGCTTCAGGCTCTCGGCCAAATCGCCGGTGAAGTGCGGAATCTTGAATTTCCTGGCCACCTCTTCGGTCGCGGCCGGATTCCCGCCCGCCAGGGTAATGATTTCAATTCCGGGGATATTCTGGATCGCTTCGATGTGTTTCACGCCGAAAGCGCCTTGCCCGGCGACACCAACCTTCATGGGTTCTGCCTCCGATCTCCATTGAACCACAGGTGCCTTGGCGCGGCGTTCCTGCTAATCTGCATGCATGACGATGGCTAAAATCGCGATATTTGCCAGTTCGCTCGCGGCATGCTCCAGCGGACTTTTCGCGCAGAGCGCGACCTATGTGTTGAAAGCGGCGCGATTGTTCGATGGCATCAGCGGCCAGGTGGTCTCGCCGGGGATGGTAGTGGTTTCCGAAGGCAAGATTCAGTCCGTGGGAGCCGGCAACGTTCCGGCCGGCGCCACTGTCATCGATCTGGGCGATGCCACGCTGCTGCCCGGCTTTATCGACGCGCACGTGCATCTTTCCGACGAATTCAATCCCGACTACAACGGCCAAGCTCTGCTTTCGCTGCAGCGGCCAATCTCCGAGCAGGCGATTCGCGCCACCGCCAACGCCCGCAAAACCGTGATGGCCGGCTTCACAACCGTGCGCGACGTGGGATCGCATGACTTCATCGATGTCGGGCTGCGTAATGCGATCAACGCCGGGATTGTGCCCGGGCCGCGCATGCTGGTTTCGATTCACGCGCTCGGATCGACAGGCGGGCATTGCGACGACGAGGACAGCTTTCGATTCGGCGTGTTCGGCCACGAGAGCGGACCGGAACAAGGCGTGATCAATTCGCCCGACCAGGCGCGCTACGCCGTCAGGTTCAATATCAAGTACGGCGCGGACGTGATCAAGACCTGCGCCAGTGGCGGCGTGCTTTCTCCGACCGACGACGTGGACGTTCCGCAGTTGTCGCAAGCTGAGTTGAACGCACTGGTGGACGAGGCGCACACACTGCACCGCAAAACCGCGGCGCACTCGCACGGCGCCGAATCGAGCAAACGGGCCATACTCGCCGGGATCGATTCCATCGAGCACGGAACGTTCCTTAACGACGAAGACATGCGCATGATGCACGATCGCGGCACTTTTCTGGTCCCCACTTTGACGACGCGCGTGGGACTGGCCGAGTCGAAGTTTCCGCCGCTGGTGCAGGCGAAAGCCACGCGCGCGGTGAAGCAGCAGGACGTAATGGTAAGGCGGGCCGTGGCGCTGGGCGTGAAGATCGCACTGGGCACAGATGCCGCGGTGTATCCGCACGGCGACAACGCGCTGGAGTTCGCATTCATGGCAGCCGACGGGATGACGCCGTCGCAATCCCTGATGGCGGGAACATCAGTGGCGGCGGAACTGCTGGGATTACCGGATAAAGTGGGCGCGCTCAAAGCCGGAATGCTGGCCGACGTTGTCGCGGTGCCGGGAAATCCGGTGGAGAACATCAAGGCGACGCAGAGCGTGATCTTCGTGATGAAGGACGGGATGATTTTGCGAAACGACCGAGGCGCCGAGCGCACCGCGACCAGATAGGCATGCGCGTGAGCTGGATTGCGTGGGCTATCGCGGCGGTCTGCGCGATCGGCCTGTTGTATTTTCTCGCGAACCGGGAAGTATACCATCCGCTCAGGTATCCCGCCGGCTATTGGGACGCGCAGCGTGTGATCGGCGCCACGGACGCTTGGATGGACGCCACCGATGGCGTTAAGATTCACGGCTGGTGGGTGCATCGCGAGGGTTCGCCGTGGGCGACCCTTTTTCTGCACGGCAACGCGGGCAACGTCACGCATCGCGCGCCGCATATTCAGGAGATTGTGGCGGCGGGATCGTCGGTTTTGGTGCTGGATTATCGCGGCTATGGCAAGAGTAACGGCAGCCCGAGCGAACAGGGGCTGTATCGCGATAGCGAAGCCGGCTTTATCTATTTGCTCGGGCAAGGTTATCGCGCCGAGCAGATTATTATCCAGGGCGAGTCACTCGGGAGCGCGGTGGCCATCGACCTGGCATCGCGGCGGCCTTGCGCGGGGTTGATTCTGGAAGCGCCGTTCACCTCGGCCGGCGATGTGGCGGGCACCCTGGTTCCGTATGTCGGGCCGCTGCTGATCCGAAGCTTCAACTCGGTTCCCAAGATCCGCTGGATTCGCGTGCCGAAGCTCTTTATGCACGGCGATCGCGACGAAGTGGTCCCGCTGCGGCTGGGGCAGGAGCTGTTCGAAGCCGCGCAAGGTGTGAAGACGTTTTGGCTGATTCCGGGCGCCGGGCACAACGACATTCTCGAAGTTGCGGGCGATGAGTACCGGCGTCGCCTTCAGACGTTCTACACAAGTCTGAACCGCTAACGCGCGGCAAAGATCACGATATGGCCGCCAGGTTCACGGACTCCGACTTCACGCATGCCGTAAAACGTGGTTCTCTCCGCTAAGGCGATCGGATAACCATCCAGACGCTTCAGAATATCGGCGAAGTCTTCTACTTCGATGAACAGCCCTACGTTGTAGCCCCCACTTTGCGGAACAAACTGCGGCGCGTCCTTGCGAACGCTTTCGACGGTTTGGAGCATCAGCTCCGCTCCATCCCGAACCAGGATGGCGAAGCCGAGGCCGTCGCCTTCGGGAACGTCTACGGTTTTGGTGAACCCCATGCGATCCACCCAGAAGGGAAGAGACTTCTCAATCGATTCGACCATCAGCACGGCGGTGATTTTCATGCACCGATGTTATGCCGGAACAGAGTCCGCTGTATTGGACAAAACGGACATCGGCGTTTGGCCGGTGAATTCGCGGAAGTCCCGAATGAAATGGGATTGATCGCAATAGCCGGCGTCCAGGGCGATGGCGGGCCAATCGAGCCGGGCTGCGCTCCGGGCGATCCGGCAGGCGTGCCGGAACCGAAGAACGCGCGCCAGATGCTTTGGCGTGAGACCGCTTTCTTCGAGACATCGCCGCCGGAACTGGCGCGGGCTCAAGTTCGCCTGGCCGGCCAGTTCGTCCAGATCGGCATTTCCATTGGCGAGCCGCAATGCGTCGATGGCCTGCTGCACAGGATCCGGCGTGGATGCGGGAACCGCGACACTAGCCAGCATGGCCCGCATGGCGTCCCGGATCGATTTTGCGTCATCCAACCGCTGTTGCAGTGCCTGGACATGCCGCGGCCGGAGATCGCCCAACTGAGCGGAGCCGTCGGTAAGTTCGGCGGGCGAGAGGCCCAGAAAAGCGCGCGCCATGCCGGGATGAAAACGGACGCCCGCGGTCGAGTAGCCGCGCGGAAACTGGAATCGCTGTTCTACTGTCATGGCGCCAATGACGCGGAGGCCGTGCTCGCGATCATAGACCACGTCCACACATCCATCCGGCCGAACACTATGCTCCCGGATGGATTCGCCGGTATCCAGAAACCAGCCGCACTCCACCCAACGGGACAGCGCGACACCCGGCGATTGCTCGCAATAAACCGGCATGTTTTTCAGGATACCGCTTGCATTAGTTTACCCCGGCGCACCACCCACTCCTGGGTACTAAAGACGCGGGGACCCACTTCGATCAGGCGCGGGAGCAGATCGAACACCGAGCCGGGGGTCCACTTGGATTTCTGGCGCGTGCGGAATCCGCGCTGGTTCAGCTCTTCGGCGATGGCGGAGAGGGACTTGTCCTGGATGATCATTTCCAGCATAAAAAGCAGGGCCTCGCGTTCTTGCACGTCCTGTTCGAGCGCCGCGCAGTCTTCGGCGATTTTCAGACCATAAGGCACGGGCTGCGTGATGTCGGCGAGCTGCGACTGCTCGGCTGGAGTTTCGCGCGCCCAGATTACGGCTGCCGGCTTCCAACCCTCGGCGGCTTTTCGTTCCAGATCGGCGGCGGTCAAAGGGCCGGAAAGAATTTCGCGCATGTGCTGTTGGGGCATGGCGGTCCACAGTGCAGTTCTGTGGCCAATTCGGCGTTTGAAAGCAAAGGTCTTTTTCAACCGGTACCGTCCGTTCGCGGGATTAGGGGCCGGGGAAGTGGCGCGTTACGGTAAGATGCCGGCCCCGTCAGAACCGCCCGGTTCGCGAACGCGGCGGCAGAAACAGAGCTGGCCGATGGTGTAGTATTTGTCGCGATCCAGCCAGTCCAGATGCGTGCAGACGATCGGCAGCAGGAATCCGAACGGGATCGCCAGAAACGGCCAGAGCAGCGCGCGTGGAAAACGCTCGAAAAACTCCAGGACATCAATGAACTTGCGGCCCATGAACCAGAAATAGCCGCCCAGCGGACGGATTTCATCCACTGCGAATCCGGATTGTTCGAGCAGACGCTCAATGCCGTAGCGCGTGAAGCGGTAGTAATCGTGCGGCATCTGGTGTTCTTCCCACATGGTGGGAACGATGATCATCAACTGACCGCCGGGCTTAAGCGCCCGCGCCATTTCGTGCAGGGTCTGGCGCGGGAAGGGCGTGTGTTCGAGAACCGCCACGCTCAGCATGCCATCGAATGTGCACGGCGGGAAGGGCAGCGCTTCCACACGCGCCCAGGCATCGATTTTTCCGTAATTCCAATCTCCTTCGCCGACCCCCAGGTCGATGGCGCGATAGCGATGGCCGGCGCGCAAGAGGTCGGGGCCGTATTGCGCTTCGCCCGCGCCCGCGTCCAGGATCAGGGCCTGCCGCGGAAGCTTGGCGGAAAACTCGCGGACCGCGTTGAGGACGAAGCGATCGAACGGATTGATTTGATCGACGATGAAGCGCGGAATCAGCTTGCGGCCGAGCGCAACCACTTTGCGGTTCAACATGACGCGCCCTTCTCCAGGCGCATGGCTTCAAAACCACCCCAATGCCAGCAGATTTGTCCGGCGAAAAGCAGGGGACTCAAAGGGACAGCGTCCGGGCATTGCGGCAAATTGCGCGTGACAAGATACCCGGTCCCGGCGGCGGCGAGCACGGGCAGCATCAGCAGGCGCAGCGCCGGGTTGGCCGGGAACAAGCGAGCGAGCGGTTCTTCCTCGCGCCAGCGGCGAAAATATTGCGACGTACCGGTCCCGTAGTGGCGCATTTTGCCCAGGTAATCGGAAAGGCTGTGAATCGCCGGATAGTGCGTGACGCGCGCTTTTGGCT
>Ga0335074_10006214_pt1 | contig 16564 bp, 17 predicted proteins | sample Lox_Sample_23_FD_206715 | JGI IMG/M metagenome (GOLD analysis project Ga0335074, IMG submission 206715) | Soil microbial communities from Loxahatchee National Wildlife Refuge, Florida, United States - Lox_Sample_2.3 | ecosystem: Environmental > Terrestrial > Soil > Wetlands | place: USA...
GTGGCTGATGGTGGCCCAGAGGCCGTAACCATGCAGCGTCTCCGCGTCTCGCTCCATTGCCTCGCGGGCGCCGGAGGAGACCACGGCCCTGCCCTTTTGGTGCACGTCCAGCATGAGCTTCTCCGCCTTCGGCTTCGCGTAACCGAACACGGTCTGAAACACGTACGTCACGTACGACATGAGGTTGATCGGGTCGTTCCACACGATCGTGACCCATGGCATATCGGGAGCGGTCCGCTCCTCGGTTTCCGACCGCTCAACCTCCGTAGGCGCGACGCTCACGGCCGTCACCTCCCTGTGCGTTGGTCACCAGTCTGCCAAAGCACGAACGCACAAGTGACATCGGCAGGGACACCCACCCGAGGGACTCACTGCCCGACACGCCACAACCCATGCTCGAAAATAAATCCCATGCTTAGGTATGCCATGGTATAGTGGTAGAACACATATACGGGAGGTGTCATGGCCCACAGCCCCGCCAGTGCCAGCGGCGACGAGCCGCTCGCGGAGGTGGGGCTGACGACAAAGGATCTCGCCGCCCGCCTGGCAGCCGACGACAAGCTCGCCCTCCGGGACCTCGCGGCGCGGCTGCAGGCCGACGGCGACCTGACCGCCGAAGGCATCGCCGCGCTGGCCCAGCTCGACGACCGGCACGGCGACGCGTACGCCAGAGACGACGAGCACGTCGCCGACGCCAGGGACGACCAGCAGGCCCCCGATCCCAGGGACGACGAGCAGCCGGCCGATCCCAGTGCTGAGCGAGCGAGTGAGTGGCCGACGCTGCCCGACGACGAACTCACCGCCCTGCTGGACGGCGAGCCCGCCCCGACCGTGGTGCCCGAGGCCCTGGAGGCCGGGTTCACGCACCACATCCCCACCCCGGGCGCGACCGGTTTCGCCGCCGGCGGCCCGCTGGATGCGATGCTGCCCGGCTCCGACCTCGCCTGGCACGCCGCCCAGGCCCGGCGCCGGGGCCTGGGCGAACTGTCAGACGACGAACTGTGCGGGCTCATGGGCGGAGCGCAGCGGCTGGAATCCTGGGCGGCCGGGCTGAAGCTGGCCACCGTGAACGAGCTGGACGCCCGGCGCGCCGGCGCCGACAGCCGACCGGCCGAGCACGTGGCCGACGAAGCCGCCGCCGTGCTCATCCTCACGCCCCGGGCGTCTGGCGACCTGATCAGCCTGGTACGCAACCTCGGCCGGGTTCCGCAGACCCGGGCGCTGCTGGCCGCCGGGATCCTTGACCAGGACCGCGCTGCCGTGATCGCCGACGCCCTCGCCGTCCTCGACGCCGCGGGTGCCGCCATCGTGGAGAACCGGATCACCCCCAAGGCCCCGGAGAAGACCACCGGGCAGCTCCGTGCCGCCTGCGACCGCGCCATCAAGGCCTACGATCCCCAGGCCGCCAAGCGCCGGCGGGAGCGGGCCGAGAAGGACGCCCGCGTCGAATGCTGGGCCGAGTCCGCCGGGACCTCCGCGATCGCCGGGCGCGACCTGGCCCCCGCCGGAGTGATCGCGGCCGACAAGACGCTCGACGCCGACGCCCGCTGGCTTCGCGCACACGGCATGCCCGGCAGCCACGACGAGCGCCGCGCCGCCGCGTTCCTCGCCCGCCTCACCAACCGCCCCCTCGACACCCTCCTCCCACAACCTGGCGCCACCTCCGCCGCAGGCTCCCCCGGCGCCCCACCCGCCAGCACCACCGCGCTCGGCACCACGAATACCGGCACCGCCGCCCCCGGCACCCCACCCGCCGGCACCTCCTCCGGCACCGCCGCCCCCGGCACCCCACCCGCCGGCACCTCCTCCGGCACCGCCGCCCCCGGCACCCCACCCGCCGGCACCACCACCCCCGGCACCCCACCCGCCGCCGCTGGGTGGCCCGGCGGGCTGGGCGGGAGCGTGAACCTCACGATGCCCGCGGCGGCGTGGCTGGGCCTGTCAGACGCCCCCGGTGACGCAGGCGGGCCCGGCGTCCTGGACGCCGACACTTGCCGCGACCTCGCCAGCGCCTTGGCCGCAAACCCGGCCAGCCGCTGGTGCGTCACCCTCGTCGACCGGCACGGCCGGGCAACCGCCCACGGCTGCGCCCGCGCCGGGCCTGGCCCGCCCGGCCCTATCAGCCCCACCGGCCCCGCCAGCCCCGCCAGCCCCGCCAACGCCGCCTGGCTCGCCGCGGTGAAGATCACCTCGATCGAGACGGGCACCTGCTCCCACCGCCGCGAGTCACCCGGCTACCAGCCGTCGAACTTGCTGCGCCACATCATCAAGATCCGCAGTCCCCGGTGCGGCTTCCCCGGCTGCCGGCGCCCCGCCGTGCGCTGCGACGACGACCACACGGTCCCCTATGACCAGGGCGGCCGCACCTGCGAGTGCAACCTCCACCCGCTCTGCCGCAGGCATCACCAGGCCAAGCAGGCTCCCGGCTGGCGGCTCGACCAGCCCGAACCAGGCACCCTCATCTGGACCCTGCCCAGCGGGCGCCGGTACACCACCACGTCGGAGCCCTACCCAGCCTGATCGCCAGCCCCCTGATCGCCGATCCCGGCATAGGCGCTCATCGCCGCCGTCCTCTCGCTCCGTAGGCTTCATCACGTGACTAGTGACGTTGGCGCGGCCACCCAAGCCAGCATCGAGGCCAGCACCGCCCTGCTGACCGACCACTACGAGATCACCATGCTGCGTGCGGCTCTTCGCAGCGGCGCCGCGCAGCGGCGGTCGGTCTTCGAGGTGTTCGCCAGGCATCTGCCGCACGGCCGGAGGTACGGCGTGGTGGCCGGAACCGGCCGGCTCATCGACGCGCTGCACCGCTTCCGGTTCGGCCCGGCCGAGCTCGAGTTCCTCGGCCAGGCCGGAGTGGCCGACGAGGCGACCCTGGGCTTCCTGGAGTCCTACAGGTTCAGCGGGCACATCTGGGGATATGCCGAGGGCGACTGCTACTTTCCCGGATCGCCGATCCTCGTCGTTGAGGGGACGTTCGCCGAGGCCGTCGTGCTGGAGACCCTGGTCCTGTCGATCCTGAACCACGACTGCGCCATCGCCTCGGCCGCGTCGCGCATGGTCAGCTCGGCGGGCGACCGGCCGCTGATCGAGATGGGCTCACGCCGCACGCACGAGCTGGCCGCCGTGGCCGCCGCACGCGCCGCCTACATTTCCGGCTTCGCGACCACCTCCAATCTGCGCGCGGGCCGGCAGTACGGTATCCCGACCGTCGGCACGAGCGCCCACGCGTTCACGCTGGCGCACGCGTCGGAGCGGGATGCGTTCGCCGCCCAGATCGACGCGCTGGGAACCGACACCACGCTGCTCGTGGACACCTACGACGTGGAGACGGCCGTGCGGACCGCCGTTGAGCTGGCCGGCCCCGGGCTGGGCGCGGTCCGGATCGACTCGGGTGACCTGCCGGTTGTCGCCCGTCAGGTGAGGGCGCTGCTCGATTCGCTCGGCGCGACCAAGACGAGGATCGTGCTGACCGGTGACCTGGACGAGTATTCGATCGCCGCGCTGGCCGCGATGCCGGTGGACGGCTACGGGGTCGGCACGTCGCTGGTCACCGGGTCCGGGGCACCGACCGCGGCTCTGGTGTACAAGCTGGTTGCCCGCACCGACGACGCCGGCCAGACGGGCCCGCTGCGCCCGGTGGCCAAGCGATCGGTGGGCAAGCCGGGCCGCGGCGGGCGGAAGTGGGCGGTGCGCACCCGCGACGTCCAGGGAACGGCGGTGGCCGAGGTGGTGACCACGCAGCCGCCCGACCCGGACTCCGGCGGCCGGGTGCTGCTGCGGGAACTGGTGCGCGGCGGCGAGGTCGTCGGCGGAGAGCCACTGACCGCGGCGCGCGCCCGCCATCGTGAGGCGCTGGCCGAGCTTCCGCTGTACGCGCTGCAGCTGTCGCGCGGCTACCCGGCGATCCCGACCATCTTCGTCCCGAATGGCGACTAGCCCGCCTCGATCCTGTCGCCACGCTCCTGTCACACGCTGCCGGGCTGCCCTGTCCTGGAGGGGTAGACACAGGCAACGGCATAGGAGCCCACAATGGACGCTCGGCTGAACCTCTTCGGCAGCCCGATCTCGGGCGCGCTCGTGAAGCACATGAATGCGGCGAGCAAGGTGCTGTCAGAGTCGACGCTGCCGCGCGCGACACAGGAACTGGTGAAGCTGCGCGCGAGCCAGATCAACGGCTGCGCCTTCTGCACCGACATGCACACCAAGGACGCCGCCCACGCCGGGGAGACCTCGGTGCGCCTCAACCTCGTCGCCACCTGGCGGGAGGCCACGGTCTTCACCGACGCCGAGCGCGCAGCGCTGGAGCTGGCCGAGGAGGGCACCCGGATCGCCGACGCGGCCGGCGGCGTCGCGGACGACGTGTGGGCAAACGCCGCCAAGCATTACGACGATGATCAGCTGATGGCGCTGGTGTGCGTCATCGCCATCATCAACGCGTACAACCGCGTGAACGTGGTTATCCGCCAGCCGGCCGGCGACTACCAGGCGGGGCAGTTCGGCTGACGGACAGCGCTACGAGCCCGGCGGCCATCCGTCCGCCGGGTCGGGCGGGTCCGTCAGGTACGTTGCGAGCCCGCGCACGATCACGTCGAGACCCCACTCGAACCGGTCGTCGGCGCTGCCGACCGAGAGCGTGCCGGCCAGGGCGACGGTGTTGGGGAACTGGTCGGCGGGCAGGGACCTCATCCACGCGGTGAACTGATCGATGAACTCGGCCGCGCCGGGGCCGGCCAGCGGCGTCACGTCCAGCTCGTAGGCGATCGCGCCCACGTAGAGCCCGCCCAGGTCGCCGACGAAGGCCGCCACCTGGTCGGGCATCCCGGCCGCCCGCAGCTCGGCCAGCAGGCGCTCCGCGATCGGGAGCATGCCCGGCGTGACCGCGACCCGCCCGAGCGTGAGCGCGGCGACTCCCCGGTGCCTGCGGTACATGGCCAGCGTGGCCCGGCCGAGATACTTGACCGTGTCCTGCCAGTTGCCGCCCGTCGGCGGCACCTCGACCTCCCGGAAAATCCGGTCGAGCACGAGCTGGACCAGCTCCTCCTTATTGTCGACGTATCCGTAGAGCGACGAGGCCGAGACGCCAATCTGGTCCGCCACCCGGCGCATGGTCAGCGCCTCTCCGCCCTCGGCGTCGAGGACCTGCAGCGCGGCGTCGACGACGACCTCCCGGCTGAGCTGGGGACGGGGGGTGCCGTGGCGCCGCGGGGTTGACCGCCACGGCGGCTCAGGCGCGGAGCCACTCAGCATCTCTGGCATGCACAACAGCGTACTTGACGTGAACAGCGTTCTGCGATAGACCGGTGTTCGTGTAAAACGACGTTCTTACTCAGAACGCTGTTCAGTTCGTAGGACGGAGGGGCGTGATGAACGACGTGAAGGGGCCTGGGGACGTGAAGGGGCCTGGGGACGTGAAGGGGCCTGGGGACGTGAAGGGGCCTGGGGACGTGAAGGGGCCTGGGGACGTGAAGGGGCCTGGGGACGCGACGGGGCCCAGGGACGGGAACGTGGGCGGGGCCGTGGAAGCCGGAGAGCTCCGCAAGAGCTACCACAGCCGGGCTGGCGAGGTTCGGGCACTGGACGGGCTGACGTTCTCGGTCGCCCCGGGCAGCGTGTTCGCCCTGCTGGGCCCCAACGGAGCGGGCAAGACGACGGCCGTGCGGATCCTGACGACGCTGTCCCGGCCCGACGCCGGCCGCGCGGTTGTGGCCGGCATCGACGTGCTCAAGCGCCCCGGCCGGGTCCGGCAGGTCATCGGCGTGGTGAGCCAGCACAGCGGGACCGTGGGCCTGCTGACCGGCCAGGAGAACCTGAGCCTCCAGGGCAGGCTCTACGGGGTGCCGCCGAAGGAGCTGAAGCGCCGGGTGGCCGAACTGCTCGACCAGTTCGGGCTGACCGAAGCCGCCGCGCGGCAGGCGAGCACGTACTCGGGCGGTATGCGGCGGCGCCTCGACGTCGCCACCGCGCTGGTGCACCGGCCTGCGGTGCTGTTCCTGGACGAGCCGACGACCGGGCTCGACCCCGAGGGCCGCGCCGAGCTCTGGGCGGTGCTCACCCGGCGCTCCGCAGAAGCGGGGACCACGATCCTGGTCACCACCCACTACCTGGACGAGGCCGACAAGTTCGCGGCCAGGGTCGCGATCACCGACCGCGGCCGGATCGTCGCCGAGGGCACCTCCGACCAGCTCAAGGCGCAGCTGCAGGGCGACTCGGTGCTGCTCGAGCTCGCCGGCAGCGCTCAGGTCGAGCAGGCCGAGAAGGCTCTCGCCCGCCTTTCCCAGGTCCGCCAGGCAACCGCGGAGGGCGCCGTGGTCAGGGCCCGGGTCGCCGACGGCCCGCGGGCGCTGCCAGCCGTCCTCGCCGGGCTCGAGGCCGACGGCATCAGCGTCCTTTCCGTCACGGTCGCCAGGCCGTCGCTTGACGATGTCTACCTGCACTACGCCGGGCGCTCGTTCCGGCAAGCAGAAGGGAGCGCAGCAGCATGAACCCCGTCCGCCAGTCCTGGGACCTGCTCACCGGCCGGTACCTGCGCCAGCTGTACCGCCAGCCCGCGGTCATCGGCATAACGCTTACCCAGCCGGTGATCTGGCTGCTGCTGTTCGGCGCGCTGTTCAAGAAGGTGGCCGAGCTGCCGGGTTTCGGCGGGGGGAGCTACATCACGTACCTCACCCCGGGCGTGGTGATCATGACCGCGCTGTTCTCGTCGAGCTGGACCGGCATGTCGTTCATCGAGGACTCCGACACCGGCGTCATGGACAGGTTCCTGACCGCCCCGGTGCCGCGCGGCGCCCTGGTCGCCGCGTCCCTCGCCTATCAGGGCGTGACCACGGTCGTGCAGTCGGCCATCATCATCGCGATCGGCTGGGGCATCGGCGCCGGATTCCCCGGCGGGGCGACGGGCGTCGCGGCGCTGATAGGGATCTCGGTCATGATCTCGCTGGCCATGGCTGGGCTGTCCGACGGGTTCGCGCTGCTGGTCCCGCAGCGCGAGGCGCTGATCGGCATCTCGACGCTGCTGGTGCTGCCGCTGACGTTCCTGTCCGGCGCGTTTCTCTCGCTGCGGCTCGTCCCGGGCTGGATCGCCGGGATTGCCCGGTTCAACCCGGTCAACTGGGCGGCGACCGCCGGCCGTTTCGCCGTCGGCAGCCACCCACCGTGGGCCACGGTCGGTTCATACGCTGGCTTCCTCGCCCTGGCGCTCGTGGCCACCGCCGCGATGTCGACCTGGGCGTTCCGGGCCAGGGAGCAATAGTTCTAAGCTCGGCGTGTGACACGAGCGCTGGTAATCGTGGACGTTCAGAACGACTTCTGCGAGGGCGGGTCGCTTGCCATAGCCGGAGGGGCCGAGGTTGCCCGCGCGATCAGCGGGTACCTGGCCTCCCCGGACGGCAGCGGCTACGCCCATATCGTGGCAACGCAGGACTATCACGTCGATCCGGCCGGGCACTTCGCCGCCGATCCGGACTTCGTGGACACCTGGCCCGCGCACTGCGTGGCCGGGACACCCGGCGCGGACTTCCATCCCGCGCTCGACACCAGCCACGTCGAGACCGTGTTCCGCAAGGGGGCCCACTCCGCCGCCTACAGCGGATTCGAGGGCGCCGACGAATACGGGGTGCCGCTGGCGGCATGGCTCCGCGAGCGGCACGTCACCGAGGTCGACATCGCCGGGCTGGCGACCGACCACTGCGTGCGGGCCACCGCCACCGACGCCGCGACCGCCGGCTTCGCCACCCGGGTGCTGCTCGGCTTCACCGCAGGAGTAGCCGCCGACACGGTCGAGGCGGCCCTCGCCGAGATGCGCACGGCCGGCGCCGAACTGGCGGGAACCCCGCCCCTGGCCGACTCCGCGGACTAGCGCCGGCTAATCGTCGCCTTCGGGCAGGGACTCGTAGATCTCCTTGCATTCAGGGCAGACCGGGAACCGCTTGGGATCCCGGCTGGGCACCCAGACCTTGCCGCAGAGCGCGACCACGGGCGTGCCGCTCACGGCACTGTCGACGATCTTGTCCTTATCGACATAGTGCGCAAAACGCTCATGATCGCCGTCCCCATGGGAGAGATCCGGGCGGACGGTCGTGTCTTCCCTGACGTCGCTTCCTGGCAGGGTTTCTGTACTCACAGGGAGCGAGTCTACGCTGCCGGCTTCTGCCTTCAGTTCAGCATCGGATCGTCGGGGTAGGTGGCCACGATCGCGAACTCGCCGCCCTGCCGCCGCAGCACCTCCTGCCAGAGCCGCTCCGGATCGGCGAGGAACGCGTCCGTCGGCTCACCGGGGAGCACGTACCAGGCCCCCTCCTCGATCTCGGCCTGAAGCTGGCCGGGACCCCACCCCGCGTAGCCGGCGAACACCCGCAGCGAGGTGATGCCGTCGGCCAGCAACTCAGGCGGCGCCTCAAGATCGACGAGGCCGATCCGGGACGTCAGGCTGGAGCCGTCGAGCGAGCGCCAGCCGAGCGGCTCATCCTCGCCCCGGGCCAGCGCCAGCGCCAGGGCGCTGTTCGGGGAGACCGGCCCGCCCTTGAACACCACCGAAGGCCCGGTGGCCAGATCGCTCCACGACTCGAGTACCTGCCCGACCTCGACCTCGGTCGGACGGTTCAGCACGACGCCCAGGGTTCCCTCTTCGGGCTCGTCCTCCACGATCAAGATCACGGTTCTCCGGAAGTTCGGGTCACCGAGCAACGGCGTGGCTACGAGAAGCCGACCGCCGAGGGATTCAGCCTCCATGTATCAATGATGCGCCAGAGCGCGGCGCCTCGCACTACGCCGGGGGGAGCCAACGGACCTTGGACACGTACGCTGTAAGGGTGTCTGGAGCAAGCACCGTGCCAGTGGATGCCGGCCAGGGGGTCACAGCCGTGCTCGCCGACGCCCCCGTGGTGGATGTGACCCGGCTGCGGGTCGCGATTGCGCGGCTGTCCCGCAGGCTGCGCAAGCACGAGCTCGCCGGGCTGACCCCCACCCAGCTGGCGGCGCTGTCGACCGTCGAGCGGACCGGGCCACTGCGCCTCGGCGACCTGGCCGCCGCCGAGCGGATCGCGCCGTCCACGCTGACCAGGCTGGTCAGCGCGCTGGAAGAGCAGGGTTACGTGGAGCGGAACGCGGTCCCTGGCGACGCGCGCGCGTGGATGCTCGCCGTGACCGAGCGCGGTCACGAGGTGCTCGAGCAGATTCGGCAAGAGAACACGCTGCTGCTCGCCGACAGCCTGCTGACGCTGTCAGCCGGGCAGCTCTCCGCGCTCGCCGCGGCGCTGCCCGCGCTCGAGCAGCTCGCCGACGCCACCCCGCAGCTCCCGGACGCGGAGCCGGCCACGGTGGGCGGGGCTGGCCAGGCCGACTGAGGAGCGTCGCGTTCCGGCCACTCGGATGTCAGAACAGCAGGCTGGACAGCGTCGCCCGGGCCTTGGTGACCCGCGGGTCCCGTGGAGGGAAGAGGTCGAAGAGCCTGAGCAGGTGCACCCGCGCCTGGTTCCGCTCGTCACCGGAGGTGCGCCGGATCGTGTCGAGCAGCCGGTCGAATCCGGCCTCGATCTTGCCCATGGCCACGTCGATGTCGGCGACCCGGCCCTGCGCGTCGGGGTCGCCGGGGTTATCGTCGGCGTCCCGCCGCGCCTTGGCCTGGTCGTAGGAGTTCACCCGCCGTATCAGGTCAACCTGCGCGAGCCCCATCGTGGCCACCGGGTGACCCGGAGCCGACGCCAGGACCTTTTCGAACGCGGCCGCCGCGCCGTCCAGGTCGCCGCGCTCCATGGCCTGCTGCGCCTCACCGAAGCCGGCCTCGGCCAGGGCGTCGCCGCTCATCGGCCCGCGCGGGACCTGGCCCGCCTCATCGGGCGCCGGCCCGTCGGCACCTGGGCCATTGCCCGCTTCGGCACCCGGCAGGCCCATCTGCTCGGCGACTTGCATCACCTGGGCGATCGCCGCCCGGACGTCGGACTCGGGCACCGCGCCCATAAAGAGCGGCATCGCCTGCCCGGCGATGACGGCGAGCACCATCGGGATGGACTGCACCTGGAGGGCCGCGCTCAGCTGCGGATTGGCGTCCACGTCCACCTTGGCCAGGACCCACGCGCCGTTGGCCTCGCCGGCCAGCTTCTCCAGCACCGGCGAGAGCTGCTTGCACGGCCCGCACCACTCGGCCCACAGGTCCAAGATCACCGGAACGGTGCGCGACCTCTCGACGACGTCGGTGTTGAAACTCTGGTCGGTGACGTCGATCACGTTGGCGTTGCCGGCGCCTGCCTGGTCCCCTGAGCCGGCTGCGCTGGCCGCCTGCTGCCTGCGCTGCGCGGCCGCCTGCCGGGCGCCCAGGTCAACGGCGCCGTGTAGGGAGAAATCCCGCGACTGCTGCATGTCTCTATCCTGCCGCATCATTCGGACCGCCCGGTCCCGCCGCCCCAGCGGGCCCGCGGCGGTCTTGCCTCTCGCGCCGGACCCGGCGCAGCACCGGCAGTGCGGCAAAGTAGGACCCGGCGGCCGCGATGCCGCCGATGGCGATGTCAACCGAGATCCTGCCCTGCTTGGCCCAGTACACGTCCTTCAGGTCGAGCAGCAGCGCAAACTCGTCGACGATCAGCGCCAGGCCGGCACCGTAGCTGAGCGCCACCGCCGGGTGCCTGCGGGTGCGCTCGTCGCCGTGCACCGCGACCGCGCCGACCCCGGCCAGCATGCCGATGCCCCACATGTAGTGGTGCAGGTGCTCGCCGCCGGCGCTGATGTTGTGGAACGGGCCACGCCCGGCCCTGATGCTGTACGTAATCCCCCGTACCGCGGCGAACGTGGTGGAGAACGAGAGCCAGCTCAGCAGCGCGGACCGCTGGGTGGCGTCGAGCTCCTCGTGGAACGCGGTATTCAGGTCCTGGCCCAGGTGCGGAAGTGCAGTCACAGGGGCACGATACGCGGAACTCAGAACGCAGGGACCTCAAAGTAGCCGCCCCACTCGTCACGGAGCGCACCGCAGATCTCACCGAGGGTGGCCTCGGCGCGCGCCGCGTCCAGCATCGAGGGGATCACGTTCTCCCCGGACCTGGCCGCGTCGAGCATCGCGGCGAGCGCCGCGTCGACGGCCGCCTGATCCCGTGCCTTCCGCCGCCCGGCCAGCTCGCGCACCTGCTCGCGCTCGACCTCATGGCTGACCCGCATGATCTCCACCGGCTCCCCCACGGTGTCGGTCAGGCAGTTGACGCCGACGACCCGCTTGTCGCCCTTCTCCAGCTTCTGCTGGTAAGCGAAGGCGGCCTCGGCTATTTCCGCCATGAACCAGCCGTCCTCGATCCCGCGCAGGATCCCCGCGGTCATCGTCCCGTCCGGGCTCATCTCGCGGATCTTGGCGAAGACCGCCTCCGCCTCGGCCTCCAGCCGGTCGGTCAGCGACTCCAGGTACCAGGAACCGCCCAGCGGGTCCGCGACGTTGGTCACGCCGGTCTCTTCCATGATCACTTGCTGGGTGCGCAGCGCGATCTCGGCCGCCTTCTCGCTCGGCAGCGCGAGCACCTCGTCGAGCGCGTTGGTGTGCAGCGAGTTGGTGCCGCCCAGCACCGCGGCGAGCGCCTCGATCGCGGTCCGGACCACGTTGTTGTCCGGCTGCTGCGCGGTCAGCGAGACCCCGGCCGTCTGGGTGTGGAAGCGCAGCCACTGGGCCCGCTCGGTCTTCGCGCCGTACACGTCGCGCATCCACCGGGCCCAGATCCGCCGGGCCGCGCGGAACTTCGCGATCTCCTCGAAGAAGTCGATGTGCGCGTCGAAGAAGAACGACAGACCGGGCCCGAACACCTCGATGTCGAGCCCCCGGTCAAGGCCGAGCTCGACGTAGGCGAACCCGTCGGCGAGCGTGAACGCGAGCTCCTGCGCTGCCGTGGCACCCGCCTCCCTGATGTGGTAGCCGGACACGGACAGCGGCTTGTAGTCGGGGATGTTCGCCGCGCAGTACTCCATCAGGTCGCCGATCAGCTTCAGGTGGGGCTGCGGCGGGAACAGCCACTCCTTCTGGGCGATGTACTCCTTGAAGATGTCGGTCTGCAGCGTGCCGTTCAGCTTGCCCAGGTCGGCCGCTTCGCCCCCCTGGCGCTCGGCGGCGGCCAGGTACATGCAGAACACCGGCACCGCCGGCCCGCTGATCGTCATCGACGTGGTGACGTCGGCGAGCGGGATGCCGCCGAACAGCACGTCCATGTCGGCGGTGGAGTCGATCGCCACGCCGCAGTGGCCCACCTCGCCGAGCGACCGTGGATCATCGGAGTCGCGCCCCATCAGCGTGGGCATGTCGAACGCCACGGAGAGCCCGCCGCCACCGCCCCGGAGCAGCATCTTGTACCGCTCGTTGGTGGCGGTCGCGTTGCCGAACCCGGAGAACTGCCGGATCGTCCACGTCCTGCCGCGGTATCCGGCCGGGTACAGCCCGCGGGTGAACGGGTACTCCCCGGGCCAGCCGATGCGCTCGAAGCCGGGAACCACGGCGCCGTCCGGCGGCCCGTAGAGCGGATCGACCTCGAGCCCGGACAGCGTGGTGAAGTCGGCGTCCCGGATCCGGGACGCGTCGTACCGCCGCTGCCAGCGCTGCCTGCCGGCGTCACCTGACTCCATCGGCACCTCCGTCAGATAGTAGGACGTCCTACTATCTAGGCCAGTCTATGCCAGGGGCCGGAACGTTTAGTCCGCGGCTTGGCCAACCGAACGGCGGGGTTCGCCGTCTCTAGTTGTCAGGGAGCGCATGGGCGCTGCCCGGGTCCGGGCATCATCGCTGCGACGTGCCGAATGTGTGGTAGAACCGATGCGATATCGCGCAGGTGACGCGGGCCGCTCCGCGGTCCTCGGTGACGTCGCAACCGTGCCGGGACCTCGGGTTGCGTTCTCGGCTCCGGCGGTAAGGCAAGGGAACTCGGTGGCCAGGCTCCGATCCTTCGACCCTGAGGCGGCCGAGGAACTCTTCAACGCCTGCTATCCCAAGCTGGCCGGGTGGGTGCGCCGGCTCGTGGACGACGATGAGACCGCGCACGAGATCGCTTCCGAGGCGTTCACCAGGCTGCTGGCCCGGTGGTCGGCCCTGGACAACCCCCAGAGCTACCTGTACATGATCGCGACCAACCTGGTCAGGGATCACTGGCGCAAGTCGGGCAGGGAGCGCCGGGCGATCCGCAGCCTGACCGCGGCAGCCCCGATCGACCCCGCCTATCACCCGGCGCAGGACGTGGACGTGCGCGCGCTGATCGAGGGGCTCCCCCCGCGGCTGCGCAGCGCGTTCCTGCTGCACTACTACGCGGGGTTCGGGGTGCGTGAGGTCGCCACGATGCTGGGCAAGCCCGAGGGAACGGTCAAGGCCGACCTGCATCACGCGCGCGCGCGCCTGAAGGCCGCGCTCGAGGACCCACGGGGAGAATCCGATGGGTGAGCCACGGGACCGGATCGACGACTGGCTGAACCGCGACGTCGAGCCGCTGGCGCCGCCGCCGGGAACCTTCGGCAGGATCCAGCAGCGGGCGCGGCGCCGGAAGCTCAACCGGGCCGTGATGTCGGCGGCCGGGATCGTGGTCGTGATCGTGATCGCCGTGGCCGTGACCGTCCCGCAGATCGCGAGCTCACTGCGAAGTCATGGGTCAAGCCCGGGCCGGCCCGTCGCGGAAGGGTCACACCCGGTCCAGGTCCGGCCCACGGTGAGCGGCAAGGGCGGTGTCAGCCCGAACTCCCAGTCGAGCAGCGCGGTCACACCCCCGGGGTCGGCTTTGTCACCCGCGGGCTCCGGGAACCCCGTGCCAGCGAACTTCCAGCCCACCTCGGTCACGTTCGTCGGGCCGACGATCGGCGCCGTGATCGGGCAGGCCGGCACCCCCGGCCACTGCGCCACCCCCTACTGCACGTCCCTGGCCGGCACGTCGGACTACGGCAGCAGCTGGTACGGGGTGAGCGCGCCGCTCACCGGGGCGCCGGACGGGTCGTCGGGTGTCGGCCAGGTCCGCTTCCTCAACACCACCTATGGCTGGGCGTTCGGCCCGGAGCTCTGGGCCACCACCAATGGCGGCGCGACCTGGACCAGGCAGCGCACGGACGGCATGCGGGTCACCGACCTGGAGACCGTGGGCAACCGCGCGTTCGCGCTGTTCGGGACCTGCACCGGCAACGGCGCCGCCTACGCCGCGGACTGCACCGCGTTCTCGCTCTACACGTCGCTGGCGGGCAGCGGCCGGTGGCAGCGGGTGCCGGGACCGGTTTCCGGCCTGCAGCCGTCGCAGACACCGGCGGGCGGCGCCTCGGCCAGCCTGGTGCTCACCGGAGGCCCGGCCAACGGCAGGGGCTACCTGCTCGCGCCCTCCGGCGCGCTGCTCAGCGGCCCGCTCACCGGCGCGGCCTGGAGCGTGGTGAGCCAGCAGCAACAATGCCTGCCCGGCTCTCCTGGCGTGAACGGCCAGCCGACCGGGGCCCTGCTCGCCGCCGACTCCTCCGCGCTGCTACTGGTGTGCACGAGCGCGACCGACACGACGACGGGCTCGCAGACGAAGTCGGTCATCGAGTCCTCCAACGACGGCGAGACCTGGTCGGCGGCGCAGTCCGCGGACTCCAGCGGCGTCGCGACGTCGGTCGCCATCCAGGGCAGCAACCTGGTGGTGCTGGCCACCGACGCGGGCCTGTACGTGTCCCGCAACGGCGGCGGCGCCTGGCAGCTGGCCCAGACGAGCCCTCCGCGCGCGGCAGCGGGCGAAGGCGGGTTCAGCTACGTCGGCATGACCAGCGCGTCCGACGGCGTCGCTCTGCCCGCCGACGCTGACCTGCACGAGGTGTTCATCACCACCGACGGCGGCCGGACCTGGCGGGCGCACGCGGTCAGCCAGGCCTGAAATCCCCGGCGGTGACGCGCAGCCCGCGCAGCATCGCGAACATCTCCTCGAGCTGGCGCTTGTCGTAGCCGCCGAGGGCGAAGTCGGCCGCCATCAGGTCCGCGGTCGCGCGCCCGGCCACCTCGCGGCCCGCCGGGGTGATCCCGGCCAGCGTCCCCCTGCCGTCCGCCGGGTTTGGCCTGCGCACCACAAAGCCCTGCGCCTCGAGCCTGTTGATGATGTTGGTGACGCTCGTCGGGTGCACCATCAGCCGCTCGCCGATCAGCCGCAGCGGCAGCGCCCCCTCCCTGCTGAACTGGAGCAGCACCAGCGCCTCATACCGGGCGAACGTCAGCCCGTGCGGCCGCAGCAGCGCGTCAAGCTCGGCGATCAGGATCTGCTGGGCCCGCATGATGGAAGTGACGGCCGCCATAGCCCGGGAGTCCCCGAACCTGCGTTCCCAGATTTCCGCCGCACGCGCGATCGGGTCAAACGGAAGGTCGAGGGACTTGCGCACACGCACAAGGTACCGGTAGCGACACGGGGTCTCGCGCGTGGATTGGGCCGACGAGAGCTGGTTATATTACCTGCTGGGAGACGTGACACGACGATGTTCGGGGACAGTGCCGCGTCAGATACCGGGGGAAATAGTGCGCTCGAGTGGCGCCGTGATGACCATGACGCCCCTGCTCGCCGCCGGGGTCGGGGCGAGACGCGGCTGGCGAAGCGGGCGGCTTCGCTCGGCAAGCTTCCGCCTTGACGCCCTGGGTCCACCCGATGGCCCGCTTTATGGCGTTGCGCCGCTCGGCATCGCGATCAGCAGGCGGAGCGTGGCGACCACCCTGGTCGACCTGCTCGCCGGGCTCGTGAAGCCGGCTTACGGGGAACTACGGGTGCTCGGCGAGGACCTGACCACGGCCAGTGGCCGGTACGCGCTGCGCGCCAGGGTCGGCGTGGCCCGCAGGGCCGCCAGGCCACAGCCCGCGTTCCGGGTACGCGGGCTGGTCGAGCACGCGGCCAGGCTGGCCGGGCTGCCGGCCCAGGACCGGGACCTGATGGCCGCGGCGATCGTGGACCGGCTGGCGCTGACGCCGTGGTCCGACGTCCCGCTGCGGTCAGCACCCGACGTGATCTCCCGCCGGGCCAGGCTGGCCGCGGCCGCCGTGCACCAGCCGGACCTGCTGCTGATCGACGGCATGCTCGACGACCTGGGTCCCGGCGACACGATCGCCCTGGCCGAGGCCATCCGCGACCTGGGCCGGGACATGATCGTGGTCGTGATCGGCCGCGATCCCTCCGCGCTGGCGCTGGCGTGCAGCGAGGTCCTCACGCTGGCCGACGGGATCCTGGTCCAGCCGGCGGCCCCATCACCGGACCTCGCGACGCCGCCCGTCAGCCCCACCCTGCTCGCTCATTAGCCCCACACCGCTCACTCATTGGCCCCAACCCCCACCCCGTTTCCCTCCCCAGGCCCACCCCGCTCGCCCGTTAGCCCCGCCCCGGCCCACCCCGTAAGCTGCGGAAGTGGACTGGAGCCTGATCGACTGCGGGCGCAAGGGGCACCTGACTTACGCCCCGTCCGAGGCCGGCGTGCGCAGGCAACTGCTGGCGCAGGCCGAGTCGGGCGAGGCGTGGCGCTGCCTTCGCTGCGGCGCATACGTCACCGGCGGGCCGCAGATGTCGGGTCCGGCCGCCGAAGCGCCGGTCCCACGCCGCGGCAAAGAGGTGCGCAGCGCGCTCATCCTGCGGATCTT
>Ga0335074_10006215_pt1 | contig 16560 bp, 11 predicted proteins | sample Lox_Sample_23_FD_206715 | JGI IMG/M metagenome (GOLD analysis project Ga0335074, IMG submission 206715) | Soil microbial communities from Loxahatchee National Wildlife Refuge, Florida, United States - Lox_Sample_2.3 | ecosystem: Environmental > Terrestrial > Soil > Wetlands | place: USA...
GACCGCCGCCGTGCAGGTGTTCTTCTCCCCCGGCTGGCTGCCCGGCGACATCAGCAGCACCCTCGGCCAGACCCTGATCACCCTGTGCCTGCTCTACATCCTGATGCGGATCCCGTTCTGGGTCGCGCGCCCCGTCCTGACCCCGTTCGGCCGGTCCCCGCTGCGCCGCGCCGCCCGGTTCGCCGTCACCACCGCTGTCTTCTCCCGCATCGCCCCGCTGCTGCGCGGCGGCACGCCCCCCAAGGGCGGCAAGCCCGGCAAGAGCGGCAAAGCCGGCAGCGGCAAGAGCGGCCCGTCCGGCAGCAAGAAAGGAAGCACGCCGTGAGCTACGAAGTCCCCGATTCGGTGCCCATCCCCTCCGACGTCGAGCGGCCGGACAAGATCCTGGCCGGGCTGACCGCCAGCCAGGTCGCGATCGCCACGGTCGCCGCGGTCATCATCTGGGCAGGCTTCCAGGCCACCCGGCACGTCATGCCGCTGCCCGCGTTCGCCGCGCTCGCCACCCCCGTCGGCCTGCTAGCCACGGCCCTGGTCATCGGGGAGCGGGACGGGCTGCCGCTGGACCGGCTCCTGCTGGCCGCCTGGCGGCAGCGGCGCGCCCCGCGCCGGCTGGTCACCGCCCCCGAGGGCATCCCCGCCCCGCCCGCCTGGACCGCCCCGCCCGGCCCGCCGGCCCCGCTCCCGGCGGTGCTCGCGCCGCTGTGGCAGCACATCGCGCCCGACGGGGTGATCGGCCTGGGCAGCGCCGGGGCCGCCGCCGTCGCGGCGGTCTCGACGGTCAACTTCGCGCTGCGCTCCCCCGGCGAGCAGGACGCTCTGGCCGCCGCCTACGGCCGGTGGCTGAACTCGCTCACCGGCCCGGTGCAGGTCCTGGTCCGGGCCGGGCGGGCCGACCTGTCCGCCTCCGTCGCGGCGCTGCGCGACGCCGCCCCGGGCCTGCCGCACCCGGCCCTGGAGCAGGCCGCCCTGGAGCACGCCTCCTTCCTTGAGGGGCTGGCCGCCGAGCGGGACGTGCTCACCCGCCAGGCGCTGCTGATCGTGCGCGAGCCCGGCCACGGGACCGGCCGCCCCGGCCGGACCGCCGCCGGGCGGGCCCTGCAGCGGGCCGGGGAGGCAGCCCGGCTGCTGGGCGGCGCGGACCTGCAGGTCCAGGTGCTGGACGGCGGGCGGGTCACCGCGCTGCTCGCCGCGTGCGCCGATCCCGCCGCGCCGCCCCGGCCGGCCGGGCGGACGGCCCTGCCGGGCCGGCCGGTCACCAGCGCGGGCAGGCCCGCATGAGCCCCCGCCGGCCGGGCCGCATCGCCGGGCCGGGCGCGCTGGCAGCGCCGGACATGCCCGGCCCGCCGTCGGTCGAGGTCGCCGCCGGTCACCTGCGGGCCGGCGATGACTGGTCGGCCACCCTCGCGGTCACCGGCTACCCCGCCGAGGTCACCGCAGGGTGGCTGGAACCCCTGCTCAGCTATCCGGGCCGCGTCGACGTCACCTTGCACATCGAGCCGATCCCCGTGGCGGTCGCCGCCGCCCGGCTGCGGCGCCAGCGCGCCCGCCTGGAATCGGGCCGCCGCGCCGGCATCGACCGGGGGCACCTGGACGACCCGGATGTCGAGTCCGCCGCCGACGACGCCCGCGACCTGGCCTACCGGCTCGCCCGGGGCGAGGGCAAGCTGTTCCGCCTCGGCCTGTACCTGACCGTCCACGCCTGCTCGGAGGAGGACCTGGCCGCCGAGGTCCAGGCGGTCCGGGCGCTGGCCGCCTCCTTGCTGCTGGTCACCGTCCCGGCCACCTTCCGCTCGCTGCAAGGGTGGGCCACGACGCTGCCGGCCGGCACCGACCAGCTGATGCTGCGCCGCACCATGGACACCGCCGCGCTCGCCGCCAGCTTCCCGTTCACCAGTCCCGACCTGCCCCGCGACCCGGCCGACCCGCAGGCGCTGCCCGGCGTGCTGTACGGGGTCAACACCGCCGGGCCGGGGCTGGTGGCCTGGGACCGGTGGGCGGCCGACAACCACAACTCCGTGACCCTGGCCGCCTCCGGCGCGGGCAAGTCCTACCTGGCCAAGCTGGAGATCCTCCGCAGCCTGTACGAGGGCACCGAGTGCTGGGTGATCGACCCCGAGGACGAGTACGCCCGCCTGGCCGGCGCTGTCGGCGGCGCGTACGTCCACCTCGGCGCGCCGGGCGTGCACCTGAACCCGTTCGACCTGCCCGCCGCCGGGCGGGCCAGGCCGGACACCCTGACCCGCCGGGCCCTGTTCATCCACACCCTGATCGCGGTCCTGCTGGGGGGCGAGCCTTCGGCGGCCGAGCGGGCCGCGCTGGACAAGGCGATCATGACCGCCTACCAGCAGGCCGGGATCACCGCCGACCCGCGCACCTGGGCGCGGCCCGCCCCGCTGCTGCCCGCCCTCGCCGCGGCGCTGCGCGCCGCGAAGACCCCGGCCGCGGCGACGCTGGCCGACCGGCTGGTCCCGTTCACCGAGGGCAGCCACTGCGGCCTGTTCTCCGCCCCGACCACCACCCGTCCCGAGGGGCACCTGGTCGTCTTCTCGCTGCGTGACGTCCCCGACGAGCTGCGCCCGGCCGCGACGCTGCTGTCCCTGGACGCCACCTGGCGGGCGGTCTGCGACCCGGCCCGCAGGCGGCGGCGGCTGATCACCGTGGACGAGGCGTGGCTGCTGATGCGCGACCCCGAGGGCGCGAAGTTCCTGTTCCGGCTGGCCAAGAGCGCCCGCAAGGCGTGGGCCGGGCTGGCCGCGGTCACCCAGGACGCCGAGGACGTCCTTAGCACGGACCTGGGCCGGGCCGTCATCGGCAACAGCGCCACCCAGATCCTGCTCCGCCAGGCCCCCCAGGCCATCGCCAAGGTCGCCGGGGAGTTCCGGCTGTCAGCCGGGGAGCGGCAGCTGCTGCTGGCCGCCCGCCGAGGCGAGGGGCTCCTGGCGGCCGGGCCGTCTTCCCGGGTGTCGTTCCAGGCCCTGGCCTCGCCCGCCGAGCACTTTCTCTGCACGAGCGACCCGGCCGAGATCGCCCGGATGCAGGCCGGCCAGCCGGCGGCGGCCGGCCCCGCCTGGCCCGGCCCTGACGGCGCGGCCGAGGAGGACCAAGAGGACATGCTGCCATGACAGCCGGCCCTCTCACCAGCCGGCCCGGCCCGTCGCCGGCCCCGCCCGGCGGCCCCGCCAGGCGGTACCTCACCAACCCCGGCGGCTACACCGCGCACCTGGCCCGGCTGCTGCTCGCCGTCCTGGAGCATTACGGGCCGGCCGGCGGGCCGCTGCTCGCCGTCGCGGTCACCGCCGTGATCGCGGGCCGGGCCTGGCTGCGCCGGCGCCAGCACGCCGCGTTCGCCGCAGCCGCCCGGCAGGTCACCGTCCTGGCCCCGCCGCAGGCCGGCCCGGCCGGGGCGGAGGCGCTGTGGGGGCACCTGGGCGGGCTGCTGCGCCCGGCGTGGGCACGCTGGCGGCACGGGCAGCCGCACCTGGGCTGGGAGTACGCCTGGGCCGGCGGTGACGCCGCCGGGATGAGCATCCGCCTGTGGGTGCCCGGCACCATCCCGCCCGGCCTGATCGAGCGGGCGGTCGAGGCGGCCTGGCCCGGCGCGCACACCGTCACCGCCCCCGCGGGCCCGCCGCTACCACCCGGCGCGGCGGTCGCCGGGGGGACGCTGCGGCTGGCCCGCCCCGACATCCTGCCCCTGTCGACCGGGCATGACCCGGAGGCGCCGCTGCGGGCCCTGGCCGGGGCCGCGGCCGGCCTGGCCGGCGGGGAGCACGCCGTCCTGCAGGTCCTGGCCCGGCCCGTCACCGGAGCCCGGCTCCGCAAGGCCCGCCGCGCCGCCCGCCGGCAGCGGTCCGGGCAGACTGCCCGGCTGTCCTCCCGGCTGCTGGACCTGGCCAGCCCCGGGCACGGCCATGGCCGCAGCCGGGCCGGCACCCGCGACCCCGACCTGGCCGCCGAGATCCGCGAGACCACCGCCAAGCTCGCCGGGCCGCAGTGGGAAACCCTGATCCGCTACGCGGTCGCCACGACCGCCCCGGCGCAGGCCCGCGACGGGGCCGGCCGCCGGGAACGGCGGGCCGCCGCCGCCCGGCAGCAGGCCCGGCTGCGCGGCCTGGCCCACGCCCTGGCCTCAGCGACCGCCCTGCTGACCGGGCGGAACTGGCTCGCCCGCAAGCGGCTCCGCCGCCCCGCCCTGGCGATCGGCTCCCGGCGGCTTATCAGGGGCGACCTGCTGTCGGTCCCGGAACTCGCCGCGATCGCCAGGCTGCCGGCCGACCCGTCGCTGCCCGGCCTGGCCCGCGCCGGGGCACGCGCCGTGCCCCCGCCGCCCGCCATCCCGCTGCCCGGACCCGGCGTCCGCCCCCTCGGGGTCTCCGACACCGGGGCGCCGCGCCCGGTCGGCCTGGCCGTCCCCGACGCCCGCCACCACCTGCGGATCGTCGGCCCGACCGGCACCGGCAAGACCACGCTGATCGCCGGGCAGATCCTCGCCGACGCCGGCGCCGGGCGCGGGGTCGTGTTCATCGACCCCAAGGGCGACGCCGTGACCGACATCATCGCCCGGCTCCCCGAGCAGGCGGCCGGGAAGGTCGTGCTGTTCGACCCCGGCGACCGGGCCGCCCCGCCGTGCCTGAACGTGCTGCAAGGCGACGGGTCCGGCACCGACACCGACATGATCGTGGACAACGTCACCGGGATCTTCCGGCGGATCTTCGCCGGCTACTGGGGACCGCGCACCGACGACATCTTCCGCGCCGCGTGCCTGACCCTGCTCGGGTCCGTGCCGCCGGGGTCCGGGCTGGTCACGCTGGCCGACATCCCCCCGCTGCTCGGCGACGGCACCGTCCGCAAGCGCCAGACCGCCGGGGTCCGCGACCAGGTCCTGCGCGACTTCTGGGCCTGGTACGAGGAACTGTCCCCCGCCTCCCGCGGGGCCGCGGCCGGGCCGCTGATGAACAAGCTCCGCGCGTTCCTGCTCCGCCGGTTCGCCCACGCCGCGATCGCGGCCGGGCCGTCCACCTTCGACATGAGCCAGGTCCTCGACAACGGCGGCCTGTGCCTGGCCCGGCTGCCCAAGGGCATCCTCGGCGAGGAGACCGCGCAGCTCGTCGGGTCGTTCATCGTCGCCCGCACCTGGCAGGCAGCCGCCCGGCGCGCCCGGCTGCCCGAGCATGCCCGCCCGGACGCCGGCCTGTACATCGACGAATGCCAGAACTTCCTGAACCTGCCCTACCCGCTGGAAGACATGCTCGCCGAGGCCCGCGCCTACCGGCTCGCGGTCACCATGGCCCACCAGAACCTCGCCCAGCTCCCCCCGGACCTGCGCCAGGGCATCAGCGCCAACGCCCGCAGCCAGGTCATCTTCAGCGTCTCCCCCGAGGACGCCGCCGGCCTGGAACGCCACACCGCCCCGGTGCTGACCGCCCACGACCTGTCCCACCTCGGTGCCTACCAGGCCGCCGCCCGGCTGGTGGCAGGCAGCGCCGAGCAGCCTGCCTTCACGCTCAGGACCCGCCCGCTCCCACCGCCGGTCCCGGGCCGCGCACGGCTCGTCCGCAAGGCGGCCCGCGCCGCCTGCGCCGCCGGCGGCACCGCGCCGCCGCCCGCCCCGGCCAGGGCCGATCCCCGGCTGCGCCGCCGTGCCTGACCGCCCTTTTGACGAAGGAGGACAACCCGTGCCTTCACTGTCCGCCCTGCCCGGACGCCCCCGCGCCGCCGGGCGGCTGGCCCGCAGCCCGCAGCTGGCCGCCGCGCTCGCCGCCCGGCTGACGGCCCGCGACCGCTGGCTGCTGCGCATGCTGTGTGAGCACCGCGTCCTGACCACCGGCCAGATCACCCAGCTCGCCTTCGGCACCACCCGCGCCGCTACCGCCCGGCTGGCGGTCCTGTACCAGTACCGGGCCGTCGACCGGTTCCGGCCGCTGGCCTCTGCCGGGTCGTCCCCGCTGCACTTCATCCTGGACGAGGCCGGCGCGATGCTGCTGGCCGCCGAGGACGGCATCACCCCCGGCGACCTCGGCTACCGGCGCGACCGGTCCATGGCGATCGCGCTGTCGCCCCGCCTGGCCCACGACACGGGCGCGAACGGGGTCTTCACCGCGCTGGCCGCGGCCGCCCGCGCCAGCGGCGGCCAGGCCGCGCTGGAATGCTGGTGGGGCGAGCGGCGCTGCGCCGCCGCCTGGGGCGATCAGGCCCGCCCCGACGGGTACGGCCGCTGGGCCGAGCAGGCCCCCGGCCAGCCGGCCGGCGTGACCGACTTCTTCCTCGAATACGACACCGGGACCGAGCCGCTGCGCCGGGTCATCGCCAAGCTCGCCGGGTACGCCGCCCTCGCCGCCCGTACCGGCATCACCACCCCCGTCCTGTTCTGGCTGCGCAGCCCAGCCCGGGAGGCGGCGCTGCACGCCCGGCTGGCCGGGCCGCCGCCGCCCGGCGTCCCCGGTGCCGGCTCGGCCGCGCAGATCCCCGGCGTCCCCGTCGCGACCGCCGCCCGCGGTACCGCCCCCGGCGGCCCGGCCGGGGCGGCCTGGCTGCCCGCCGCCAGTTCCGGGCCGCGGCTGCGGCTCGCCCAGCTCGCCCCGCCCGGCACCGTCCAGGCGGACGGCGGCCCGGACGGCGAGGCACCGGGCGGCCCGCCCGGCGGCCTGCCCTGGCACCCGCCCGAGCCCGCCCCGCCCGCCTGGAACGCCCTGCCCGGCGAGCCCCGCCCCGGCCAGGACAGTGATGACTAGCCGCGCCGCCCGGGCCGCGGCGCTGCTGGCCGCCGCCGGCCTGTTGTGCGGCGGCTGCTCCCTGCTGCCCCGCACCGCCGCCAGCCCGGCCGCGCCGGCCAGCACGACCGCGCGGCCCGCCGTTACCGCAGCTCCTCAGCCGACGGCGGCAGCGGCAGCGCCGCTGGCCTTGCTGCTGCCGTTTCCCCCGGCCCGGCTGCAGGCCGCCGCCAGCCTCGCCGGGCGGTTCACCGCCGCCTGGGACTCCTGGTCCTGGCAGCAGGCCCCCGCCGCCTGGCTCGCCCGCCTGCAGCCGATGGCCGCCGCCGAGCTGTACCCCGCCCTCGCCCAGGCCGCAGGCGACCGCGGCGTCCTCGCCCAGCGCGCCGCCGCCCGCCAGGTGGCCGTCGCGACCGTGACCAGCCTGGCGATCACCGGCCTGACTCCCGCCTCAGTCACCGTCACCGCCACCGCCGCCCAGGTCATCACGAGCAGCAGCGGCACCAGCCGCTCCTCGGCCGGCTGGGCGGTCACCCTCACTCCCGAGGGCTCCGGCTGGCTGGTGTGGGACATCGAGCCCGCCGGCGCGGGCAACACCTGAAAGGAGCGCTCGCTGATGCCGTCTCCGGCCGCCGAACGCGGCCCGGCCACCGCCGCCGTCGTCGCCATCGCCGCCGCGCTGCTGCTCCTGATTGTCGCCGTCATCGCCGGGGCGGCCGGGGGGATCACCGGGCAGGAAGCCGCCGCCTGCACCGCCCAGCCCGCCGCCAGCAGCGCCGCCGCGTCGATCCCGGCGAACTACCTCGCCGACTTCAAGAAGGCCGGCACCGAGTACGGCGTCCCGTGGACCGTCCTGGCCGCCATCGGGAAGGTGGAAAGCGGCTTCGGTGCCGACGACGGGCCGTCCAGCGCCGGGGCGCTCGGCCCGATGCAGTTCGAGCCGTCGACCTGGGCGCTGTACGGAGACGGCGGGAACATCATGGACCCCGGCGACGCCATCCCCGCCGCCGCGCGGCTCCTGGCCGCCAGCGGCGCACCCGGCAACCTCCAGCAGGCCATCTTCGCCTACAACCACTCCGAGTCCTACGTCCAGCTCGTGCTGTCCTGGGCCGCCCGCTACTCCGCCGGCGGCGCGCAGGCCGTCTCCGCCGCCGGCAGCGCGGTATGCCAGCAGGCCGCCCTCGGGCCGCTGCCCGCCGGCACCGCCGGGAAGATCCTCACCTACGCCGAAGCCCAGCTCGGCAAGCCCTACATCTTCGGGCAGGCCGGGCCGGACGCGTTCGACTGCTCGGGCCTGGCGATGATGGCCTACCGCGCCGCCGGGATCGTGATCCCGCGAACTAGCCAGGCCCAGTGGGCCTTCGGCCAGCAGGTACCCGCCAGCCAGGTCCAGCCGGGCGACCTGGTCTTTTTCGCCGGCGCCGACGGCACCCCGGCCGCCCCCGGCCACGTCGGCATCGTCCTTGACCCCGCCGCCCACACGATGATCAACGCCTACACCACCTCTTTCCCCGTGGAAGTAGACACCTACGGGCTGCCCACGTCGAAGGGCGGCCTGTCGCCCGTGGTCGGCTTCACCCGCCCGCTGTAGGTTCTCATCACAGATGACGCTTTCTCACAAGGTTTGACGGCTATCTGGCGCTTGCGTCATTTTGATGAGAATCCGGCCGGCGTGGCTGTGCGCTCGCATGCCGTGCCGGTGACACTATCATTCGGTGTCCTTGAGCGAGGCGTCTCGGGCTGGCCGCATCGGCGTCAGGTATCGCAGGGATGACGGCCAGTTCGCCGACACGACCCTGGACCAGCTTGCGGTCGATGATGTCGTTGCCGGGCTCCCGGTGCGGGAGTCACGCTCGTACAAGGGTCGGCTTCATTATTCGGGGTGGTACTGGTCTTCGACGTTGTCGAGGCTGGTGGCCTACGAGAGCCGCCTGGAGCTTGCCAGGATCATGCTGGCGGACTTCGACGCGGCGGTGACGGGGATCGCCGCGCAGCCGTTCCTGCTGACCGGCCCTGACCGGGGCCGGACCCGTCGTCATGTTCCTGACCTGCTGCTGACGGGCACGGACGGCGGGATCACGGTTGTCGATGTCAAGGCGCCGTCCCGGATGGCCGATCCCGGGGTCCGCGAGCAGTTCGCCTGGACGCGGCGGGTGTGCGCTGGGAGGGGCTGGGCGTTCGAGGCGTGGTCGGGAGCGGACTCGCGGCTGCTGGCCAACGTCCGGTTCCTTGCCGGCTACCGCCGCCCGGCGGTGATCGACGCCGGCCTGATCCCGGCCGTGCTGGATGCCGCGGCAGGGCAGTCATCGGCCGGGGCGATCGAGCGGGCGCTGTCGCCGCGGCATCCGCGGGTCCTGGTCCGGCCGGTGGTGCTGCACCTGCTGTGGTCAGGCCGGCTGCGGGCCGACCTGACCCGCCCGCTGTCCGTGGAGGCGCCGGTATGGCCAGCGGAGGCGGTGACCGGGTGAACGCCCAGGCCCTGACGCTGACGCCCGGAGCCCGGCTGGTCTACGACGGTGAGCTTGTCGAGGTCGTCGAGCTCGACGGAACCCGGGTCGTGGTGCGTAACGCCAGGACGGCCGGCTTCGCGTCCGTGAAGCTCGGCAGGCTGGCGGCCGGGGCCAGGTCTGCGGATTCCCCGGCCGCGCCGGGCGAGCCGTTGCCGCAGAGCGTGGCCTGGAACGGGCTGACCGACGCCCAGAGGGCAATGGTCAGCGAGCGTGCCGCGCACGTGCGGGAGGTGCTGACTGGTTACCGGGCCGGGCATGCGGAGGCGGCCGTGCCGGGTGAGCCGCGCCCGGAGTACCAGTCCGGCCGGCCGCTGAAGGCCCGCTACCGGGCCAAGGCGAAGGAGCTGGGCGTCGGCGAGCGGACCGTCGAGCGGTGGGCGGTGAGCTACCGGGATTCCGGCGAGGCGGGTCTGGTAGATGCCCGGCTGCTGCGCGGCAGGCACAGTGCCGTCGACCCGCGCTGGGATGAGGCCGTGCGGCTGGTGCTCGCGGAGATGGCCGGCGACTCGACGCCAACGCGCTCGGCAGTGCTGCAGAAGGCCGGCGTGCGGCTGGATGAGCTGCACGGCGAGGGCGTGGTGCCCCGGCCCTCGCCCGCGACTGCTTACCGGCGGCTGGCGGAGCTGACGAAGGGCACCAATGCGGTATCGGGGAGCGCGAAGGGCCGCCGTTCGATCGCGGACCGGCCCAGGGGCGCCTACGGGCGGCTGCGGGCCATGCGGCCCGGCGAGTACGCGATCCTGGACACCCAGGACCTGGACGTGTTCGCGATGGAGCCGGTCACCTGCCGGTGGGTGCGAGCCCAGCTGACGATCGCCCAGGACCTGTTCACGCGCGCTATCACCGGGCTGCGGGTCACCCCCGTGTCGACCAAGGCGGTCGACGTGGCGGGCGTCCTCTACCAGGCCATCGCGCCGCAGCCCGTCCCGGAGGGCTGGCCGCAGGAGGCGTGCTGGGACTATCACGGGGTGCCGCAGCACCTGGTGTTCACCGAGGACGGCCGACTGCCCGGTGTTCCGGTGTGCCCGCCGGAGACCCTGGTCGTGGACCGGGGCAAGGCGTTCCTGTCCGCGCACGTGATCAGCGTGTGCACCCGGCTGGGCATCTCCATCCAGCCCGCCCAGCCGAAAAAACCAACGGATAAACCTCGGGTTGCATACTGCACCTCTTCGGGACGATGGGCGGCTAGGTGGGGTTCATGCAGGTCGCTGGGTGTCGTGCCGGCGTCCTTGGTGGCGGGCCGGCGGGTTGGGGCCGGGCGGGTGGTAGAGGACTTCGGCTTTGTCGTTATACCGCTGCCCGCCGACAATCCCGGCGTGGTACCAGATTTTGACGGTGGAGGTGGACACGCCGAGCAGTGCGGCCATGTCGTCGAGGGGGATGAGGCCGGCGTCCAGCAGCCGCTGGCGGCGGCTGCGTAGCTGGTAGGTGCGGATGACGCGCTGCACCATGACGCGGGTGAAGGGCCGCCCTTCCCCGTTGGGCAGGCCGTGGCGGCGCAGGATGCTGGCGATCTCGGCGCAGGTGTGGTGGTCCAGCAGCGTGTCGATCTCGGCGATGGTGCTGGCTTTGGTCTGCCGGATCTTCCAGGCCGGCTCGGGCACTGGCAGGGTGAGGGTGCGGTGCTGGCCGCCGGCCAGGCGGACGTGCGCGGTGATGGTGTCGCTGGTCCTGGTCATGGTGACGTCGGTGAGCAGCAGCCGGGCGATGCGCTTGCGTTCGCGCATCGGGGTTGCGGGGTCGTTCCAGATGCCGGGCAGGTCGGTGACGAGCTGGGCGATCCGGTCCTTCTGGGCATCGGTGAGTTGTCCGGTGTGCTGTTCGCGGGCCTGGTCGTAGGCGGCTTGGGCGTCGTTGAGCGCGCGCAGGGCGGTATTCCAGTCGGCTTCGAGGGTGCCGGCGACGAGCCGGTTGGCGGGGTCGACGGCCAGGTAGCGGCGGCGGGCCAGGTCGGCGTGGTAGCGGGCGCGCTCGACGTGCGCGGCGCGCAGCGCGTCGGCCTCGGCGGCTCGCTGGGCGAGTTCGGCGGAGACCTGGAGGGCGGCCTCGACGGCCAGCGGGGTGAGGGTGCTGATCAGCAGCTGGCCGACGTGCTCGTCGAGGGTGTGGCCGGGGATCGCGGCGCAGATGCGGCGGGCGTTGGCGATGCCGTCACGCTGGCAGAGGTAGGTAGGCAGGTCTTTCCCGCCGCGGGCGTGGTAGCGGACGGTCATCCGGTTGCCGCAGCGGCCGCAGATGATGATGCCCTGCAGCAGGGCAGGGCCTTCGCGGGGCGGCCCGGCGGCGCGGTCGCGGCCGTGCGCGGCGGCGTTGGCCGACAGCCTGGCGATGTTGGCTTCGTACTGGTCCAAGGTGATGTATCCGGGGTGGGCGCCGGGGATGAAGGAGGTCCATTCCTCGCGGGGCAGGTGCCGGGTGCTGGCTTTGCCGCCGGGCAGCATCGGGTGGGTGGTCCGGCCGTAGGTGAACGCGCCGGCGTAGCGGGGATTGTGCAGTACCCGCAGCACGGTGGAATGCAGCAGCGGCTGCCAGTCGACCTCGCCCTTGCGGGGTCCTTTGTGGTGCCGCCAGGGGAAGGACAGCCCGGCCGCGCGGAAGGCTTTCACGACGGCGGTGGCCGACCCGGCGGCCTCGAACGTGGTGAACAGGTGCCGCAGCGCGCCCTGGATGGCGGTGTCGGGGTCGAGGATGACATGCCCGGCGCCGTCGTAGACCAGGCCGATGGGCAGCAGCATGATGAGCTCGCCGCGGCGGGCCTTGGAGATCTGCCCGCCGCGCAGCCGGGCCCGGATGAGGTGCAGCTCTGCCTCCGAGAGGGCGCCTTTAAGGCCCAGCAGGAGCCTGTCGTTGAAGTTCCTCGGGTCGTAGAGGCCGTCTTCGTCGCAGATCAAGGTGCCGGTCAGGCCGCACAGCTCGAGCAGCTGGTGCCAGTCGGCGGAGTTGCGGGCCAGCCGGGAGCATTCCAGGCCGAGCACGATCCCGGCCCGGCCCAGCGACACTTCGGCGACTAGCTGCTGGAAGCCTTCCCGGTCGGCGGCGCTGGCGCCGGACTGGCCCTGGTCGATGTCGATGACGGTGATCTGGCTGGCGTCCCAGCCGAGGCTGATCGCCTTGCCGCGCAGGTCGTACTGGCGGATCGCGGATTCGGTGTTGTGGATGACCTGCTTGAGGCTTGATTGGCGGATGTAGAGCAAAGCCCGCCGGGAGAGGTGGGTGGCGGTCACCTTCGACGCCGCGGTCTCGGGGAGCATCGGGTCTCCTTCACAGATGAGCAGCCGGTTACGGGGACGGGCCAGTGGCGGCCCCGGCGAGCGCGACGGCCGCCAGGACGTTGATGAGCTCGGCGGCCAGCGGGGCCGGGAGCCCGGCGGGCGGGGTGGGGTGGGTGCCGGGCGGCGGGACGGCTGGTGCCGCCACGCCCGGTCTGGCGGGGGTCAGGCCGGCCAGGGCATGCCGCCAGGCGGTGACGCCCTTGCCGGTCAGCACGCCGAGCCCGAGCGGGAATGCCTCGGCGCGCGCGTGCAGCGCGGCATGGCGCAGTTGCTCGTAGCGGGCGTCCAGCCCGCTGCCGGGACCGCGAGCCTGGCCGGCATCTGGACGGTTGTCCGGGTCAGCAGCCGCGTGGCCAGGTGAAGTGAGCAGGGACAGGGACGGGTTCTCCTCCTTCCGCATCTCGCGGGCGGGCAGGTCAGCGGCTTTTAAAGTGGCGCTCCCGGCGGCGGGCCAGCGCGCGCTCGACTGAGCGGGGGTGCACGCGCACGCCGAAGGACGCCTCGATCGGCCCGGCCAGCTGCCCCGGGCGCAGCGCGGGGCCGGCGGCCAGCTGGTCCTCGGCCCAGGCGAGGATCTCCTCGGTGAGCTTGTGCCCGGCGCGCGGCCCGGGCCGGGCCGGCACCAGTCCTTCCAGCCCGGACCGCTCCAGCGCGGCGGCCGCCTCGTAGTACGACGGCCGCGAATACCCGAACGCCGTCGCGGCCGCGGTGACCGGGGTCCCCTCGGCCTTGACTTTCCGCACCATCTCGTACTTGACCTGCACCACGTCGCGGGCGTCGAAGAAATCGCTGGACAAGAACCCCGGGTCGCGCACCTGCTCGGGGTGCGGGTTCAGGCAGCGCGCCGCGGCCAGCGCGGTCTCCTTGGCGTCCGGTCTGCCCTCTCGCCTGGCCATGCCGCCTCCTGATCGCTACTAGTGTCAGGTAGATTTTGCCGGATCTGGATGCTAGGCGCACGCACCTGCAACAGCATGTCGCCGGATTCCGCAGGAAAACTAGTGAATGTCTGCTCAGGACGGACAGGGTAGCCATCCGCCGGGCGAGCCAATGCGACGTAATCTCCCTAACAGTCACGGCATAATCTTCTTTACGCCCTCGGCACCGTCCCGCTGCGTGCGGAACCTGTCGATCAGATCAGCCAGTGCCAGCAGGCCCGCCGTGGTGAACGGGCACCGGCCGGCCGCGATCACCACGAACGGGTCCGCCGCCACCACGTCGGTCCATCTCGCGGGCAGCGAGAACAGCTGCCCGTCCGCGTCGTGCAGGTGGACCCGGTCCTCACCCCAGTTCTGCCGGAAGGCGACGAACTCGAAGTCCCGGCCGGACAGCGGGTGGAACGGGTGCGCCACCCGGACACGACGGTACCAACCGTGCGGATCGGGTGTAGTTGACGATGCGGGGCAACTCGATCATGGAACGCTGGATCGGCAGTTGCCGGCGCGAGCTGCTGGACCTGAGGGTTCCCAAACGGGGCATAGGTGGTTGACCTGTGGGTTTTCCTGCGGTCGGCGTTCACCACGTCAGAGGGCAATCTACACACAGAGTTACAACAACTCCGGGCTAGCCGACCAGGACCGGGTGGCCGCGGCGACACGCACTTGGCCGTTGACACACAGCCCCCGTGCGGCGCGACCGTATCCGGTTCCGGCAATCCCCGCCCGCCCCGGGCATCCGCTCCGGCTGTGGCCGCCCTTGCCCCAGCTTGCCGGGCACGCCAACATCCGGCACACGCTACTGCATCCGCGCATAGCCCTCGGCCTCGCCCTGAATCGCGTGCGGACGGAAGTGCCCCAGCGGATTGGGCGACTCGAACGCCGGCGGCAGTCGGCAGCGCTACCCGGACGCACATTGCCGCTGTCTCGCGCGTCCTTGGGAGGCAGCCGACGTGCTTTGATCGTCAGCGCCAGCGACGTGTCCGCCGTGCGAGTGCCGTTTACCAGCAGGTTGCACTGAGCGTGACGGCATCGGCATCGGGGACTCTGGGGGCGCTTCCGGTGCCCGCGTAGGAGGTCTAGACCATCGGTCTAGTGAGATCGGAGCGGTGCCGGCCGTACGGGACGGCCCGGCTCCGGGGCTAATGGACCGATTCGGGCGCCGGGCGGCCCGTTTTTGACAAACCCCGGATTGCTGGGTCCGTGCGCGCGAGCAACCACGGAGCAACCAAGTGGACAAAACGGACACATAAAAAATGACCTGGAGTAATAAAATCCCAGGTCAAACAAGGTGCGCCGCCAGGGACTTGAACCCCGAACCCCGCGGATTAAGAGCCGCTTCTCATAGCTACTTTTTGAAAACTCGAGCCACTAGAATGCTATGACGTGCGAAAGTGTACCGCAACCCCGCGAGCCGGAGTGACATGAGTACCGCGTCCTGCCGGCCGGTACCGGGGCATACGAGCAAAACATGGAGCAAACATCCGCATGGAAAGGTCTAGACCACTACGCCCGGCCGCGGAGCTATCGTCGGCATTAGGTATAAGCGCCGGGCGCGATGCAACGTGTTAGTTGTGATCTAGGTCCGTGCGGTTCGCCGATACGCTTCCTAATTCCTGCTGGCAGTACGCGGAGTAAAGGTCGTCTGCGTCAATTGCCAGGTTGAGTCTTTCTGGCAGGCGACGCTGCCATCTAGAAGATTCCGAGTTCGTCCAGTTGCAGGAGCCGGCTCGCGCTTGAGACGCATTTTCCGACCGTCCGGATGGCCTCGTCCGCCTAGTCGACGGTGATGGGGTCATAGCTCGCAGAATTGAGTGATTTTCTGGAGGTTCGAGAACCACGGCTCCGTTCGGGGAAATGGGAACCATTATCCGAACGGACCGTGGTGCCGACCCTGCCTCCCAGCAGCGCGTTCATCCTCGGCCAGACGCGTGCCGCTGAGGTCGGGCCGCGGCGGCCGCACGCGGGGGAGGCAGCGGCGCGGGCAGTGGTTCGCAGCTGGTCGGGTAGTGCGATTATGGTGACCGTGGACCCTGGGAACGGGCCGGGCGACGGTGCGAGAGGCGGTGCTGGCCGGGTTACGGGGGCGGTGGTGCTGCGGCCGGTGCTGGTGGGGCGGCTGGGGGGCCCGGCGCGTGTGACGGTGGTTTCGGCGCCGGCGGGCAGCGGGAAGACGGTGCTGCTCCGGTCGTGGCTTGCCCAGGATGGCTTGGACGGGCGGGCGGCGTGGGTGCCGGCCGGGCGCGGGGAGCGTGACCCGCAGCGGTTCTGGGCGTCGGTAGCCGGGGCGCTGCGCCGGACCTCGGCGGGGGCCGGGCTGGTGCAGGGGGTGTCGGCGGCGCCCGACCTGGACGCCTGGAGCCTGGTGGAGAATCTGCTGGCGGACCTGGCGCGGCTGGAGGGCCGGCTGTGGCTGGTCATCGACGACGTTCACGAGCTCGGTTCGGCCGAGGCGCTGCGGCAGCTGGAGCTGCTGGTGATGCGCGCCCCGCCGCAGCTGCGGTTCGTGCTGGCGGCCCGGCATGACGTGCGGCTGGGGCTGCACCGGCTGCGGCTGGAGGGCGAGCTGGCCGAGATCCGCGCCGATGACCTGAAGTTCACCCTGGACGAGGCCGGGCAGCTGCTGGCGGCCGCCGGGGTGCAGCTGCCGGGGGCGGCGCTGGCGGCGCTGCACGGGCGGACCGAGGGCTGGGCGGCGGGGCTGCGGCTGGCGGCGCTGGCGCTGGCCGGGCACCCGGACCCGGAACGGTTCGCGGCGGAGTTCTCCGGCACCGAGCGGACGGTGGCCGACTACCTGCTGGCCGAGGTTCTTGACCGGCAGCCCGAGCAGGTCCGGCGGCTGCTGCTGCGCACCTCCATCCTGGAGCGGGTCAACGGGGACCTGGCCGGCCTGCTGGCCGGCGACGAGGGCGGGGAACGGGTCCTGCAGGACCTGGAGGCGGCCGGTGCGTTCGTGGTGTCGCTGGACGCCGAGCGATCCTGGTTCCGCTACCACCAGATGTTCGCCGGCCTGCTGCTGCTGGAGCTGCGGCGCACCGCGCCGGGCGAGGTGACCGGGCTGCACGCCGCCGCCTCCGGGTGGTTCGCAGCCCACGGGTACCCGGCCGAGGCGATCCGCCACGCCCAGGCCGCCCGC
>Ga0335074_10006216_pt1 | contig 16560 bp, 16 predicted proteins | sample Lox_Sample_23_FD_206715 | JGI IMG/M metagenome (GOLD analysis project Ga0335074, IMG submission 206715) | Soil microbial communities from Loxahatchee National Wildlife Refuge, Florida, United States - Lox_Sample_2.3 | ecosystem: Environmental > Terrestrial > Soil > Wetlands | place: USA...
GGCTGTGCGCGCCGAGCCGGGTGTGCAGACTGCGCACGTGAGTCTTGACGGTGTTGTGCGAAACGTGCAGCTCGCGGGCGATCTCGGGCAAGGTCAGGTTGGTCGGCAGGTAGCGCAGGATGCGGATCTCGCTGTCACGCAGCGGCTCGAGGAGCGGCTGCGGCCCGGCAGATGGCGTCGCGCTCCTGTGCCCTGCGAGCAGGCCGAGGATGTCGGCGATCATGGCGGCGTGCGCGGTGCGATGACCAGCATGACGATCCAGCAGGCCTGGCGCGGGATCCAGCGCGAATACCAGCAGGACGCCGTTGGGCTCGGTCAGGTCGAGCGCGCGTTCCAGGGCACGTCCGGCGGCGGCCGGGTCGCCGAGCGCCTCCCTGGCGATCGCCTCCACCAGGAAAGCCTGGGCCAGCCACGTCGCCGGGAGCCCAGGCGCCGGGAGCCCTGTATCCAGGACCGGCGCGAGCAGCGTGGTGGCGGCGAGCGGGTCACCTTGGGCGTTCCGCAACGCCGCCTCGGCAACGCGTATCTTCCCGTGCCGGCGGTCCTGTTCGGCCAGGCCGTCAAGGTACAGTTCGGCGCGTCCGTGCTCGAGACGCGTCAGGGCGTGTAGCGCCATGGCCCGCGCCGGCGCGCGGAGCAGGTGCGCTCCGGCTAGGCGCCCGGCCAGCTGGTCCGCGGCCTGGAAGGCGGCGAGCGCTTCGGGGTAGCGGCCGGCCGCCAGCTCGACGAGCCCGCGGGCGTGCACGACCGGCAGCGCCGCCGACGGCTCGCCTTCCGCCCTGGCAGCACGCTCGGCGCGCTGGACCCAGGTCTCTGCCTCCTCGGGTCTTACCTGGCAGGCCAGGGCGTAGGCCAGTGCTGCGCAGGCGACGGCGGCGCCCGGCTCGTCAGTCCAGCCATGCCGGTCAGCCAGTTTGACCGCTTGCCTGGCGAGGTCCATCCCGCGGGCGAATGACCGCCCGTTCTCGGCCGCCGCCTGGTAGGCCAGGCCGGTGAACTCAAGGTACGGCCGCTCGGTCCGCCGTGCCAGCTCGACGCCCTGGCCGAGATGCTGCTCGGCCGCGCCGAACTGGGCTGCCCACAGTTCGGCCATGCCCAGGTTGACCAGGACCATGGCGCGCAGCTCGTCGTTCCGGCTGGACTCCACCTGCCGCGCATCGGCTACGGCCAGCAGCCGCTGCGCCTCCCCGGCCGCCGCCGCTGCATCCCCGCGGTGGCGTGCGGCCATCAGCCGGATGACGCCCAGCAGAATCCCGAACTGCCCGCGCCGGGCGTCCGGCACCGACTCCGATCCACGCTGCACCAGGGTCAGGTACCTCTCGGCCGCCTCCAGCGACCCGCGGACTAGCTCATCTCCGGCGGCCAGCATCGCCAGCTCCGCATCGGCCTCGCGGGCCTGCACCGGGAAACTGGCCAGCAGCTCATGAACGGTACTGGCCTGTCCGGCCAGCTGCAGACCGGACCAGTGGTCGGCGAGCAGGTGAGTGGCCAGCCCCCAGTCCCGCGCCGCCTGGGCATGACGGACCGCTTCCGCCGCGAACTCGTGCGCGGTGAACCACTGCGCGGCCATCCGGTGCAGCCCGGTGACTTCTCCTGGCGTGCTGCGCCGCAGCTCCAGCTGCAGCAACGCGGCGAACATCTGGTGGTACCGGAACCAGGTCCGTGCCGCATCCAGCGACACCACGAACGCGTTCGCCTGCTCCAGGTCCTGCAGCAGCCGCTCCCCGCCGGTGTCTCCGGTCAGCAGGTCAGCCAGCTCACCGTTCACCCGGGGCAGGATCGAGGTGCGCAGCAGCATCTGCCGCACCTGTTCTGGCTGCCGGTCCAGCACCTCGGCCAGCAGGTACTCCGCCGCCGTCCGCTCAGTGCCGGAGAACTCGGCCGCGAATTGTGCTGGGTCGGGACGCCCGGCCAGTGACAGCGCCGCGAGCCGCAGCCCGGCTGCCCAGCCCTCGGTTCGCTCATGCAGCGCCGCCAGCGCGGGATCGGCCAGCTCAACGCCGGCCGCCTGGAACAATTCCCGTGCCTTGGCCATTCTGAATCGCAGGCCCGCCTGGCGGATCTCGGTCAGCTCGCCCTCCAGCCGCAGCCGGTGCAGTCCCAGCCGCACCTCGTGCCGGGCCGCCAGCACGAACCGCAGCTGCGGCGGTCCCCGCAGCACCAGCAGCTCCAGCTGCCGCAATGTGTCGCCGCCGAGATCGTGCACGTCATCGATCACCAGCCAGAGCGGCTCGTCCAGCGGTGCCAGGTCCGCCAGCAGCCGCTCTACCAGCGCCCACCCGTCCAGGCCCGGCGCCGCTGACACCGGCTGCACCAATACAGAACCCGCGGCCGTGCCGCGCAGCGCTCGCACCACTGACAGCCAGAACCGCTGCGGATCACGCACATCCCAGCCCGCCGACACCCACGCCGCCCGCCCGGCCAGGCCAGCCTGGCGGATCCAGGACCGCAGCAGCACCGTCTTGCCGCTGCCCGGCGGCGCGGACACCACGCCGACGCGGGCCAACGCCCCGAGCTGCTCGAATAGCCGGGGGCGGAAAACGATGCCTCCAGTCTCAGCACGCGCGCCGGCGTGGAAGCCCTCCTCGGCGAGCCTCATGGGACCGATCATCGCACCCACTTAGCTAGTGCCGCCGGGGGGCTGGCGCGAGCAGGCCGAGCGTGCGGGCGCGATCGACAGCCTCGGCCCGGCGGTGCGTGCCGAGCTTGGTGAACAGGCTGCGGATGTGGGTCTTGACGGTGTTGTGCGAGACGTCCAGCTCGCGGGCGATCTCCGGCAAGGTCAGGTTGGTCGGCAGGTAACGCAGCACCCGCAGCTCACTGTCCCGCAGCGGCTCTGACAGCCTCGGGGGGACGAGGGGGTCTTGGGGCGTCGTCCCCTCGGCTAGCAGGCTGAGGATGTCGGCGATCAGCGCGGCATGCGCGGTGCGGTGCCTGGCCAGGCGCTTGAGCAGGACCGGTGCGGGGTGCAGAACAAACCACCACAGCGCGCCGTCGGGCTCGGCGCAATCCAGCGCGCGTTCCAGGGCTAGCCCGGCGGCGTCCTGGTCGCCGAGCGCGTCCCGGGCGATCGCCTCTAGCAGGCACGCCTGAGTCTGCCAGGCCGCAGGCCAGAGCAGCGGCGCAGAACCGTCCAGGACCGGGGCGAGCGCGGCGGTCGCTCCGTGCGGGTCGTCATGGGCGAGCCGCAGTACCGCCAGAGCGGTCTGCAGCTCCCCTCGGCCGCGTTCGTGGTCACCGGATCCGGCGAGTGCCTGCTCGGCGCCCTCGACGTCGCCGAGACGTACCAGGGCTTGCACCTGCAATGCCCGGAACACGGGGAGGAACGGGTTTGGTGCGCTGAGGAGGCCGGCCAGGCGCTCACCGGCGCAGAGAGCGGCCAGTGCCTCAGCGTTCCGGCCACGTCCAAGCTCGAACACCGCGCGGTTACAGCAGACGTCCATTCCTGCCATGGGCTGGGCTTCGGCCCTGACGGTGCGCTCGGCGCGCTGGATCAAGGGCCCGGCTTCCTCCAGCCGCATCTGCCAGGCCAGTACGGCCCCGAGAATGACGTAGGCGAGGCCGGCCGCTAGCTCGTCCGACCAGCCGTGCCGCCGGGCCATCTCGATCGCCTGCTGGCCGTGTGCGGCGGCATGCGCGAACGACCGGAAGAATTCGTTCGACGCCTGGTAGGCCAGGCCGGTGAACTCCAGATAGGGCCGTCCGATCCGGTGCGCTAGCGCCCGGCCCTCCTCCAGGTGCTGCTCGGCCCGATCGAACCGGGCGGTAAAGAACTCTGCGACGCCGAGATTGATCAGTACGAGTGCGCCTAGCTCCTGGCCGAGCCCGGGTGCCGATGTGTCTGGGGCATCGGCCAGGCCCTCCAGCCGCCGTACCTCCTCGGCGACCGCCAGCAGGTCGCCGCGCTGGCCGACTACCAGCAGCCGGACGATGCCGAGCAGCAGCTGCGCCTGCCCTTGGCTGCCATCGGGCGGGCACCGGGCTACCGACCGCATTCCGCGCTCGGCCTGGTCCAGGTACCGCTCGGCAGCCTCCAGTGACCCGTACGCCAGCTCATCCGCCGCGGCGACTGCCGCGAGCTGCGCATCGTCCGCGCGGACACTGGACGGGAACCCGGCGAGCAGCTCGTGGACGACGGCCGCCTGCCCGTCCAGGTGCAGGCCGGGCCAGTGATCGGCGAGCAGCCTGGCGGCCTGTCCCCAGTCCCCGGCAGCCTGGGCGTGCCGTATCGCCTCCGCCGGGTACTGGTCGCCTCGAACCAGGCGCTGGCGGCCCGGTGGAGCGCGGTGGCCTGTTCCGGGGCGGTGCGCCGCAGCTCCAGTCGCAGCAGCCCGGCGAACATCTGGTGGTAGCGGAACCACGACCGTGCCGTGTCCAGCGAGACCACGAACGCGTTGGCTTGCTCCAGATCCTGCAAGACCCGCTCCCCGCCGCTGCTCCCGGTCAGCAGATCGGCCAGTTCCCCGTTGACTCGCTCGAGGATCGAGGTCCTGAGCAGCAGCAGCCGGACCGGTCCGGGCTGCCGGTCGAGCACCTCAGCCAGGAGGTATTCAGCCACCGTCCGCTCCGAACCAGAGAATTCCGCGGCGAACCGAGCCGGATCCGGATGCCCCGCCAGCGACAGCGCCGCAAGCCGCAGCCCTGCCACCCACCCCTCAGTCCGGTCATGCAGGATCGCCAGCGCCGGGTCAGCCAGCTCCACCCCGGCCGCATGGAACAAGGCCCGTGCCTCGGCCACGCTGAACCGCAGATCCGGCTGGCGGATCTCGGTCAGCTCGCCCGCCAGCCGCAGCCGGTGCAGCCCGAGCCGCACCTCATGCCGGGCCGCCAGCACGAACCGCAGCGGGGCCGGCGCCCGCATGACCAGCAGCTCCAGCTGCCGCAGCACCTGATCCGCGCCCAGCTCGTGCACGTCATCGATCACCAGCCAGGCCGGCTCGTCCAGCGGCGCCAGATCCTTCAGCAGGCGCTCCACCAGCGCCCACCCTTCCAGTCCCGGAGCCGCCGATACCGGCTGCACCAGCGCCGACCCGGCCGCTGTCCCGCGCAACGCAGCCAGCACCGACAGCCAGAACTGCTGCGGATCACGATCGCCCCAGCCCGCCGCAACCCACGCCGCCCGGTCGGCCAGGCCGCTGTGGCTGATCCAGGACCGCAGCAGGACCGTCTTACCGCTACCCGGCGGCGCCGTCACCACGGTCACCCGCGCCGGCGTCGCGAGCTGCTCGAACAGCCGGGGACGAGAGACGATGCCTCCGGTACCAGGGCGCGAGGCACTGGCGGCAGCGGTGTCTTGTCCCTCGGCAGGCCTCATAACCCCTGATCATGACATGGCCAAGGCCCGCGGTCAGTCGGCGTGGGGTTCTCCTTCTGGCGCTGCCTTGCGGGGCAGCAGCCAGACCATGCCCAGGCAGGCCACGATGATCATCGCGACGGTGAAGGCACTGGTGGTCATTGCGGTGATGCCGCCGTGGGCGGCGCTGACCCTGAAGTAGATGCTGGTGACGACAGCGGCGCCGATCGCCGAGGCGAGCTGCTGGACGGAACTGAGCGAGCCGCTTGCGCTGCCGGCCTCGTCCTGCGCGACGTCGCCGATCGCCACGTTGTACAGGCTGTTGATGCACGCCCCCATGCCCAGCCCCAGGACGTAGACGGACGCGATCGTCAGGTATCCGGTGACACCAGTCTTATCGGTGAGCACTGTGGCCCAGAGCCCGAATGCCCCGGCCAGCGCGGTGGAGAGGCCGATGACGACGAACGTCCGGCCGAGCCGCTGCACCAGCGTCCGGCCGAGAATGGACGCGGTGATGAAGCCGAACGCCATCGGCGACAGCGACAGCGCCGCCTTGTCCGCGCTGTAGTGCTGGACGAGCTGGAAGAACAGCGAAACGAGGTAGGTGAGCCCGGCCAGGGCGGCGAAGAACGCCAGGCCGAGGATGAGCCCGGAGGTGAAGCCCTTGTTCAGCATCAGCGTCGGCTTGATGAGCGGGCTGGCGGCGCGCCGCTGGCGCAATGCGAAGGCCCCGAATAGGACAGCTCCGGCGGCCAGGCTGGTGATCGGGGCCGCGGTCCACCCGTTGGTCGACCCCTGGATCAGGCCGTAGATGAGGGCGAGCATCATCAGCCCGAGCAGGCACGAGCCGAGGCCGTCGATCGGCTCATCTGAGATCGGCTGGTCATGCGGCAGCAGCAGGAAGGCGGCGATCAGGCCCACGGTCCCGAACGCGATGTTGATCAGGAACACCGGCCGCCAGTGCAGGCCAGCCAGGTTAGCGCTGATGATGAACCCGCCGACGATCGGCCCGAGCACGGCCGACAGGCCGAGCACCGGACCGTAGGCGCCGAACGCACGCGGCAGCTGCTCCCGGGAGAAGCTGGCCATGATGATGCTGATGCCTTGCGGGATGAGCAGCGCGCCGAACGCGCCTTGCATGAGCCGGCCAGCCACGATCATGGCCGGATCGACAGCCAGGCCGCAGATCACGGAGGCTGCCACGAACCCGCCGATGCCTATCAGGTACAAACGGCGCTTGCCGTACCGGTCGCCGAGGCGGCCGCCGATGACCAGGAACGTCCCGATGGCGAGCTGGTAGCTGGCACCCAGCCACTTGATCAGCAGTTCGCCCCCGCCGATGTCACGGACGATGGATGGCGCTGCAATGTTGGTGATCTGCGAGTCCATCAGGTCCAGCATGCTCGCGACGAGGACGATGGCCAGGATGCCGCGCAGCCGCGGCGTCAGCCGGGACGGATCACCCGCCTTTCCCGGACCGGCGGCCGTGGACGAGGAGTTGTCTTGCAGCGAGCCAGCAGCCATCGGAAACCTCCGTCGGTGTGCGGCCGGGCAGGCATGGCACCCGCGCCATGCCTGCTTCCAGACCGACCTACGGCCCCCAGCCTCCGCACGAGCAGGGCGAGCCGGCAATCACCCGATAGAGGCGATTCCGCCAGACCGGTCACGCACCGGGCTCAGCTGGTGTGCTGAAGTACCTCGCCGCCGGTGGTGCTCTCGCCGATGCGCGGCCTCGCCGAAGCCGGTCATCGCATCGGTGATGAACACCATGTTGTACCCGTAGTTCCGGCCGCTGCACGCGGTCGACTCCACGCCCATGCCGGTCATCAGCCCGGTGAGGTAGATCTGCGTCACGCCGCGCTGGCGCAGGTCGTAGTCGAGCGAGGTGCCGATGAATGGATCCCGCATCGGCTTGACGCTGACGAGATCGCCAGGACGCGGCGCGAACTCCGGGACAATCTCGTCGAAGTCGGCGAAATCCCTGGCGACATGATGCCGTAGGCGTTCGGCACCGTGGCGTACATGACGGGCCGCCCGCGATCGCGGAACGTGTCAGCGAGCCTGGCCGTCCGGATGATGACGTCCGGGAGCGGAGCCACCAGCTCGGCCGGCAGGCCATGTCCCATCTTGTGCCGTTGAGCTTCTGCTGGTCGAACACGACCAGACGCCGTCGCCGGGCGGGCTCTCGCTGCCCGAGCACTCGGCGCTTGGCCGGCTCGACCGGGCCGGTCAGACAGCGCCGCCGGTGACGAAGGCTCTTGCTCAGGCGAAGTAGTGGCCCTTGCCGAGGTCCTCGATGAGCCCCGGCTGGACCGGCTGCCAGCCGAGCAGCTCGCTGGTCAGCGCGCTGGACGCCGGCTGGTCGGTGGCCAGGAGCATCCCCAGGAAGCCGAAGCCCTCGGCCGGGACGGACGCTGCCGGCAGGTCCAGGTGGCGGCCGATCACGGCGGCGATATCGCGGATCGGCACGCCCGTGTCGCCGACCGCGTGCAGCACCGATCCCGCTGGGGCCTGCTCTACCGCCAGGCGGACCAGGGACGCGGCGTCCAGCACGTGCACCGCGGGCCAGCGGCTCGACCCGTCGCCGACATAACCGGAGACGCCCCTGTCGCGGGCGATGCCGATCAGCTGAGCGATAAGCCCGTGATGGTCACCTTCGCCGTGCACCGACCTGGGCATCCGCACGGCCGACGAGCGCACGCCGCGTGCCGCCAGGCCGAGGGCGGTCCGGGCGTTCGCGGCCCGGCCCGCCAGCGGCCCGAAGGAGGGAATCTCGTCGCGCTCAGTCGCCACGCCCCCAGGCGCCACGGGCGTCCCTGAGGCGACGACCAGGGCCTTGCCGGAGCCCTCAAGCGCGTCGCCCAGCGTCTCGATGGCGCGCGCGTCGGCCTGCACGGCGGCTTCCATCTGGGTGAAGTCGTGACCGAACGCGAGGTGGATGACCCCATCGGCGCTCTCGGCCCCGGCGCGCAGGGTGCCCATGTCATCCAGGCTGCCGCGGAGCACCCCGGCGCCGGCGGCTTCCAGCTTGGCCGCGGACGCGTCCGAGCGGGCCAGGCCGGTGACCTGATGGCCGGCGCCCAGCAGCTCGGGGACCACTGCCGAGCCGATCCAGCCGGATGCGCCGGTAACGAAAATACGCATGATCTCTCCTGTAAGTCAGCCGCCCGTCCCGGGCGACGTATGGTGATGGGACTTTTATCCCGTCACGATCACCATAGCACCTGATAGGACAAAGGTCGCATCACCGTCTATGCTGCGGGTATGCCTCGATGGGAGCCGGACGCACGCGAGCGGCTGGTGCGTGCCGCGCTGGACCTGTTCACCGAGCAGGGTTACGACAACACCACCGTCGCCCAGATCGCCGAGCGGGCCGGGCTGACCAAGAGCACCTTCTTCCGGCATTTCCCTGACAAGCGGGAGGTGCTGGCTGCCGGCCAGGATACGCTTTGCCGGCTTCTCGCGGACGGAATCGCCGCCGCCCCTGGCTCGGCCACGCCCCTGGAGGCGGTCGCCGCGGCCCTCGACACCGCCATGACGGCCTTCGCGCCCGGCAGGCGCGACCTCGGGGCCAAGGTCGAGGCGGTCATCGCCGCCAGCAGCGAGCTGCAGGAGCGCGACGCGCTGAAGCAGGTGGGCCTGGCCGCGGCCATGACGGAGGCACTGCTGAAGCGAGGTGTACCCGATCCGGCTGCGAGCCTCGCTGCCGGGTTCGGCGTCCTCGCCTTCCAGCGTGCCTTCGCCCGCTGGTCCGACCCCGCCAATCAGCAGGAACTCGGCGAGCTCGCACGTCAGTCGCTGCGCGAGCTGCAAGCCGCCAGCATCGCGCTCAGCTGACAGTGATCCGCCCGGCGACGGCCAAGGTGCCGGCCAGACGCCCCCTGCGCTACATGCTGACCCTGTGGGGTGCCAGACGTCTGCCCTGCCTGCGAGCTGCAGCGATGGACCCTGTCCTGCCCGTCGTACGTCCCAGTAACCGGACAGCGACTGGTTCGCTAGTACGAACGTCAGCCCGAGCTGGAGTGCGCTGCCAGGGTAATCTCCGTCTGCCTCCACCGGTGGGCTGAAGTGCGTCATGCGCCGCCATGGCCTCCTCTTCGGAATCAATCGGTGCCTTGTGTCGTGCCCCACCGCAGGCTGATTCGCGTCCACTTGGTTGCGCGTGACCCGATCACGATCCGCCAGCCTCATGGCGATTGCCCTGCTGATCCAGGCGACGTACTTCGAGAAGCTCCAGGCCGAGCGCCTCGCACTCGGCCAGCACCCCATAGAGTGCGGCCTGGTCGGCCAGCACGCCGATCAGCACCGTGTCCGCGCCCCAGGTATGGGCCTGAAGCGCGGGAAAGGCGGAGCGGATCGTCTCACCCAGGCTGCCGCGGACGTGAATCTCGTAGCGGCGCTGTTGCTGACCGCAGTGCGCGCCCGTCATGTGACAGCCGTCCATGAGGTTGCCGCCCGCCTTGTGAGGCGGGCCCTTGCGATGGCGAGCTTGATGATGTCTCTCCCTGTCCTGCCGGAATCTCGCTGCCAGCTTGGACCTGGGCAAGGTGAGCAGCCAATCGCCCGATCCGGGTGATTGCCGGAAAGGGCCCGGCGTGTGTACCCGACCTGGGATCACCGCACCCGCGATGATGGCGATCCCGAGGGTGACGGCCCGTCATGACGGTTAGGGTCCAGATCGTCGAGCGAACGGACCATCTCGATCTATTCGGCGTGCATCACGCTGCAGACCCAGCAGTGCTGACCTCCAGCGGGCCGTAGGCGGGCTTCAACCAAGTCGGCCTACTGGACCGTCGGAACCTGACAAGGTATTCCCAGGTCACCAGGCTGGCGCCGCTGCAGCTGTCCGGTTTCGCCGCCGGATTCTCGGTGGCGTCTGTTCAGGAAGATCCGTTGAGGTTAGGGCATCTGCCCTGGTCAGCGGTGCGAATAATGCGCAGGCGCCGGTTCAGCCGAGTTCCCGGGAATCGAGGCTAGCCGGCGCGTCGGTGCCCGTCATCGGGGACGGGATCGGCGACGAGCTTGACTGGCTGGCCGGTAACTGAGGCCACCGTCTGGAAATCGTGGTCGTCGCACAGGACGATGAGGCCCTCACGTTCGGCGGTCGCGGCAATGAGCAGATCGACAGGACCTGCTGAGTGATGCCTGCCGGTCTCAGTCAGCAGCTGCTGGACTTCGTCGGCGCGCTCGTAGGCGCGATCGCTCATCGCCACCCATCCGAACACCTCTCGGAGCAGCCGGCGTTTCTCCAGCCGGTCTGCCAGCGAACGTGCCGAGTACAGAAACTCCAGTTCTACGATGGGACATGTCGCTATCACACCGGCGGCGAGCTGGTCAGCCCACGCCTGCCGGAGCTTGTCCTGCAGGATGCGGAACAGTCCTGATGTGTCGATCAGGTAGAGGGCGGCGGGATTCACCGGCGGTAGGCCGACTTGTCGCCAAGAAAGCCATCAAAGTCGCCGCGGTCTGCCATCTCGCCGAGGGCGGCCAACGCGCGCAGCCGGGTCAGCCGCTGGCCCACCTCCTTCAGAGCCGCATTGACGGTGTCCTTCTTCGTCTTTGTTCCCAGCACCTCGGCGGCGGTATCCAGCGCTTCCTGATCGATCTCGATGGGGGTCTTAATCATGGCCATCCGGATCACCTCCACAGCCATCTGGATATCCAGAGTATCTTGCGGAGATATCTCAGGTCAATCGACTCGCCTGGCCAGGTCGCGTTCTCCTTCGCATCGAGAGGAGATCCGGCGGCAGGCAGAGCACCACGAAGCCAGCGCGCTGGCCACTCCTGCCAGGACGAACCGTGCCAGCTGGCCAGCGATCTCGCCGCGCCGACGGCCGACGGCCCCTGTGCTGACATGTTAGGGTTACCAGACCTCATTTGGAACACTCACCGGATCACATGCATTTGTACCGGTAGAGAGTAATTTTCGAAAAAGTGTCCGAAGGGGGACTTGGTCCCCGCCCGTGGTGGTACATCCCCGAACGGGGGATCCATCACCACTCCAAGCTAACACGGCAAGGGGCCGGCGGCCCGCATCTCGCAGGCGGAAAGAGGCGGCAGCACCGGCCCGCCCGGCCGGTCCAGGCATGTGACCTGCGGAAACGACGAGGGCGGTGCGCCGGGACCGGGCCGCGGGCAGGGCCGGGCCGCGGCACCACGCTTCATCATCAGGGAAAGCACAGTGGCAGCCTCCCGCTGCTGCCCGCCAGTCCCCGCGCCGCAGCCGCAGCCCCGGCGAACCGGCCCAGATGACCCTTGCCGCCGAGTTGAACCCCCATAAAACCGAGTTGAACCCCCATAAGGCAGTTGAGACGGCCAGCCGCGCCGGAACAAATCAGACGGGCCTTCCGAGCTCGGCCAGAGCCCGTCGGCATGGCAGCTGGCAGGAGCTCTCACGTCGCCCGCGGTCCGCTGTGCCCGTGACGCTCCGCTGCGGCCACGGGCCGGGGTTGCGCACGCGTTTAACGTCGGGAACGGGTCAGCCGACAGTTCCGCCGTGCGCCTGGGCGGGCCGGATGGGGAGGCGGACCCGCAGCACCGTGTTCCCCGCCCGGGAGTCGATGGTGATCTGGCCGCCGTGACGCTCCACGACCGTGCGCCGTGCGATGTCCAGGCCGAGACCGGCGCCTTTGCCCGCGTCCTTGGTCGTGTAGAAGGCATCGAACGCGCGGGATGCTACTTGCGGTGGCATGCCCGGGCCGGTGTCGCCGACCTCGACGATGATGTCGTCCTCCTCGGCCCGGGTTGCCAGCCGGAGCGTCCCGGCGCCGTTCATCGCGTCCAGCGCGTTGTCGATGAGATTGGTCCACACCTGGTTGAGCTCGCCGGGGTAAGCCTGGATCCGGGAACGCTGGCACTGTAGTCACGCTCGACAGCAATAGTGTTACCGAGCTTATGCCCGAGCATCACCAGGGCGCTGTCGATGCCTTCGGTCACATCGATCTGCTGCATCGAGGCACGGTCCATCTGCGAGTACGACTTGATGGCGGCGATGAGTCCGGAGATGCGGTGGGTCGACTCCTTCATCTCCGACAGCAGGGCAGCGATGGACAACGTGCTCGCCACCCACTCCAGGCACGGTTCCAGGGCCGGCCCTGGCAGCGCCATCGCCGCCCGCTCGCACCAGGTCAGATCGACCCCGGCGGCGGCCAGCGGCGGGGCGATGGTCCACTCGCGGGTGACGCCGTGCCGGGCAAGCCACACCGACAGCGCCTCCTCGTGATCGGCGAGGGCCAGCGGGTCCTGGACCATCGCCGAAGGCCCGATCTCGCCGCGCAGCGTCTCGAGCGCGGTGAACTGCCGGGCCGAGATCTCGTCACGGGCTAGCTGGCCAAGGGACGACGCAAGTGTCTGGCAGGCGTCATCGAGCGCGTCGACCGCCCGGGCGGCGGCCGCCGCCGGATTGTTGATCTCGTGCGCGAAACCAGCAGCAAGCGTGCCGAGGGTGATCAGGGACTCCCGCTGCCGGGCCGTCGCCTCAATCGACCGGGCGGTGCGGTACAGCCCCTGGATCAGATGCCTGCCGAACGGGAACCAGGCGCTGACCTTCTCAGCTAGCACTTCCGCTGGCACCCGGAGCACCCGGCCGCTGACGGCTCCCCGGCCGGTCGCCAGATAGACGCCGTCCTCGTCCCAGGCGCTGAACCCCCGGCCCACCGGCCCGGCACATCCATCCGCCCCACCACGGTGTCCTCAGGACCGATATGACGCAGCAGATCGATAGCACCATCAATGAGCACCCACCAGAAGTCCGCGTGCTCCCCCTCCCGGAACAGGTCGACGCCGGGCTCGATGCGCACCTCGGTACCGCCGTCAGCCAGTTCCGCGAGCTGCTCGTCGGCCAGGCCGCCGAACAGGCCGATAGCGCGAAGGTCGTCGGCGCGCATCACATCGTGGCCTGGTCGCTCATCAGATCAGCCTTCGGGTGGCCTCGCCGCCTGCCCCCGAGGAGAGGCTGCAGGGACAGATACAGACGTCAGCCACTGACTATATCCGCCCGGCCCATCACCTGGGCAGACTCTGCATGGTGCGGTGCTGCCGGGGCGACCGGCGACGCGCTGGTCCACCACGACGAGCTGCAATGACTGGCACCGGCATATCAGCTTCTCCTGAACTGGGCGATCTGCGTGCAACCGCCCAGGCAGCCGAAATTCCTACCGAGCGCTCAGAGCCGCGTTCCGGCGTGTAGGGCCGCTGACGTTACATCGCGCGCTGTAGTTCGCGCTGCCCCACCTCTAGCCAGCCACCCCACCACGATGCTCGGTGACCCGCGCGCACGTTGTGGCCGGCACGGGCACGGAACGCTTTTGCTTGCGCAGGGCCGCGCTGGGCATGGTTTCATGGGCCTGGTGACAGACAGCGAGGATGGGGCTGCCCTAGAGATCCACGAGATCACCTTCGACACGCGGGACCCGCACAGGCTGGCCGTGTTCTGGGCCGCGCTGCTGGAGCGCGAGATCCGGCCCGGCGACATGCCGCAGGATGACTCGGTACTGATCACGCCGGCTCCGGGTCAGCCGGGGCTGTTGTTCCTGCGTGTCCCAGAGCGAAAGACCGCGAAGAACCGCATCCACTTTGACCTGTGGCCAACCTCGACAAAGCGGGACGAGCAGATCGAGCGGGCGGTCGGCCTGGGCGCGGTGATGCTGGCTGACCGGCGCCAGGCGGACGGGACCGGCTGGGTGGTGTTCGCCGACCCGGACGGGAACGAGTTCTGCATCGGACGCAGTGCCGCCGAGCGGGCGGCCGGGCGGCCGGCGGCCGGGACGTCCGGGAACTGACCTTCGATCGCGGCAACGGCAGCCAGGCACGCTGCTCGCCGGCATCCGCTGGTCCCCCACTTTCCAGGGCAGCTGCCGAGCGGCCTGCGCACGGCGCTCAAGGCAAGCCAGAAACGACCGCTAAGTGCGTAGCCATCTGGGCCGACTGCGGTCTGCATAGCGACGCGCCGCCCACGCCCACACCGAGCACGGCACGCCGAACAGGACCCCCGAGCACCTCTGACCAGCGGCGAGTGATCGGTAACCGCCGTTCGGTATGCCTGTCGGGGGCCTGGCGCTGGGCCGCTCTCACGCACAGATCAGGCTGATCTGGGTTCATGTTTTCGTCCTTCCTCGGTTTTCATCGCGCTGAACCGCATGCGGGGGAGGCACGGCGGCCTCCCCGGTAGCGTGCAGGGGTGACGCTGTTGGTGGTGTTCGCCGGGCTCCCCGGTTCGGGGAAATCCGTGCTGGCACGCGGAGTAGCCGACGCCATCGGCGCGACGTACCTGCGCATCGACACCATCGAATCGGCGATCGTCTCGACGCTGATGCCCTACCAGGACAACCCGGTGGGTTATGTCGTGGCCGAGCGGGTCGCCGCCGACCAGCTCATCGCGGGCCGGGACGTGGTGGCCGATGCGGTGAACGCCGTGGCCGCGGCGCGGGCGGGGTGGGTGGCGCTGGCGGCACGGACCGGGGCAGGGCTGCGGTTCGTGGAAGTGCGGTGCAGCGACCTGGCCGAGCATCGGCGCCGCGTGGAGGCGCGCGCGCCGGAGATGCCCGGACACGGCGTGCCTACCTGGGAGCAGGTGCGGTGGCGCCGTTATGAGCCGTGGCCGCCGGAGCTGTCCGGGCGGCTCGTCGTCGACAACATCGGCGACGCGGCGGGACACGTCACGCGTATTGTCACCGAGCTATCAGCTGCGGGACAGGACCGGTAGCAGCACTTGGCGTGACCTGCCACGCCCCGGCCAGCGCGGCAGACTACGCCAGCACATGGCGTAACGCGTGCCGATAAAGAAGGTCGCGGAGGACTGCGCACACTCCCGCCGATCTGAACGAAACCCAGGTTGCTGCCTCATCAAGACGCTGACCGCCAGATATGGATGTTCTGCGCGGACAGGGGGGATCAGCGTGAGGGTCGCAAGCACCTGCTGCAAGCAGGTGGAGGATGTTCGTCCGCACGCGCCGACGCCAGTCCTGGGCATGCCGGATGCGTACCCGGCGTTGCTCGGGTATCTGAGGACGGATAGGAGCCGATCGTGGGGTGGCGGTCAGGCACGGTGGACCTTCCCCGGGCCGGGGTTAGCTGATGTCCAGGAGCAGGCCGACGGTGGCAACGCTGACCTCGCCGTCGTAGCCGCGTCGGGCAGCGGCTCGAGCAGCGGCCGGATCCGTGCCAGGCATCAGGTGGGTCAGCACCAGATATCGGGCGGCCGCCTCAGCAGCCTGTTTGCCTTGCTGGCGCGCGCTCGATAGGTAGCGTCGTGAGTCCTCGGGCACCTGATCTACGTAGCTGGCCTCAGCTAGTAGCAGATCTGCGCCGCGCGCCAGGCTGGCCACGTCGTGGCTCGGGCCGGTGTCGCCGGTGTAGGCCAGCACCCGCCCGTCGGCGGCCAGCCGGATCCCGGCGTTCGGCAGCCAATGCGGCAGCAGCCGGGTTTCCACTTGGAGCGGGCCGATGTCCAGACTGCCGCCGGCGGTGAGCTCATGCACCTCACACATAGCCGCGGTCCAGCATTCCGGGACGGTCCAGCGCGAGCACGGCATCCAGCGCACCGGGCAACGCGTACACCGGCAGGGGCGGCAGCGGATCATCGCGGAGCACCCGGGCCCGCAGCAGCGGATTCAGGTCGGCGCAATGATCCGGGTGCCCGTGGCTGATGAGCACTGCGTCGACCTGTGCAGCGGTTATTCGTTCCAGCATTCGCGGCACCACCGCATAACCAAGATCGACCAGCAGCCGGAATCCGTCGTGCTCAACCAGATAGCCGCTGCACGCCTGTCCCGCATCCGGCCAGGCACCGCAGCTGCCCAGCACCGTCAGCCGCATTCAACCGACCCTACCGGCTGGGCGGCCACCAGCCAGCCAGCACGCTCCGTTACGCACCTCGGGGTACGCCTGACGCTCCCCGACCCGCCGTTAGGTACGACTTGATGGTCACGATCAATTAGCTGCATGCGGGTGCAGATAGGGGTGTTCTGTACGGCGCTGGCTTGCCGGAGATCCGGGGCCCCGGCCGTGTCGGCGGATTTTGCGGGCGAGGGACGGTACCGACAGACTGGGCCGGTGCCAGCTAATAGGGCGCTTGAGCAGATCGCGGTCATCGGCGATGTACACGGTAACGTCACTGCGCTGGAAGCGGTGCTGGCTGATATCGCTGCTCGCGGCATTACCCGGATCGTCAATCTGGGCGATCTGATCGGCAAGGGTCCGCGTGGCGCTGAGGCGATCAGGTTGTGCCGGCAGGCATGCGAGGCGACCGTGCGCGGCAACTGGGACTC